>ERZ1031329.23-NODE-23-length-74316-cov-17.919244_pt1 | contig 74316 bp, 57 predicted proteins | sample MGYA00518053_ERZ1031329 | MGnify/ENA primary metagenome ERZ1031329 (study PRJEB33718, sample SAMN03159840) | human skin metagenome | collected 2014-02-25 | study: EMG produced TPA metagenomics assembly of the PRJNA266117 data set (Human skin bacterial metagenome... | reverse complement strand
CCCCCGCCCCGTCCGCCTCGGCACCGGCAGCCCCAAGCGCACCCGCGGCGCCCTCGGCACCAAGCGCGCCCGCCGCCCCTGCGGCACCGGCTGCGCCTGCGCCAAGTGCACCTTCTACTCCATCAGCGCCAACGCCTCCAGCTGCACCGCAAGCTCCCCAAGCACCGGCAACTCCCGCAGCACCAAGCGCACCTACCCCACCGAGTGCCCCGGCAGCACCTGCACCGAAAGCACCAGCCGCTCCAACACCACCAAGCGCTCCAACGCCGCCGAACGCACCCGCAGCGCCCGCAGCACCCGCGCCAAGCGCACCTTCTGCTCCATCGGCACCGACGCCTCCAGCTGCACCGCAAGCTCCCCAAGCGCCGGCAGCTCCCGCAGCACCAAGCGCACCTACCCCACCGAGTGCCCCAGCAGCACCTACACCAAAGGCACCCGCAGCACCGGCCGCACCCGCTGCGCCCGCGGCACCTGCTGCGCCTGCACCAAGTGCACCTTCTGCTCCGTCGGCACCGACGCCGCCAGCTGCACCGAAGCCCCCACAGGCTGCGCCGCCAGCACCGCCGGCGTCGGAAAGCGCGCCACAGCCGCCTGAATCTGAGTAGGCGCGCAGGGGCATGGGTGCGTACGCTGTAGTCCATGCATTTTAATGCGGGACTCCCCACCGATGCCCTGCTGCTGGCGGCAGGCGCGACCGAAAATACACACTCCCTCGTCTCCTTCGCTTGGATCATGGCCGCGGCTCTGCTGGCGCCGCTGGTCTCCTATATGTTGGGCCACCGTCTTCCATCGGTAGCCCTCTTGCTGATTTTCGGCATGATTATTGGCCCTTCGGTACTCGATTTAGCCGCCGAGGACGAAGGCATCGAAATGCTCAAGGAGCTCGGCGTGGGAGCGTTATTTCTCCTCGCGGGCTTTGAAATTCAAATCTCCACCCTCAAAACCAAGGAAGCCGGAACGGCGTTATCCACTTGGGCAATCTGTGCCCTCGCCTGTGGAGTGGGCGCCTACTTCCTCGTAGATAACGTGCCCGGTGCCATCGTGGTTGCCTTGGCACTGACTTCAACGGCGCTGGGCACGCTCACGCCGATGCTGAAACAAGACCGCATTCTGGGCACCAAGGTGGGCAACTCTGTGATGATTCACGGTGCCATTGGTGAGGTCGCCCCTATTACCGCAATGGCACTATTGCTGGGTACCCGTTCCACGCTGACGACGATGATCATTTTGTTGTTCTTCATCATCATCGCCGTTGCTGTCGCCATCATGCCAGCGGCTATCGCATCAACGATCCCTTGGGTAAAGACCGCCTTTATCTCTGGTGCGGGCTCAACCAACCAAACGATTCTGCGTCTTATCATCCTTATTCTGGCCATTCTTATGGCCGTTACCGCAGTCTTTGAACTCGATATTGTGCTCGGTGCTTTTGCCGCCGGCATCATCTTGAACCGCATTATCCCGGATGAATTCCACCGCCGCCTAGAGCACCGCCTCGATGTGGTGTTTTATTCGATGCTTATTCCAGTCTTCTTTGTGGTCTCTGGCATGAGCATTAGCTGGGATACCATCGCTCATAATCCGTGGAAGGTACTGGGCATTCCAGCTCTCATCTTGGTGACGCGTGGCCTGCCCGTCTTCTTGCGTGAAAATGTTGGGCATACCGGATCTGATATTGAAACCTTCCGCGAGCGCCTCCAAGTAAGTTTGTATTCCGCCACCGGTCTGCCAATCATCGTGGCGGTAACGTCCCTGGCGGTCAATTCCGGAATCATGGAGGCCGAGAATGCCTCGATCTTCGTCTCCGGTGGAGCGCTTACCGTCGCCATCTTCCCATTCTTGGCCAGCCTGGTGGGCGGAAACCAGCAAGAAAAGAAGGACGAGAAGATCCCTGACGCTGAATCCAAGGACCTATAGGCTGCGTTCGCTGAGAGCACGTCCCTGGAAGGGCAGAATTTTCCTAGACTGGAAATTGTGAGTAATAACTTTGGTTCTTCCCCTGTCAATCGGACTCTGCGTCTGTCCGATTCCGAGCGCAACGATGCCATCAATGACCTCGCCCGCGCCGTGGGTGAAGGCCGGTTAACCATGGAGGAGTTCGAGGACCGCTCGGACGACGTCATGCGCGCCAGCACCCACCAAGACCTCGTGCCCGTCTTCCAAGATATTCCGGCGCGTGGTTCCCACGAGGTCAAGATTTATTCTCGAGGAGACGTCACCCGTGCCCATAATGCAGGCAAGAAACCGAAGTTTGCGACTGCCCTTTCCGGCTCTGTGGTGCTTGCAGTAGCAAGCCCCACGCTAATCTTCTTGAGCGCTACCATGAGCAGCCCATGGCTTTTGCTGGGAGGCGCGGTAGCAGCCGCGCTCATCCCTATCCTGTGGATTCTGCTCTACGTTGCCAAGGTGGGCCCTTCCTCGTGGCACGCCCCATCCGTGCGCCAAATTGAAAAGGGGCAATTACGCGAGATTCGCGCGCTCACGGCACATGAGCGCGCACAGCAAAAAATGATCGAAGAAAAGATGTGGGCCGATCGCCGCATGCAAGCCGGCGAAATTACCGGACAGGCTAAGGATCTGGCCAAGCGCAAATTCAGCGAGTGGAATAAAAAATAGTCATCTCCGCTGTTAAAGCGTTTTGTGTGGCTGTGAATCGTGGCACAATATTCCCATGACTTCTCCGAAACACCGCATCTTTGACCAGTCCGACAAACTCAAGGGCGTCGCGTATGACATTCGCGGCGAGGTCTCTGCGGAAGCGGAACGCATGGAGCTCGATGGGCACACCATCTTGAAACTCAACACCGGTAACCCAGCCGTCTTTGGCTTCGAGGCTCCCGATGTCATCATGCGCGATATGATCGCTGCCCTGCCTACTTCCCAGGGCTATTCCACCTCCAAAGGAATCATTCCTGCTCGTCGGTCCATTGTTACCCGCTACGAGCTAGAAGATTTCCCACCCTTTGATATCAACGATGTCTTCTTGGGCAATGGCGTCTCCGAACTCATCAGCATGACCACCCAGGCGCTGCTTAATAATGGCGATGAGGTTCTCATCCCAGCGCCGGATTATCCGCTGTGGACCGCAGCTACTTCCTTGGCAGGCGGCACCCCAGTGCACTACCTGTGCGATGAGGAGGATGACTGGAATCCATCCATTGCGGACATCGAGTCCAAGATTACGGATAAAACCAAGGCCATTGTGGTCATCAACCCGAATAACCCAACGGGTGCGGTCTACTCCCGCGAAGTTTTGCAGAAGATTGTCAACATCGCCCGCGAGCATAACCTGCTCATCTTGGCTGATGAGATCTATGACCGCATTCTTTACGACGGCGCGCAGCACATCTCCATCGCTTCGCTAGCCCCTGACCTGCTCACCATCACATTTAATGGCTTGTCCAAGGCCTACCGCGTGTGTGGCTACCGCGCTGGTTGGATGGTGCTCACCGGCCCTAAGCACCACGCCCGTGGCTTCATCGAGGGACTGGAGCTTCTGGCCGGAACGCGCCTGTGCCCGAACGTACCGGCGCAGCACGCTATCCAAGTGGCGCTAGGCGGCCGACAGTCCATCTACGAGCTCACCGGTACCGGCGGGCGTCTTTTGCGCCAGCGCAATATCGCCTATGAAAAGCTCAACGAGATTCCCGGCGTTTCCGCGGTAAAGCCTATGGGCTCGCTCTACCTCTTCCCGCGCTTGGATCCGAATGTGTATGAAATCCATGATGATGCCAAACTCATGCTGGATATTTTGAAGGCGGAAAAGATCCTCATGGTGCAGGGAACTGGCTTCAACTGGCCGAACCCAGATCACTTCCGCGTAGTCACGCTGCCGTGGGCATCCCAGATCGAAAACGCCATCGAGCGCCTTGGCAACTTCCTGGTGAGCTATAAGCAGTAGTTTTCTCCCCCACCAGTTGCTAATGATACTGACAATCCATAACAATATGGTGCATGGGAAGACATTCCGCGGGACCTAAATCTCAGCCGACCCCTAGTTCATGGGGTCGGCTCTCTACTTCGATAACTCACCATCCATGGCGATTAACCTTGCTCGGCGTGCTCGTCACAGCGCTAATAGCCACCATTGCGGGCATGGCAGTGCTGTGGCCTCAGAGTCCAGCCTCCGAGCACACCTCCACCGATTTTCGGCAAACCTATGCCCTCAACCACCCACAGGTCGAGGGCACGGTCGATACGACAGACCACTCGGCTTGCCAATCGGAACTTACTGGTCAGGCCTTCGATACACCGCCACTTATTCCTGGGACTGAGGAAGTGCAGTGCGACCGTGCCCTGGTCAATATCACCTCCGGCGAGGACGAAGGTCGCATGACCCAATTGGTCACCTACGGCAATGCCGGCGATCCGCAGCTTAAACCGGGCGACAAAATTGTTCTTTCCAAAGCAGATGACCCTTCCGGCGCTGCGTCCTATGCTTTTGCTGATTATCAGCGCACCAGAAGCCTAGCTCTGTGGGCAGTTATCGTGGCCGTCGTCATTATCGCTTTTGCGGCCTGGCATGGCGTGCGCGCCCTTATCGGCTTGACGCTCAGCCTAGGCGTGATCTTTGCGTTCCTCGTCCCCGCTCTTATCGACGCCCATAACCCCCTCTGGTCCGCCCTTGTTGCCTGTTCCGCCATCATTCTGTTCGCCGTTCCTCTCGTCCATGGACTGAATTGGAAATCGGCATCGGCGGTGGGCGGCTCCCTTATCGCTCTCATTCTTGCAGCAGCGTTAGCGTGGGCCGCTATCGATAGTTCGCAGCTACAAGGCTATAGTTCCGAGGACAACCTGAAGCTACTTCTTTATATGCCCAACGTGTCCATCGTGGGCGTGCTCTTATGCGGTTTTGTGGTCGGTGCCTTGGGCAGCCTTGCCGACGCCGCCGTGGCCCAAGCATCCACCATTACCGAACTCCACGGAGCGGACCCTGATGCTCGCCCTTCACAGCTTTTCCTCTCCGCAATGAAGGTGGGCCGCGACCATATTGCCTCAATGGTTTATACGCTAATTCTGACCTATACCGGTGCGACCTTGCCACTGCTCATGTTGATCACCGCAGCGGAGCGCCCCGCAGGCCAGATTTTAAGCAGCGATCTCGTCGCAACGGAGCTGCTGCGTTCCGGAGTAGGTGCGATGGCATTGACCCTCGCGGTTCCCATCACTACAGCCATTGCAGCTTTCACAGTGCCACAGCGCGCACAATCTTAGGGCCCTTATGCAGAAGGCTGAGCAGCGCAATAATCACGCTGCTCAGCCTTTGTATCTCAGAAGTAGAGGACCTAGAGGGTGCGCCCCAAGGCCTCGACCTTCCAGCCCGCCTGCTGCCAGTCTGCGACAGGCAGCACATTGCGGCCATCGATAATGTGCTTATTGTCCACAAGCTGGCCCGCCTGCTGCGGATCCAATTCTTTGAACTGCTTCCACTCGGTAGCCAAAATCACCAGTTCAGCCTCGCGCAGGGCATCGTCAGTGTCCGCGGCGTAATCCAAGGTTGGGAATACCTTCTTGGCGTTGTCCATGCCTTCTGGGTCATAGACGGTTACCGCCGCGCCAGCCAGCGACAGGGAACCGGCAACGGCAAGGGCAGGCGAATCGCGCACGTCATCGGAATTCGGCTTAAACGCACAGCCCAATACGGTCACGCGGTGGCCAAGCAGGGAGCCATTGAAGGCTTCCTTGGCAAGGTCCACCACGCGGTCACGGCGGCGCATATTGATAGCATCCACCTCACGCAGGAAGGTCAGCGCCTGGTCGGCGCCAAGCTCGCCAGCACGGGCCATGAAGGCGCGGATGTCCTTGGGCAGGCAACCGCCACCAAAGCCGAGGCCAGCGCCCAGGAACTTGCGGCCGATGCGTTCGTCGAGCCCAATGGCGTCGGCAAGAGCGGTAACGTCCGCGCCTGCAATCTCGCAGATCTCAGAAACGGCGTTGATAAAGGAAATCTTGGTGGCCAGGAACGCATTAGCGGAGACCTTGACCAGCTCGGCGGTCTGCCAATCCGTCACGATGAATGGGGTGTCCTGCGATAGCGGCTGAGCATAAACCTCGCGCGCTACCTCTTCGGCACGGCTTTCGCCCTCGCGCACACCGAGAACGATGCGGTCTGGGGTGATGGTGTCCTTGACGGCATACCCCTCACGCAGGAACTCCGGGTTCCATGCGATTTCCACGGTGGTGCCTTCTGGGGCAAGCTCATTGGCTAGCTCTTGGAGCTCTGCAGCCGTTCCCACCGGAACGGTGGACTTACCAAAGATGATGTGATCGCCCTTGAGCTTGGGCACCAGATCCGTGATGACGGCCTTCACGTAGGTCATATCCGCTGCGTAGGAACCGCGGCGCTGCGGGGTACCTACGCCCAAAAAGTGCAGGTTGCCGAACGCGGCTGCTTCTTCATAGTCCGTGCTGAAGTCAAGACGGCCGGCCTCGATATTGCGCTCGAGAACCTCCGGTAGGCCCGGTTCATAGAACGGAACCTTGCCCGATTTAAGAGCGGAAATTTTATTGTCATCTACGTCCACGCCTAGTACTTCATGGCCAAGCTCGGCCATGCAGGCAGCATGGGTTGCACCCAAGTATCCGGTGCCGATTACAGTCATACGCATAAAGCCCCATATTAGAGGCTCTATGTGAATGCCGGTTTAAGCCTATCGAAAATTCAGGTAAGACTTCGATGGCGTCGGTCCGCGCTGACCCTGGTACTTCGAGCCCAGCGAGCCGGTGCCATATGGGCTTTCCGCTGGTGAAGTCATCTTGAAGATAGCCAGCTGCCCCACCTTCATGCCCGGCCACAGGGCGATGGGCAGGTTGGCGGTATTAGAAAGCTCGAGCGTGATGTGACCGGAAAAGCCTGGGTCAATAAAGCCCGCGGTGGAGTGGGTCAACAATCCTAAGCGGCCGAGGGAAGACTTGCCCTCCAAGCGGCCAGCCAAGTTCGCAGGCAGGGTGAACTTTTCCAACGTAGCACCGAGCACGAACTCGCCTGGGTGCAGGATGAAGGACTGATCTTCTTCTACCTCCACCAAGGTGGTGAGATCCGGCATTTCCTCTTTGGGGTCAATATGCGTATACCGCGAGTTATTGAATACGCGGAAATATTTATCCAAGCGCACGTCTACCGAGGAGGGCTGGATAAGCTCGCTGTCGAAGGGCTCGATGCCCAACTCTTCGGCGTCGATGGCGGAACGGATATCACGATCTGAAAGAAGCACGGCCCCAATTCTACTCATGCCGAAGGCCAAGGTGTATAGTAGGCCGGAGCGCACAAGTGCGCAGTGCCGACGTAGTTTAATGGTAGAACTGCAGCTTCCCAAGCTGCTAGCGCGGGTTCGATTCCCGTCGTCGGCTCCAATGTCATGAGTCGCGACATGTTTGACAGATGTGTCGCGACATCGTTGACAAACCGGCATCTCAGTTTCTTTTTGTTCTGGGGTGCCGGTTTCTTCGATCGGGCGATCAGTGCAAGGGTTCACCGGCCCGAGCAGCAGTACCAAGACGTCATAAAGAACACTTACGCCTGACGGTCGACACCCTTCCGCTATCCGACTTTAGAAGGTGCCTTAGGTCCTAAGTGGCCGCACTTTTTATCGGCGCCACTGGGCCGCTGCTTTGATGGCGTACAGCTTTGACGATGGCCATATTGCGGTTGGGACTGTTCATAGTGTCAAACATGTCCCGACTCACCAGTCAAGTATCACCTAACATGGTAAGGTAACCCTAAGCGTCAAATATGTCGCGACTCACCTGTCAAGCATCACGACGATTCCCCCAAAAACAAACTGTGAACTATATCATAACCTCAGACGATGCGCGTATCGGGCACTTAACGCTTGACGTAGCATAGCCGGTACATGACAACGCTCTGAGAGGCTTCTTGAGGGCTTGATTTGTGTAATGTACAAGTCCAGAGACTTTGCACCAATTGCTTAACAGCAGCTAATTTCGACTTCATACGATGACTGCAAGATCCTAGAAGACACCCGCGCTATAAGACGCTAGATTTTAGGGTTGAGCATTCATGAACGAATGTCCCATCACCTGGGCGGGAAGCAACCTGTACCAATATAGAGAGTTGAAGTAATGGCGAAACACTCCACCTCAAAAACACCTAATACCAATGCCGTCATTGCACTCGCGCTCATCGTTCTTGGATTAGGTGTGCTGCTGTACCCCGTGGTAGCTACGCAATGGAATAACTACTCACAGTCTCGTGCCGCTGACGAGTATTCCAGACTAGAGAAAAATGTTCCTCCAGAAACTTTACACACGGCTTTGGAACAAGCTCGTAGATATAATGCACAGCTGGGGGAAATCGACGTGCATGACGCGTGGAATACTTCAGATAATGAACACTCACCTGAATACCAGCGCTATCGCCAGTACCTCTCTGTCCTTTCAGAAACCGAAGCGATGGGACGAATTATCATTCCGTCCATTGACTCTGACCTCCCAATCTATCATGGTACCTCGGAGCGTGCCCTCTCCCGCGGCGTCGGACATCTTTACGGCACTGATCTCCCAGTGGGGGGCGTTGGTAGAGGTGAGGGACGGCACGTAGCCCTATCTGCCCACACTGGCCTGCAAGATGCCACGCTTTGGGACAACCTTCCTAAGGTGAAGAATGGAGACAATTTTTATATTGCTGCCGGCGGCGAGAAATTTAAATACGAAGTCCATGATGTTCGCGTAGTGGTGCCCTCAGACACAAGCTCGCTCAAACGGCAAACTAACAAAGATCTCGTCACTCTCATTACCTGCACTCCTTACGGGATCAATACTCATCGACTCCTTATCACTGGGCATCGAGTACCAATGGATCCCGCTGACGAATCCACATTCGGCAAAACCGGAATTCACTGGCAGTGGTGGATGTGGGCGATTTTGGTCACCGCGGTCATCATAATCGTCCTTGCAATCATTTGGTGGTTCAAATTCGTGAAAGGAGGGCGGACCGCAGCGCGACAGTCGCCAAGCAAATGACCATAAGGGGCCTAGTAGTCCCAAACGCTAGGACCCCGCGGGCAACCAATTACGCTTGGCGTCGCCTCAAAGCAGTGCAGCCTGTAATTACGATCAAAGAACCTGTGAGAACCCACAGACCCACGCCCGCCCCGCCGGTTTTAGGAAGCTCCCCTTTCCTGATATCAGCAATCTGTATAATCCCGACTTCTCTGTCACAGCTCGTGTTGCTGGACTTCTCGCACTCGTTTCCGGAAGTAGCCAGTGCGCCACCTGAAAGTATCTTTATAGCCGCATTTCCGTTATCATCCCATGCCGTGGAAAATTTAACAGGCTCACGCAGCAAATTGTATCCCTGCGGCGCTTGGGACTCGATGAGATAGTAGATTCCGGGTGCATCGAGGCCATTTAACCGCACACGACCTTCTGCAGCAGTCGTCGACTGCTGCACCGCCGGATTAACATCCGTATTAACGCTGCCATCAGGGTTAAACTGCAACTTTCCGTTAGCATCGCCTCTATAAACAGTGAACTTAGCGCCACTCAACAATCCATCGTTTTGGATTTTTCCTGCGGCCTTGGAATCATAGCTAACCTTTTCGAGAAGAACGTCCATCTTCTGGTTTTTTAGAGGAATACAATCGGTATCTTTCCATCCGCCCATTTCGGCTTCGTTCATAAGCCCAAAATTCGGCTCATACAGCCCATCCTTGACATAGCAGCGAAAATTACCGGCTGGCTGGCTTGGCTGTCCAGATGGCACCACCGAGTTGTCCAATTTAGCCCGATCTAGTTTGAAGCGAACGGTGACTTCATAAACGTGTTGTCCAGTACTTCCGTCAACTCCTTTTGGCTTAATGATCTTTGGTTCCGCATTACCGTTAAGTTCAAAAGGGCCAGCACCCGGAGAGTACGTAGCTTGGCTAGGCTTGTTGAATTCATCTTTAAAGACAACCGAAGCGCCAGTAACCGAAGCTGCGCCCACAAATTTCGGCGTATCAGTCAACTTTCCGTAGATTACTTCGTTACTGTCAAACCCTGGCGCATCCGGGGCAGAAACGACAACGTTGTATTTCACGGTGTATTCGTTGTCAGAACCTTGAACTGGTCGTGGTTCACTGTCGACAGCAACTTTATCGAAGCAAGCTTCAACCGCTACGTTATCGTCATCAGCCGGACGAGCTTCAGAGTCCGTAGGCAGGAGCCCCACCTTGTTCGGGCTACATACTGTCTTAAGATTGCCGTACTTATCTTTGCGCACTGGAGCGGAGACTATAAAGTCCACCTTCGCACGGCCAGGAATAGTTCCCACGTATCCACGCAGATAGCGCGACTCACCACTAGTTGCAGACGGCACATCCATTCCTGCGTAGATACCAGACCCAGTTCCAATCTGATCAGATCCAGGCATACGACCATTCAACTTCGTTGAGTCTGGGCCAAAACCCTCAAATCGGGCGGTGGGACCATTCGCATTCACGCCGTAATGAGTATCTGTAGGTAGGTAGTCAAAAAATGAGCCTCCAGCGCTCGGGTTATTGGTAGTATTTTCGACCGTAATAGTCCAATAAGTTCGCACTTCCCCGTCCGTTACCTTGGTTTCCGAGCGCAATTTTCTCACTGCGAGGTTAGACTGCAGCTCCGGGGGCGGCGGAACTAAATTAGACGCGCCATCTGTATTGAATGAAGACGGCAGATTATTCATTATGTTGACCAACTGGAAACTTGGATCCGTAGATTCCGCGTTAGCAATTCTTAGTTCAAACCCCATTTGGTTTGCTTGGCTGCTTCCTGATCCGAATCCCAAATTCCCATTGGAATAGGTCCAGGCTTTACCCCATGAAGATGAAGGATTAGAAATTCCCCTCCCATCTATAGTTTTTATATTAGTCAGATCCCAGGTTGCTATCTGCCCAGTTGTCGTGTCAATTCGCTCAAGAATTAGCTTTTCGCCGGCTTTCGCCTTGCTCTGGAAGCCCCACATGTACTTCTGCGAGTTTGGAAGGACCGCCCAATCTTCCGCATATGACATTTGATTCCCAAACACACGTTCAGCAGTCACAGTATCAGTATTAATCTTATAAAAACGCCGAGTACCGGAGGTTGATGTATTAGCGACAAAGAATCCCTCGCTGGTATATACCCCCGCGTTAATCACATTCCGGTCCCCGTCGGTTTCAAACGCCGAGTCACTACTCCCAGCCTTATGAATCGGTCCTAGGTTGTGTATTTCTCCTGTAGCGGGATCAATCTGCAGAAGATTTCCTCCAGGAAAACAAGGGTCCCCTCCACGATCCTGACTAATAGCATAGAGCCAGTTATCCTTAGGGTTGAAAGCTAAAGCGTTATATACCCATGAAGTCTTCCCAACCACTTGGTAGTCACGACCCTGATCAAACTGACGGTTTAGGATCGAAGTATCACGATTTTGATTGGAAGGTGTGCTTGTCACAACATATACAGGACTGCCGTTCGCAAACTCCTCTGGTGTCAGTTTACGTGGCGCTTGCTTCGTCTGTACCTTCGACTCAGCCGTGCACACAGGCGTAGGAATGGTAAAAGTAGCAGAAAATACGGTAGAGGGGGCCCCACGATAAACGCCCATAAACTGGATTTGTGCGTTTCCACCAATTGTTATTTCAGGGAGTATAACCCTGTATTTCCTCCCACTTATCTTCTCATAAGTCGCAGCCGCTTCATACCAGCCGCCGTTCTTTCCCGTGTAAAAAATCTTTTGATTGAGCGAATCCGTCGATAAATAACTATCGACATTGGACTCGAGGATGACTTCAGTCCCCTTCCTCAGAGTGATTGTGCCGTTGGTAAGTTCGCCGGCGGGAATCTTAAAGTCAGGAATATAGAGATTCCCCTTAAGAATATAATTCTGCTGTTTATCGATTCTGAACGTACGATCCCCTGCAGCATAAGAAGTAATGCTGTACGGAGCAACGGAACGCAATTCCTCCCGAGGCACCGTCATTGATTCTTGGGAAGCGCCCTCCGTCTCTTGTGGCGAATTTTCCTCACTGAGTTCTCGCACATCATCAGTATCACGTTCCGCTTCATCGGAAGCGCTTCTAACGTTGATCGCAATTCCACTAAGGGTTGCGCTTTGCTTCGCAATTGGAGCTTCCAAGGAAACCTTCGTACCCGAAGACACTGTTGTAGCAAGATCCGTGACCCGTAATGTAGCGGGACTTCCTGCCGCATCTATGGTCAGATTTTCTCCCTCACTGACAGGAATTTCTCTGTCACCAATAGTTAGTTTGTAATCCCCCTCTGACAGAACAAGACTTGGTTCTACATCGAAACGAAACTCGAGTTCTTCAATCGTCCCGTCGTTATCAAAATGCCCTTCGAAGGTCGCAGACTCCCCATCACTGATATCTAATATATCAGCGGAATCTAGTTTAACCGTGACACCAGTGGCTTGTGCTGAAGCAGCAGCGCCCACAATCTCAGGGACGGCAGAAGGAACAATGAATGCAAAAATGAGAGTTACAACAGCAACGATCGCCGCTAAAGCGTAAGGGTGGCGCCTTGTCGGCAGAATTTCATTTGTCGTATTCCAGGACATTAGCGTCCCTCACTTTCCATGTTTTTCTTACGACCAACGACGATGAGAATGAAGCCAGCTCCGAGAAGAATGGCTGCAATAATGACCAACCTAACTACTTGGGCACCAGTGATTGCTAGTGATCCACTTTTCGTCGTAGAACCTGAACTGTTTGGCGGAGTCGTTGAGACCTCAGCGATAGGAGTAGAGGCTGTCGAAGTGCTTGGAGAAATGGGCGGAGTATTCGGGGGACTTGTCGTCGAAATCGTCGGTGTTTCTGGCGGAGTAACTGGCGGTGTCAGCGGCGTTCCCGGAATATGAGTTTTAGCTACGATAACGCCTGGAACGGGTGTCGGGTTTTCCATTATCGAGTGAAAAGGAACAGCCACGATAAACTCGCTAATTTCCCGATAGGAGTCACTAGGTGCGCTGGAGCTCACGACGTAAAACCCAGTAGCCAGATTCTCAAACGTCGTTTCGCCCCGAGCATCAGTAACTTGAGTCCGCTGCCTGTCTCTTTGCCAGTTTTGCAATTCTGTTAAACTTAAACCCTCGATGCGACTTACATCGGCCGGTTTCGTTGGGTCAAGCCCAACCAGTCGGTCAAGATGAATGCTAACGCCCTCGATCTCACCAGCAGGCAGATCCCCATCCTTTTCTGGATTTCCTTGAGTGAGGCGAATTGTGAGTACATCAGTACCTACTGTCTGTTCCACCCCAGTAGGACTTTGAAGCCCTGCGACCTGTACCGCGTCGGCTGTGCCTATCCCCACGCAACCGAACATGCACGCTAGACCGGTAGCGGCGACCTTGGCCAAATTCACTCTAAAAGCCCTCATCGTTTTGCTCCCACGGGTTACTTACCTCTTCAGAATCCTTTGCAGCATCTCCGCGCCCTAGCTCTTGTCCGATCGTGCTATCTGCATTCCCATTTTTTCGAAAAGCCCCGTTTGTTCCTAGGGAATCGTGGTTCTTTTGCTGAGACCATATCCACCTCGCGAACCAACAGCCCAGAACTAAGACTGCGGCGAGAAGTGCATACATCCACCACTGCCAACCTGCACCATGGAAGTTATCGAATACTTCCTTATCATTTGCGTTCATCGGTATCTGATGACCACGCACCAACAACCGGTGACTGTTAATTCCATATGGTGTACAAGTTATAAGTGTTATATAGTCTCGATCTGCTGCCGCCTGTAGGCTATCGACCTCATGTGGTAGTACCACGGAGATATCATCGACTTCATATTTCAATTTATGACCGGCAACTTGAATGAAAAATTCATCGCCCACAGCTGCTGAGTCCAAATGATCAAACATCGTCGAATTTGACAAACCCGTGTGGCCAGTGATTATCGAGTGCGACCCTACTCCGCCCACAGGCAAGTCCGAACCATATAGATGCCCTAATCCGCGCTGCAATGTGTCAGTTGCCGTTCCGTGAAAAACCGGTAAATCCACGTCGATTGCAGGAAAAACCAAGCGGGCCATGGCGTCCGTTTCAGCTAGTTCTCCCAGGTACTCTTTGTATTCGGGATTATCTACCCCAATGTGATTGAGCCAAGGGTCCAAGATCGGTCCAGTGTTCCGCTCACGGTTGTATCTATGTGCACTCTCCCATAAAGAGTCTTGTATCTGTTGGGGAGCGGTGTCATCTAGACGCGCGTATTCTTCAGCTGCCCGCGAGGTATTCCAATTATTCCATGCTGTAGACACCACTGGATACAGCATTACCAATAGACCGATGACAACAACAACTACAGGAAGCGCCAACCCTCCATGTCCCAATTTCCTTCTTTTTCGGTCGGGGCTTGACGCCACCACCAGGGCGTTCGATTTTTCCACGGTATAGCTCCCCACTGACAACACACATCACAATGTTTAGCGCACTACGCACGTCACTGCGATTTGAAGTTCGAAAGGGCGAGGAATAGTCAGAACAAAGTTTGGGAAGCTGCGGAGGCCTGAAACACCGCTTCCCAGCTCGTGCCGTAGATAGCCGCCCAACCAATCTACGGCACCAGCTGAACTACCGCCTAGTCTCGGCTGCTCCGACGAGCGAACCACACACCAGCTGCGACAATTGCTGCGCCAATCGCAGCCAAGATTCCTACACCAGCACCACCCGTCATAGGTAGATTCGGCGTATCTTGCTTGATGTTGTTGATCTCAGAGACCAAAGTAATTTCATCATCACCGGCAAGTTCACCGGTCTTTTTAATATTGTCGCGAGTGAATTCTATCTCGGTCACTGGTTTATCTGGAAGTGCGTACCCAGCTGGAGCTTTCGTCTCTTTCAAGCAGAACTTTTTGCGGTCTGGGGCTGCAATCTCTTTGTTATCCGCAAAGTCAGTTACATGCAGGCCATCAATAGTCACAGAACCGTCATCACCCGTCGACCACTTATTGGTTCCATTGACGGTCAATGGACCGTTACCCAAATCACTAGCCGAAGTACACTGGTACAGCTCAAATTCTGCCCCTTGCAGAACCTTGTTGGCTTCCTTGCCGTCCTTCTTTACAACTTTCAACTTCCCGTGGTAAGTGACAACTTCGTTGGTGTCGTTGTTAACGTCGCTTCCCGTATTGGGATTCGTGAAGATGACCGTACCTTTGTTCTTGAGCTCAGTCGTATTTCCAACCTCTTTACGCTTAACATTAAAGGTTAGCGACATCTTCGCTCCGGAAGCCACTTTACCCAGTCCCGCAGAATTGAGAGTCACTGTCAAAGTGTTGTTATTACCTGCTGAAGGGGCATCAACAGTGTAATCAGTCGGATTCAACACGGTGTTTCCGGCCTTAACCTCGGTAACCTTATCGAAGGCCAGACGCGGATCCAGCTGATCCTTGAACACGAACTTTTGCAGCGACTTACCTTGGCCCCACGTGGGAGCATCTGCCGTAATGGTGTAGCTGTAGAGGTCTTGGATATTCTTGTCTGCGTCCTTAACCGTTTTCTCGGTCTTCGTTTCCGTATTCTTCGGATATGCAATCACGTCATAGTTCCATGCATCCGACGCATCATTAACCATAGGTACGGAAACAATGAACGGAGCACCTGCCACGATGCCGTTTGGTGCCTTGGTCTCCTCTACCAAGTAAATACCCAAATCTAGATCATCAAAGAAGGCTTTACCCTCAGCATCGGTAGTCGCTTCTTTGGTGGTGGTTGTTTCATGGCCCTTGGCATCAGCCGCAGTCTTAGGGAACTTTGCCCAATCACCTTTTTGCAAGTCGTAGTCCAGCTTTGTGAGCTTATAGGTCACGCCGGGGAGAGCCGTGCCAGGTACGCCATCCATTTGCTCACCCGTGGCGGAATTACCGGACTCTGCCCCCTTTTTCTTGTACAAAGTAATCGAGCCGGTCTTACCAAAATCAATATTGGCCTTATTTACACCGTCAGGTTGCGCAATCTCAGTAGGATCCGCGGCGAATGCACCTGGCGCGGACACCCCCAATGACAAGCCAATAATCGCTGCAAACGACACTGAACGAACTGCACGAGAAACCACAGTCATGGCAAAGTTCCTTTACATTACTCAGATTATGAGACTTACGCCCCACCTATGAACTGCGACCCACACCAAGAAAGCTATCAACCCATCAATACCTAAGCCTTTAATTCCACGATGGACATTTCGGTTAAGGGGAGGTCTTGGGATGTTCACTTCGCTAGGCCACGGGATTGTGCAAACCCGGCTGGATTGGTTGGAATTTCGGTTTCATACTTACGGTTTGCAGTGAATCGCCGAGTGTTAGCTTACGCCATGCTGGATATTAGCTGCAACCGTTTACAGCGAAAATACAGCTTTTGAGATTGTCCCAAGCTACTCAGTTCTGGCGGCGAAGGCTTAAAGTCAAAGGACGCCTTGTCTGAATTTTGCCGCGCATCAAAATCGTTAGCGCAAGAAGCTGCCGCTAACTGCAGCGAACGATGGGCTGCGGGTCATAGACCGTAGTGGTGGTCTCGCGGGAGAGCTCCTTGCCGCCGAGGTCCTTGATGATGCGGGTATCGGACGTCGTAAAGCCTGGCGCACCAGAGGAAGGCGAGCAGTCGCTGCCGGGCACGGACATCGGTTGTGGGTCGGTCTTAGCCCAGCGGCCGTTATTTACTGACTCGACGTCAACGGTCTTGGTGCCCTTCAAACGCACGGTAATCTTGCCGCCCCCAAAGTCGGTCTCAATGCGGACCGGGGTATTGAAGGTATTGGTGAACTGCAGGTCGATGGCGCCTTCGTAAACGGTGGCTTCGCGGCCGGCGGGGTAGCGCGAAATGTAGTACGAGTGCGGGGTGTGGGCGGTATCTTCCATGCCCGCAAAGTAGGCAGCGTTGTACAAGGTGGTGGCGAACTGGGAGATGCCGCCGCCGACGGCGGAGCCGGAGTGGCCATCAATAATGATGCCGGATTCCACGTAGCCCTGGGCAGTGCCGCGGGGGCCAGTGTGGCCGTTGAGGGAGAAGGTCTCGCCCGGGTTGACCACGGCACCGTTGACCTGCTGGGCCACCAATTCGATGTTCTTGCCCGAGGCAGCCGAGTAGCCCTCGGTGGTGAACTCACCGACGGTATCGTTGAAGGTCGCCTTCTTGGCATCTTCAGTGGTGAACTTGGCTGGGTCCGGCTTATAGGTAGCGTCCCACTCGCGGTCATCACCGGTCACGCGCTTGTCAAAATCCTTCATGGTCGGTTCCCAGTCGATGATTTCGCCATCTTCGGACGGGGTGACCTGCTTGTCGTTGCCATTGAAGGAAATCTTGGCATTCACGCCGGGCACATCAGCGCCCTCAGAGCGCTCCGCCAACAGCTCTTGCGCGCGGTTGGTATCCACGGCGAGCTTGAGCTTGCCGTCCTTCTTTTCAATGCTGGTGAATTGCGAAATTTCCGGCTTATTCAAGGTAGCGGTGACATTATTTTTAGCCTTCAAGGTAATGGGATTATCCAGCGCCTTAGCGGCGTCGCCAGTGCGCATGGCCTCGATGGCCGCATCATTAATGGCCGGTTCTACCTCTTCTGGATCCACGTCCACGCCCTCGGAATCGAGCCAGTTTTCCGTGACCGCGTTGTGCAAGGAGCCGGCATCCACGGTTTGGCCAAGCTTCGGGTCGGTGACCTTGAGCTCGCCGTTGTTAAGCTCCAACATGCCATCGACAGGGTCGGTGGAAAGGTTTTTCTTCACCCGCTCCAAGGCAGGCTGCAGCTGGGCTTCATCTACGTTGGTCTCTACCGGAATATCCCGGGTGGAACGGAAGAAGCTATACAGGCGGGTGAAAGGGTTGAGGGAAGGCTCCTCAATATTGTCTACGGCTCGCTGATTATCCAGGGCGAGGCCTGATTCGGAGGGGACGAGTTCCGTGTGGAGGTCACCGGAGGTAACGGTCACGGGCTCGGTTTCTACGCCCGCGAGCTCATCTTCGAGCTTCTCCACGGCGGCGGTGCGATCCATGGCAGAGATGTCCACGCCGTTGACGGAAACGGCGCGCGGAATCTTGTCCTGGTTTGCCGCGACATCCCAGGCATAAGCAATGCCCGCGATCAGGACAAGGCCGACAAATACACCGAGCGCGATGAGCCAGCCTTTAGCACCGTTTTTTCCTTCTGCCTTTTTCACGCCTTAAAGGTTAACGGTTTTAGTGGTATTTTTCCTAGTCCTGTGCGGCCTCGGGTGCAACGTCGGCCGGCGGAACGCTGACACGGCAGGCCGCGTCCTCGAGGCGCTCGCGCGGCAGACGACCCTCATCCACGGCACCGACAACGGCATCGATTACCGCATTGATATCGCCTTCAGTGGACCACAGGGGCATATCGGCACCGGCATTGAGGGAGGTCACGACGGCGTCGGCAAGCGGGAGCGAATCCGCAATCGCCTTCATGCCGCCGATGTCATCGGTATAGATAGGGCCGTCGTACTGCAGGGTCTCGCGAGCCAAGCCATAAGCCTCCGGCAGCATAGAGGCAGGAGTCTGGCCATCGCCCAAACCGGGCACGGCGAGGTGGCCCATCATGAGCGCGGCATGCGGCGCTTGGGGAAGGGCGGTTTTAAAAGGAATGAACTCGTGTCCCTCCAGCTCTTCCAGCGGCGGGGTAACGGCCTCGGCCAGGTGGGTATCGCCAGATGCTCGTCCGTGTCCCGGGAAATGCTTGAATACGGCCTTGACCCCGGCTGAATCCAACCCGCGCGCAAAGGCTGCGCCGTATTCACCTGCCTGGGCAGGATCGGTGGAAAAGGACCGATCGCCCACCACCTCTAGGCCATTGCCATCGACATCGAGCACCGGCGCGAAGTCCACGTTGATGCCATGCGCCTTGAGAGTGGTACCAATCTCGTGCGCGAGCTGTTCCACCTCTTGCGGGGAACGCTCGGCTGCCATTTGCTGCGGTGCAGGATACTCGCCCAAGATCTCTGAGAAACGCTGCACCCGCCCGCCTTCAAAATCGATGGAGACCTCAAAGTCGCGGCCTACCTCTTGGCGCAGGGCATTAATATCGCGGCCCTCTTCCTGCAGCAGGTTGGGATCCGCCCAGCTGGGGATAAAGATTCCGCCCACACCAGCATCTAGTTTGGCCTTGGCATCGTCGTAATTGGTGACCGGGGGCATCAACACGGAGGCGGCCATGGCGCGGATGTCCTGCTGCGGGGCTGCTTCCTGCGAAGTCTCTTCTTGCATTTCTTGCGTCGCGGCCGGTGAGCTCGATGCCGCTGGGGTGGTGGAGTCCTGACTCTCGGCGTCCTCCTGAGGGGAGGTAGAGCAGGCACCCAAGGCCGTTACGAGGGCGAGGCTGGCGAGAATGCGCGGAGTTTTCATGCCTTCCAGTGTGCAATATTCCTCGCCTTCTGTCTGAAACGGTGGGTAGACTAGCCACATGAGTAACGGCGAGACAATGCTAATTGCCTACGATGGCACCGAACGAGCCGGCCGCGCCCTCGAGCACGCGGCCCAGCTGCTGCGGCCCACCACGGTAGAAATTCTCACCGCCTGGGAGCCAGTAGCCCGGCAGACCGCCCGCGCCGTCAGCCGCACTGGAATGCACCAGTCCACCGTCTCCCCCGACGGCGTCGAAGAGGATCCGGCCTATGAAGAGGCGCTCAAGATTTGCCGACAGGGCATCGAACTAGCCGAAAGCCTGGGCTTGGCCGGCCGCGCCCACTTGGTGGAATCCGCCACCACTATTTCCTCCGCCATCATTGATGCAGCACACGAGCTGGACGTGGATGTCATCGTGACCGGCACCCGCGCCCTGACAGGTTTCCGCGCCTGGTGGACCAACTCCACCGCCGATCAGATTGTGCGCAATGCCGGCCTTCCCGTCTTTATCGTGCCGCAAGAAAACGAGGAAGACGCGGACGATGATGAGGCAGAATACTTCTAAATAGCTGCTAGTATTTTTAGCCATGGCTCTGGAAACCGATTCTTTGAACAAGCGCACCCTTGGCCCCGCCATCGGTAGCGCTGTTGTGGGCATCGCGCTCGGCGTCATCACCATCATCGGCATCGCACAATTCTCCGGCACCGATACCGTGCCAGAAGGCAATGCGGTTTCTGCTTCCGATGCGGTTTTGGGCGGCCCTGAGTACGGATCCCGCAACTAGGTGTGCGTACCCTCCGCGGGCGGCTCGCCCGCCCCTACCCGCTGGGGATCCTTGCCTTAGCGCTCATCCTCCTCGTGCAGCCGTGGGGGCTGACAGCTGCCGATACCAAGCATGATCTGGCCGCCAATCCGCTGCACTTTCTCCGCGGGGCGCTAAGCGCCTATACGGATACCTTTACCCTGGGACAACTACAGAATCAGGCCTATGGCTATCTTTTCCCCCAGGGGCCCTTCTTCGTTTTGACCCAGCCACTGCCCGATTGGCTGGCCCAGCGCCTGTGGTGGCTGGTGGTCTTAAGCGTTGGCTTCATCGGCTTTCATAAGCTCGCCTGCAAGGTAGGCCTGCGCGGCGGGTGGGTCTGGGTGGCGGCGATGCTCTACGCGCTTTCCCCTCGCGCGCTTTCTACCCTGAGCGCCATTTCTTCCGAGACCTGGCCGGTCATGCTCGCCCCCTGGGTCATCCTGCCCTTCCTCAATGCCAAGCTCACGTGGCGCGATGCCGCCGCAGCCACCATCCCCGTGGCGCTTATGGGCGCGGTCAATGCTACAGCCACCATCGCGGCTTGTACCCCGGCGGCAATAATCCTGCTCTACCGCCGCGCATTCAAACCCGGCGCGGCCTGGCTCCTAGGGTGCCTGGCGGTATCGGCGTGGTGGATCGGCCCGCTTATCGTACTCGGCCGCTATGCCCCGCCGTTTACGGAATTCATCGAATCCGCTCGCGTGACCACGCGCTGGCTCAACCTGCCAGAAATTCTGCGCGGAACCACGAGCTGGACCCCGTTTGTAGATACCGAGCGCGTGGCGGGCAATGCGCTGGCTACCGAATCCTTCTTCGCGCTGGTCACCATGGGCATCGCGGCCGTGGGCATCTACGGACTCACCAAACTGCCGCGTGTGTGGTCCGTCATGTTGGTAGTGGGCATCGCGGTGCTGGGCTGCCAGGTGGCGTGGTACCTCGATGCTCTCGATGGTCCGCTGGCCGCGTTGCGCAACCTGCATAAATTCGATCCGCTGGTGCGCATCCCCCTGCTTTTGGGCGTGGCGCGAGCCTGCGCGAACCTGCCGCTGCCAAGGAGCTTACGCCCGACCAAAAAGCAGACGCTAGGCGCACTGACGCTGCTGTTGTGCATCGCGGTCATCTCCCCGGCATGGTCGCAGCGCTTGCTGCCGCTGGGTGCCTATAAAGAGGTGCCTTCCTATTGGCACGAGGCCACGGACTTTATCAATACCCACGCCACCGATACTCGCACCCTCATCTACCCCGAGGCGTCCTTTGCCCGGCAGACCTGGGGGTGGACGCGGGATGAGCCGGCCCAGCCGTTGCTCGATGTCCCTTGGGCCGTGCGCGATGCCATTCCGCTCGTACCACCAGAGGCCATCCGTGGGCTCGACGGTGTGATGGCCGCGCTCAAGGAAGATCCGGCCACCGGCGTGCGTTCCCTGCAGCGCCTCGGCATCGGCGCGGTGATGGTGCGCCACGATCTCTTCACCGGTGAGGACGAGGCCCTAGCCAGTAAATTTGGCGGCGAAGTCCACCGCTTCGGCGAGGTCGATGTCATCTTGCTCAACCACGCCGGCATGTCCTTAGGGCCCACAGACCCAGTCCGCGTGGCCGGCGGCGGGGAAGCCTTGGCGCTTCTCGACGCCCACTCCACCCCCACCACCCGACAGCTCGTCGATCGCGACGCCGATATCGTCACCGATACCCCGACGCTCACGGACCGCAACTACGGCACCCTCGATGGCCCCATCTCCGCACCCCTGGCCGCGAACGACCCCAGCCACGTGAATAACCGTCTGCGCGATTATCCTTCCGCGGGGCCTCTTAGCCAGGTCGAGACCCACGGCGGTTCCGTGGCGGTCTCCTCCTCGGCAGCCGATGCCACGGCCTTTGGCGGGGCCCAACCGCACAAGTCCGCTACGGCCGCGGTGGATGGGGAGAATTCCACCGCGTGGTGGCCCGCGCCGGGCGATGACTCCGGGTGGATTGAGCTGCGCGGTCAATTCACCCAACCGCGTCTAAAGCTCATGGCCACCAGCGCCACTACGGTTACGGTGCGCTCCGGCAGCGCCGCAGTAGACGTGGACTTACAGCCCTTCCGCTCAGAGGAGGTCCGCGTTCCCGGCGGCGATACCGAGGCCATCCGCGTGGAATTGTCCCACCGCACCGGCATCGCGGAACTAGGGGTAGAAGGCCAGCCGGTCGAGCGCGTGGTGACCGTGCCGGATACCTCCCCCGATGCGCACCAATTCTTCTTCCAACAGATGCTGCAAGATACCGGCGTGCTCATCCGCGATTTCACCGCGCCGCGCCCCATGCGAGTAAAGGTAGATTCCACCAAGCCCGTGCTTATCGACGCCCACCGCTACTCCCCCGGCGATTCCCTCACCCTGAGTCCCGGCACGCACCGCGTGCGCACCACTGGACCGTGGGTGAGCCTTCGCGAGGTGGGCTGGCGCCCGCCGGAGCCCTCGGAACCCACTGGATACTCGATTAAAGCCAGTGAGGAAGACCGCCTCTTGGTCACCGGACGCGCCTTTAATAAGGGCCTGCGCGGTTATTTGGACAATGAAGAGCTCACCCCGCGCGAGATCGACGCCGCCACCCAGGCTTTTGTCATTCCAGCCGGCCTATCTGGCGACTTCCATATGTCTTTCACCGCCCAGCCGGTTTATCGCGCCACCCTCCTCTTGGGCGGCTCCTTGGGATTGCTGACGCTCGGCCTGTGCCTCCTAGCGGCCGCGCGCCGCCCGTCCCGGCCCACCTGGCGCGCACCGCGTGGGGGCGCTGCCTCGGCCGCCGTGGCACTTGGTGCACTGGCCCTTACCGGCTGGCCGGCCGCAGTGGCGGCCGTGGCCGCGTGGTTGGTAGTGCGCTGGACCACCATCCCGCGCGCCTATCTCGCCCCCGGTGTAGTCGCTGCGGCCGGAGCCATCCTCGCCCGCGCGCCGTGGACGTCTGGTTCCTATGCGGGTGATTCGCTCTTGCTTAACTGCTTGTGTGCCGCGGGCGTGGCCTGTCTTTTTGCCGCCGACCGAGGAGAAGATCCCGGCCGGGACGCTCGATGAGCGTATAGCTAGCGGCCGAAACCACCACGGTGCCCACCACAGTCACAGCCAGAATGACCCAAAAGTCCAGGGGTTTCCCGCTAAAAAGCGGCACCCCGGTAAGGGGAAAGGCCAGACCCAAGATGGCCACATGCCACAAGAAAATGGAATAGGACCATGTACCCAGTGCCTGCATGAGTGGGCTGGTCAGCCAAGATTTCTCCCGCGGGGCGAGTGCCACCGGTACCACTACGACCGCAGCAAAGGCCGCGCCCGCCATGATGCGGCGAGAAAATTCCGCGGGTTCGGGATGGATAAGCCCCTGCGGCCCAAACCACTCGCGACTGGCAACCCACAGCACCACCGCCGCCACGAGCCACCACGCCCAGCGCGGCCGCAGCACGCGCTGCACTCGCCGACTGATGCCGGCCTCTTCGCATTCGGCGGCCAGCATTCCCACGGCAAACCACGAGGCATACGCCGGCGGCCAGATCTGCGAATTGACCTGGTCCTTGGCGTAATCGGCTACAAAGGGCACGAATCCCCACGCCCAGCTGAGCACTCCTGCCACAGCAATGGCGGCAATGCGCCAGCGCCGCGGCAGCGTTCCAAGCAGCCACACCAGCACAGGCAATAAGAGATAAAAGAAGAACTCCACGCACAGCGACCACAGGTGGGTAAGGCCTGGGGCCAACCCGTCGACCACATAAATTTGCGTGGAAGTCAGGTTGCTCAGCAATTGGGTGAGGGTGAGTGAGTGGGCGTCGGGAAGCAGAAGCATCACCGCCACCACGCAGGCATAATAGGCCGGCAACAGACGTGCCACGCGCGAGCGCGCATAGCCGGATAAGCTGTGCAAGCCACGGCGGCGCCACAGCAGGAAGGCGCTGAGGGCAAAGAATACGGCGACGAAAAAATCGAAGCGCCCGGCAAACCCCCACCCAGTTCCGGTCTGAAAAGACACGTGGGTGACAATGATTCCAAGGGAGGCGACCGCGCGTAGACCGTCTAGCTCCGGCAGATGCTGGGGTACGCTTTTCACAGATGCCTGCGGCTGCACGCTTGCTCCTAACCCCGGATCGACCTGAAACTGATTGGACATATTACTGCAATGAAACGCTACCTTTGGCCACGCTCGCCACTGGCGTGGGTTGTCATTGCCGCCGTCATTTTCTTAGTGCTGGGCACTGTGGTGCCACCGCTATATAACAATCAGACCCGGCCCCTCGCCTTCGACCAAAACATCAACACCGTGACCGCTCCCTCTGCCGGCGTGTGGATGGATGCGCCCGCCTTTATCGCCGGCGCCAAGGCCACAGGCGATAGCAAGAATCCGCAGTGCCAAGAAAAGAAGGCACCCATCTGGTGCTACCTGCACCATGACCTGCTGACCATCGAGCGCAACACCACGACCGCTGAGGTGGCAGAAGACGATGCGCTCGCTCACTCTGATTCTTTATCGCGCCTGCTAGCCGGCGAGACTCCGCTCGCCCAAATTACCGAGCACTCTGTGTTGAACCGAGAATCCACCTACCCTGTGGCGGCCCCTAAGGATAAATGGGAATTCCTCCTGCCGGCAGTGGATACGGGCATGGCCCGCACAGATTTCGAACGAGATGGCATCAACTACTTTTTCCCCTCCGGAACCGAGCAGCGCTCCTATCCCTTTTTCGATCTGGCCTCGCAATCCTCCACGGCGGTGGACTTCACCACTACGGAGAAGTTAGACGGTATCCCTACCTACTCCTTCCACCACGATATTCAGCCCATTTCCCTGGCCGATATGCGCAGAAACATCACCACCGAGGCGGTCGATTCCGGTAGCGGCGAAAAGCAGCTGGCCGCTAAGGACTTCCGCATCTCTGGTCCGGCGAAGCGATTCTATGACGAAGACTCGCGCAAGCTCCTCGGCCTAGATCCCACTGACCGGGTCACGGTGGAACCTTTTTATACCGTCGGCCGCGATATCTCCGTGGAACCCACCACCGGCACCATGGTGGATCTGCGGGAGAATATCAAGATTTTCTTCGCTGCCGACGAAAAACAAGCCGGCACCATGGTGGCCAATGACGATACGGAGGATCGCTCCATCTTCGCTGCTGATATGCGCTGGTCCGATGACACTCGCGCGGAGCGCCTCGACGAGGTGCGTCCGGTCATTCGCACCATTCGTGCCTTGATGGTCGTCGGCTGGGCGGGCAAAGCCATCGGCGTCGGCCTATTGCTCTGTGCTGCCTATATGTACATGCGCCGCCACCGTGAAGGCTAAGCGTCTAGTACTCCTCGCCTGGGGCTTCATCCTCGTGGCCGCGGTGTGCTGGCCCTTCGCCCTGCCCGGTGAGTTCCTGTGGCGCGATATGGCGCTGCTTGACCATCCGGCGCTTTCCCCTTCTGCTTTCGGCGGCGGCAGTTTGCCCGCCCGCAATGCCCCGCAAGACGGCTTCTTGGCTGTAGTAGGCGGCGCGTGGGCGGCGCGGGTGCTCATTTTTGCCGCCGCCGCGTCCTCCGCGCTCACCGCGGCGCGCTGGGCGCGCTCCACAGCCTCCGCGGTGAGCGCGATGGGGGTGGCGGTGGCCAATCCTTTCGTCATCGAGCGCCTCCTGCAGGGTCAGTGGTCCCTTGCGGTAGCCGCGTGGCTGCTACCGGTCATCGCGTGGGCAGGAAAGCAGCGCAGCTGGGTGGCGTGGCTGGCTATGTGGGGTGCTTCATTTACCCCTACGGGTGGACTCTTTGCCGTGGTGACCGCGGCGGTGACCTGCCGCAAGCGGGTAGCACTTGGCGGCGTGGTCCTGTGCTTGCCGTGGGCCATTCCAGGCATGTTCTATCCCGCTGCGCCCGGCGATACCGCTGCGGCGGTGGCTGCGTTTGCCCCGCGAGCGGAAGAGCACGTCGGCACCGGGGGCGCGCTGCTGCGCTTGGGCGGCATCTGGAATGCACAAGCAGCCATCGGGTTCGCGATATGCGGTGTCATCGTGTCGATCATCGCCCTGCTCGGGGCGTGGCGGGTTCCCGTTCGGCTGAGCATACTGGCAGCTATTGGTCTTGGCGGGGCGATGTTTTTCTGGCTGGTTCCCGGCGCGTTGGTGTGGTCCATCGATCACGTACCAGGGGCGGCGCTACTGCGCGATAGCGGGAAGCTAACCATGCTGGCATTGCCGCTGTACGTGGCCTCGCTGGGTGCGCTGCCGAACCTGCCAGCAGCACTAGCCACCGTGGCCGCGGCCGTGCAGCTGATTCCGGTTCCGGGGCGGCTAGCGGTGCTCGCGCCGCGGGATACGGGAGTAGATCAGCAGCTGGTGTGCGAGATTGACGGCCGCGTGGCCTTCTTTCCAGAGCGCGCCAACCTTGTAGAGGTGCCTGGCGGTGTGGCGGTAGATCCCTATTCCAAGGCGGTCGCCATGGTGGAATCGGGGGAATTGAGCGTAGACGGGACCGTGGTGGATCAGGCTTCGCCGCAGTACCGGGCGGCGCTGCGTGCGTGGGAAGACCACGATATGAACCGCTTGGAACAGATCGGTGTCGGTGTGGTCGTGGTCGACGGTGTCATAGTCGCGGAAACGGATGCGCCGCGGCCCGAGGTTCCATGGGCGCTTAGCGCGTTGTGGATGGCTTGTCCGCTACTAGCCCTTGCAGCAATTCCGCGAATTGCTCGCCGGTCTTCTCCCACGAGAAACTAGCGGCAAAATCGCGCGCATTAGAGCCGAGGGTGCGGCGTAAGGGGGCGTCGGCAAGCAGCTGCTTGGTGGCCGCCACGAAGTCTTCCTCGCGCTCTACTAAAATGCCAGTCTCGCCGTTAATAACGCTGTCACGCAGGCCAAACGTATAGCCAACGGTGGGAACACCATGTTGGGCGGCCTCCATAACTGCCAATCCCCATCCCTCCTTGCGGGAGGGCATGAGCAGGGCATCGGCACGGGCGAGCAAGGCATGCTTATAGTCCTCGGTTACCTGGCCGCGGAAGCGCACGCGACTGCTGACGCCGTGTTCCTCGGCATAGGCACGCAGGTTAGCCTCCCACCAGCCAGAGCCAATGACATCCAGGACCGCGCCCGGGGTCTGCGCCACCGTATCCATGGCATGCTCAATCTGCTTATGCGGCACCAGGCGCGAGAGCGTTACCAAGTGCACGTCGGCCTCTCGTTCCAGGGAAGGCACATGGTCCGGAACCGGGTCCAGGCCATTGGCAATGATGTGTGCACCCTTAATTCCCAGTGCCTCTAGATCCTCGCGGGAAGCCTCAGAAACGGTGACATAAGGAGCGCCGCGATACACACGCGGAGCCACCCGGGACTCAAGGAACCAGCCGAGACGGCCCAGAAGGGGGCCTGCCACCGGCCACTGCTCGCGATGGCAATGGTGGGTAAGCAGCACCGTCGGTGCTCCAGATACCAAGCGGGCGAAGAAAGGAATGCCGTTTTGGGTATCGATGACCGCATCCACGCCGCGCAGGTCACCCAGCCCTAAACGGCCGGCCAGCATCGCCGCCCACGCGCGTGGATATACGCCAAACTTGGCGCCGCCGCGGCTGTAGCGCACGCCGTCGCGCACCTCCCGGCGCGCGGCATTCATGTGCTTGGAGGTGCGAAAAACCACCTCGTGGCCCTGCGCCGCGAGGTATTCGCCCACGCGCTCCAGGTAGCGCTCCGAGCCCCCGCCTTGCGGGTGGGTGGAATCGCGCCAGCATAGTAAAAGAATCTTCATTGTGAGGTATTAGCCTAGTGGGTTATGAGACATACCCGTGAGATGGCCACGCTGCGCCGCTCCTTGCAGCTGTTGCGTTCCTTTCGCTTTGAGCAGACGCACCCCGAGATTTTCTACGGTGGGCTAGCGGAAGATACGGCCGCACTGGTAGATAACCTCGGCCGCGACTTGGGCGTCCAGCTTCCCGGGGCGAGGGTGCTCGATGTGGGCGGCGGACCGGGCTATTTTGCGGATGCTTTTGCCCGGCGCGGCGCCCACTATGTGGGACTAGAGCCGGATGCTGGCGAAATGTCTGCGGCTGGCATCCACTTGAGCAACTCGGTGCGCGGGGACGGCACCAACCTTCCCTTTGCCGATGACTCTTTTGACGTGGTCTATTCCTCCAATGTGGCAGAGCACATCCCCAATCCTTGGGATATGGGCGAGGAGATGCTGCGCGTGACCCGCCCGGGTGGCCTGACCATTCTGAGCTATACGGTATGGCTCGGCCCCTTTGGCGGCCACGAGACCGGCCTATGGGAGCACTATGTGGGCGGCGAGTTTGCCCGCGATCGCTATACCCGCCGCCACGGTCACCCGCCCAAGAATGTCTTTGGCACCTCGCTTTTCGACGTCCCCTGTTCCGCCGGCCTCCACTGGGCACAGCGCACCGGCGCGCTCAAACTCGCCTTCCCCCGCTACCACCCCGGCTGGGCTTGGTGGCTAACCCGCGTGCCGGGTGTGCGGGAATTCGCGGTTTCTAACCTGACGTTGGTGCTGCAAAAATAGCACCCAGCAACAGTGCTGTCGCTGGGTGCTATTGAACTTAGAGCTTAAGAGGCGTTCTCTACGCGCTCCTTCAGGGCGTGGAACTGGTCCCATACCTCGGACGGCACGCGGGAGCCCAGGAAATTGAGGTAGCTGGCGTTATCCTGCATATCGCCTTCCCAGTCCTCCGGGTTGACGGCAAGAGCGGCACGAACGTCCTCGATATCGAAGTCGATGCCCTCGAGGTCGATATCCTCGGCGCGAGCGGTGTGGCCCACGACGGTTTCCTCGGCCTCAACATTGCCCTCAATGCGGTCAATGATCCACTTGAGCACGCGGGAGTTCTCGCCGAAGCCCGGCCACAGGAAGCGACCATCGTCGCCGCGGCGGAACCAGTTAACCAGGAAGATAGACGGCATGCGGTCGCCGCCCTTTTCACCCATATCGATCCAGTGCTGCAGGTAGTCACCGGCGTTGTAGCCCATGAACGGAAGCATAGCCATCGGATCGTGGCGCAGGGTGCCGACGTTGCCCTCTGCTGCAGCGGTCTGGCCGGAAGCCAGCAGGGCACCGATCATGGTGCCGTGGTTCCAGTCAAAGGCCTGGGTTACCAGCGGAACGGTGGTCTTGCGGCGGCCGCCGAAGAGGATGGCATCGATCTTCACGCCCTGCCAATCGTCATACTCCGGAGCGGCGCTCGGGCACTGGGAAATCGGGACGCAGTAACGAGAGTTCGGGTGCGCAGCCTTAGTGGAGGAGGACGGAGTCCAATCCTGACCGGTCCAGTCGATGAGGTGCTCCGGCGACTCCTTGGACATCTCCTCCCACCAGACATCGCCGTCGTCGGTAAGCGCAACGTTGGTGAAGATGGTGTTGCCCGGCTCCATGGTCTGCATGGCAATCGGGTTGGAGTCGTAGTTGGTGCCAGGGGCCACGCCGAAGAAACCATTTTCTGGGTTTACGGCATAAAGGCCGTCCTCGCGCAGGTGCAGCCAGGCAATATCGTCACCGACGACCTCAGCCTTCCAACCCGGAATGGTCGGGGTAATCATGGCCAGGTTGGTCTTGCCGCATGCCGAAGGGAAGGCGGCCGCAACGTGGTACTTCTTACCCTCTGGGTTGGTGAGCTTCAGGATGAGCATGTGCTCAGCCATCCAGCCTTCTTCCTTGGCCATAACCGAAGCGATGCGCAGCGCGTAGCACTTCTTCGCCAGGATGGCGTTGCCGCCGTAGCCGGAACCGTAGGACCAGATTTCCTTAGTTTCAGGGAACTGGGTGATGTACTTGGTGTCATTGCATGGCCATGCCACGTCTTCCTCACCCGGCTCCAGTGGGGCACCCACGGAGTGCAGGGCGTGGACAAAGTTGCCTTCAGCACCGATTTTCTCCAGGGCTTCAGCACCCATACGGGTCATGATGCGCATGGAGAGCACAACATAGGCGGAGTCAGTCAGCTGCACGCCCAACTTCGGCTCCGGATCGCTAATCGGGCCCATGCAGAAGGGAACCACGTACATGGTGCGGCCCTTCATGGAGCCACGGAATGCCTCCGTCATTTCTTCCTTCATCGCAGCTGGCGGGGCCCAGTTATTGGTCGGGCCGGCGCCATCTTCATTCTCGGTACAGATGAAGGTGCGGGATTCCACGCGGGCAACGTCAGAAGGATTGGAGCGAGCCAGGTAGGAATTAGGGCGCTTTTCCTCATTCAGCTTGATAAGCGTGCCCTTTTCCACCAGCTCTGCGGCCAAACGGTCAGCCTCGTCCTGGGAGCCGTCTACAAAGACCACCTGGTCCGGCTGGAAAAGCTCAACGTTCTCGCTGATCCAGCCGATAAGCTTTTCGTTTTTAGTCGGCAGCTCTCCGACGAGCCCTGGGATAGTGGCGGTCATTAGTAATTCTCCTGAGGGTGGGTGTGAAAAGTGGGGAAATGAATCCCCAACTGTGCCTTCCACCTCAAGATTAACGTGCTTGTCCGAATAATTTGCGCAGATTTTGTCACACTGGTTATATCCACCGCGTTTACCAGAACTTCACCAAGCGCAACCACAGATACTGTGTTAAAAATCGCCTTTTGCCACCCCCCTGTCTGGGGGTCTATTCCCCTCCCCGGCGGCGCCCAAAACGATCATCCCCACCCCCAACCGGCCCCACTGGTTATACCAGGATTGATCTCGCCACACGTGACCCACGGCACGGCGTATTGCTTGGCAAGGCTAAGCAGGGAAAAATAGTCCGCAATGAATAACACAGATAACTCTCAAAACACCCGCGCTGGAGAAATGCCTCCAGGGCGCCCACCACAGACCGACTTCAATGCCGTATTCGACAACGATCTTGATTACCCACGTCTAGGCAACGTGACTTTCCGCCGCGGCACGCTCACCGAAAACCAGCATGAGCTTTTTGAAAAGCGCTGGCCGGAGCTCGGACGCGTGCTGGAAGACGAGGTCATAGATCTCGCTTCCTGGTTCGGCCGCAGCGGCGCCAAGACCATCGTGGAAATCGGTTCCGGTACCGGCACCTCCACCGCCGCCATGGCACCGAAAGAAGCCGATACCAACATCATCGCCGTCGAGCTCTACAAACCAGGCCTTGCCAAGCTGCTCGGCCAGATTGAGCGTGAGGGTATCGAAAATATCCGCATGATCCGCGGCGATGGCATCGAAGTCTTGATGCGCATGTTTGAACCGGAATCCCTCGACGGGATCCGCGTCTTCTTCCCGGATCCGTGGCCAAAGGCGCGCCATCACAAGCGCCGCATTATCCAGTCGGGCACTCTCAATCTTTTTGCCTCCCGGTTAAAGAAGGGCGGCGTGCTGCACGTCGCTACCGACCACGCCGGATATGCCGAGTGGATCGATGAACTAGTTGAAGTAGAACCAAGCCTGGATTACAAGGGCTGGCCGTGGCCAGAGTGCCCGCAGCTGGTAGACCGTCAGGTCATCACCAAGTTTGAAGGCAAGGGCCTAGATAAAGAACACGTGATTACGGAGTATCTCTGGGAGAAGAAATAAATGAGCACCTATCTGCTTGTCTGGGATGCGCCCAATATGGACATGGGCCTGGGCTCCCTGCTGGGCGGTCGCCCTACCGCCGCACACCGCCCGCGCTTCGACGCCATCGGCCGCTGGCTTGTACACCTTGCCCAGGACGTTGATGCGGAACCGCGCGCCGATGTCTTTACTAATGTCACCCCGGGCGGCGCCGATGTCATCCGCCCATGGGTAGAAGCCATCCGCAACGTAGGCTTCGGTGTTTTTGCCAAGCCCAAGATCCACGAAGACGACGACGTGGATCCGGATATGCTCGACCACATCGAAAGCCTCCGCGAGGATCTAGCCGGCGTGATTGTTGCCTCCGCCGATGGCCAGAATTTCCAGGAACCTTTGGAAGAGCTCATCGCCGCGGGGATTCCGGTTACGGTCCTGGGATTCCACGAGCACGCCGCGTGGGCCGTCGGCCACGCGGATATCAATTTTGTGGATCTAGAAGACATCGAGGGCGTATTCCGCGAACCGCTACCGCGCGTGAATCTGGATAACCTGCCCGAGGGTGGTGCATGGCTGCAGCCATTCCGTCCCTTGGCGGCCCTGCTTAATAACCGCTAGGAGGCTGCCCCAATGTTTGAAAAGTGGGGACGTTTTTCCTATGCGCACCGCCGGCTTATCCCCGCCATCGTTGTCGCTGCCATCCTTGCGCTCTTCGTGGGCTTTGGCCTGCAGCTTGAAGACCGCATGAGCCAAGAGGGCTGGGAGGATCCCAATGCGGCGTCGACAAGCGCGGCCCACATCGAGCAGGAGACTTTTGGCCGCGATAACTCCGGCGATGTCATCTTGCTCTTCCACTCCCCCGATGAGAACTTCGACGCCGCCAAGCAGCACTTGGCGCAGCTGAAAGCAGAGTATCCCGAGCAGATTGATTCGGTGACCAGCTACTTCGATACGAAGAACCCCAACCTGGTCAATGACGATCACTCCCTAGCTTTCGCCGCCATCGGTCTTAAAGGCGATGATGAGCAAACACTCAAGGATTTCCGCACCATCCAAGGCGCGCTTACGGATACCTCCGCCCCAGTGGAAATCGCGGGCGCTACCGCAGTTGCTGATGCCCTAGATAATGGCATGTCCCACGATATCTCCCGCGCCGAAAAGGCCGCGCTTCCTTTGGTGGGAATCCTCCTGCTGGTGGTTTTTGGCTCCGTCGTTGCGGCCTGCATGCCGCTCATCGTCGGCGGCCTCTCCATCCTGGGGTCTTTGGGAATCCTGTCCATCTTGGCGGGATTTTCCCAGGTCAATGTCTTTGCTCAGGCCGTCGTCACGCTGCTGGGCCTCGGCCTAGCCATCGATTACGGTCTCTTTATGGTCTCGCGCTTCCGCGAAGAGCTGGATAAGGGTCGCTCCACCGAGGAGGCCGTTGCTACCACCACCGCGACTGCCGGCCAAACGGTGGTTTTCTCGGCAGCCATGGTTGCCGTCGCACTTTCGGGGCTCTTCCTCTTCCCGCAAGCCTTCCTGAAGTCCGTGGCTTATGGCTCCATTTCCGCCGTGGGTCTAGCAGCGCTGCTTTCGGTCACCGTCCTGCCCTCAATTTTTGGCATGCTGGGCCCCAAGATCGATACCTGGTCTGTGCGCCGCACCTCTCGGACTGCGCGCACCATCGAAGACACCTGGTGGTACAAGCTGCCGCTGTGGGCAATGCGCCATGCCCGCGGGTTGACCATCGCCGTGTGCAGCCTGCTTATCGCACTTACCCTGCCCATCATGAGTATCACCTTCGGCGGCATCAACGAGTCTTACTTACCGCCCAACCAGGAAACCCGTGTGGCGCAGGATAAGTTCAATGAGGAATTCCCTACCTTCCGCACGGAGCCGGTAAAGCTCGTCGTGGAAAATGCGTCTAACCAGCAGCTTGTCGACGTCGTCATGCAAGTCCGTGGCCTCGAAGGCCTCACCGAGCCCATGGCGCCGACAACAGCCACCAAGGGCGGCACGACAGTTCTTTCCGCCGGTATTAAAGACCGCGATGATTACGCGAAGATTGTCCACGAACTGGAACAAGTAAAGGCACCCGAGGGCGTGAACCTGTACGTGGGAGGCACGCCTGCCATGGAAGTGGAATCCCTTGATGCGCTCTTCCATAAGCTGCCGTGGATGGCACTCTACGTGGTGCTAGCCACGTTCGTGCTCATGGCGTTGGTCTTCGGTTCCTTCGTGCTCCCGCTCAAGGCAATCGTGATGACGCTTTTGACCCTGGGAGCAACGCTGGGCATTTTGACCCTGATGTTCGTCGCTGGACTTGGCTCGGGCGCCCTCAACTTCACCCCTGGCCCGCTCATGAGCCCCATCTTGGTGCTTATCATCGCCATTGTTTACGGCCTGTCCACCGACTATGAGGTCTTCTTGGTCTCCCGCATGGTAGAGGCGCGACGGCGTGGTTCCACCACCGATGAGGCCATTGCGGCCGGCACCGCGCATACGGGTGGGATCATCACTGCGGCGGCGCTCATCATGATTGTGGTCTGTGGGGCTTTCGGCTTCTCCGATATCGTGATGATGAAATACATCGCTTATGGCATGATTTTTGCCCTGCTTATCGATGCCACCATTGTCCGCATGCTCCTTGTCCCCGCTGTCATGCACCTGCTGCGCGAAGATAACTGGTGGGCACCTAGCTGGCTGCGCCACGCCACTACTGCTTTGACTGGTGGCGCTAGACACCGCGGCAAGACTGTTCCCTTCTCTGAGCTCAAACAACGCCTCGAAGGAGATAAATAAGTGAAGAACTGGCTGCGGCTTATCGCCTCGCTCATCGTCCTGCTTATCCTGATTTATGTCTTCCGCGATGAGCTGGACTTCCTGCGCGAAGGCTTCTCGCGGCTGTCTCATTCTGACCCGGCTGCGGTAGCACTGGTAGTCATCGCCTCAATCGTGGCAGTCCTTGCCATGGGCGAGGTTATGCGCCTGCTCATTCGCGCTGGCGGCGTACACGTACCAGCCTCAGAGACGGCCGCCCTCACGCTGGCGGCTAATGCTTGGTCTACCACGCTTCCAGCGGGCCCGGCCTTTTCCGCCATCCTCACCTTCTACGTGCAGCGCACGTGGGGTGCTTCCGTCATGCTCTGTGGGTGGTTCTTCGTGCTGTCTTCGGCCATTTCCACCATGTGGCTCGTACTCATCGGCTTGGGCGGCGTGCTCTTCCTCAATGCCGACATGGCATTGTGGTCCCTCATCGGCACCCTAGTGCTCATGCTGGCGCTTTCCGGCGGCCTTTTCTGGCTGACCAATCACCCAGATACCATCATTCGCTGGCTCAACCGCCAGAAGCTCGTTAAGGGCTCCAAGCGCGAAGCCATCGTGGACCAGGTAAAGAATCTGGAAGAGGTTCACCTCACCCGCCGCCAATTCGCTTGGGTTTCCTTTTACTCCCTGGCCAACCGCCTCATCGATATGGTCTCGCTCTGGGGCTGTGTCTGGGCCGTAACCGGCCACCTCCCTGCCCTGCATGCGGGTGAAGACACCACGACTATGGCCGGTGTGGCGCTAGCGTATCTTACCGCCAAGCTGGCCGGCTCCGCCCAGGTCACGCCCGCCGGCTTGGGCACGGTAGAGGCCGCCATTATCGCTACCCTGGTTGCCACCGGTATGACCGCGGTAGATGCAACCGGCGCGGCAATCATTTATCGTCTGATTTCCTTTGCCCTTATCACCATCATTGGCTGGGTAATCTACTTCTGGCACTATGCTCGCAAGGGCATTACTTACGCCGCCTTGAATCGAAAGGAAAACGCATGAGAATCGCCCCCGTCATCGATATCATCGCCCTGATGCTCTTTGCTGTGGCTGCCCGCCTCGCCCACGGCGGGCTAAGTTTTTCCACCTGGGTTGATGCTTTCTGGCCTTGGGCCATCGGCGCTCTCATCGGCTGGGCTATCATCCTGGCCACCAAGGTGCAGGGCAAATGGAAGGAAGGCGGCGTCGTCTGGTTAAGCACCATCGTGGGCGGCATGGCCCTGTGGATGTTGGTGAACGGCCGACTCCCACACTGGAGCTTCCTCATCGTGGCATCCGTCATGTCCGCGCTATTCTTCTTCGGCTGGCGGCTTTTCGCCCGCAAATAAAAATAAGGAGGGTTTAACCCTCCTTATTTTTTGCTCGTTTTACTTGGAGCTTACCGGTACGCCTGCCTGATTGAGAATATCGGCAACGAAACCAATGATCTCGCTGATGATATCCACAGCACTAGATAGAATCATAAATAACTCCTTGACTAGGATTGGGACTTTATATTCCTATCGCTAATCAAAGCACACTACGTTACATCGGGGCAATGGTGTGCTTCTTCGGCAGATCACTTTCCTGCTTCGTTGCCAGCTGCCGCAGCGCTTGGCGAAGAGCCAACCGGGATTGACTCGGCTGAATCATCGCGTCCAAATAGCCGCGCTCGGCCGCGACATAGGGCGCAGTCATAGTCTCATCGTAGAAGTCCATGAACATCTTCTTGGTCATCTCGCGCTGCTCAGGGGTCTCGGCGGCGTCTAGCTGTTTACCGGCGATCATCACCACGGCGGCGGCCGCGCCCATCACGGCGATCTGCGCGGTTGGCCACGCCAGGTTAATATCACCGGTCAGATTCTTCGAGCCCATCACGGCATAGGCACCGCCGTAGGCTTTGCGCACGATGAGCGAGACCTTCGGCACGGTGGCTTCCACCACGGCGAAGGCAAACTTGGCGCCGCGGTGGATAAGTCCCACCTTTTCCTGCTCCACGCCCGGCAGGTAGCCCGGGGTATCCACTACGAAGACCAGCGGAATATTATAGGCATCGCAGATGCGGATAAAGCGCGCGCCCTTATCGGCGGCGTCTGCATCAATGCAGCCTGCAAGGTGCATGGGATTATTGGCTACAAATCCCACCGTCTTGCCATCAATGCGCCCAAAGGCGGTGATCATATTGGGCGCAAAGTTCTCTTGAATTTCAATGATGTCCTCGTCATCGCCCAATTGGGTCAACAAGTCCATCATGTCGTAGCCGGCATTGGTGTCATCCGGCATGAAGGAGTTGAGGTCTTCGTCTTCGGCCACGTCGGCGTCGGAAGGCGCGGCGAATTCCGGGGCCTCATCAAAGCACGTTAGCGGCAGGTGGTCCAGGAGATCGCGCACCATGTCGAAGGCGTCTTCCTCAGAGGGAACGACGGCCGAAACATTGCCGTTGAGCTCCTGCTGGCGAGCGCCACCCAGCTCGGCGGAGGTAACGTCCTCACCGGTGACCTCACGAATCACGTTGGGGCCAGTGACATACATTTCCGCTTCCTGGTCCACGGCAATCACAAAGTCCGTGGTCACGGGAGCATAGACGGCACCGCCAGCGGACTTACCCATCATGATGGAAATCTGTGGGCTGCGGCCGGACAGCGGCAGCTGGCGCCGGGCGATCTCGGAGTACATGGCCAACGAGGTCACCGCATCCTGGATACGGGCGCCGCCGGAATCCTGAATGCCGATGACCGGGCAGCCGATCTTGATGGCCATATCCATGACCTCGGTAACCTTCTTGCCAAAGGTCACGCCGACAGAGCCACCGTAGACGGTCTTATCGTGAGCGTAGATGCACACTGGGCGGCCGGAGATGCGGCCATAGCCGGTGACCACGCCATCAGAATAGATGGCCTCAGGGTCACCAGGGGTCTTGCCCAGAGAACCAGTCTCGACGAAGGAACCCTCATCTAGCAGTTCATTGATGCGCTGGCGAGGCGTGGTGCGTCCAGCCTCGTCGCGGCGCTTGCGCGAGCGCTCACTTCCCGGGTCCTGCGCCTTATCTAGGCGCTCACGCAGGTCAGCGAGTTTCTCAGCGGTTGTCTGCTTGGCCGCCACGTACCTTCTCCTCGATCCATTCGTTCATATGCTTGCCCACGATGCCGATGGCCGGCTCGTCCGGCACTGCAAGGTGATCGCCTTGCAGCTGCACAATTTCCAGATCCTTAACGATAACTCCCCAACCGCCGTCGGGGTCAATCTCAGCGTAGCGCGGCTCCAGCTCAATCGCACCGTCGTGCATCCGCTCGGAACGGAACAGCAGAACCGGCACGGTGACATCGGCCCAGCGGTGGAAGTCGATCTTGGCCAGAATCTGGTTATCCACGAAGGAGGCGCGCTGGTGCTCTAGAACGCCGGCGGCAAGGCCGTGCTCGGAGGCGTCGGTAGTAGCGAGGAACTCCGCCAACATGGTCATGAGCGCATCCTCGCCCATGGTCTCGAGCATCTCGTACGGCGGTTCAAAGTCCAGCCCGTAGGTCTTCTTGGCAAAGGCCGCGTAGCGCTCCCAGCGAGCACGGGTTTCCTCCGGGGTATCCGGGGCCGGGTGGGATGGCTGGGTGGTATCTAGCAGCGCAATAAACGCCACCTCTACCGAGTCCTGGGTGCGCTTGTGCAACTGGTAGGCCACCTCATAGGCCAGCGCGCCACCGAAGGACCACCCGCCGAGCACGACCTTTCGGCCGCGAGCGTAGTGCAGGATGTCCTCGATATAAGCCTCGGCGCGCTCCTCCAGCGAGCCCTCGACGCGCTCTACGCCGTAGACTGCCACGTCCTCGGGCAGGCGGCGGGTTAGTGGCTGGTAGACCACAGTGGTGCCGCCGGCTGGGTGGAACATGAATACGGCCGGACCATCAGCCTCGCGCAGGACGCGGATATTGCCTTCTACCTCGGTCTCCAGTCCTTCGCGGACGAGGTCGGCCAAAGTCTCTAGCGCCTCGGCCTCGTGGACCTGCTGGGCGGTGACCTCGATGCCAGCACGCTCGGTGAGGCGCTCGGCGATTTGGGTCGCTACCTCATCGCTTACCTCTGGCAGCGCCGAGGTAACGCCCGCAGCTGCCTTACCGGTAAAGGTAGCCCAGGTGCCAAAGACCATGCGCTCCGAAGCATCACGCGGGGCAACGCCGACGCCCTGGCCGGGTTCGTCCTCTTCTGGTGCAGGGGTGTCCGCAGAAGCAATCTCGCTGGTATCCACGTTGCCGCCAGCCACGGCCTCTTCCACCATGGCAATGACGTCGGCCAAAGAGGCATCGCGTAGCGCCTGCACCTGCAGCGGCGGAATCTGGAAGTCATTTTCCACGCGGTTCTTAATGCGCATGCCCATCAGCGAATCCAGGCCCAAATCAATGAGCGGCAACTCGCGTGGCAGGTCAGAGACGTCGTAGCCCATGGATTCCGACACGATGAGTGCGAGGCGGTCTTCCACGGTTTCCTCCGCGGGATCCCAACGTACGGCATCAACTTCTGCGGTTGCTGCAGGCTCGCTTTCAGGCACATCGGCCACGCCCGGGATAGGCGCCGCGCCCAAGTCCAAGGCGGAGGCAAAACCTTCTGCCAAAAGTTCCGTCTGTGCGCCTCGGACGGCGTAGACGGCTACGGACATACCACCGATGGACTGGCTCACCACCGTGGTGACCTCACCGCGCGGCGGCAGGTCGGCGTGTTCTTCGGTAGCGATGATGCGCGCCCCAGGCTTGACGGCCTCGGCCGCCGCCTCCACGATGGCCAGCGCAGATGGCGCCTGATCCGCATTGGTAGAGAAGGCAACCTTGCCCTCTGGCAGATTGACGCGTGCACCCGGCAGGCCGGATACGCCGGCCGACGGACGCGCGTTGGTCCAGAAGCGCTGGCGGTTGAACTGGGTATAGGGCGCCTCTACGCGCGCACCGGAGCCAAATACCGCGCCAAAGTCCACCGGCATGCCAGCGACATAGAGCTTGCTGAGCAGATCCAGCAAAGACTCGGTGGGATCCACCTTGCGCTTCAACGCATACAGCAGCTGCGCATCGGCCTTGCCCACGGCGAAGGCGGTGGACATGAGGCCCATCAGCGCCACCGGGTTCGGCGAGATTTCCACCAGCTGGGTGTGGCCGGCGGCGAAGGCTGCCTCGGTGGCATCCTGCAGGTAGACCGAGTGGCGGGTCATGCGCAGCCAATAGTCCTCATCGTGCACGGTGGTACCAGGGCGATAAACCTCGCCCTTATCCACGGAGGAAAACAGCGGAGTGTGCAGCGGCTTGGCTTCCATGCCGGCAATGGCTGCATGCAGCTCGCCCAGGATGGGGTCCACGGCCGAGGTATGCCCGGCGGCCTTCACGTTGAGCGCACGGGCGAACTTGCCCTCGCCGTCGAGCTTTTCCACCAGGTCCAGCACCTCTTGGCGTGGGCCGCCCACGGTGGTCATACCGGGTCCGGTATACACGGCGGGTTCGATATTGCCGTCGAGCGCGGCAATATCCTCGGCCGAGAGCTCTACGACGGCCATGGCTCCTTGCTCGGCATCGCTTAGCGACGCCTCACCCTCACCCATCAACCGTGCACGGTGGCAGGCAATGACCATGGCGTCCTCTGCGGAGATGCCGCCTGCGGCATAGGCCGCGGCAATCTCGCCCATGGACATGCCCATGACGCCGGCCGGGCGCACGCCAAAGGAAGCGAGCAAGTCCGTCAATGCAATCTGAATGGCGGTAATGGCCACCTGGGCGGTCTCGGTGTCATAGGTTTGGGCATCGTCGTTGACGATATTCAGGATGGACCAGCCGGACTCAAAGTCCACGATGGCATCCAGCTCTTCCAAGCGAGCCTTGAACTGCGGCGAGAGCGCAATCATGTCCTTCGCCATCTTGCGGTGCTGGGATCCGAAACCGGAGTACACAAATACTGGCCCCGGAACGTGCGGGGAATCCGCAGCGACAATGCCGACGGAGACCTTGCCTTCAGCTACCTGGCGCAGGCGCTTGACCGCTTCCTCGGTGGAGCTAGCCGTCACGACGGCGCGGGAACGGGAGTGGTTGCGGCGGGCGACGGTACGGGCGACGTCGACAAGCGCGGGCTTTTCCGCCTCAATGAAGTCTGCCAACAGGGCCGCAGCGCGTGCCCGGCGCGAAGGCAAAAGGCCAGAGACCGGCAACGCCACCGTTTCGGTGGAAAGCTGCGGCGCGCGTTCGGCCGGGGTACCGCGGTAATCGGTGAGTACGACGTGCGCATTGGTGCCGCCGAAACCAAAGCCAGACACACCAGCGACCTTGCGCCCGGAGTATTCGGGCCACTCGCGCGGATCCTCGACTACCTCGAGGCGCTCGGCCTCGAAATCGATATAACGATTCGGCGCCGAGTAATTGATATTGGCCGGAATGACGTCATTACGCATGGCCTGGATGACCTTGATAAGGCCGACCACGCCCGCGGCGGATTCAGAGTGGCCGATATTGGTCTTGGCAGAGCCGAGCAAAACAGGAGTTTCGACCCCGCGGCCCGCACCGAGCACGCGGCCCAAGGCGGAGGCCTCGATCGGATCGCCCAGAATGGTACCGGTGCCGTGGGCCTCAATATAGTCCACGTCCTGCGGATTTACGCCCGCATCCGCATAGGCGCGGCGCAGCACATCTTCCTGTGCCTCCGGGTTCGGGGCGGTCAGGCCATTGGAGTGGCCATCGGAGTTGATGGCAGAGCCCTTGAGGACGGCCAGGATATCGTCGCCGTCGGCTTCCGCGTCCTCCAAGCGCTTGAGCACGAGGACGCCGGCGGCGTCGGCACGCACGATGCCATCGGCGTCGTCGGAAAAGGCGTGAATGGCGCTCGTTGGAGAGGTAACGCCCAACTCCGAGAAGGCCGTGGACGCATGCGGGGCGGCCAGAATATTCACGCCGCCGGCCAGCGCCACGTCCGCGCTCCCCGTGCGCAAATCCTTCATCGCTTGGTTCACCGCCACGAGGGAGGAAGAGCACGCCGTATCTACGTTGATGGAAGGGCCGCGGAAATCCAGGGCGTAAGAAATGCGGTTGGCAACCACAGCCGAGGAAATTCCGGTCAGCGCATACGGGTGCATCTCGGCGGAATCGGCACCGATGAGCATGCCGTAGTCATTATTGGTCGAGCCCATGTACACACCGGTCTGTGTGCCACGTAGCTCATTGGCGGGAACACCAGCGTTTTCTAACGCTTCCCACACCAGCTCCAACAGGATGCGCTGCTGGGGATCCATATTGGCAGCCTCAAGTGGAGACAGGCCAAAAAATTCCGCATCAAAAGAGGCGATGTCTTCAAGGTAACCGCCATCGGTATTTTGCTGAGCGATCTTCTCGCTCATTACCGGATCGGCGGAGTATTCGGACCACCGACCCACTGGCAACGGTCCGGTGCCTGCGCGGGATTCCGCCAACATAGACCAGAACTCTTGGGCATTCTTGGCGCCCGGGAAGCGTCCGGAAAGACCAATGACCGCAACGTCGGATCCCTGCGCGATCCGCGGGGTGCGCTCTTCCGGCTGGGGCGCCGCCGGTGCGTTCAGCAGGCGGTCCGCCAGCAGCTCGATGGTGGGATACTCATATGCCACGGTGGCATCGAGGCGGGTGCCCAGAAGGTTTTCCAGCTCGCCGGATAGCACTACAGCATCCCGCGAGGAGAGGCCATAATTTTCCAAAGGCTTGGAATCTAGAATCTCTTCGGCGGAAACACCGGTGGCCTGGGCGACCCAGTCACGCAGCCATGCTCGCAGTTGCTCGATGGTCATAAAAAGGTCTTTCATTACGGAAAAATACTAAATAGCAAAGGGGTATATCGCTATATTTTGTCACTTTGTTAGCGATATATCAGAATCCCACATAATTCTTCTTGGCTACGCGGCGCGCAATCTTGCCGGAGGACGTGCGGTTGATTTCGCCAGGTGCCTTCCACACGATGTCATCCGGAGTGATGCCGTGGTGGGCAGTGACCGCGGTGCGAATGGCCTCGGTTGCCTCGGCATCGCCGGACGGCTGCGCATCATCGGCGCGCTCCACCAGCAAAACGAGGGACTCAGAGTCATTGCCTTCCACGGAGAAGGCCGCAACGGAATCCGGGCGAACCTGTGCGGAAGCGGCTTGCACCGTGCCCTCAATATCCTGCGGATAATGGTTGCGCCCAGCAATGACGATGAGATCCTTCAGGCGGCCGGTGATATACAATTCCCCATCCACGATGGTTGCCAAGTCTCCGGTGGCCATCCAGTAATCGTCTTCCGGTAGGCCATCTTGTTGACGCTCACCCAGCGTATTGCGGAAGGTCCCAGCAGTTTCCTCTGGGCGGTTGAGGTAGCCGGTGGCCATATTGGGACCGTGGACCCAGATTTCTCCGATAACGCCGTCCTTCACCTCGGCGCGAGTTTCCGGATCTACAATGGCGAGGTGTTGATGAGGCACGCACTGTCCATTGGAGGCGTAGGCAACGGTGTCTTCGGATTTATCCTCGATGACGGCGCGACCTGCAGCTAGCTCCGCGCGGTTAAAGTGCGCGATGACCGGGCGCTTGTCAGTTTGCGGGGTAGACACAATAAGCGCCGCTTCTGCCAGGCCATAGGACGGACGCAGTACGGAACGGTCCACGCTGAAGGCATCGAGGAAGGATTCCACGGCCGATTCGGTCACCGGCTCGGAACCGATAATGATGCCGGCCACGTGCGAGAAATCTGCATCCTCGGCATGGCGAGCAGCGAGTTCCAAGGCAAAGTTCGGGATGGCGGCATAGGTGGCCTGCTTGCCCGCGGTGAGGCGCCGGACCCAGCGATCCGGGTGTTGGATGAAATCACGTGGGGTCATCATCTCGAAGTCCAAGCCCAAAATGGTAACGAATACGGCCAAGATGATGCCCATATCGTGGTGCATTGGCAGCCAGGAGACGATGCGAGCCGGCATCTGAAATTGCAGCGCTTGGAAGATCTGCGCAACATTGGTGATGATCGCTCGGTTGGTGAGCTCCACGCCGGCCGGGGTCCGGGTGGACCCGGACGTGTACTGCAGGAAAGCGGTGTCCTCTGCGCTTCCTTCCACGGGTGTCCAAGAGTCAGCCAGGGAATCAGGAAGGGCGTCGATGGAAATGACGCGCGGGCGCTCACGCTGGGCGGAGAAGTACTTACGCACAGCGGCGGCAGAAACACGATTCGTCACCACGATGGACGGTTCGCAATCACCGAATACGGCCCTAAGGTGGTCGGTGTGGCCCGGCTCATTGGGATCATAAAGCGGAATCGGCACCATGCCCGCGTACAGGGCGCCCAAGAAACCAAAGACGTATTCCGGTGAATTACCAGCCAAGATGGCAACGCGGGTGCCCGGATCTGCTACCTGCTGCAGTCGCGCCGCCACCACCTTGATGCGTTTATTGACCTGCGCGCGGCTAAGCTCCCGGCAGGTTTCTTCCTCACCGTAGATCCACTGGCGCATAACCACACGGTCTGGGTCAGTCTCCGCCTGGTAGAGCCTTTCTGCCAGCTGGGCCAAACTGAACTCGGGCGCTAGGAATTGCCCCATCTGCGCTTTCAGATCCATGGAATCTCCTTAAGTGAATGGTTTCTTTAATAAAACTATCGGAGGGTGGGGAATTGCTGTTACGCGGCGTCGATAAGCTGTCGGGCCCAGCCCACTACCCACTGGTTAGCCGTCGTGCCATCAATGACTCCGTTATTGGAGGCGTACTGCGCATGGACGCCATTCGCGGCAATCAAACCCTGCGCGCGCTCCAGCGCATTAGACACGTTTGGTGGGGCATCACAGACTGAATCATTGGGCGCACAGATCTGGAAGGTCCGATCCGCCAGGCTACCGAACCCATTCGGGCGCGCACCGCGCATGGACGCACCCGGAACGATGGGCTGAACTAAACCAGATACCGGCTGGAGGGCAATTTCCGCACCCACGCCGCCAACCTTGCGGCCCGGGTTTTGGCCAACGCCATTTTGGCGGCGACCATCCGCAATAAGGGCCACACCTGCAATGCTTTCCGCCGGCACTGCACCCTGACCGCCGCCGATCTCGTCGGCAACGTCACCAGCGATGACCGCGCCCTGAGAGAAGCCGCTCACAATGAATTTGGTTGCCGGGCAGCTCTCATGCACACTGCGCAGCTCATTATTCATCTTGGCGGTTCCCTCATTGCGGGAATCGTCGTAGCTCATTTCATGCTGTGCATTAATGTTTTTAAACTGCGCGGTATAAGGAAGGGTCCATACCTTCACGTCGTCCCCGTAGGCCTCCTGCAATGGCTTCGTAATAGACAGCATGAACGAGCGCGGATTGGCAGAAGGATTAAGCGGATCGTCGTCAGCCGCAGATTCCCACGTACCCGGGGCGGAAATGAACTCCACACGCGGGCACCACTCGGGCTGCTGCGGCGGTGGCGCAGCCTGCTCTGTGGGGCGCGGGGCTGGAGAGTCGGTGCCCTGGTTGAGGTAACGCGACGCGCCCACGCCGATAACAGCTAAAACGACGAGAACTGCGACAACGGTAATGGTTTTTCTCATGGATTAGTTGTACCAGGTGAACCTAGCAAATCCCTGTACGCGCGGAATCCGTAATCAGCTTAGAAAGCTCTTCAAAGCCCATCTTGGTGCGCTGTTGCTCAACAAGCTGGCCGGCGACCGCAGAGAGGGTGACATCATTCTCATCACAGGCTGCTTTGCCCGCGCCGAGGAGCTGATCTTCTACGCCCTCAACGTTGACGCCGGCGTCTTTTAGCCTGCCTAGGTACTTGGCTTCCGATTCCGGCAGCTCGGCGGTGGGAATTTCAGAGATCTCACGCGCACCGCGGTCTTCCTGCGACTTAGAGGATGTCTCTTCCGCAGAGGTAGGGGCCTCCGACTCCCGCTCGAGGGGCGCGATCTCGGTCTCTTGCGGCGGTTCGCTATCCACCGTGGCGGAATCGCAGCCCGCAAGACCCAAGCACAGCGCCGCGCCCACAACTACTAGCTTGCGCATAGCTACTTCTTCTCGGTCCGAACCTGGCCCAGAACCTCGCTGATCTTGCCGTGCTGGAATTCCTGGCTCAAACCACCAGCGGCAATCTCGGAGTAGTCAGAGGTAGGCCAGCCGAACTCGCCCTGCTCCCAGCCAGCCTGGCCCCAGCGGTCCATAATCTTGCTCTTCAGAATGTAGTGTGCACCAGTCTTCGGGGACCAGTAGATGCTGCCCTTTTCAAAGGTCTGGAAGAAGCCGCCATTGACGGCGTTCTCTCCGGACGTCGGGAAGCCGAGCGCAGACTCCGCGCCGCCCATGTCCTTGTACTTGGCGCCGATAGCACCGTGTACTACCTGGTTGGAGCCATCCGGGTTACGGGTAAGGATTCCGTCCTGGAATTCCTGCATGTAGCCCTCACCGACCTTCTTTACCGAGCCGGTCGGGTACTTCAGGTCGCCCTTTTCGTAGCCATTCTTGCCCCAAGCCTGGAACATATCGCCGGTAATCTCCCAAGCGCCAGTCTCCGGGGACCAGTAGATGGAGCCGTGCTCAAAGTGCACGAAGCGGCCCTTGCCGTCTGGCGTCTTGGACTCACCGGTCTTCGGGAAGCCAAGCCAGGAGGTTGGTCCGCCGATTTCGGCATAGCGAGCACCGATGCGGCCGAAGAGGGCATGCGCACCGGTGTCTGGGGACCAGTAGGCGGTGCCAGACTCGAAGTCCTGGGCCTTGCCCTTCTTGGCGACGTCGTACTCATTATTCAAGCAAGAGCCAATAACGCCGCTCTTGGTCTCCGCAGCGATGGCTCCAATTGCCTCACAGTCCGCACCGCGGTCGGCCTTGTCCATCTGCAATGCATCCGCGATGTATGGCCATGCCTGCTGCATCTCAAACTGCCAGTATTCCCAGCTGTGCACGCCGGATGGGCGGAACTTAACCACAGGATCAATCTTGGCGCGCTTCGCATAATCAACATAGGTCTGGGTGGACATACGGGAGATGACCTCCAAGCCCATGCCGGCGAGGTTTGCCTGGCCCTTAGCCACGGAGTTGGCGTTGCCAAAGTCATCCTTGCCCGAACCTGCGGAGACATATACCTTCATGTCCTTCAGGTTTTCAATGCCCAGCTTTGGATCATGGTCGATCCAGTTTTGGGAGCCCGGCTGGCCCCACATCTTGCGGGAATCATAACCGCCGGCATCGCGCTGCGAAGCCATGATGGCTTCCGGCATGCCACGCGTAGTGGTATCGAGGTAGCCGGAGAAAGAACCCACGAAGCTAAACAGGTGCGGGTTGCGCTCAGCCAGGTTCATCGCGGCAGTACCGCCCATGGACAGGCCGGTTACCGCGCGCTTGTGGTTGGAGCGGTACTCATTGTCCAGGATCGGGATCAATTCCTTGGTCAGGAAGGTCTCCCACATATAGTGCTTACCGCGGTCTGCTTGCTCCCAGTCCGAGTAGAAGGAAGACTCGCCGCCTACCGGCATGATCAGGTTGACGTTGCGGTCGGCGTACTGGTTCAAAATATTGGTTTCAATGGTCCAGCCGGACTCATCATCACGAGCACGCAGGCCATCCAGTGCCCATACCTCTGGGAACTTCTTTTCTGGGTGGGAGTACCAGTCACGGGCGAGCTGGATTTGCACCTTCTGCTCTTTATCCGGCATCGCCGCGGACTTGATGTAGACCATCAAGTGGCGGTTGGTTAGGTACTCCACGCGGTTGATCTTCACGCCCTCCGGCAGACCCTTAACATCCGGGTACTCGGTGTTCAGCGGGGTGCGGGCAGGTGGATCCTTTGGTGCGAAGTGATCGGACAGGCTGGAATCGCCGCCGATTGCGGAAGAGAGATCGCCTACAGAAGATTGTGCGGTGGCGTTTGGCAGCAGGGCCAAACCCACGGCGATGGCGGTAGGTACTGCGGCCACAGCAAGGCCCTTGCGAGCCTTGCTCGGGGAAGTGCTTTTGCGCATAGGTAAACGTCCTTGAAGATTTGCCGCGGTACCTTTCCGAGGGTTCCCCTCCCCCGGACCGATGCCTACGGCGTGAGCTGTCTATCGTGTGCTCAAGTTTAAGTTGAACTTGAAACTTACGCTAGACAGACACGCCGCTACATTGCCGGGGAATTACCCGGATTATCCTGTCCGCTCACGCGGTACAGGTGCTCGTTGACGAACTCACCTACGCCCCAGCGCGCCAACTCGCGGCCATAGCCGGAGCGATTCACGCCACCGAATGGCAGGCCTGCTGCGGTTACCGACGCCTCGTTAACAAACGTCATGCCATCGTTGAGCTGGTTGGCTACTTCAAACGCAGCATCCAAGTCAGTGCCCCACACGGAGCTAGACAGACCGTACTCGGAGTTATTGGCAATCTCGATGGCCTCTTCGACGTCCTTGGCCTTGTACACAATCGCCACTGGGCCGAAGATCTCGTTGCAGCCTACGTCGGCGGACGGGTCGACGTCGGTAAGCAGTGCAGGCTCCATATAGGCACCCTCGCGATCGATCTTCTTGCCGCCTACGCGAATCTTGGCGTCGCCGTTGGCCGCGGCCTTTTCGAGGCGCTCCACAATCTCATCGCGGGCGCCGATGGAGGACAGCGGACCAATGTCGGCATTCTCGTCGTCATAAGTGCCGACCTTCATGTCCCCGATCTTCTTTTCCAAGTACTCCACAGTGCGGTCATAGAAGTCCTCTAGAACGATAAGGCGCTTCGGTGCATTGCAGGCCTGGCCGGTGTTGTACATGCGAATCAGGTTGAACTGATCCAGTACCCACTCCAGATTCTCATCATCGATAACCAGGAATGGGTCATTGCCGCCTAGCTCCAGCACGGACTTCTTGTAATTTTCACCAGCGGTCTTGGCCACGGCAGCGCCCGCAGCCTCAGAGCCGGTCAGCGAAACACCCTTGATGCGCTTATCCGCTACAAAGGCATCCATCTGGGAACCGGAAGCATAAATGTTGATATACGCATCCTTCGGCAGACCAGCTTCTTCCAAGATGTCCTGACATGCCTGGGAAGACAGCGGACAGATGGAAGCGTGCTTGAGCACGATGGTGTTACCCAGCAGCAGGTTAGGAGCCGCGAAGCGGGCTACCTGGTAGTACGGGAAGTTCCACGGCATGATGCCCAACAATGGGCCAATCGGCTCCTTGCGCACGACGGTCTTATGCGCGTTCTGAGCCGGCAGGTACTCATCTGCGAGCAGCTCGTGCGCATGCTCGGCATAGTAGCGATAGATATCGGCAACAATCTGCACTTCGGCCTTTGCCCAACGGGTCAGCTTGCCCATTTCACGACCGATGTGGTCTGCCAACTCATCGATGCGCTCTTCATAAAGGTCCGCAGCGCGGGACAAAACCGCGGCACGCTCCTCGATGCGAGTACTACGCCATGCATCGTAGGCCGCGGTGGAGCGGTCTAGGATGTCATCGCGCTGCGAATCATCGATGCGTTCAAACTTGTCTTCACTCTTGCCTGTGCTTGGATTCTCAATAGCGAACATGTGCCCCTGTATAGTCCCGACTCACAGGCCTTGCAATGATCCCCTCCTGAGCTTGAGGAATCGCTCCCACGTCAGCTTCCAGTGAATATTCCGGGGAGCTAATGGACCTGCCGCTCGGTCTACTTCGTAAGTGCCATCCTCAAACATCCAAACTATGTCGCCGGTAAACGGATCCATGACGTATCGCACCCGCCCATCAGTCTTTACATTGTGGTGATGCTGACACAGGCTCACCAGATTTCCCACACTTGTAGGCCCGTTGTTGCCATACTCCACGCGGTGGTCTAATTGGCAATAGTGCGCCGGCATTGAACACCCAGGCCACCGGCACGTTGCATCCCGCCCTTGTACCCAGGTACGAATCTCCTCAGAGGGAACATAGCGCTGGACACCCTCGGCTCGGAGGGTTCGCACTACCGAGTCATGCATCAAATACTCCCCTAGCTCACACCATCCTGCACTGGGAATGAAAACGCGGGAGGTGTCCTCACCCGTGCGATAGGTATTGATGACCACCTTGGTACTAGTGCGATTAAAAATCAGTTTTTCTAGCGCCGCTGCCTTTGAAACCCCGTCTTGTGATGCGGCTTTATCAATATGCCTCGAGATTGCCGCCGCAGTGGCTTTATCTGTCTTCAATACAACCGTGGCCTGTCCGCCTGAATAGGACACCGACACTGCACGCTCAATATCCTTGGACAAATTCGGTTTAAGCAACCCGTCGATAAATCCGCGCAGGAAGTTGCGGAGTTCCGGTTCTGTCGGAACGTGCTGTCCTGGGTCCTTAGGAGTCAGGAAGTCTGCCAGAGCCGCATCAACCAGCTGGATCTTTGCCTCATCTTCCCCGAGGGGGCGCAATTCCACGTCAATAACTTGAAGCCGCGGGAGGTCCAAGATCCAGTGCTCTGTCTGCACTGCGGTAGTAAGCGGAAGCTCACTCATCCGAAAGTGAGCTTGGATTGCGCTCGAGACGCGCCACCGCGACAGCCCCAACCTTTTGGATAACACTGCAAGTGTGCAATCAACGTCATCTTCCAGTTGCGGTAATAACGCCTGAAAGAGCTGCCACGACTGGATTCTTTGCACCATGGCCATGACACACACGGTGTCTTCTAGGTCATTAGTGGAAAAATAAGCTTGCTTTGGCGGCGCGGTGGCAGTAGTCACGTAAGTTCCCCCTCATTAAATTCGCACACCCAATCGAACTAACACCCACAGAATAACCCGCACAACTGTCCCCCGCAACAGCTAAGGGTATATTTGTTCGATATTTAACCTAAAGAAAATCCCCTCTTCACAATGAAGAGGGGATCAGGCCGGGAGAATTACCAAGCGTTCATAACGTTAAGTACTTGCGGCTTGGAACGGTTGAGCTGGTAGCCAAACTGCTCCCAGTTGTGCAGGCCCTGGGCCGGGTAGTCCACGGTTGGATTGAGCCCCTGCAGACGAGCAGCGCCTTCCCACACGCGGGTGGTGATATTGGAGCCGACCTCGAGTGCAGCACCGGCCGCCTGGTGCTCCGGCAGGTAGTGGCTATCGCCGGCACCTGGGATACCGGAGGCTGCGGAGATATACAGGTTGGTGTTGCGCAACTGCGGAATGAGCAACAGCGGATCATTCTGGAAACGCTTCGGGTTAAACAAAGAACCGTACATAGCGTTGATGTTGAATCCACCCGCGTCCAGCATGGCAAAACGCATCATGGTCTGAGCACCTGGAACCGTGGTGGTCAGGAAGCCGGAATAAGACATTGCCTGGCGGAACTGGTTCGGGTGCTTGGCGGCGAGGGTCAGAGCAGCACCAGCGCCCATGGACAGGCCAGCAATAGAGTTATTATTGCGGGCAACACCAAAATTGCGCTCCAAGTAGCCAGGCAGCTCGCTAGTCAGGAAGGTCTCCCACTTGTAGTTGACCGGATTTTGCAGGTCATAGGTAGCAGGACCCTGCCAGTCGGCATAGAAGGAAGCGGCACCGCCCACCGGCATAGCCAGGGTAATATTATGTGGCTCGTAGGTCTTGGCAGCATTGACGTCGTTTACCCACGCGTTGGTGCGATTGGTAGCACGCAGGCCATCGAGCAGGTAGAGGGCAGCATTGCCGCCCCGCTTCGCGGGCTGAATCTGCACCGGAATAGTGCGGCCCATAGCCTGAGACCACACGTCACAGCGCTGGACCCACCAGCCAACCTTGTCCCACTCACACGTACCAGTGGCGTCACGGCGCAGCCAGTCGCGGTTGGCTGCCTCGGCCGGCTGGGAACCCGCCACGACGGCCAAGCCCAAAGCTACGGCAACTGCCATGATGACTGAAAGGACGCGACCCTTGATGGAAGCAGTCATCTTTCTCCTCCAAACTACTCGGTGATTGTCACTAAGCTCTATCGTCCGAACCCTGTATATCGTTAACGTCACGGATCGATAACAATGTCACAGGTTAGTGTAACTTAGGTTGGCCCTAAAGTCTGCATTTGAAGAAATTAGTGCAGGTAGTCCGAGGGATCCGAGGAGAAGGCTAGGGTCCGCCCGTCTGTCAGGGAGAATTTAATATTTTTCCAGAAACGGTCCCAAGTTAAAGGATCCCTGTAGGTGGCGAAGAGTTTCTGAAAATCGGCGTCGGCAAGAGCGACGCGAGCCTTGGCAGCCTCGTACTTATCAATCCACGCCGGAACCTCGTCAATATCGACGGCAGAGTCTGCCACCTGCCATGACATGTCCAAGCTCTTGTCGTGCCCAATGCGTCCACCCTCGATGCGTGGCTGGCGCGCCGCCAAAGGATTGCTGAGCCCAATATTGTCCAGCACGCGAATATCCAGCGGTGCATTCATGGAAGAAAGGCCCAAATTGAGCAGGTAAACGGTCGGTGGGTCGGTGCGCGAGGGATCTGCGGGGGCCGCCGTCCACGAGAACCTATCTTCCCCCTTGATATAGCGGAAAGTCATGGCGTCGCCAGCCTCCAGCTCGTCGATACCCTCTTGGTAGTCCTCCATAAACTTGGCGCCGAGGAATTCTTCGGCCCGCATGGGAGGATCCTCACGCTGGGTCGCGTGGGTCCAGAAATCGCGCTCATCCACGATGGAGATCTCGCCCTCGTAGATGCTGCGGTCCACCGGATGTCCGCGCAGAACGATAACTAGCGCCCATACCGCACAGAACACGGAGGCTATCCATACTCGAACGCTCACCACAAAAATGGGAAGCAGTGCCGCAAAAAGTGGGAGCAAAAGCATGCGACCATGCATGAAATCTCCACCCACGCGCAGCACGTAGAGCGTGTGAATGAGCGCAGTGCCTTCAAAGAGATAAATAGCGGTGGCAGTAGAGCGCACCGCAGTGGGGCGCAGGTTTGCCTTCCATAGACCTGCCACGGCGAGCACGATAAGCGGCAGGAAGAGCCAGTATGGGCCGGCAAAATCCGCCAGGTAGGTAAACCCCTTGCCCCATTCGGCCCCAGCCGCAGACTTAGCCACGGCCGTGTGCGGGGTTAGTAGACCGTAGTAGCCCATGCGGAAAATCTCATAGGCCAATGGCAGCGGCACCGCGGCGGCAAGAATCTTCCACGAGCGGTGGGATACAAGAAGCACGATTCCCACCAGACCGCCGTATAAAGCGAGCTCTGGGCGCACCAGCCAGGACAATCCAGCCCAGAAGGCGAGCCAATAGGCATCGCTATTGCTCCCAGAGTGGCGGCGCGGGCGCGTCCAGCGCAGCAAAAGCCGCCACAGCATAGCGAGATAGAAGATGCACAAGCCCCATTCCAGGCCGGAGGTAAAAAAGTCCCGGGCCGGCGGCAGGGCCAGATACACCAGCGCGCCGGCCGGAAGAACGATGCCAGTGCGCATGCTGGCCGCAGCGCCCGTACCGACTACCATTGCCGCGACCGCCAAAATGAGCCCCAAGTAAATGGCGATGCCTTCCAGGTTTGCGTGGGTCACCCAGCGCACCAAGAAAATAAGGTACTGCCACAGCGTGGAGGTATTGGCCTCTACGCGTTCGCCCATATTGAACACGGGCCCATTTCCGGCTTCGAGGTTGCGCACGGTACGCAGGACAATGAGTCCGTCATCGGAAATCCAGCGGCGCGCAAAACCGCCCCACAAAGATAAAACACCGATCACAAGGGCGGCCGCCGAGGTACTCCAGCGGGCGATACTCTTGTGGTCGGTGTTAAGCACGGGGAGAAAGTTTATCAGCCCCGCGGAAAATTTCTATATCGATTCAGCTGTGTCTAGAACAACGGCATGATATACACCGCCATGGCGATGCAGGCGAGCCAAGCCAAGGCGAGAACCTGCAAAGTGCGGTCCTCCAGTGCAATCTCATCCGGTGCGCCACCCTGGCCACGGTCCACATCGGCCGCATAGCGCAAGATGGCGATGGTAAACGGCACCATGGAGACCTGGTACCACACGCCACCGGTCTGGGCGTCGTTAGCGAGCTCGAAGCCCCAGAGGGTGTAGCAGATAACCACCGCGGTGGCGGCTAGCGTCCACACAAAGCGCAGGTAGGTAGGCGTATAACCTTCCAGGGACTTGCGGATTTTCGCGCCGGTTTGTTCCACAAGAAGGATCTCCGAGTAGCGCTTGCCAGAGGCCATAAATAGCGAGCCAAAGGCCGCCACCAGCAGGAACCACTGCGAAAGCTCGATGCCTGCGGCCACGCCACCGGCCATGGTGCGCAGCATGAAGCCAGAGGAAACTAGGGCGATATCAATCACCGGCATGTGCTTCCAACCGAAGCAATAACCCAATTGCAACGCGATATAAATCGCCATCACGATTGCCAACTGCGGGCCAGCGGTAGCGAGGAAGGATAGCCCGATGGACAAGCAGATGAGCACCACGGCCATGACATAGGCGAGCTTGATGGGCAGCACGCCGGAGGCAATCGGGCGGAAGCGCTTGGTCGGATGCTCCTGATCCTCGCGCCAGTCCTTCGCATCATTGATCAGGTAGATGGAGGAAGCGCCGAGGCAGAAGACGATGAATGCCAAGAGGACATCGACAAGCACGCGCCCATGGAACAGTGCATCGGCGCCGGCCGCGGCGGGGGCCGCCAGCACGAGGACGTTTTTGACCCATTGCTTGGGGCGCAGGGCCTTAATCATGCCATCGACAAGATTCTTCGGCGGCTTGCGCTTGCGGCCGGTATCTACGCCAGAGGTGTGCGGTTCCGAATGGAAAAAGTGCTGGTTTCCATCATCACTCATGCTTCATTCCTTTCATCACGACCTCTGCGGTAGCAGCGCCGATGGCCGCACCCACTGCCGTATCTGTTGGGTAGTGCACTCCGAGCACCATACGCGATGCCATCATGACTGGCACGCCGAGAAGCGGCGCCTTGCGGCCGGTAAGGCGGCTCGCCGCCACCAAGAATGCAGTAGTCGAGGTCGCGTGCGAACTGGGGAAAGACAGCTTGGAGGGAGTCTTTACCCCCACGCGCACGTACGGATAATCGGGGCGCTTGCGGCGCACGATGCGCTTGAGCACCACGCTGGCGGCGTGCGCGAGAAAAGCAGCAGCACCCACCCGGATCCAACCCTCGCGGCGGCGCTTGTCGACGCCCGCCCCTACCGCAGCGCTGCCCATCCAGCCCAGGGCATGCTCGCCCCAGTGGCTCAGCCCGCGGGCGGTAGGAAGCACGCCGGGCACGTCAAAGGCCGCACCCTGGATGGATTCGAGGACGCGCGATTCTGCTACGGAAAGTTTATTGGGCATCAAAGACCTTCTTCCAGGACTCGCGCGAGGTCAGCTCCGGCTGCGCCGCGCGGTATTCAGCGCGCAGGTCATCGAAGTTTTCCTCGATCTCCTTCAGTAGCTCGCGGGTCTGCGATACGAGGTCTTTGGCTAGGTCGCGGTCGCGCTTACGGAAGGCCACACCGGTACCACCTGCGGTGGAGACGGTGGCAGAGTCCACGCGGGAAAGGGTAAACCAACGGGCCTCGTCCGGAGTGAGGTTAAGCTGGGGCGCCTCGTGGTGCGCAGCGTCTTCCTTGCTCACGAGGTGCTTGAGGCCCTTGATGGCCCACGGGATCTTCTTAATCTTGGCTAGGCGGCCGCCGATATTGCGCGTAGGCACACCTGGCGCGCCGGTGGGAGAGGGCAGCTCATCTGCGGATTCCAAAATGACAGCATCGGAATAGTTCTTGCGGATTTCCGCGATGCGCGGCAGCGAGGACTCCAGGATGTCAAAGAGATGGTCCGGCCCCGCTAGGAAGTCGCGCATAGCTTCAATCTGGATGGCCATGGTGGAGTATTCCATGCACATGGTGTGCTTGAGGGTGGACTTGAAGATGGACTTGGTAATGCCCTTGGCCGGCCCCTCGTGGTACATCGCGGCAACGATGAGGCGGTTGCGCAGGTGGAAATAGGCCTGCCAGTCAATGGCATCATCCTTATCGGCCCAAGCCATATGCCAGATGGCGGCACCCGGCCAGGTCACCGTGGGGAAGCCATTGCGCGCCGCGCGCAGGGAATACTCGGTATCGTCCCACTTGATAAAGAGCGGCAGCGGCTGGCCGTTGGTTTCTGCCACAATGCGCGGGAAGAGGCACATCCACCAGCCGTTGTACTCCACGTCAACGCGGCGGTGCAGCGCGCGGGAATCGTACTTCTTGGGATCTAGGTGGGTTTCGCGGGTACCGATGGCGCGCAGCGGGTACTTGGCAAAGTCGTGGTCGTAGACGGCGTGCGGTGCCGCACCCCACATGAAATCGGCACGGTTGACGCGCTCGCCGGTAGTGCGCAGCTGGGAGCGCTCCTGCAGGTTAAGCATCTGGCCACCGACGATAATCGGCTTGGCAGCGTAACGGGCCGCTTGCACCGCGCGCAACACGGAATCCGGTTCGATGGCGATGTCATCGTCCATATAAAGGATGAAGGGCGAATCGGTATTTTCCAGCGCCTCGTACATGATGCGGGAGTAGCCACCGGAGCCGCCCAGGTTGCCCTGGCGGAACTCGCGGAAACGCTCGCCAAAGTGAGCGACTGCCTCGTCATAGCCTGGCTCATCGGCAGGGTGCTGGTTGCCTTGGTCCGGCATGAGGACGAAGTCGATGATTTCATCGACTACTGGGTCCTCGGCCAATGCCTTAAGGGCTGCTACGGCATCGGTCGGGCGGTTGAAAGTGGGAATGCCTACCGCCACGCGCTTGTCTTGGGCTGGCTGCTCGGTGCCGTCCGGCAGCACCTGCGGGCCGGGGGCGTGGGGGGAGCACCAGGCGGCGTCGGCAAGCGTGGTGTCCTGCTCGGCGGTGATATCGAACCACAGCCAGCCGCCGTCCTCGAAGTTTTTGAGTGGCAGCTCGAACTCATGGTGGCCGGTGCTTACCAGGTGGTTGGCCACGGAAATGCGCTGGCCATCCTGCTTGGAGCGGTAGAGGGAAATATTTGCCTGGCCCTCAATGTCCAGGCTGAGGATAACGGAGCGCAGCTGGGACCAGCGGCGCCAATAGGAGGCCGGGAAGGCGTTGAAGTAGGTTTCAAAAGAGGCTTCCTCGCCGGCCGGGATGGTTACGGACGTGCGGTTAAACCAGCTGAGGCGTTCGCGGTTTTGCTCGGCCTCGATGAGGTAGAGCATCCGCACATCAAAGGGCTCGCCGCGCTTAGGCAGCAGAATGCGCTGCAGGGGCTCATGGGCCTGGGTGTTGTTGGCAGTCACGATAACTTCGATTCTCCAAACGGTATAAACAGTAGTCAGCGATTTAGCGTAGTTGCTTTTGCATAAGTACTACGGTTTACACGCGGAGCCCGTAAGATGGAACATCATGAGATGGGTTCCTTGCGCGGCAGTAGTAGGTCTTTTTGCTGCAGCTAGCGCACCCGCCGCCCTCGCGGAGGACAAGCCCGCGGTGGAATTTTTGGACCACGCCCAGATTCTGAGCTCTTCGGACGAAGAGGCCGTGAAATCACAAGCGCAGTCCATGCACCTTCCAGATTCCATGCACGAGGTTGTCTACGCCACGTATCCGAATTCGGGCGAGGATTTTTCCCGCACCCTGTTGCATGACTTGGCGCGCGAGCACCCACAATTCATCAGCAACGGTGAGCTGCAGAAGAATGTACTCGTTATCGCCGTGGGCTTTGAACCCAATAGCATGGCCGTGCGCTGTGGCGCCCAAGTGTGCCGAGACATCAAGATTTATGACGCAGGCCGCGTGGACGGCATCCTGGATCAGATGCGGCCGGCGCTGGAGGACGATGACTATACCGTCGGCATGATCTTGGCCACGCGCGCCGCCGCGGATCCGACCGTGCGCCGGCAATATGCGCAGGAGGCGCCCACGTGGTCTATGTTCATTGCCACCACGTCAGTGATCGTGGTCCTCGCCGCGGTAGGGCTCATTACTTACTTGCTTGCTCGCCGCGCCCGCCTGCGCAAGCGCTTTGACTATATTGCGGGAGTTCGCGATAGCGCCGAGGAGCTCATCGAGCGCACGGAGGCGCGCATTAATGCCCTGCAATCCCCCTTGGCGGGCGATTACCTCAAGGTCCAGTGGCGTTTCCTAGTCAATCAGTACACCGATGCGCGGCCGACGCTCAAGGCCTTAGAACATGTCCAGGACTTTTCCTCGCATGCCGCCTCCATCAAGGAGTCCTATAAGGCGCTCAAGCAGATCCATACGGCCGCAGCGCAGATAGATTCCCTGGAAAAATTCTGCGACGGCGATACTGCGGTACGCGCCGGCGAGACGCAATGGCTGCTTAACGACGCCCAAACGGCCCTCTCCCGTCAACCCGACAACGCCAGCCTCCGCCAGATGACCCAGCGCATTAGTAACCTATCTCAGGACCTTTCGCGGGATGACTTTGACTTCGCCTTCGCTCGCCTCTTAGAGGACTACCACCCACTGGTGGGTGCGCTGCCAGAAAGGCTATATCCACAGCGCGACCGCCAGACTCCCCCGCTGTTGGGCACGCCGGAATGGCGCCCCGGCATGGGCACACACTATATGCCCTATAGGTTCGCGGGCTTCTGGGTGGCCAACAATAATGTCTCCTCCCAGCTGCCCAACCCGTATCGCTTCTAGGCGTTAACCGGCTCAGTGACCGGATCAATGCCCAGCTTATTGAGCATGTAGAGCACGCGGGCTTCGAGGTCATCGGCCAATTCGCGCGCCTGCTCTACGGTATCCGCAGCAGGAATATCCCAGATTTTGATGTCTTTGCCTGCCTCATCGCGTTCGACCTCACGGCCTAGGAACACGATATAATCCGGCATCGCTACCGTCCGCACCTCATCAAGGTACTTATTTGGAGCCTCACCCATACCGCGCTCGTTCATGACATGGGCGAGGTGGCCTTCTGCCTCGTTTTCTGGGTGGGCAACGGCGGTATCCACAAAGAGGGCCTCGCCGGCGTGCTTGCGGGTCAGTTCCGCCGCAGCCTGGGCCAGCGCATTATTAGTACCGGCGGCAAAGCGGATATGAAGGCGGTGAGCGCCGAAGTATTCACGCACCTCACGCTCCACCAATAGCGGCACGAATTCTTCGAGCTCAGCCTTCTTGGTGTGCTTGGCAATAACCTCATCGAGCTTGGCATCGATTTCTGCGGCGGTGTACTCGTGGCCGTAGTTTTCGTGCAGATCCTGACGCAGGGTTTCAAACTGGTTCATTGTTATCCCCTTTCTCGGATTATTGTCCCGTTTGCTAAGTGTTAACCTGACGTTAACTTTACAGGTTAACGGTGGGTTAAGTCAAACGGTTGGGTTAAACCCAATAGTTTTCTGCACCGAAAATGCGGGGAGGCCCGCCGGGAGTTCCGGCAGGCCTTCTTGGACTGTTCCTTCTTTTTATCGGGAATGCGCGATGCACGGCTACGCAATTTTAGATGCTCTTGCAGCCGCTCCGGCGACATTTTCCACATGCGGCGATCAGCCATACCGTCACCTCCTTCCTGTAGAGGTGATCAAGTTTAGTGGCCACGCTCCTGTTCGATGGCCTTACCCTCGTTCCAGAATGGCGCGAGCTTATTATCAAACATGGACAGCGCGGAACCGATAGCCATATGCATATCCAGGTACTGGTAGGTACCCAGGCGGCCACCGAAGAGAACCTTATTAGCCTTCGACTCCTGGGCGGCGAGCTTACGGTAGGCCTCCAGCTTGGTGCGATCCTCTGGGGTATTGATTGGGTAGTACGGCTCATCGCCCTTATCGGCAAAGCGCGAATACTCCTTCATAATGACCGTCTTATCCTTCGGGTACTTATCCTTGCGCTCTGGGTGGAAGTGGCGGAACTCATGGATGCGGGTGTAGTCCACGTCCGCATCGTTGTAGTTCATCACGGGCGTGCCCTGGAAATCGCCGGTGTTCAGCACCTCCAGATCAAAGTCGAGGGTGCGCCAGCCCAGCTCGCCCTCGGCAAAATCAAAGTAGCGGTCCAATGGGCCCGTGTAGACCACGGGCGCATCCGGAGACTCGGCGCGCAGCTCCTCACGAACCTCGAACCAATCGGTATCCAAACGGACCTCAATATTGTCGTGGTCAGCCATGTTTTCTAGCCATGCCGCGTAGCCGTCAACGGGCAGACCCTCATAGGTGTCATTGAAGTAGCGATTGTTGAAGGTATAGCGCACCGGCAGACGGGTGATATTCGCGGCCGGCAGCTCCTTCGGGTCGGTCTGCCACTGCTTAGCGGTGTAATCGCGAATAAAGGCCTCATACAGCGGGCGGCCGATAAGGGAGATTGCCTTTTCCTCCAGGTTTTGCGCTTCTTCCGGGGAGAACTCGCCGGCCTGATCCTTAATGAGCTGGCGGGCCTCATCCGGGGAGTAGTAGCGGCCGAAGAACTGGTTAATAAGACCTAGGCCCATCGGGAATTGGTAGGCGGTGCCATCGTGCATAGCAAAGACGCGGTGCTGGTAATCGGTGAAATCGGTGAACTTATTGCAGTAGTCCCACACGCGCTTATTAGAGGTGTGGAAGAGGTGTGCACCGTACTTGTGCACCTCGATTCCGGTGGTGGGTTCAGCCTCGGAGTAGGCATTGCCGCCTAGGTGGTTGCGGCGCTCCACAATGAGCACCTTCTTATCCAGCTGACTAGCGGCGCGCTCGGCAACCGTGAGGCCAAAAAATCCAGAGCCAACAACGATGAGGTCATAAGAAGTCATGGCCCCCAGTTTATTGCACTTCGGCAACCGACACGGCACAACGGCGTGTCGCAACAGGTTTCACAGAAGTCACAAACGTACCATCACAATCAATTCTTAACTTTTGGCAACCGTTTTTACAGCTGCACAACCCCAGGGAGATAACAGTGCAACAACGACGTCGACTAGTACCCACCAGGTCCAAGTGGTCCACCCCGGTCATCGCGGCAGTCACCTCTATCGCGCTCGCCGTAACCGCAGCATTCGGCGGCCAGCAGGTACTTAAGACCCAGGACTCCAACAATGGCGGTCCCATTGAGGTCAAAAACGCCTCCACCAGCTTCAGCGATGGCGAATCCATCGTCGTCGATGACCCCGCCGTAGCCGCGCAGGGCGACGGCGAAGGCCGCCGCGCGGTCAAGCAATTCCACCGCGACGAAACCTTCAACATGTTCGCCGTCACGTGGGAGGGTAAGCGCGATATCAACTCCTTCGTGCGCTCCAAACAGCAGGATGGCTCCTGGAGCGAGTGGCTGCCCATGGATGCGATGAACTACTCCGAGGGCAAGAACGGCACCGAGCTCATCTTCGTGGGCGATACCAACGATGTTCAGGTCTCTATGGCCAACGTCGACCTCGTGACCGGATCCCACCTGGACAAGAAGGAAGACTCCCTCCTGGACAAAGCCGCTAAGGGCGCTGATGCACATCGCCCAGCACCGCTTGCCTACAACGTCGGCGAAATCTCCCCCGTGGCCGATGAGCGCACCCAGGTTGCGGATCTCGACGCCGTGTTTATCGACGGCAATGCCCAGGAAGGCGAAGCTATCGAACCCACCGCGGAAACCGCGGGTATGCCCAAGGTTGTCTCCCGCGCCGGCTGGGGTGCCGATGAGTCCAAGCGCTGCCAGCAGCCGACCTACGACGATGGCTTGAAAGCCATGACCCTGCACCACACCGCGGGTACCAATAACTACACCCGCGCGCAGGCGGCGGCACAGGTTCGCGGTGCTTATGAATACCATGCACAGACCCTGGGCTGGTGCGATATCGGCTACAACGTGCTGGTAGATAAGTTCGGCACCATCTATGAGGGCCGCTATGGCGGTTTGGACAAGGCTGTACAGGGTGCCCACGTAGGCGGCTTCAATGCCAATAACTGGGGCATTTCCATGATTGGCAACTACGAGGAAACCGAGCCTTCCCGCGAGATGCTCAACTCCGTGGCCGAGATTGCGGGCTGGAAGGCCGCTATTTCTGGCATCGATCCAATGGGCAAGGCCAGCTTGTACTCTGGCGGATTCAACGGCTCCAAGTTCCCTGCAGGAACCATGGCCACCGTGCCGGCGTTTGCGGGCCATAATGATTTTCACTACACGGTCTGCCCGGGTCAGTACACCATGCGCCACTGGGACGAAATCCGTAAGAACACCAAGCGCAAAGCGGATGCCGTTAAGTCCGGTAAGAACAGTACGGATCTGAATTGGCAGAAGGCTCCTCAGCCCAATTCCCCCAAGACCCCGCAGCAGGTGGGTGGGGACATCACCTCCTCGCTAGGCGACGTCGAGGTACCAGTCTCCACTATCTCCGCCCTCGCTGGAATCGCTGCCGCAGTCTTCGGCGTGCTCATCGCCAATGACCGCCTGCAGAAGCCTGATACCGATCAAAAGGTGGCGGGCAACCTGACCACCGGCGATATTCCGGAGATTGTCAATAAGGTCGTACAGGTTTCGAATAACGAAGGCCTCAAGGAGTCCTGGACCTCCGTCCTCAACGCTTTCGGCCCGGTGCTGGGCCTGGCAGTTGGCGGCCCGGATACCACCGATGGCGGCAAGATCCTCTACCAGCTCTTCCAGAATGGCGTGGTGCTCTCCTCTAAGGAGTCCGGTACCAAGGCTCTCACCGGTGAAATTGCCAAGAAGTGGTCCGAGGGCGATAATGCCTCCAAGCTCGGCCTGCCTACGTCCAATGAGGAGAAGAATGGCAAGGAAATCCGCGTGAAATTCCAGGGCGGCGAGATTGTCTACAACACCGAAACGGAAAAGGTAGACATCTTCACCGACTAGAACCAGCGCTCTAGCACCTTTGCCACGCCCGCCTGGTGGTTAGCAACGGTGACCGCATCCGCGGCCGCCTTAACCTCTGGGTGGGCGTTTTCCATGGCCACACCGCAGCCAGCCCAGCGCAGCATCTCAATATCGTTGGGCATATCCCCAAATGCGATCGTCTCCTGCTGGGCGACGCCGGTGTGCTCAGCCAACCATTCCACCCCGCGGCGCTTAGTCACATTGGGCGCGGCAACCTCCAGAATCCCTTCCTGCATGGAATACGTCAGGTGCGCGAGCTCCGGATCGATATGGGGCGCGATGAGTTCATACAGCTTCGGAGCGGAGTAGTCCGTATTGCGGATAAGAAATTTCACGGCAGGCTGCCCCACAAGCTCGCCCATGCTGACCACCCCGAAGCCTTCAAAGAGGGCGTTTTCGGAGTAGTGGCGTTCGACTACGAAGAGGTCCTCGACGGCGTCGCCAAGCGAGCCTCCTGCCCGCTCCGCTCCAAAGCCCACGGTACCCAACACCGTCTGGGCCACATCCACCACTTCTGCCAACGCTGCGGGTGAAAGCTCGTGGGCGGACATCACGCGGTCCTCCGCGGAATCATAGAGCACCGCCCCATTCGAAGTCACACACACCGGGCGGACGGGAAGCTGCTCCAACACGGGCGCTATCCACCGGAACGGCCGGCCAGTGGAAAGCGCAAAATAGGCACCCTGTTGGACCGCCCGCGCCACGGCGTCACGGTTGCGACGCGGGACACGGTGGTTGCGGTCCAGCAGGGTGCCGTCAATATCGCTCGCGATGAGGCGAGGAGCGCGGGCAGGGAAATTCTCCATACCCGCGAGTTTACTTCAGGACTTAGAAGTCCAGATCCTCGTCCTCGTTATCTTCCCAGTCCAAGGAACGCTTAATAGCGCGCTTCCAGTCGCGGTAGAGAGCCTCTACTTCTTCCTTCTCACGCTTCGGCTTAAACACCTTCATGTCTCCTGTCTGGCTACCCAAAACGCTCAGGTCATCCCAGAAGCCATTGTCCAAACCTGCCGCGAAGGCCGCGCCGGTCGCGGTGGTCTCGATATTCTTCGGACGGTGTACCTCCACGCCGAGCATGTCCGCTTGGAACTGCATCAGAAGTTCGTTCATGGTCATGCCGCCGTCCACGCGCAGCTCGGTGATCTCCACACCGGAGTCTGCCACCATCGCATCGGCCACGTCGCGAGTCTGGTATGCAGTGGACTCGAGCACGGCGCGAGCCAAGTGCTTGCGGTTGGCAAAGCGGGTCAGGCCCACGATGACGCCACGAGCATCCGGGCGCCAGTACGGGGCGAAGAGGCCAGAGAAGGCAGGCACGATGTAGACGCCGCCGTTGTCTTTAACTTCGCGAGCCAGGTTCTCGATGGACGCAGCATTCGGGATAATTTGCAGATTATCGCGCAGCCACTGCACTAGGGAACCGCCCATGGATACGGAGCCCTCCAACGCGTAGACAGGGCGTTCGCCCTCACGCTGGAAGCACACGGTGGTCAGCAGGCCATTCTCAGAGAACTTCGGGGTGGTGCCCGTGTTCAGCAGGAGGAACAGTCCAGTTCCATAAGTATTCTTTGCAGAGCCGGCGCGGAAGCAGCCTTGGCCAAACATCGCAGACTGCTGGTCACCCAGGATGGCGCGGATAGGAACACCGGAGAGCGAACCGCGCTCACGCACGGTACGGAAATCACCGAGGGATGGGCGAATCTCCGGCAGCATGGACATCGGGATGCCCATTTCCTTGCACAGTTCCTCATCCCACTCCAGCTTTTCGATGTCCATGAGCAGGGTGCGGGAGGCATTGGTGACGTCGGTAGCGTGCAGAGCCTCACGTCCGGCATCGCCCTCGGCACCGCCAGTGAGGTTCCACAATAGCCAGCTGTCAATGGTGCCGAAGAGCAGATCGCCGGCCTCGGCGCGCTCGCGTGCGCCCTCGACGTTATCGAGGATCCACTTCACCTTCGGGCCGGCCGGGTAGGAGTTAATGAAAAGACCGGTGCGGCGGCGCCACCTTTCCGGGCCTTCCTCTCCCGAGAGCTCCTTACAGATGGCGGTGGTGCGGGTATCTTGCCAGACAATAGCGTTGTAGACCGGCTTGCCGGTGTGCTTATCCCACACCACGGTAGTCTCACGCTGGTTGGTGATACCTACCGAGTCAATGTCTTCCACGGTGATATCGCCATTGGCAAGAGCCTCACCGACGGCGCGACGGGTATTGCTCCAGATTTCTTCCGGGTCGTGTTCTACCCAGCCCTTTTCGGGAAAGATCTGCTCGTGTTCGAGCTGACCAACGGCAACCTGCTCGCCATCGTGGTTAAAGATAATGCAGCGCGTCGACGTAGTTCCCTGATCGATTGCGGCGACGTATTTCTTGTTAGTCATGTGTCTAGTCTCCTATACGAAGATGGATTTAGAGCGCAACGGACAACAGGCCAACGGCTACAGCCGCGACCAACGGGGCCACGATGGGGACCCAAGCATAGCCCCAGTTCGCACTGCCTTTGTCCTGGATGGGCAAGATGAATGCATAGGCAATTCGCGGGCCCAGATCACGGACCGGATTGATGGCATAACCCGTGGGGGTACCAAGGGACAGACCGACTGCCACAACAACGAAGGCAACAGCGAAGTAGCTCATGGGGCCTAGCTCACCGCCGGTGGGGCCGAAGGCGATGAACATCAACAGCACGCAGGTAGCAATAAACTCCGTCACCGCATTCCACCCGTTTTTAGGGTGGGCCGGCTTGGTAAAGAAGATGCCGTTCGTGTCCTTATTGGCGCCGGTGACGTTTCCGGCGTCGTCGTAATTATTGGCGTCGAAAAGCTGCTTGAAGGCAGCCCATGCCAGGATGGCACCCAGGATTGCGCCAAGGATCTGGCCTAGGCAGTAATACGGAACCAGGGACCATTCAAGCGATCCATTGACGGCCAACATGACGGTGACGGCGGGGTTGAGGTGCCCGCCCGTGGGGTCGGCCACGCTGGCGCCGACGAAGACCGCCATGCCCCAGCCTAGGGCGATAACGATCCAATCGGAGCCGCGTGCGCCAGAGGTGCGCAGGTTTACCAGCGCACATACGCCGTTACCTAGAAGGAGCAGCAACGCAGTGCCGATAAACTCCCACAGGAATGCATCAAATCCGGTCATAACTTATACCTCGTTTTGGGTAGGTCGGGCAGATCCTGCGCGGACCAAAATGTCATTGGCCTCGCGGTCAGTTACCGCAGCTTCTGCTTCAAGTTCGGCCTGGGTGTGGGCCTTGAATTGGGATACCTCGCGCTCCTTTTCGGCGTCGCTCCAGCCCAGCAGTGGTGCCACAAAGTCAGCAACTGCCGGGGCGGCATTTACGCCGCGGTCGCCAAACTCGATGGCGATACGCAGACGGCGGGACAGGATGTCCTCCAAGTGCAATGCGCCTTCGTGAGTGACGGCGTAGCGGACCTCGGCCCACAGGTAGGACTCGGCACCTGGAACAGGCTCCAGCAGCGAAGCATCCTCGGCTGCAGGTGCCAAAACCTCACCCAGCAGGGAGCCATAGCGGCCAAGCAGGTGCTCGATGAACTTTTCGCTCAGGTTGTAGCGACGGGCCAGAGATGGGACTTGGTTAGCTAGAGCATGGTAGCCAGCGGCGCCCAAGATCGGGGTTTGCTCAGTGATGGACTCTGGCACCTTGGTATCTAGTTCTTGGACTGCTAGGTCCACGGCGTCTTTACCAATGACGCGGTACGTGGTGTACTTACCGCCGGCAACAGAGACCATGCCTGGGGCCACGCGCGCAACGGCGTGGTTACGGGAAAGGTTGGTGGTGGAATCAGACTTGCCGGACAGCAGCGGGCGTAGACCGGAGTAGACGCCCACGATGTCATCGCGGGTGATCTTACGGCGTACGCGCTGGTTAACCTGGTCCAAGATATAATCAATATCGGATTTGGTGGGTGCCGGATCCGGCAGGGAGAGACCCTTTTCCCAATCGGTGTCGGTGGTACCGATGATCCAGTACTCGCCCCATGGGATAACGAAGAGGACGGACTTTTCGGTTACGAAGCACAGGGCTGCGTCCGCATCGAGCGCATCCTTGGGCACAACGATGTGCACGCCCTTGGACGCGTGGACGGTGAACTTGCCCTCCACGCCGGCCATCTCTTGAATCTTGTCATTCCACACGCCGGTAGCGTTAATGAAGACCTTGCCGCGCACGGTGGTCTCGCGGCCGGTGGCGGTATCGCGAACCTTCGCGCCTACGATGCGGCCGCCGCGGTCCTTGTCAAAGCCAATGACCTCGGTATTGGTGCGAACATCAGCGCCGTACTCGGCGGCGGTGCGCAGGACGGTCATGGTATGGCGGGCGTCATCCACCAGGGTGTCGTAGTAGCGAACGCCACCCACAATGGCATCATCCTTCAGGCCTGGGGTCACCTTCAGCACGCCCTTGCGGGTCAAGTGCTTCTGCATTGGCACGCTCTTCGATCCGCCCATGAGGTCATAGAGCGTAAATCCACCAAACATCATGACGCGCTCCCATACGTGGTGGGTCAGCGGGAAGATGAACTTCAACGGCTTCACCAGGTGAGGTGCCAGGGTGGACATGTTGAGCTCGCGCTCCTTGAGGGACTCAGCCACGAGGCGGAAGTCAAACATTGCCAGATAGCGCAGGCCACCGTGGAACATCTTGGAGGAGCGGGAAGAGGTACCTGCGGCGAAGTCGCGTGCCTCAATGACGGCGGTCTTCAGACCGCGGGTGGCGGCATCCGCTGCCGCACCGGCACCTACGGAACCGCCACCAATAATGACTACGTCGTAGTCCTCATCTGCGTACCCGTTCCATAGATTTTCAAAGTATTCGGGGTTAAAGGATTGATTGCTTTGCTGGATCATTACTGACCGCATCTCCTTCCTTGGTGCTTGCATGTGCCTGGGCCATTGGTCTGTGATTGAGATGGCATAAGCACAGCTAAAAGCAGGTATTTATGGGTTCGGTGGAAAGTATCGCACCGGGGCTACAGAGACTTCATCTCCTAAAATATATGTTAGGGGTCACCGACTTGAGTTACACATGTGGTTACTCACACGTAAGTTTCAGGCCCGTAAGCAGTCAGTTTCCTTAAAATACTTAGACTTCCAAAAAGAAAAACACCCCCTCGCGGGGGTGTAAAGCGGACGGAAAGCTGTCGCTATTTCTTCGCTAAACGCGCCATCGTCTCGAGCACTTCTGACATTCCGGCCTTTTCTGCCGAGTAGGTTACCGCTTGAGCACCCTTAACCACCTCAATCGGGGCGGTTTCCAAAGCCACCACCGGCATCCATTCGAGGAAGTCCTCATCCCCCGGCTCATTTGCAAAGACTAGAGTCTCTTCCGGCTCATCCTGCAGATCCTCTAGGATGCGCTCCACGCCTTGTGCCGCACTGGCGGCAGTAACGGACATTGCTGCAGCATCGAGGCGCGGCTGTGCAACATCCTCATCAATGACAATGGTCCACACGGCTTGTGGGACATCCACATCGCCCGCGGGCGATACCACTATAAGAACTTCGGCCGCCGGGTAGATATCCGCAAAAGCCTTGCGCAACCGCGGGGTCAGAGCCCCATCCTCCCAATTCAGCGCACTACTATGCGCTACCACCACACGCGGGATGGAGGAGAATTGAGCCTTCATGCGGTGCGGCAAGCGCGAGACGATAAGCCGGGATTGGGTAGCTGCCGCCAAAAGGCCCTGCTCAGCTTTAGAACCCGCCCAAATCTCCTTGCTGCTGGCGGTGATGGAAGCCTGGGTTTGCGCCACATCAGATTTCAGTTGCGCCATAACATCCGCGACCTTATCGCGGCCTTCATCCAAACCACGTGTTGCCTCTTCCACCACGGCGTTGAGATTGGCTTTGATCCAATCCAAAGTCTCTGGGGCGGTGCGCGCCTTAGTCTTGGACGCATCCTCTGCATCCCCCTTGGCGGCGGCCATGCGGTTGCGCACTAGGTCAACCGTGGTGTCGGATACACGATCTTTAAGCCCCACCAGATCATCACGTAGTCGCCGCACGCGGTGGCGCTCAGTTTCTACTTCAGCATCCTGCTCCTCCGCCTCTTCGAGGGTGGGAGCGCCGCCGCCCTTACGGGCGGGCACCCAATATTCGCCCGCTGGCATGGGGCCAAATTCAGCTTCGTACTGTTCCCATAGCCCTTCCAACGCCTCTTGCATTCGGCGTCTAATCTCCGCGGTATCCGCTTCCGCATCACCAGTGGGATAGTACGGCTCTAGGGCAGTAATAAAGACTGGAGTCTTCGTCCGCCCCAGATTCTTTTTATGCCCTTTAGTCCACAGGCGCTGGGAGCCGAAGATAACCTGCGGGATTACCGGCACCCCAGCCTCATAGGCAATGCGGGAGGCACCACTTTTCATGCTGCGGATTTCAAAGCTGCGGGAAATCGTGCCTTCAGAAAACACCCCGACAAGTTCGCCCTCTTTAGCGAGCCGAACCGCCTGCCGCATCGAGGCACTGCCATCGATGCGATCAACTGGCACGTGGTGCATGGCCTTGAGCAAGGGACCCGCTAGCGGAGCTTTAAAGATGCCAGCCTTTGCCAAGAAGCGCACGAGGCGCTTTTTGCGGTAAGCCAAAAAGGCCCCGAAGAGGAAGTCCATGTAGCCGGTGTGGTTACAGACCAACACCGCGCCGCCTTCATCGGGGATATTTTCTTCACCCGAAAGGCGCATTTTTAATCCCTGCGCCAGAGTCACCCCCCTACCAATGTGAGTGATCTGGCGGTACAGGAAATTCGTCGCAGCGTTCATAACTCTCCAGGACGACGGCGGACTTACTGCGGGGTGAGGACATCCTTGCCCACGAAGGGGCGCAGGGCCTCAGGGACAACGACAGAGCCGTCGGCCTGCTGGTGGTTTTCCAAGATAGCAACTAGCCAGCGAGTAGTCGCCAGGGTGCCGTTCAAGGTAGCTGCGGTCTGGGTCTTGCCATTCTCGTCACGGTAACGGGTAGACAGGCGACGAGCCTGGAAGGTGGTGCAGTTCGAGGTGGAAGTCAGCTCGCGGTAGGTGCCTTGGGTAGGAACCCAAGCCTCATTGTCGAACTTGCGGGCCGCCGAAGAACCGAGATCGCCACCGGCAATGTCGATGGTGCGGTAAGGCAGCTCCATGGCTGCAAGCATGTCCTTTTCCATGGATAGAAGGCGCTGGTGCATTTCTTCTGCATCTTCAGGCTTGCAGTAAACGAACATCTCCAGCTTGTCGAATTGGTGGACGCGCAGAATGCCGCGAGTGTCCTTACCGTGGGAGCCGGCCTCGCGGCGGAAGCAGGAGGACCAGCCAGCGTACTGCAGCGGACCGTTGGAGAGGTCGATGATCTCATCCTTGTGGTAGCCGGCAAGGGCCACCTCAGAGGTACCGACTAGGTACATATCATCGGCTGGGAGGTAGTACACCTCATCGGAGTGCTGTCCCAAGAACCCGGTGCCGGACATAATGTCTGGGCGGACTAGAACTGGCGGAATCATTAGCTTGAAACCAGCTTCGCGCGCCTTCTGTGCTGCAAGCATAAGCATTCCCAACTGGAGGAAGGCACCGTCACCAGTGAGGTAGTAGAAGCGAGCTCCACCTACCTTAGCGCCACGCTTGACATCGATAAGGCCCAGGGACTCGCCCAGCTCAAGGTGATCTTTCGGTTCGAAGTCGAACTCAGGAATCTGGCCGACCTCTTCTACCACCACGAAGTCATCTTCGCCGCCGGCTGGGGCGCCTTCAACCACGTTATCCAGCTTGTACTGCAGCTCTTCCACCTTGGCCTCAGCGGCAGACTGTGCCTCTTCCGCTTCCTTGACCTTGGCCTTCAGCTCATTGGAGCCCTCTAGCAAAGCCGGGCGCTCTTCCGGGGAGGCCTGGCCGATCTTCTTGCCAAAAGCCTTCTGCTCGGAGCGCAGTTCGTCGGCCTTTTGGATAGCAGCACGGCGCTGCTCATCAGCTTCCAAAAGCTGGTCTACGAGGGAGGGATCCTCACCTCGATTCACCTGGGAAGCACGGACAACGTCAGGGTTTTCGCGGAGTAGCTTGAGATCAATCACGAATGTAAGTTTAGCGTATCGACCACACCTTGCGGTGGTAATAACCAGCGAATTACCATGGAGTTATGTCCGCCGTTCAGCTCCCCGCCCGCACTATTACGGACGGCCCCGTTCCAAAACACACCCAATTGCACGATATCCTCGAAGAATTGTGCCGCACGACCCTCAAGCCCGGCGATACCCTCCCCGGCGAAAGGCTCCTTGAGGAGACCTACGGCGTGTCACGTATCACAGTACGCCGCGCCATCGGTGATCTCGTCGCGGCCGGGAAATTGCGCCGCATCCGCGGTAAGGGGACCTTCGTGGCACCTAATCCCTTAGTCTCCCGGCTCCACCTGGCCTCATTTTCAGATGAGATGGGCGCCCAAGACGTCACCGCCTCTTCCAAAATCCTTACCAGCGGCCGCAGTAGCGCCCCAGAAGATGCCGCCATCTTTTTTGATACGCCCGCACACACCGAACATATTCACCTGCGCCGCCTGCGCTTGGGCGATGGCGAACCGTACTCCATCGACGATGGCTGGTATAACTCCACGTTCGCACCCAGCCTTTTGGAAAATGACATCTACAACTCGGTCTACGCTATCCTCGATTCTGTCTTTGATGTCCCCATCACCGATGCGGATCAGACGGTCTCTGCAATATCGGCCGATGCGGACACTGCCCCGCTTCTCGACGTCCCCGTGGGCACCCCGCTGCTCCACATTGTGCGCTACTCCCGCTCGGGCGATAGGCCGGTGGAGTGGTGCTCCTCAGTTTATCGCACCGACCGCTATCGCCTGACTACCCGGGTGGCTAGGGAGAACAGTCTCTAGCCAGCATCCAGGTTAAAAGGTAAGATTAGGGGCCTTATGAAGAAATCACCTGCGTGGCGTTCCGCTGTGGCCGTCCAGATTGTCTTGATTGCGGCAATCGCGGCGGCCGTTTTCATGGGCATCTACGGCGTTATCAGCTCCCAGAAATCGGGCAGCGATGGGACCACCGCTGCCCACCAGCACGATAGCGGGGATAATTCAGAAACCGCCGCCCCTAAACCGGAACCTTTCACCGCCGCGGCCGCTGGTGCCTGCTTGACGTGGGATATCGCGCAAGATGGCTCCGCCACAGGGTTCAAGGAAGTACCGTGTTCCGAACAGCACCGCTTCGAGGTCTCCAAGACCGAAGACTTAAGTGTGTACCCCACCAGCGAATTCGGTCCAGATGCTACTCGCCCGGCACTTACCCGCCAACACCAATTGCGCGATGAGCTGTGCGAATCCGCCACCGTGAACTACCTGCACGGCAAGTGGGATCCCAACGGCAAGTACGACGTAGCATCCATTCTCCCGCCGCAGTCTGCCTGGGATCGCGGAGACCGCACCCTACTCTGTGGCCTGCAAACCACCGATGACCACGGCGTACCGCAGCTTAATCTCGGCAACGTAGAAGCCTCCGAGCAGGCCAACCTCACCAAGCCGGGCGAATGCTTGGCCATCGATGACAAGCAGGTTCCACACGTCGTTGACTGCGCTAAGCCGCACCAGATGGAAACCGTATCCGTCATTGATGTGGGCAAGCAGTTCCCTGATGGCTACCCGGATGGCAAGGATATGGACAAATTCCTTTCCGATACCTGTACCGCCGCTACCGAGGACTACCTCGGCGGCGAGGAACAGCTCTATCAATCCACGCTGCAGCCGTTCTGGGGTTCTATCACCGAGGCCTCGTGGAATGGCGGCACGAAGTCCGTCAATTGCTTCCTTGTGCATGCCCGCGCAGGCGGCGGCTTCTCTGCCATCACCGGTTCTGCTACCGGTGGCCGCCAGGCGCTGACCATCGATGGCAAGCCGCCAGAGGAGCGACCTGAGCGCAATCCGCTGCGCGAGGATAAGGACAATAAGCCAGCGCCCGAATCCGCCGCCCCTGCACCAGCCCCAGCGCCCTAATGGTAGAGGTATCAGAAGAGCGCTTCGATGAAATGGTCAACGCGGCGCTGGATCAGGTCCCCGAGGAATTTGTGCGCCGCATGCGCAACCTCGTCATTTTGGTCGAAGATGAAAACCCCGATAACCCGATGCTGCTCGGGCTCTATGAAGGCGTGGCACTGCCCCGCCGCACCTTCGATCACACTGGTTTCCTGCCCGATGCAATCTTTATTTATCGCAAGACGCTGCAGCGCTGGTCCGGCAGCGAGGAAGAACTAGCGGAACAGGTTAAAGTCACCGTCTTCCACGAGCTCGGCCACTATTTTGGCCTCGAGGAAGAGGAGCTGCACCGCCTAGGCTGGGGCTAGAGCTCCGTATCTGCCCAACGGGTCAATGCCCACTGCCCAAAATCCTTGCCACGGGGCTCCATCACCATGAAGCGACAATTGGGCAGATAGCCGGTATAGGCAAAGTCGGCATCAACCCCCGTGGCATGCTTGGTGACCACGCGGATGGCCGCGCCGTGGCTGACAAGGATGACATCGTGGTCGTCGGCAAGCTGGCCTGCAATGCCCTCCAGAACCGGCTGGTAGCGCGCCAGCACATCCTCCAGGGTCTCGCCGCCTTCCATTCCGGCGTCCTGCTCGCCATCGCACCAGCCGCGCATGGCCACCATGTGCGAACGGTGGGCATCCTCGCTGCCGTCCATTTCCCAATCGCCGGCAGAAATCTCGTGCACTCCGGCGATCACGTCAACGCGCTGAGAAAACTCTGGCACCCCGCGCTCCTGTTCAAAGGCGCGCGCCGCCAGCATCGCAGTCTGCTGAGCACGCAGGGCAATGGAACATTTAAATTCCACCTCGCGCTCGCCCACCAACTGCGCTAGCTCACGGCCGACCTCCGTGGCTTGGTCGCGCCCGCGCTCAGTAAGCTCGGCCCCAGGCGGGCGGGTATCAAGAAGACGAGAAATATTGGAATAGGTCTGGCCATGGCGCAGCAGGATGATTCTTCCGGGCATGCTTCTAGATTATTGGCCCCTGCGTGCCCGCGCTACCCATTCATCCGCCGCGGCAAGATCGCGCGGCGGCCTGCCTGCAGGGGTTGCCGCCGGCCAAGAGCCCAGGAAGAGCACGTTCTGCGCCCGCAACCACAATGCCCGGAGCGCCTCTGCCACCGGTTGGTCTTCAATATGCCCAATGAGGTCTACATAGAAACGGTATTCACCAAAGGCCTCCCGCGTAGGACGCGACTCGATCCGGGAAAGGTCCACCCCACGGTGCGCAAAGTCCTGCAGTGCCCCCACCAGGCTGCCCGGCTCATTAGGCAGGGTGAAGATCACACTCGTGCGATCCTGTCCGGTACGCGCGGTAGGTTTTCCCGGGCGCCCCACCAAAACAAATCGCGTTGCGGCGCCCTTTATATCCGCCACCCCCTGGGCCATGGTCTCCAAACCAAAGATCTCGGCCGCCCGCGCTGGTGCCGCCGCGGCATCAGCATCTCCCCGAGCCACCGCCTCGGCCGCAGCCCCATTGGAGCTAGCCGGCACGAACTCAACCTCCGGCAGGTGTTCTTTTACCCACCCGCGGATTTGTTGGAAGGCCACCGGGTGGGTACTGAGCCGTTTAATATCCTCCGCGTCCGGCTGGGTCATGATGCTAAAGGCCACGGGGATATCCACCTCGCGGTAAATCTGCACCGGTTCTGCCTCTACGAGTGCATCAAAGGTGGTGGTTACCGCGCCCTCGACGGAATTTTCAATAGCTACGCAGGCATACTCGGCCTGTCCGGCGCGCACCGCAGCCACCGCTTCCGATGGAGAGCCCACCGGCATGGTCTCTACTTCCGGCATATGCGCGGCAAACTTGTGCACAGCCGCTTCCGTAAAAGTTCCGGCCGGTCCAAGGAAGGCGATGGTGGTAGTCATGCTCGTCACCTTAGCCCACTAGACTGGTGCCCCATGGACTTTTCCGTAGAACAGCTCCGCGCGGACCTGCGCGGCCTTGCCCCAGAGGAGCATGGTTTTACCTACGTGGATCTGGACCGCAAGCCTTCCGCCTACGGCCGGCTAAGCGGCTGGGTTCTGTCCGCTAAGGATCTCTGCGATGTCCGCGGCATGCCCACTACCTTGGGAAACATCGATCGTACCTACTACCCTGAGCGTAGCGATTCTTTCATAGAGGACTTGGAAAAGCAGGGCGTGAATATCATCGGCAAGTCCTCCGCTCCGGAGCTTGGCCTGCGCGTAGATACGGAACCGGTGGGCCTGCCCCACCCCGATAATCCCCTCTCTGTCTCTTATACACATCTGACGCTGCCGACGAAGAGGATAGTGTA
>ERZ1031329.22-NODE-22-length-75198-cov-28.653807_pt1 | contig 75198 bp, 73 predicted proteins | sample MGYA00518053_ERZ1031329 | MGnify/ENA primary metagenome ERZ1031329 (study PRJEB33718, sample SAMN03159840) | human skin metagenome | collected 2014-02-25 | study: EMG produced TPA metagenomics assembly of the PRJNA266117 data set (Human skin bacterial metagenome... | reverse complement strand
TCGGTAGGGGTTTGTGAGGCATAATCGAGACATGAGGCTTTTGGGGTACACCCCAAGCGAACAATTTGTGAATGACAAAACTTCCTGTTCGCTAGGGTTAGTTCCATGACTAACGGAACAGAGCCGTCACTGCCTCTGGAGATCACTGAACAGTTGGGGGCGATCTCAGGACAAAAGGTGGGCTATGCCCGGGTGAGTTCGAAAGATCAGAATCTTGATCGTCAGATTGAACAACTCAAAGCAGAGAAGGTCTTCACCTATTACACGGATAAGGCCAGTGGTGGATCGCGTGAGCGCCCTGGACTTGATGAAGCAATGCGATATGTCCGTGCAGGAGATCAGCTTGTCGTCACGTCGATGGATCGGTGCGCGCGTTCACTGACGGATCTGTACGCCATTGTTGACGAGCTAGTCAGCAAAGGAGTGTCGGTGAAGTTCCTCAAGGAGGGACAGACCTACTCAAAAGACTCCACCCCGATCGCCAAGCTGATGCTAGGGCTGTTGGGTTTTGTTCAGTTGGGTAAGGCCGTGAAAGAGCTGGATCAACACCGTGAAACAGTTGAAAAAAATAACCCCGCAGGTTTCCCTGCGGGGTGTCGTTGTTAGAACGGTGCTTCGTCGTTGTCGGCGTCAGCGCCAGCCAGGGCGGCGTTCGCCGCCTCGCCTCCGCGACGGGCTGCGCGCGCAGCGGACTCTTTCTTGGAGTCGATCAGCTGCACGGTGTCGATGCGTGCGACCAGCGGGTAGTGCTTCACACCGTCCTTGTCGGTGTAAACGTCGGTCTTCAGCGAGTAGCTCACCGCGATGCGGTCGCCGGAGCCGATGCAGCCAAACACACCGGAGTTCGCGGCATCCTGGACGTAGCCGGTCAGCTCCACGATCTCGGACTCGACCTTGCCGGTGGCCTTGTTCTTGAAGGTGTTGCGCGCGTAGACGCTGAGTTTCACCGTCGCGCCGCCGTTTGCGTGCTCGAACAGCTTCGGTGCGCGAGCTGCGTTGCCGACGATGGTGCCGTTGTTGAAGGGGTTGGACATGTTGGTTCTCCTTACCTGAGTGGGTGTGATTTGCCGTGCAATTTGGGTACTTAAGCAGCTGCTTTGCTGCTGCGGGGTGGTTGCGCTGTCGTTACAGCACTGCCCAAGGCAGCGGTGTGCCTGCCGCCTCCAGGTCGCGCAGTTCTTGTGCTGCGCCCGGATCGGCGTCCTCGCCGTCGATGCCGTCGGCGAGCTGGTAGAGCAGTTCCAGGTCGGTGTGGGTGATGTCGCGCATCACGTGCCTCCTTGTTCGGATTGATGGTCAATCCGTCTGTTGGAGACAGCTCTGCTGTCTAGGGGGTTCTCCCCCGCCCCGCTAGGTGTGCATCTCTGCAGGCCACGACCCCGCGAGAAAAAGAAACCCCGTTGCATCGCTGCAACGGGGTATGTGGTGCTACTCGGTGAACAAGATCGTGCGAGTCTTCTCGGCGCCCTCGCGGACAAGCTCGACCATCCGCTCGCCCTGGCCGATGTCGGTCAGCTTCGCCACCAGTGACGGGAAGTTTTCGTCTGGCCCGATCTCGGTGGCTCGCTGCGCAGCCACACCAGCTAGTCCCGGCTGGCCGGTGGCGTGCGCAAGCACCGCAACAGTGGCGGTGAGCTGCGCCCGCATCCCCGGCCAGCTGGTCGGGACAGCGCGCATAACCTTCTCTATGAACGCAAGGCCCGCCTGCGGGTCATCGAGCAGTGCGGCAAGCAGCGTGTCCCGCAAGCGCGGCGTGGTGAAGCATTTCAGCGCAGACCGAACAGCACGAGTGCTCGGCTGGGTCATCCCTGCCGCCGCCTGCTCATACTCACGCTGCAGCATGTCGGGAAACACTGGCGGGACAAAGGCCAGCGCGTCTTCGATGATGTCGGCGTGCTCTGCAGCGTCGATGCCGTGATCGGTGCTGTTCAACCGTGCCTCGATGTCGTCTTTGCTCGGCTCCGGCAGCTCGCCGGTGTGCTCTAGCATCCGTCGCAGTGCCGCCGATGCGGCGACCTCGCCGACAACGCCGTGGCGCGGCTCGTCGATGAGCGGATGCTGGTACACAGACCACCATGCAGCCCCGGTGACGATCTCGGGCACCTGCACTACCCCGAGCAGCGGCGGTAGGTGCACTGCCCCACTGGTGAGGTACGTGGCCGTCTCGTCGAAGACCGGCTGCGCAATGTCATCGCTGATCATGTACGCGATAACAGCGTCGAGTTCGAGGTGGTGGACCTACGCTGCGAACCGCTCGCGGCTCTCGGTGAGCTTCTCCACTGCCGCGTCCAGGTCGAACCGTGCGACCGGGCCGAGGCGGACGGTGTCGACGCCCTCGTCGTCGACGAAGAACGCTAGGATCAGCGAGTTGTTCGGGTAGAAGCCGAGGATGCCGGGGAGGTTCGCGAGGATCTCGCCGTGGGATGCAAGCGTGTGGGAGTGAGTGGACATGGCAGTGCTCCTTTGCACGAATACGGGGTGTACGTGGTCAATCCCGTATTCGGTCCGGCTCTGCCGGTCGCAGGCGTATCCCAGCAGTGCGGTGCCTATGTGCGCTGGGCGTCGCTAGCGCAGCCTGATGCCTTCTCGCCGGGTGCGAGCGCTAGCGACGCAGCCTGTGCTTAAGTGTCGGCTTCGATGCGCTTGAGAGCGCGATAGATCGTCGGCCGCGAGACGTTGCATATCCGGAGAATGTGCGTGGTGAGCTTCGGGTGGTAGTCAGCTTCGATGAAGGCGGGCCCGACCCCCGGATAGTAGACACGGAGGATTTAATCAGGAAGCAGATTTCAGGATAACAGAACCGCGCTCCTCAAACACCGCAGGGGCGAGATATTTACACCAGGAATGCCGACGCACCGTGTTGTAACGGGTACACCAGCGGAAAACATCTCGGCGGCAGATCAACTGGTTCATGAATGTCTTGGAATCCTGAAGGACCTCCCGCTTCATCGCGGCATTGAACGACTCCGCCAAGGCGTTATCCGCACTGGTACCGATTGATCCCATCGACTGCCTGATCCCTAATTCCTTACAGGTGTTCTGGAATGCGTGCGCGGTGTAAACGCTGCCGTGATCCGAGTGAAAAATCGCCCCAGTCAGGCTTCCACGCTGGCCTTTGGCCATGAGCAGTGCGTCTTGGACCAGGCTGGTGCGCATGTGATCCGCGATGGAAAAGCCGATCAACCGGCGGGAATAGCAATCAATGACCGTCGCCAGGTACATATTCGACCCATCCGCAATCGGCAGGTACGTAATATCCCCAACGTAGAGCTGGTTCGGCTTGTCAGCGGTGAACTTCCGGCCCACCAGATCAGGGAACACCGGCTTCTTATGATCCGACACGGTGGTGATGACCTTGCGTTTCTTGGTGTAACCAAACAATTTGAGCTCACGCATGACCCGCGCAACTCGCTTGTGGTTCATCGGTTCATGACCGGTGCTGTTGCAAAGTTGGGGCAGTAGAAAGACCGGCGTGAAATAATCACGGCCATGGACATCTTCTCCGGTCGGCATTTCCCCCGTGAAATCATCCTGTGGGCGGTGCGGTGGTACTGCCGCTACGGCGTGAGCTACCGCGATCTCGAAGAGATGATGACCGAGCGGGGTGTTTAAGTCGGTCACACCACAGTGAGCCAAGCCAGGCTATAATGCAAGCGTATTGGTGTTATAATAAAAATGTATTGGTAAGGTGATAGCTCATGGCCCTGGTCGGGAAAAGGGTCCTGAAGGTGGCGGGACTTATCGTGACGGCAATCGTTGCACTTGCGGCAGCCGGTGCTGGCGGTTGGGCATGGTACACAACCACGTATCACTCGCGTCTTGTGAGATCCCTGGAAAAGGCTGGCTATCAAGAGCACCGGGTGAGCGTGGATCATGTGAAGCTCAATGTAGGGGTAAGCGAGCCAAGGGACGGTTCCCCTATTGTCCTTATCCATGGTCAAGCGAGCGGATGGCGCCAGTACGGTTACGCTTTACGTGACCTCAGCAAGGACCGCCAAGTGTATGCCATCGACGTTCCAGGGCATGGCAAGTCTGATCGCCTTGAATCTTATCGAGCGGTGGAGGTCGCAGACGTCCTATCTCGTTATATAGAGACAATTGGCCAACCCGTCGTATTAAGTGGGCATTCGTCTGGGGGTCAATTGGCCGCGTTGATTGCTGCGCGTCATCCAGAACTGGTTAGCTTCCTGGTGTTAGAAGATCCGCCGCTATTTGCCACAGAGCTGCCTGAGGCGCGCAATACGTGGAATTATCAGGACCTAGCTGTCAGCACTCATGAGTTCTTGTCTTCAGGAGAGACCGACTGGCAGGCTTATCAGTGGCGCAGCCAAAAAATGTGGCAATACTTTGGGGACTCTGCTCAGGGGTTCATCGGTGATGGACTCGCATATCACTCTCGGCATCCGGGCGCCCCGATAGCTCTGTGGACCATGCCTCCCGAGATGAATGAGGCACAGGTGTACATCATGGATTATGACCCAGCGTTTGGTGATGCCTTCTTTACGGGTCTCTGGAACGAAGGGTTTGATCAAGAAGCAACACTTGCGGCGATTCAAGCGCCAGTTACCTATATTCATTGTCAAGCGCGATACGACGGGGAAGTCCTTCAAGCTGCGGCCAGTGATGAGGACGCCGCCAGGGCCATGGATTCTCTTCCCGCCGGTGCCGTTAAAGTCGAGGCTGACTCGGGCCACAACTTCCATGTAGAAAAGCGCAAGGAGTTCGTAGAAATTCTGCTGGCCGGCGTAGGTTAATCCGCGTGCGCTTCTCCTGAGTTGGATCATTTTAGTGCGGAAGTCAGGGTTCGGTGATGACGTGGACGAGGTTTTGCACTTCGGCTGGTAGTGGCGTGGCCGCGTGGATTGTTGTGTCTTCGACTCTGAGTTCAAAACTGCGATACTTTTTGAAAGTTCGCACGAGTCGTTTAATGCTTCGTCCGGTTGCTGATTCCATCATTCGACTTACTGCGAGTGTTGCCATGACGATATTGAGGTGCGCATTAATCGAGCCCTCGGTTCGGGCATAAATTGGTCGCGCCTTGAGATCGGATTTCGACATCCGATTGCCCGCGTGTTCGCTCGTGACTACCTGGACAGCTGTAGCCCCAGAAGCAGTCGTCACAGTGCGGATAGACGGGCTCACAAAAGATCACACTACCGTCCGCCCCCACACCCCACCCCTTAGTGCGGAAAAATACCCAACCCCAACACCAAACCAGCAGGTGTACGCGTCAAGAGTTAAGTCGGTCACACCACAGTGAGCCAAGTCAGGTGCACTTTCATCTCTCGACATGCGAGAGGACGCGAGTCGTGTAATACTCATCTCGAACGCCACGGTTGAGCGGTGTCCCCCCGACACACAGACAGATCTCCCCCGAACTGTCGGCTCCCGTGGCATTCCTCGTTGCAATCGCCCTCGCATACAACCGCGAAACCCGCACCGCTTTGCTGGAGCGCTGATGCCTCATCGGGTGCAGGATTCTGACCCTAGTGCACCACGTAGTGCACCAAATGGCGATCCGAGCGCAAAATGAAGAAGGCCCCTACCAGCATTTGCACTGGTAGGGGCCTTATCTTAGTAGCGGGGGCTGGATTCGAACCAACGACCTCTGGGTTATGAGCCCAGCGAGCTACCGAGCTGCTCCACCCCGCGTCGGGCGTGTATGTGATTATCGCCTGTCGCCTTAACCGGCAACGTGGAGTTACTATACATACACCAACTATTAGCACCAAATATGCTGCTCAAGGGTGATTTACGCCCGGCATTTTGGGTTACCAACCGTCTTCGCCGCGTGCTACCTTTTCGTCAATCAAGGCACGGATCGGTTCATTAAACCATTCCTCCATAATCTCCGATTCGGCGATGCGCATCGATTGGCTGTGGCAACGCCCGGTCACTTCCCCCGGGATCACTGTTGTTCCGTCGTTTTGCTGCTGCCACTGCCTCTTAAGCCGGACGAAGTGGACGTCGGACCGCTCGCATACCGCCTCGTTCGCGTCATCAGCAACTTGTTTAACGGTTGCGTCGTCGGTTGGGCGACCGAGCTCTTCGTGCGCGGCTCGAACTGTTTCCATAAAAATCATGTCGGGCACTTCCTTCGGGGTCGGGTTGCATTGCGATCGCAAACCTACAACCCCTCACGACAGACCCAGCGTTTATTCACACATGCGTTCCCATGGCAACGCAAAAGAAAACGCCGAGCGGGTACTCCCACTCGGCGCCTCCGGCTAGTTATCAGCGAGTTACTGGGCCCGCTGGTACTCGGCCACGGCACGGTCCAGCTGGTCCAGGGCGCGGCCGTACTCCTCGAAGGAGCCGTCGCGTGCGCTCTCCAGGTTGCGCAGGGCGTCGTTGATGTTGTTCATCGCCTCGTCCTTGTTCACCTGCGGAGCGTCCTCGCTGCCCTCCGGCTTGGCCTCGCCTTCCGGCTTCGCCTCCTGGTTCTCACCTTCCGGCTTGGCGTCGCCGCCGGCGTTCTCGTCCACAACGTCGATGTCCTGGGCAGCCTCCGAGTGGATGCCAACCTGGTCAAGCGCCTGGGAGATCGTCGGCGCGTAGCCAACCTGGCCGCGGTAGAACACCAGCACGCGAAGCAGCTTCGGGAAGGCCGATTCCTGGTCCTTGCGCTGCGAGTAGATCGGCTCGATGTAGAGGATCTCGCCGCCGCCCACCGGCAGGGTGAGCAGGTTGCCGTTCTTCAGGTCGTTGGTGCCCTCCCACAGCGTACGGTCGCGGGCCACCTGGTCGGAAGACATCAGGGCGTCCTGCGCCTGCTTCGGGCCCTGGGTCTGCTTGTTCGTCGGCAGCACGCGCACGGTGATGTCGCCGTAGGTCTCCGGGTCGGAGGACACCGCCATGTGCGCGGACAGGAACTCGCGGTTCAGGCCACGGAACGGGGTAATCAGCTGGAACGATGGCTTGTCCGTCTCCGGGTCCGCAGCCACCACGTAGTACGGCGGCTGGTTCAGCTGGCCGCGGCCCTCAGGGGCGGTCGGGTCGTTCGGCACGGACCAGAAGGCGTCGTTGTTGAAGAACACACCCGGGTCATCCACGTGGTAGCGCGCCAAAAGGTCGCGCTGGACCTTGAACAGGTCCTCCGGGTAGCGCAGGTGCTCACGCAGAGAATCCGAGATGTCGGACGCCGGGCGGACCGTGTCCGGGAAGATGCCCTGCCATGCCTTGAGCACCGGGTCGGATTCGTCGAAGGCGTAGAGCTCCACGGAGCCGTCGTAGGCGTCCACGGTGGCCTTGACGGAGTTGCGGATGTAGCCGACGTTGTCGGTGATCAAACGTTGGGTGGTGCCGTCCGGGTTCAGCGCGTCCTGGGTGGTGTCCTGCAGGGAGGTACGCGTGGAGTACGGCATCTGCGACAGCGTGGTGTAGCCGTCCACGATCCACTTCACGCGGCCGTCCACCACAGCCGGGTAGGTCTTCGAGTCCGTGGTCAGCCACGGGGCGACCTTCTCCACGCGGGTGCGCGGGTCGCGGTCGTAGAGCACCTTGGAGTCGCCGCCGACGCGGTCGGACAGCAGGAAGTTCAGCTCCTGGTACTTCACCGTGTAGGCGAGGCGGTTGAACATGTTGCCGATGTCCACGCCGCCCTTGCCGTCGTAGGTGTAGGTGGAGTTGTCCGTGTCGTACTCCACCGGGCCCTGGCCGGTCTCGCCCACAATGGCGTAGTCCAGGCCGTCCTCGGCAGAAGCGATGACGGGTCCGTAGTAGATGCGCGGCTCGTCGACCTTGATGCCCAGCTCCTCTGCGTCCTCGGAGGCCTTGGCGGCGGCGTTGGACTGCAGGTCGGACACCGTGAAGATGGGCAGGCCGCCGCGGGTGGAGCCGGCGTCCTGCGCCGCCTCGTCCACAGTGTTGGCCTGGGCTGCGATGAAACCGTTGCCGTGGGTGTACACGGTGTGGCGGTTAATCCAGTCGCGCTGGTTCTCACTCAGCGAGTTCGGGTCCATCTCGCGGGCAGCGACCACGTAGTCGCGCAGCTCGCCGTCCACGTCGTAGCGGTCCATGGCCAGCTGGTCCGGGAAGCCGTAGAAGTTACGCAGCTGCTGGTTCTGGGTAAACGTCGGGGAAATGATCTCCGGGTCCAGAAGTCGCAGGTTGGAAATCGTGGCCGCGTCGGAGGCGACATCCGAGTTGGAGGTGTTGCCTGCGCCCCAGTCCTCCAGGTAGGTCACGTTGTCGTCGGTAAGCCCGTACGCCTCACGGGTGGCCTCGATGTTGCGGCCGATGTACTCGTACTCCTTGGCCTGGCGGTTCGGCTTGACGGAGAACTGCTCCATCAGCGCCGGCCACACGTTGCCCACCACCAGGGAGGACAGCAGCATGAGTACGGTGGCCAGCACGGGGATGCGGAAGTCGCGGTAGACGATGGAGGCGAAGAACGCGGCGGCGACCACCACGGCGATGACAGTGAGGATGATCTTCGCCGGCAGCATCGCGTTGACGGTGGTGTAGGACGCACCGGTGAAGATGTCGTTTTTGCCGTAGAGCAGGTAGTAGCGCTCCAGCCAGTAGCTCACGGCCTTCAGCAGCATCCACAGGCCAGCGGTGACGGCGAGCTGGATGCGCGCGTCCTTGCTAATAAAGCCGGAGATGCCGGAGACCTTGTTGCCGATGCGGATGCCGCCGAGCAGGTAGTGGCCTACCGCCGCGACCAAAAACGCCACCAACAGCAGCATGGACAGCGTGTCCACCACCGCGGAGATGCCGGGCAGGGTAAACGCGTAGAAGCCTAAGTCCTTGCCAAACTGCGCGTCAGCGGAGCCGAACTCGCCGCCGTTGAACCAGAGCATGAACACGCGCCACATGCGCTGGCCAGCCAGGCCGGACAGGATGGCGACGACAACCGGCACCCACACCAGCATGCCGCGAACGGACCGCTGCACCTGCTGGCGGTACTGGGCGGCCTGGTCGAACGGCGCGGCCTGCTCCTGGGGCCTGCCGCGCCACGCCAGGCGCGCGGCGATCCAGGTGATCGCGCCGCCGATCAAGGCGAAGATGATAAACAGCACCACGCGGACCAGGATCACGCGGTTGAACACGCCTCTAAAGTCCACCTCCCCGAACCACAGGAAGTCGGTGTACAGCCCGACTGCCATAGGCAGGAGGAAAAGAATGATGGCCAAGACACCGATGGTGGTCATCAACCCCGTATTCGGTTTCTTGGCGCGTGGTTGTGGCCGATTGAGGCGGGTAGCCAAGCCTGCTCCTTAGGAATTAGTGTGTGCAACGCAGTTAAGCTTCAAGCTTAAATAATCCAACGTCAAACTTGCCCGGAGGGTTCCCGTGCGCGAACAGCAAGCATTAAATAAGGCCATGATGGAGGCCGTCGAGTTCGTCCACGCGGAGGGGTGGGACGCTCCCCCAACCTTGTTCGGCCTGGTGCCGACGCAATTGCTTGTCGACGAGCTGGGCCACCTGGACGACTCTTCCCCGTTAACACTGGTGGTCCAGGACCTCCCAGAGCACATCCTGCCCGGCTCCGAGGAACTGGGCGAGTACGTCTCACGCATCGCCTGGCCGCGCGAGGTCCAAGGCGTGATCCTGGCCCAGGAGATCGTGTTCAAGGACGCCTCCGCCGGCGAGGACGCCGAGCCGCGCCCGGCGCGCCTGTTCTCCGGCGTGCTGCGCGAAGAAGACATTGAGCAGACGCTGTTGCAGCTGCGTCTGACCGATCAGGAGCTTGAGGAGCGCGGCGCGTTCGCGCAGGACGACATCGAGCTGCGCGGCGGGCCCGGCGTGGCCCCGGGCGTTGTGGCGGCGCTGCGCTACGGCCTTGAGCAGGACCCGGACGAGCTGGTTTAGGATGTCGGTTGTGTCTACTTCCCGTTCCGTCTCCCTCATCGCCGCCGCCACGGCCGCGGCACTGACGCTTGCGGCGTGCTCCAACGATTCCGACTCCGAGGATCCCGATACCCGCGCGCCGGAGATCACCTCCACGGAAACACCGCCGAGCGAGCCAGAGCAGACCGATACTGAGCCAGACGCGGGCACCGAGACTGACACTGCGACGGTGACGTCGACGCGAAGCGCGACCGCTTCCACGTCGGCTACCTCTGGCACGTCCACGAAATCGCCGTCGAAGAAGACTGCTGCGGGCACGGCGGATGCGACGTCGACAAGCAAGAAGCATGAGACTGACGCGCTGGCGGAAGTGCGCGAGCGCTTCGCCACCTTGGCCCCTGAAGAGTTCTTCGACCAGTTCGACGACTGCGCCGCGGGCGGTTTGAGCGGCTCCTTCGACTGCTCCGGCGAGGGCATCGGCCAGTTCCAGTTCTTCGACTCCGACTCCAAGGCCGCCTCGACAACGCAGCTTCTGACGGAGCTGCGCTCCTCGCGCGTGGTGGAGGACAACGGCGACCGCGTGGTGGGCTGGTCCACGCTCGGCACCTCCGCGATCATCACCGTGGTGGACAACGAGGCCGGTCAGGTAATGCAGCAGCTGATTTCCACCGACCAGGAGGATCCGCGCCAGCGCATCTACGACCTGGGGTTGGCCAAGCAGTAGCTACTCGCAGGCGGGCACGTCGCGGCCCGCGGCGAAATCCTCCATCGCCTCGACGGCCTCGGCGAGGTTGTCCACCTTCGCCACCGTCATGTGCTCCGTTTCCACGCGTTTGACGGCGTCGCAGTTGCCGGCGGGCGCCAGGAAGAGCTCGGCGCCGTCGTCTTCGGCGGCGCGGATCTTGTGGGTGATGCCGCCGATGGGGCCGACCTGGCCGTCCTCGTTGATCGTGCCGGTGCCCGCGACAAACTTGCCGCCGTTGAGCGCGCCCGGGGTGAGCTTGTCGATGACGGCCAGTGAGAACATCATGCCCGCGCTCGGCCCGCCAATGTCGTTGAGGTTGTAGTTCACGGTGATGCCGCCGGCCGGTTCGGAAGTCATGAGTATGCCCAGCATGGGCTGGCCCTTCTCGTGCGGGTTCTCCCCCAGCTCCACCGACTCGGTGTGCTCGTTGCCGTCGCGCTCGACGGTGATCTCGATCGTCTCGCCGGGTGTCTTCGCGCGCACTGCGTCCTGGACCTCCTGCGGTGTTTCCACCTTCTCGCCGGCGACAGCGGTGATCTGGTCCTGCGGCTGCAGGAACCCCTCGGAGGCACTGTCTTCCATCACGTCGTGCACCACCACCGTGGTGGGACGGTGCAGGTAGTGCATGGCCGCCACCGTCGCAGATGCTTCGGAGGCGACAAACGCCTGCTGGTTGACCTCGCGCACCTGGTCCTCGTCCAAGTCCGGCGGCATGATCTGCTCCACCGGCACGATCGTGTCGTCGGTGGCGATCCAGCGCCCCAGTGCCTGGCCGAGCGTCATGTTTGTGCGCACGGACACGGTGGTCATGTTCAGCTTGCCGCCGGTGTCCAGCGTCTCCGCGCCCTCGATGTCAACGACGGGCTCGCCGCCGACCTCGCCGAGCGTGTCAAAGGTCGGCCCCGGCCCTTCCGCCGCGTACGGCACGGTCAGGCGGATGTCGGTGCCCGGGATGTGGTCCGCGGTCAGCGCACCTGCCAGCAGCACGACGGGGATGGACCCCCAGACCAGGGTCGACCACCGCCGGTTCCGTGCTTCACGTGCTTTGGACATGGGCGCAGATTCTAGCGCAGGAGGCGTGAAGTACTGGTGCTGGACCGTTGCTGGCTCTCAGCGAACCCATGCACTCGCGGGCTGACTGTATTCTGGCTGGCATGACTAACGGATTCGGCTTTTCCTTTCCTAACGACTCGAACGATGACGGCGAAAACGACGGCAACAATCGGGGCGGCGACGGAAACGGCCGCGGCGACGCGAACAACCCGTTTGCCGCATTCGGCTTCGGCGGGGGCCAGCCCGGCGGGGGCGGCTTAGGCGACGTGTTTAACCAGCTGGGCCAGATGCTCTCCGGCATGGGCTCGTCCATGAACGCCCAGGGCGCGGGCGACGCGGTGAACTTCGAGCTGGCCGCGCGCATGGCTCGCCAGCGCGTCGCCGGCGCCAACCCGGTCTCCGACGCGGACACCCGCGCCGCGGAGGAATCCCTGCGCTTAGTGGAGCTGTGGCTGGACGAGGCCACGGACCTGCCCGCCAGCGGCGCCAAGGCTGAAGCCTGGAATGCCGAGCAGTGGCTGAACCAGACCATGCCGATGTGGAAGCGGCTGGTCAACCCGGTTGCGGAGCACATGAACCGCGCCCAGCTGGACTCCATGCCAGAGCAGGCCCGCGAGATGATGGGCCCGATGGCCGGCATGATGAACCAGATGAACGCCATGCAGTTCGGCATGAAGCTCGGCCACGCGCTGGGCGATCTGGCGCAGCAGGCGCTGACCGGCACCGACTTCGGCCTGCCGGTGGCCCCCGCCGGCACCGCCGCGGTGCTGCCGAAAAACATCACCGAGATTTCCAAGGGCCTGGACCTGGCCGGGCAGGAAGTGATGGTTTACATCGCCGCCCGCGAGGCCTCCCGCCAGCGCCTGTTCCGCCACGTGCCGTGGCTGGTGGAGCGCATCGTCTCCTCTGTTGAGGAGTACGCCGCAGGTCTTGAGATTGACACCTCCCACATCGAGGAAGTCGCCCGCAACTTGAACCTGGAGGGCGGCGACCCGCAGCAGATCCAGGAGGCGCTGCAGAACCTGCAGGGCGAGGACCTCTCCCCGCGCGTGGGCACCCGCAACGCCGGCGCCACCTCCCGCTTGGAGACGCTGATTGCCCTGGTGGAAGGCTGGGTCGACGTGGTAGTGGCCGAAGCACTCGGCGACCGTATCCCGTCCACCCCGCAGATGGCCGAGGCGTGGGCGCGTCGCCGCGCCACCGGCGGCTCCGCCGAGCAGGCCTTCGCCAACATCGTCGGCATCGAGCTGGGCGCCCCGCGCACCCGCGACGCCGCTGAGCTGTGGCGCCGCATCGACACCGCCGTGGGCACCGAGCGCCGCGACCAGGTGTGGAACCACCCGGACTTCATGCCGTCCGCGGAGCACCTGGACAACCCTGCGGCGTTCATCGACACGCTTCTCGACGATCAGCCCGACACCGACTTCGATGACGAATTTGCCAAGCTCGAGCAGGAGCTGCGCGACAACCCGGAGCTCAAGCGGGAAGACGGCGACGGCAAGGACGACGGCCGCGAGGACGGCACCGAGCTCTAGGCCTCTGAGCTTCCGAAGCGCTGGTAGGCCTCCAGGTAGCCGCGGGCGCGCTCCGCGTACGGCACCTTGTCCGCCCACTGGTAGAACTCGGCGCTGTGGTTGGGGATGAACGTGTGCGTCAGCTCGTGCACGATCACCGCGTTCAGTACGTAGTCCGGCACCTGCTTTAACCGGTCACTGATGCGGATGTCGCCGGTGGACACCGTGCAGGATCCCCACCGGGAGCGCTGGTTGGACACCCACCGGATTGAACCGATGCGCGCCTGACCGTCCAGGACGCTCGCGTTGAGGGAGTCGGCGCGCGTGCGCAAGGAATCGTCGTCAAGCGGGCGCGCCTTTGTCTTGCGGTCGAGCTTGGCCAGCATCTCGGTGACCGCCTCGCGCTCCTGCGCATCGGTGAAGTGCGCGGGGATGCGGATCTCCGCCACTCCGCCCACCAGCCGCGCCTGCACCGAGCGCGTCCTGCGCGCCGAGCGGATCACGCGGTACGGCGTCGAATTGTTCTGCGTTTGCCTGCCAGCCATGGCAATGCATTGTAGGATCCCGCATCGGGGGTGGATGCAAGGATGATCAACGACAACACGCGGGTGAAACTCGCCCACGGCGCGCACCCGTTTCTGCGCGCAGACAACGTAATGCAATTCGGCGCCGACGCCACACGCACGGGCCTGGTCACCACCGAGCACGCCAAGGACGTCACGGCGCTGTTGGGCGTGCTCATGCGGCCGCGGCGGCTGGGCTGGGTGGTGGAGCAGCTTACCTCGCTCATCGGCGCCGAGGCAGCCCGGAGCCTTACGGACGACCTGCTCAGCTACCGGGTGCTCGTGCCGGCCACCAAGCCCGAGGTGCTGCTCGTCGGCCATGGACGGCTGGCGGCGGCGGTGACTGCCAGACTGCGCGAGTGCGGGTTAGATGTGCGCACGCAAGCGCGCAACGAGGCGTTGTCGAAGTTCCTCCTGCACAGCGAGAAGTGGACGCCGGTGGCGGCGGTGAACACCACTGCCCAACTCGGCGAGCTCGCCGCGCTGACCCGGCAGCGCCAAGGCGCGGTGCTGCCGGTGACGCAGGTGGACGCGCGCGTGGTGGTAGGCCCCGTGTGCGCCCGTCCTGGCCCGTGCCCGTTGTGCGTGCGCCTCTACCTTCTGGACCGGGACCCGAACTGGCCCGTGGTGGAGCAGCGCGCGCCGCTGAGCGTGCAGGGCGATCCCGTCCCTGCCGCTGCCGGCGCTGCTTTTGCCGCGGTGGCGCTGCGGCGTTTGGCGGGCGCGCCGGACCCGCCCGGGGTCTCCGCGCCGAAGCCTGATGCCGGGGTGCTCACGGTGGTCGACCCGTTCGCGCCGACACCCGTGTCCACGGCGACGCTGCCGCCCCACCCGGACTGCGTCATGTGCTTCTAAGCTTCGCGACGCCTCCGGGCACCCCCTTACCGAAACTGCCCCAGCACCTCGAGCACGCCGGCGCCGTAGTTGTCCACCTTCACCGGGCCCACGCCGGAGACGCCGAGCAGCTCGCGCTCGTCGGCAGGCATGGCCTCCGCGATGGACATCAGTGTCGCGTCGGTGAACACCACAAACGCCGGCTGGCCCGCTGCACGCGAGACATCCAGGCGCCAGCGCTTCAGCGCGGCGTAGACGGCCTCGTCGAAGCTCGGCTCGCACTCCTCGTGGCGGCCCAGGGACTTCTCCGCGGGCGTGCCCAGCTGGTTGCCGCACACCCGGCAGCGCTTCGCGCGCTTGAGCCGCTGCGGGGACTTTTCCACCTCCAGCTCCGGCACCAGCCCGTCCAAGAAGCGCGAGCGGGTGCGGTTTTTGTGCCCGCCCTCCTGGCGCGCCAGCGACCATGACATGTGCAGGTGCTCGCGCGCACGCGTGACGCCGACGTAGAACAGTCGGCGCTCCTCCTCGATCTGCTCGTCGCCAGCTTTCAGCGCATGCGAGATCGGCAGCGTTTTTTCCACCAGGCCGACCAAGAACACCGCGTCCCACTCCAGGCCCTTCGCGGCGTGCAGGCTGGCCAGCGTCACCCCGTCCACCGCCGGGGGCTGCTTCGCCTCAGCGCGGCGGCGCAGCGATCCCAGCACCTCCGCCATGGTGGATGCCTCGCGGGTGCGCACGATCTCCTCGATCAGATCCACCAGCGCGCTGAGGGACTGCCAGCGCTCGCGGGCCTTCGCGCCCTCCGGCTCCTCCGGCGTCAGACCCAGCGGGGCGAGCGCGGCACGCGCGATGCGCACCGGATCGTCCGGCAGGTCCGTGCGCTTGGAGGCGCGCAACAGCTGCGCGAACGCCTCGCGGATCTCCGCGCGCTGGAAAAACCCCTCGCCGCCGCGGACCTGGTAGACAATCCCCTCGTCCGAAAGAGCCGCTTCAAAGGCGGCGGACTGCGCGTTGATGCGGTACAAGATGGCGATTTCGCGGGCGGGCACGCCGTCGTTGAGCAGCTTGCGCACCTTCTGCGCCACCGCACGCGCCTCCGCGGGCTCGTCGTCATAGCCGTTGAACTGCGGCTCCGGGCCGTGGCCGCGCATGCCCTGCAGCTCCAGGCGGGTGCCGGCGATGCGGCCGGTGGCCTTGCCGATGACGGTGTTGGCCAGCTCCGTGATCTCCACGGTCGAGCGGTAGTCGCGCTGCAGCTTCACGACGGTCGCGTGCTCGTACGTGCGCGAGAAGTTCAAAAGGTAGTCCGGGGTCGCGCCGGTAAAGGAGTAGATGGTCTGGTTGGCGTCGCCGACCACCGTCAGGTCGTCGCGGGTGCCCAGCCAGGCCTCCAGCACGCGCTGCTGCAACGGGGTGACGTCTTGGTACTCGTCCACCACGAACGACTGGTACTGGGCGCGGAACTCCTCCGCCACCGCCGGCGCGTTCTCGAGTGCGCCGGCGACGTGGATGAGCAGGTCGTCGTAATCGATCAGCATGCCTTCCGGGCTGGTTTTCGCCTCCTCGTAGAAGCGGTAGACCTGGGCGACCTTCTGCGCGTCCGCCGGTGGCGTGCGCGGGGAATCGGCGATGCGCTGCACGTAGTCCTCCGGGCCGATGACAGAGGACTTCGCCCACTCGATCTCGCTGAGCAGGTCGCGCACCATTTCCTTGCCGGTGTCCAGGCCCGCGGCCCGGGTGGCGCGGGCGACGATGGGGAACTTGTTGTCCAGCACCCGCCACGGCAGATCGCCCGCGATCTGGGGCCAGAAGTACTGCAGCTGGCGCATCGCCGCGGAGTGGAACGTGCGCGCCTGCACCCCGCCGATGCCCATGGCGGTGAGGCGGTCGCGCATCTCGCCGGCGGCGCGTTTGGTAAACGTCACCGCCAGCACGCGGTTCGGTGCGACCTGGCCGCGGTCGATCAAGTTGGCGATGCGGTAGGTGATCGTGCGGGTTTTGCCTGTGCCCGCGCCGGCGAGGATGCACACCGGCCCGCGCGGCGCTTCCGCCGCCACACGCTGGTCCTCATCCAGCACGCTGAGGTCTATCGCCATGGGTGTGCTCCTTCCGGGGTGGGTGTGTGCGGTGTGTGCGGTGTGTCTGCCCAGTAGTCGATGAGTGCGCGGGCGATGGTGCCCTCCGCGGCGAGCGTGAGGGAATCCAGCTCGCCGCGGCTGGCCCACACAGTGCGGGTCAGCTCTCCGTCGGTGGGTGCTTGCGCATCGATATCCGCCGTTCGCGCCGCCATGCCGAGCATGAGCGCGCCCGAGAGCGGCCACGGCTGGGAGCGCACATAGCGCACGTCGCTTACCCGGCGGCCGGTTTCCTCCCACACCTCGCGGGCAAACGCGGCCTCAAGTGTCTCGCCGACGTCCACGTAGCCCGCCACCAGGGTGAGGTAGCCGGGGCGGCGGGCGTTTTCCACCAGCAGGATCCGCTCGCCTGCCGGGTCCTCCACCAGGCCGATCACGCACGGGTCCAGCCGCGGGAAGATCGGCCGGCCGGTGGCGCCGCGGGCGACGATGCCGCCGTCGCCCCAGCGCACCTCAGAGCCGTCCGCCGGGTCGAAGCGGGTGCGCTCGCGGGCGTCGACCAAACCGACCGCACGGGCGGCCAGCGGGTGGCTGGCGTGGGTGCGCGCGTCCCCGGTCGCCCCGTGCGGCCCGGCAAGATCTACCGCATCAACGCCGTGTACCCGGGCCGCAGTGACCTCCCGTGTCACGTGCACGTGGGAAGAGGTTTCGGTGGTGGCCGGAGGTGCGTCGAAAAGCTTCGGCTCCCCGTCGTCGCCGAGCGGGAAGCGCCCGGCAGCATCGATGAGCAGGAACATCCAGCTAATCCCGGTTAGTAATCGCGCCGTTCATGCGCACGTACAGCAGGCGGTCGCCCGGCTCGACCGTTTCCGCCTCGGGGGAATCGATGCGGTAGAGCTCGCCAGAGCGCACCACGCCCAGCACGATGTCCGCAAGGTGGCGGGGGTTCGCGCCGACCTCGTCGTCCGCGATCTGGCGCTCCGCCACGGCGAAGCCTTCGTCCGGGCTGAGCAGGTCCTCCATCATCTCCACCACCGGCGGGGTGACGGTGGCGATGCCGAGCAGACGGCCCGCGGTTTCGGAGGAGACGATCACAGAATCCGCACCCGACTGCATGAGCAGGTGCTGGTTCTCGCTTTCGCGGACGCTGGCCACGATCATCGCGCTCGGCGCCATCTCACGCACCGAAAGGGTGATCAGCACGGCCGTGTCGTCCGACGACGGCGCGACGATGACAGACCTGGCGCGGCTGACAGCGGCCACGCGCAGCACGTCCGACTTGGTGCCGTTGCCGTGCACGGTGATCAGGCCGCGCTTTTCTGCGACGGTGAGCGCGGCCGGGTCCGGGTCGATGACCACGACCGACGACGGCGCGGTGCCGCCCGCGATAAGCGCGTCGATTGCGGAACGACCCTTGGTGCCGTAGCCGATGACAATGGTGTGGTTACGCACGCTATTCCTCCACTGTTGGATCTGGAGCGTCTTGCGGGAATCCTCCGTGAGCACCGACAAGGTGGTGCCGACGAGGACCATAAGGAAGGCCACACGCGCTGGTGTGACCAGGAAGATGTTGACCAGGCGCGCCGACTGCGTCATCGGCGTGATGTCGCCGTAGCCGGTAGTAGACAGCGTCACTGCGGAGTAATACAGCGCGTCGATGAACGTCAACGGCTCGGAGTAGCCGTTGCGGTCTAGGTAGGCCACGAACGCGACAGCGATGATGAGCAGCAGCGCGTAGAAGAAGCGGCGGGCGATCAACGACCACGGGGTGGCGCGCGCTGCCGTGGGGATGTTCACCACATCGAGCAGGCTGTGCACCGGGATCTCGGTGAGGTTGGTCGCGTCTGCGCGCAGCGACAACAGGCTCCGAAGCTTCATCCCTGCCGCTCCTCGCTTTCTCTTGCTATTTCTTCACCAGACGTGCCAGCTCTCGCGCCTCCGAGCATTGTCTCGAGCTGGTCGAGATCCGGCAAGGCGCGGGGCGCGAACGTCTCGCCGGTGCGCACGTAGAAAAATACCGCCCGCACCGGCTTGCCGTCACGTGCGATCCGGCGCCACGCCTCGCGGTAGACCGAAAGCTGCAGCTGGGCCGATTCCATCGCGTCGCGGCCTGGCTTTTCGCCAGTCTTCCAGTCCACCACGACCCAGCCGTCGTCGTCGGCGAAGACGGCGTCCATGCGCCCGCGCACTACCGAATCGCCCAGTGCCAGCTCGAAGGGGTGCTCGACGTACTCGGGCGTGCGCCCGGCCCACTCGCTGGCCTCGAAGTTGCGCTTCAGCCGCTCCAGGACGGCGCGGTCCACTTCTGCCTCGTCGTTGCCCGGCAGCTCGTCTTCTGTCAACAGTGGGCGCGCTCCGTAGAACTGCTCCAGCCACTCGTGGAACGCGGTGCCGCGCTTGGCGTAGGTGTTCGGCTTGAACGGCACGGGGCGGCGGGCGCGGCGGGCGAACTGCTCCGGGTCTGCCTTCAGCGCCACCACGTCGGAGGCGGTGAGCTCGCCCGGCATGACCACCGGCACGTCCGCGGCCTGGGCGGCGCCGTGCTCCTCAATCAAGGCTGTGGCGTCGCGCTCCCAGAGCGAGAACAGCTCGCCTTCGGCGTAGTCCGGCAGCGTATCCATGGCGGTACGGACCGCTTCGGCGGCCGCGATGTCGCGCGGCGTGGGCGCGTAGTGGGGCCAGCGGCCGGACTCCGGCGCTGCCGCCTCCTGCGTGGCCTCTTCCGTGTCTTCCTCGGGCGCGGTGCCTTCGTCCCAGACCACCACGCACTCCTCCGGCACGCGTTCGCGCATGGCGGCAAAGTGCTCGTAGGGCTCTGCCTCGCGTGCCACACCTTCGCGGCGGCGCGAGCCGGTGACAATGAGTTTCTTCCCGGAGCGGGTCACCGCCACATAGAACAACCGGGCGGCTTCCTCGGCCAGATCCCCGGCGACCTCTTTGAGCCAGGCTTTGCCGGCCTTCTCAAAGTCCGAGCGGTTCTCCACGTCCGCGAAGACCGGGTAGACATCCGGGTCGCCGAACGTTTCCGGCGGCAGGAAGCGCGGGAAGGTGAGGAAGGTTTCCGTCTTGGATTTGTACGTCGCCGCGTCCGCGTGCAGCACCGCCACGGTGTCCCACTCCAGGCCCTTGGCCTTGTGCGCGGTGAGGATCTGCACCCGGTCCTCCTTCACCGCCACCGATCCCGGGGCCAAGCCGTCCTCGAAGCTGCGGGCGAGCTCGAAGAAGTGCAGCAGCCCGTCCAGGCTCGCGCCCGGGTACGCGGCAACCTCCTCAAGCAGGCGGTCCAGGTGCACCGCACCCGTGGCGGAGCCGCGGGCGAGCACTTCGGTGCGGATGCCGAAGACGTGGATGATGTCGGCGAAGAGGTCGCTTAGCCGCTTGCCCAGGCTGTGGGTACGCAGCCAGCGCAGCTTCGCCGCGGTGTCCCGCATGCGCGCAAGGCCTTCCTCGCTGTAGCGCTCCGGCTCGCCCAGGTCCGCCAGGGCGTCCGTGAGCCCTTCGGGCTTGTCGGAGCTGGCGGAGATCTCTGCGGCGCGGGCCACGAGCTCCTCCAACTGGGCGTGCAGGTGTTCCGCCGAGTCCGCCGGGGCGGCCTGAGGCTGGGTGTCAACGCCCGAGCCGTGCAGGTTGTTCGCGCGCGACGCCAGCGCCTGCAGGTCCGCCAGGCCCAGGCCCACGGCGGGTCCGCCAAGGACGCGCAGCGCGGCGGCGGTGTCGTCCGGGCGCACCAGCATCGTGGCGATGGCGACGGTGTCGGCGACCTCCGGAACGTCGAGAAGCCCTGCAAGTCCCACGATTTCGTAGGGCACCCCACGCTCCTCCAGCGCCGCCGCGAGCACTGGCGAGTGGCGGTTCTTGCGCACCAGCGCGGCCGCGGAAAGCGCGCGTCCTTCCTGCGCCGCCGCCTGGTATTCCTGCGCGAGCGCGTCCGCCACGTAGGCGATCTCCGCGTCCTGGTCAGGGAAGAACCCCAGGGTGACGTCGCCGGCAGGCGCGGCCGGCCGCGCCTGCAACGCGGCCACCGCCCTGTCCTCGGCGGTGCCCAGCACCGCGTCGGAAACGCCGTTGGCCAGGTCCAGCACCTCGGGCGGGTTGCGCCAGGAGGTGGTCAGCTGCTTCTTCGGCGCCGCGCCTGCCGGCGACGGGAAATCCTCCACGAACGCGGCCAGGTTGGCGGCGGTCGCGCCGCGCCATCCGTAGATCGCCTGCATCGGGTCGCCCACTGCGGTCACGGTCAGCGACGGGTCCGCGCCCTCGCCGAACAGGCTGCGCAACAGCACGCGCTGCGCGTGCGAGGTGTCCTGGTACTCGTCCAGCATGACCACGCGGTAGCGGGAGCGCTGCGATGCCCCCACCGTCTTGTGGTCGCGCGCCAGCTTTGCTGCCACGGACATCTGCTCGTTGAAGGTGACCACGCCGCGGCGGCGCAGCTCCGCCGCCAGCTCCTCCACCAGCGGCAGCATGTTCACGCGCATTTCCTGCTTGGAACGCCATTTCGTGAGCACCTTGGTGAACTCCACGCGGGCGCGCGGGGCCATGGGGTAGGACTCAGTTTCTGCGAGGAAGTCGTGCGCGTGCTCGCGCACCCACTCGGGCGAGGCCAGCTCGTTGCCCATCGCCGTGGTCAGCGCGAGCAGGTCCTCCACCACGGTGGACAGCGACGGGTTGGAGCCCAACTCCGTGATCAGCCCGCCGGAGTAGTTGACCACCACGTCGGTGGCGATGGCGTGCAGCTCCGCATCCGTGATCAGCCGGGCGTCCGGCTCCACCGGCACCAAAAGGCCGTATTCGCGAATCAGCTCGCCGGCGTAAGAGTCGTAGGTGGACACCGAAGGCGCGATCACCTCCAGGTTTTTCGCCAGCTCGCCGGACGGGTCGAGGCGGCGCACCAGGTCGGTGTTGGCCGCGAGCGAGCCCAGCCGGTCCCGGATGCGCTTGCCCATCTCCTGGGCGGCCTTGCGGGTAAACGTCAGACCCAAAACCTCGTCCGGCCGGGCGTAGCCGTTGGCCACCAGCCACACCACGCGCGCGGCCATGGTTTCGGTTTTGCCCGCACCTGCGCCGGCGACCACCAGCAGCGGGCCGGGCTCCGCGCCGATCACGGCGGCTTGCTGGTCTGTCGGCGGGTATTGCTGCCCCAGGTAGCGCGACAGAAGCACGGGAGACATCGGGGTGGGGTTAGACATGGTGGATTGTCGCTCCTTCCGGCTGGATCGGGCACAGCGCTCGCACAGCGCAGCGGTCGCACTGCGGGCCGACCACGGCGAGCAACGTCGGTCCTGCGGTTTCCTCGGTCAGCCCGTCGAGCGCGACGGCGAGCGCGGCGAGCTCTTCGCTGGTTTTCGCCGCCTGTTCGCGGGTGCTCAGTTTGGTCTTGTCGGCGTTCGGGAACACCAGCACCGCCCCGCCCACCGAAAGCGCGTCTGCGCCGTCGCGAGCGGTGACCACCTTGTCACCGTCGAACTCGCCGTGCGCCAGCGCCAGCTGGTAGGTGGCCAGCTGGGGGTTGTCCGCGGTGGCGTCCACGGTCGGCGGGTAGGCGCCCGTCTTCAGGTCCACGATGTGCACCGCGCCGCTGCTGTCGCGCTCGAGGCGGTCCAGCCTGCCGCGGATGCGCACGTTGTCGCTGACCTGGACGTTCACATCCGCCTCCACGGCGACTTGCTCAAACGCCCCACGGCTGGCCTCAAGCCAGCCGTGGGCGCGCTCGAGCATGGCCCGAAAGTCCGCGATGTCGCGCTCGACCTTCCATTCCGGGGCGTTATCCGCGGCCCGGCGCGCCGCCACGGTCGCATCCAGCGCCTCGGCATCGTCCATGCCGTTGCCCAGCGCTTCGAAGTAGGCGTGCGCCATGGCGCCGTAGATCATGTCTAGCGATTCATCCAGGCCGGACATCCGTTCCAGCACCGCTTGCATGGGGCATGCGAGCAGCTTCTCCACCCGCGACGGCGAAAGCGCCGGCGAGACGTCGAGCGGTTCGCTTGTGGACGGCTCCGTGGTCGTCCACCACTGCTGAGGGTCCGCGCCCAGCACGCCGGCGGCCGCCAAGCGCGCGAGTTGGCGCGACGCCTGGCTGCGCTGCGCCTCTGTGGATGCAGGGTCTGTCAGCACACGGCGGAACTCGGCGATCAGGTCGTCGTGCGCGAGCACGCGCACCACTGTGCTTCCGTCCTCGGCCCCAGCGGCAGCGCCCGCACTCTGGCCGACGATCCGGGCGGCATCCACAGACGTGCCCGCGATGCGCACCTCGCGCGGCTGCACCTTGAAGTCGCGGCAGAACTCCTCCACGAAACGCGAGCGCTGCTCCACTTCCTCGCCGTCGTCGCTTTCTACGGCGGTGACCAACAGCTGCTCCGTGGCGCGGCTGGTCGCCACCGTGAACAGGCGGCGCTCCTCCACCAACCGCTCGTTGATGTGGGAAACGGGCACACCGGGGTCCACGTCCTTGTCGATGAGGTCCACCAGGTCTTCCTGGCGGAACAGCGACCCGGTCTCCCCCAGGCTCGGCCACGTCAGCTCCTGCACGCCCGCCACGACCACGCGGCGGAACTCGCGGCCAACCGCTCCGTGGGCGGTGAGCAGTGCTGCGGCGTCCGGGGTGGCGTTGCGGCGGTCGCGCACGCCGGTGGGCAGCTCCTGCTCGGTGATGGACGCGACGAAGGATTCGATGCCCGCGCTGGGCCTGCGCTCCGTGTGGTCGCCCGCGGCGTCAAACAGCGCCATCACGGCGTCGAGGTCCCGGTCCGCCTGCGAGCCGGTGGCGCCGCCGCGCAGCGCGGACGCCAGCAGCCGGTTGGACAGCCCCGTGGCGTGCCAGAGCGCCCACAGCACTTCCTCCACCGTGCCGCCGCCTGCAAGCGCGCTGCGCCCGGCGTCGAGCACGTCGCGCACTCGGTGCAGGATGTCCAGCTCGCGGTCCGTGAGCACGGTGCCGAAGTCCGGGAGCGCGGTCGGGGTGGCCAAAAGCTCGCGCAGGCTTTCCTCCGCGCGGGTCTCCGGCGACCAGCGGCGCAGGCCGCGCAACAGCCTGCGCAGCGTCACCGGGTCTGCGCCGCCGACCGGGCTGAGCAGCAGGTCGCGCCACTCGGTGGCCGAAAGTTCCTCGTACAGCGCGCGCACGCCGAGCAGCAGGGCCGAGACAATGCGCTGCTCCCCCAGCACCAGGTCGGTGGGGTTGAGCGAGACCGGCACCCCGGCGCGCAGCAGCGCGCGCCGCATCGGCTCCAACAGCGGCGTGGAGCGCACCACGACAGCCATGTCGCGGTAGGCCACGCCCTCTTCCAGGTGTGCGCGGCGCAGTGTGTCCGCCACCAAGGAAAGCTCGGCCGCGCTGGAATCTGCGATCGCCGCGGACCGCGCAGGCGTCCTGCGTGTGGCGCCGAGGTCGATCACCTCGTGGTCCAACCCGCCGAGGTCCTTGAAGAATGCCGGGGAGGCGCCGCGGAAGTGGAACACGGATTGTTCCAGGTCCCCGCCGACGACACCGAGGTCCGCCTGCTCCAACAGCCGTTGCACCAGTGCCGCGGATGCCGGTGCCAGGTGCTGCGCGTCGTCCACAATCACGGTGTGCCACGTGCGCGGCAGCTCCACCTCCAAGGCGGCCGCAATCAGCTCGGATGCCGAGAGGCGGTGCGCGCCGGACAGCGCCATCACCTGCTGGTACTCCCGCAAGAAGTCGCCCGAGGCGGACCAGATGCCAATGCCGTGGCGCTGGCCCAGCTCCACCAGGTCCTCCGGGCCCAGGCCGCGCTCAATGGCGCGCAGCAGAAAGTCCCTCAACTGCCGCGCAAAACCGACCATGGGAAGCGCCGGGCGCAGCTCCGCGGGCCAGGTGCCGCCGCCGTCTTCGGCGTGGCCCTGCAGCAGCTGGCGGATCACCGCGTCCTGCTCCGCGCCGGAGATCAACCGCAGCTCCTCGTCCATCTGCTGTCGCACCAGCGCGAACGCGAGCGAGTGCACGGAGCGCACCACCGGTTCGTCGGAGACAAACCCGGAAGCGGCCAGCGTGTCCGCCAGCTCCGCGCGCAGCCTCGCGCCGGTCTCCTTCGAATCGGTAAGCACCAGTACCCCGCCCGGACCGTGTTCCGCCTCGCTGCCCGCGTGCCTGCGCATCGCGGCCGCGGCGGTGTCCAGCAGGAAGCTCGACACCCCGGAACCCGGCTCACCGGTGACCTTGTACAGGCCTTGCTGGGGCAGCTCAACCGGCCATTCGCGCCGCGTGTCCGGTCGTGTGCGTGGCACGAGGTAGGCCTTCGGCTCGAGTGCGGCCGGGGGCACGGGAGAGGGTCTGGTGGAAGTCATGCCGTTGATTGTGTCACTCACTCCGACACGAGCGCCCGACCAACCCCCTCAGCTATCGAACGTATGTCCGAACCTGCAGCTCTCGCGCAGGCCAGGCGGTACTCCAGCGCGCGCCGCGCCAGCCCCCGCAGCCCCGGCACGTGCGCCCACCGGTCCAGCACGGCAGCATCGCAGGCCTTCGCCAACAGCCCGTCCACAATCACCAGCGCCGCGGTAAAGCCGCGGGGGCGTTTGCCTGAAGACGGCACAAGGTCCGTCAACGTCGGCACCATATCCCCGGAAAAGAGCAGGCAGGACGCAAAATCCATGTGCGCCACAACGTCGTCTGGCTGCGGCGTGTAGTCGCGCCACACCGCGCGCTCTGCCGTAGCGAACGCGTCGCCGCGGTCCGCCGCCGGCGCCTCGACCCCGGCCATCGCCTCGTCGTAGCGCAGGGCGGCGGACACGGCCTCGTCGATACGCGCGCGCACCTGGCCCTCAACAAACTCGCTGGCCTTGAAGCCACCGACGACCAAGCGGCCGTCAGTGGCGCGCACCGGGCGCGACACCGCGATGCCCGCCCCGAACTCGCCGGCATGATCGCGGGCCTTGCCGGACCAGGCCGCAGTGTCGCTGGCCTCGGAGACCACCACCCGGCCGAAGCGCACGCCGTTGTCCCACTCCGGGCCTAAAGGGATGCCCGCGCGGCCGTCGAGCTGGAACGCCGACAACACATGCCCGGGGATCTGCTGTGCCGTTTGCTCTGCCACCTACAGCCTCCTACAGCGCCGCGGGGCGCGGGTAGGGCCACGGGTTCGGCCGGCAGGTGTCCGGATTGTCCGGGTAATTGTCCTCCGGGCTCATCTCCCGCAGCTGCGCATTGTTCAGGCTTAAGGTCTGCTGCATCATGATCGGCGCCAGCGCGTTCGGCTCCGGGCACGGCACGTGCTCCGCAAAGCCCACGGCGTGGCCCACCTCGTGGTTGATCAGGTACTGGCGGTAGCTGCCCAGATCACCCTGGAACGGCACGGCGCCTCGCACCCAGCGCGACTCGTTGAGCAGCACCGTGTCCTCGCCCGTGATGCGGGTGCGGCAGCTGGTCTCGGTGCCGATCTGCACGCCGCACAGCTCCGCGGTGGTGTCCAGCGATGCCAGACGGATTTTCAGCGACGGGTTGTCGTTGACGCTGACGTGCTCGAAGCGGAAGCGCGGGTCGTTGATCCAACCGCGCGGATCGCTCAACGTCGCGTCAACCATGTGCGCAAACGCCTCATCCCCGCCGTAGCCCGAGGTGTCGATGCCGTGCTCGACCTCCACGGCGAAGCGCACCACCAGCTCGGAACCTTCGCCTGCGGTCATGCCTGGAGCACCCACTTCGTAGAAGGTGCCGGCTCCGGTGGTGGTGTACGGCCCGCCCGGCGGCAAGTTGTGCGGATCAAACTCGCCTTCGGCGATCTTCGCCGGCTCCAACGGCTCCACACCGCCGTCCGGGTCTTCCTCGCGCTGCGCGGGCGAAGACGCTGCGGATTCCTCCTCATCAGCAGAGGAAGCGGTGGAACCAACGGCCAGGTCCTCCGGGTTTTGCACCATGTTGATCAGCACGAAGACTGTGATCACAGCCAGCACGGGGATGGCGTAGGCGCGCCACCCGTACTCGTGCGCAAACGCGGCGAGCTTGCCATCACCAGCCTCGGCGTGCTTCGAGGAGGTTTTGGGCCCCCATGAGGCACCGTGAAGCTTGGCGCTTTTGCGCGTGCGCTTTTCGTCACTGCGACGGCGCGGGCGCGCGGGCTCCGAATCTTCGGATTCGAGATCCCAGCTATCGAACCAGTCGCCGAAATCATCGTCACTGTCACGGGTGCCGAATTCAGCGTCGCTGGAACGGCGGTGCGCCTCGTGGCCGCCCCCGATGGGGCCACCGCCGCGGGCGTCCCGCTCATGTGCGCCGTGCCGTTGTGCCATAAATGCGTAATTTAGCGCATGAACCCGACGGATCGGGCTGCGGCAGTACCCTGCTCCACGTAGACGATGCGGTCGGTGCGGATGAGGTACACGCGGCCCTTGTCGTCCTCCACCTTTAGGGTGGCCTGGCCGCCGTCAATGGCCTGCTCCACGGTGGAGATGATGTCGTCCTGGCCCTCCGGCAGCTTGATCGTCAGTTCGCGGGGGCTGTCTGCAAGACCGATCTTGATATCCATGGCGCCATTGTAACGGCCTGTAGTTAAGATAAACGCGTGCCCTATTCAGCTGAGAGTGAACACAACCGCGCCTCAACTGGCGCCCCGGCTGGCGACAAATCGCTGCCGCCGACGTTTGTTCAGCTGGGCGTCGCCGCTGAAATCACCGATGCGCTGGCGCAGCGCGGCATAGTGCGCCCCTTTTCCATTCAGGAGCTCACGCTGCCCCGCGCGCTGGCGGGCCGGGACATCATCGGGCAAGCCCGCACCGGCATGGGCAAGACGTTCGGTTTCGGTGTCCCGCTCTTAGACCGCGTGTTTGACGACGCCGACATCGACGAGCTCGACGGCACCCCGCGCGCGCTGGTGATTGTGCCCACCCGCGAGCTCGCCGTGCAGGTCGGCGACGACCTCGCCTACGCCGCCTCCGAGACGCCGGTGCGCGTGACCACGATTTACGGCGGCCGCCCGTACGAGGACCAGATTGCGGCGCTGGAAGCGGGCGTGGACGTGGTCGTCGGCACGCCCGGGCGCCTGATTGACCTGCACGAGCGCGGCGACCTCACACTATCCACCGTGGCGATTCTGGTGCTCGACGAGGCGGACGAGATGCTGGACATGGGCTTCTTGCCCGACATTGAGAAACTTTGGGCGGCGGTGCGCGATGACGCGCAGACGATGCTGTTTTCCGCCACCATGCCGGGTCCGATTCTTTCGCTTGCGCGCGCGAAGATGAACACGCCGGTGCACATCCGCGCCGAGTCCGCCGACGCCCCGCGCACCCACGACACCACCCGCCAGGTGGCGCTGAAGTCCCACCGCATGGACAAGCCCGAAGTGGTCGCGCGCATCCTCCAGGCCCGCGGCCGCGGGCGCACCATCATCTTCGCCCGCACGAAGCGCTCCGCCGCGGAGCTTGCGGAAGACCTCGCGCAGCGCGGCTTTACCGTCGCCGCGGTCCACGGCGATCTTGGCCAGCGTGCGCGCGAGGCGGCGCTCGATGCTTTTCGACGCAGCTCGGCCGACATCCTCGTCGCCACCGACGTCGCCGCCCGCGGCATCGACGTCGAAGACGTCACCCACGTGATCAACTTCCAAACTCCGGATGACCCGATGACGTACGTGCACCGCATCGGCCGCACCGGCCGCGCCGGCAAGAACGGCACCGCTGTCACGCTGGTGGGCTACGACGAGGTGCGCAAGTGGGAAGCGATTAACGACGAGCTGTCGCTGGGTGCCCGCGAGCTGCCGGAGTGGTTCTCCACCTCGCCGGAGCTGCACGAGACCTTGGATATCCCGGACTCAGCTACAGCACGAGTGGGACGCCCGCGTAAAGTGCTCGGGGCACGCCCAGCACGAGCCTCAGGAAGGAAACGGCGATGAATTCTCCCCTGCGTCGCACCCGCGGCGACCTGATCGCTACCGGAGTGATCGCAGGTGTCTCAGCGCTGCTGCTGGGCACCGCCTTTTTCACCGCCCCCGCGCGCGACGCGCACCTGGATTCTGCCCAGGAAGAACACCAGGACTACGGGCAACTCGCCGTGGTGCCGAAGTCTTTCAGCGAAGGCTTTTCCCTGCCGGACACGTCCGGCCGCGACCAGCCGCTGGTGGCCAGCGGCATGGTGATCACGTACAACGACCACACGCTCACCGCCACTACCCCGGAGGGTGAGACGGCGTGGACGTACGAGCGTCCCAACGAGCTGTGCCTGGTGGACCAGGCCTGGGGCAAGGTTGTGGCCACCTACCGCGACAACGCGGGCTGCGGCGACGTGGTTGCCATCGACGCGAAGACCGGCAAGTACGCCGGCACCCGCTCGGCTAGCGCGCCGGACAACGTGGTGCGCTTGGCGTCGAACGACCGGGTGGGCTACGCCAGCTCCCAGCGCGCCGAGGTGTGGCGCTCCGACCTGGTGCGCACCGTGGAATACGGCTATGTGGAGGCGAAGCAGGAGCCGGACATGCAGCCCAACGAGTGCACCATCACCTCTGCGCTGACCCGCACGGAGCTGGTCGCTGTCACGGAGATCTGCGACGACGGCGCGTACTTGCGCCTGCAGGAGGCCACGCCGGAGGATTCGCGCAAGCCGGAGGTTGTGGCCAACATCGAGATCAGCCCGGACGCGTATTTGGTGTCCATCTCCCAGGACGCGGCCGCGGTCTATGACCCAACCACCTCCGAGGTGCGCGGTTACGACAAGGAGGGCACCAACATCAGCTCCTCGTCAGTGCCGCAGATGGACAGCCCGGACGTCGGCCCGGACGGCATTATCAAGAATCTTCCCGTGGCCGACCTGCCGCACCACATGACCTACTGGGAGAACAACTCCCTGCTGCTGATGGAGCCCGCGGCGCTCGCCGTCACCGGTGTGTTCCAGGGCGCGCTGGGCACTGGTTTCTCCGCCGGCGAGAAGCTGCTGTACGCCTCCGACAGCGGCATCGCTGTGGTGGATTGGGACAAAAACGCCGTGGACAAGATCATCCCGGTCGACCGCGGCGGCTACTCCGGCCCGGTGCACATCTCTTCCGCCGGCGCCACCGTGGTGGAAAAGCGCGGAGACGAAGTTGTTGTGATGAAGGCCAACACCTAAACAAACGGCCTTCCCCCTAGCGCGGCGCCCTACTGGGTGCGCCGCGCTTTGCGTTGCGCGTAGCGCGCCTCGTTGTACTCGCGTGTGGCCGGGTGGAAGATGCCGATGAGCGCGAGCACCGCAGACGCAAGCGTCGCCGCCCCCAGCAGCGGCACGCCGCCGCGGAACATGTACACCGCCACACCCGCCAGTATCGCTTCCACCAGCACGATCGCGCCGGTGGCGCGGGGGTTGCCTTTCAGCGTGCTCACCGCGGCGTAGGCGATGTAGCCGAAGATGATCGCAAGGAACGTCGCGGTGCCGATGTTGACGTAGTTCGCTGCGGGGGAGTCCGATTCCAGCGTCGATGTGTGCTCGGTGAACTGGGAGACGATCAGCGAAGCCGCGTAGATGAACATCGCGGCGCACTGCAGAAGCACCACCACTGCGCTGAAACGCATCACTGCCGGCACGGTTCCATGCGCAACCTCGGGGCTATTCGGGGCGGGGTTATTGTTGGTTTCCACATCGAAGCAGTCTAGGCCCCGCCGGCTTGCGCTCCCACTTGCGTTGCGCGATTTGACGGTAGCCTATCTCGAAGGGTGCTAGCCTTTCTGCAGGTCACATTGCTTGTCGACGCCCTCCGGACGCACCCCGCATCCAACCCCGGCCGACGAAAAGCAGTGTTAGATTCTATGATTCCCGTCACAATTTGGCGCACACCCCTAGCGCGGTGTAGGTGAACATGCCATTATTTCCGGGTAGCAAAAACAACGGGCTGGTTACACAGCCCTTAACCCTAAGCCACCACAGGGTTAACGCCCGGTAAACCGGAAGACGGGTCCCGCATCCAACGGGACACTCCGCCCGGCACCAGGAATCAAACTTCGTTTGCAACGCATCCGCCAAATGCGGGTGTTTGTGGTGCGCACGTAATTGCACATGGATTCAACCCACACCATTTAAAGGAGAGTCACCATCATGGATTGGCGCCACGAAGCTATTTGCCGCGACGAGGACCCGGAACTGTTCTTCCCCGTCGGTAACTCCGGCCCGGCCCTGAGCCAGATCGCACAGGCCAAGCTGGTCTGCCACCGCTGCCCCGTCACCTCCCAGTGCCTGAAGTGGGCACTGGAGACCGGCCAGGACGCCGGCGTCTGGGGCGGCCTGTCCGAGGAGGAGCGCCGCGCGCTCAAGCGCCGCAACAAGGCCCGCGCCCGCAACCGCGCACGCCTGTCGGCGTAAAACTCCGCCGGATTACCTTGCCAGCAGTGCAGGGCTATACAGTGGAACATCTGTAACCGGTACCCATATTCAAAGGAGGCCCCCATGAGCAAGCGTGGTCGCAAGCGCAAGGACCGTCGTAAGAAGAGCGCGAACCGCGGTAAGCGCCCCAACTCTTAAAGCGCGGTAAAACGAAGTAGCAAGCGGGCCCTTCCCATTTCGGGAAGGGCCCGCTTGTTGGTTTCTACCTACCGGCCAGCCTTACTCTTAGCGCATTGCGAGGAATGCTGCGCCGATGCCCAGGGCTGCCAGGGCTGCGACGACACCGCCGATGATGGCCGCGATGTTGACCTGGCTGTCAGCCTGCTTGGGAGCCTCAGCCTTGACGGGCTTGACCTCAACCTTGACCTTGGCCTCGGCTTTCGCTTCGACCTTCGGCTCGTCCTTCACCGGCTGCTCCGCCTTAGCGGGGACGACACCCGGCTGAGCCTCGGCCTCGGCAGCCGGCTCGTCGGCGATTTCCTCGGCCGGGACCAGCTCGACCATCTCGTGCACGTCGGCAACCTCGACAGGCTCCGGCTTCTCAACCTCGACGACCTCCTCCGGCTGCTCGATCTCCTCGACCTCAGCCTTGTCGGCGATGTCAACGCGGGCGCCGATGGACTCGGCGTAGGCGCCGATGCGGGTGTTGGCCATCTGGAGCTTGTCCCAGTCCGCCGGAACGAAGACCTTGCCTGCCGGGGTGTCGGCGAAGTAGCCCTGCTCGGAGTAGTTGAAGTAGTCAAACTGATGGTCGTAGTTCATCACCGACTGGTAGCCGGCCTGCATCGGGGAACCTTCCACGATGTCGCGGACGAACTCTTGTGCGCCCCAGTGGCGCAGACCCAGGGTGTGGCCGAACTCGTGGAGGATGGTGTTTCGCACCTGCTCAGCGTTGGCGCGGCCGCCAGGGTTAGCCACGTAGAAGGAGTTATCGCCCACCAGCGACAGGCCCGTGGCGTTGGAGCCAGCGCGCATCCGGTCGCCCAGCACGCCGGGGCGGAAGATGTTCGCGCGGTCACCAAGGTTGTTGATGGTGTCGATGAGTTGGAACGCCTCGTGGCGGTTCGCGTCGAAGTACACGTCGCGGTAGTCGATCGTCTCGCCGCCGAAGCGCTCGTTGTAGTTGGGGATGTTGGTGTAGTGCTCGCCGGCGTCGATGTGCAGGCTAATGCCGTGGTCGGCAAACAGGTCCACTAAATCGTCCAGGCTCTGCGTCGACGGGGCGTAGGAGGTGCGGTTGGCGTTGGCGCACTCGCGGGCAGCAGACGTGTCGCAGCCGAGGGTGTTGTATTCGGAGGCCATCCAGTTCAGCTGGAGGAAGACATCCGGGCGGTTGGGGTCTGCTCCCCAGTCCGGCAGGGGGATCTCCGTGCCGTCGGCGAGGACGACGCCTTGTTCTTCCCAGATGTCGGGCAGGCCGTCGCCGTCGGAGTCAACGAGGGTGGCGGTGTTGGTCAGCACCGGTGCGAGCTCGATCTCTTGGGCGGCGTGTGCGACGTCGGCGCCGGAGATGGCGATGGCGGCGGCAACTGCTGCGGCGATGGTGTTTCGGAATGCTGCTCGCATCTCGGTGACTCCTTGGTGTGCGTTTTTCTCTTTGTGACATCCCTGAGTTTATGCACCGAATATGCGCAGGTAAACCGCTCGCCGCCAGGCTGAAAAATACCCTAAATCGTTGAACATTCTTTCCGGATTGTTCAACGTTTCCACCCGTTCCTAGCTGCGGATTGTTCATCAATCTGCCCGCGTGATCCGACGTTTCGTCAGCATTGTTCAACGATCAAACTGCAATCGCGCGCGGATGGTTCAACAATCCATTATTACTGCATTTTATGCACGTTAAGGTGTTTTTCTGCATAGATTTCACTAATCTCGCGTCTACCCGCATGTTCCGGTTGACCATACAATTCATACTCTCTCAGATTTGGTGGTTTCCCCTCAGAAACCCCCGAAAACCCCTGGATTGTTCAAAGATCCGCGGATTGTTCATCAATCCGGAAACCCCCACTACCCCCGTTTTTTACCCCCGCTGCGGTGGCAAAGGTCCGTCGCAAAGCAAAAAGCCCGCAACCTACAGGCTGCGGGCGAGAAACAGAGGCCTTATCTATAGCGGACTTCGGTGTAGCTCACCGTAGTAATGGAGGCGATGATGCGCTGGCGCAACGGCTCCGGGGCCTTCGCGGGGCCGCAGCACTCGCGCACCATCGCGCGGACGTCGCGCTCAGACTGGGCGACGGCCAGGCACTCCGGGCAGGACGCCAGGTCGTTCTTGATTTCCTCGCGGCGCTCAGGCGCAGTGTCGGCATCGAACAGCTCGCACAACAAACGGTGGGTGGCGTCGCAGCCGTGAGCGTCGGTGTGGGTGTGTCCGGTGGACATTACTTCTCCTTCGCATCCTGTTTGCCGGCGGCATCCGCCATGTCAGCGTGGTCGAGGCCGATGCCGCGTTCCTTCGCCACGTCCTTCAACATCCCGCGGAGCTGTTTTCTTCCCCGGTGCAGCCGGCTCATCACGGTGCCGATGGGAATGTCCATCACATCCGCGATCTCCTTGTAGGCCATCCCCTCCACATCCGCGTAGTAGACCACCATGCGGTAGTCCTCGTTCAACGCGTTGAGCGCCTCGGAGATCCGCGAGTTCGGCATGGCTTTCAGCGCCTCCACCTCCGCGGACTCCAGGCCGGTGGAGTCGTGCGAGCTGGAGGTGTAGAGCTGGTTGTCCGTCACCTCGTCCGCGGAGGTTTCCAGCGGGCGACGCTGCTTCTTGCGGTAGGAGTTGATGTACGTGTTCGTCATAATCCGGTACAGCCACGCCTTGAGGTTGGTGCCGGGGGTGAAACTGCCGAAGTTTTTGTAGGCCTTTAAATAGGTCTCCTGCACCAGGTCCTCGGCGTCCTGCGGGTTGCGCGTCATGCGCAGCGCGCCGCCGTACAGCTGGTCCAAAAGCGGCATCGCTTCCTCGTTGAAGCGCGCCTTCAGGTCATCGCTCACGCCTGCGTCTGGCTCGGTTTCGGGCATGTGAGCCATTGTAGGGCCACCTTCTGCGCGCGCTACCCTGTGGCCATGGCCGAGAAAACCCGCGCATTGACGGCATTGAAAGGCACCGACCACGAGGTGCTCACCTACTCCCCCAGCCAAGACCACTTCGGCGAGCATTCTGCGGCCGAGCTCGGTTTGGATCCGGCCGCGGTGTTAAAGACGTTGGTCGTCGCCCACGAGCGCGATCTTGCCATCTGCTGCGTGCCGGTGGCCGGGCACCTTTCCTTAAAGGCCGCGGCGAAGGCGCTCGGCTGGAAGCGCGCGGAGATGGCGGATCCGTCCAAAGCGCAGCGCGCCACCGGGTACGTCGTCGGCGGCATCTCTCCGCTTGGCACGATGCACAAGCTGCCTACGCTTATCGACGCCTCCGTGGCCGACCTGCCCGCCGTCACCGTCTCCGCCGGCCAGCGCGGCCTGTCCGCCCGCCTCGCACCGCGCGACTTGGCGGAGCTGACCGGGGCGGAGTTCGCGCCGATTAGCGCTCCGTAGCGTCTACGCCCATAAGTTCCGCGTAGTCGTTTCTGGTGTTGCCCACTTCCTGGGCCGCCTCGTTCCACACCAGGGTCTCCGCCACGCGGGAGGGGTGCACCAACTCCAGCGCTTCGTCCGGGGTGCCGTCGACCCAGGTGCGGATCTCGTCTTCGCGCAAAAACAGCGGCAGGCGGTGGTGCAGCCACGCCATGTTCTCCGTGGCCTCGGTGGTGACCATGGTGGTGGAGAGGCGATCCAGCCCCGTCTCCCACAGCGCGGCGGCGTAGAGCATGCCGTCTTTCGGGCGCACGAAGTACGGCTGCTTGCCGTTTTCCGTCTGCTTCCACTCGTAGTAGCCGTCCAGCACCATCAGCCCGCGGCGCGCCTTGAATGCGCTGCGGAAGGACGGCTTCTCGGCCACCGTCTCACCGCGGGCGTTGAACAGCGGCGGGCCGGTCTCGTCCTTCTTCCAGGTGGGCAGCAGGCCCCACCGCGCGGCGTCGATACGCGCGCTGCTTTCCGCAACCCTGATCAGCGGCACCTGCTGGGTGGGCGCGATGTTGTAGCGCGGCGGCGGGGTGCCGTCCGGGGCCTCAACTTCCGCGATGCCGGGAAGGCCCGCCACCTCCTGCACAAGGTCATCGCCTGACGTGAAAAGAACGAATCGTCCGCACATGCCCTCCATTATCATGACTTCCATGACCGAAATGTGGCCTGCGCCGTTTCACCCCAGCCCGATCACCCACACGCAACAGGTGCCCGGGTCCAAATCCATGACCAACCGCGCCTACATTTTGTCGGCGCTCGCGTCCGGCCCGTCCACGATCGTCGGCGCGCTGCGCTCGCGCGACACCGACCTAATGGAAGATGCGCTGCGCGCCATGGGCACCGCCATCGAGCGCGACGGCGAGACCATCCGCGTGTCCCCGGGCAAGCTGCGCTCCGCCGAGGTCGATTGCGGCCTGGCGGGCACCGTGATGCGGTTCGTGCCGCCCGTCGCGGCGTTCGCGGATGGGCCCGTGCTTTTCGACGGCGACGCCCACGCCCGCAAACGCCCCATGTCCACCATCCTGGACGCGTTGCGCGCCTTGGGGGTGTCCGTGGCGGGCGACGCGCTGCCGTTTACCGTCCACGGCACGGGCCGCGCCGAGGGCGGACCGGTGGAGATCGACGCGTCCGGCTCCTCCCAGTTCGTCTCCGGCCTGCTGCTCGCCGCGCCCCGGTTCGAGCGCGGCGTGCAGATCCGCCACACCGGCGGCACCCTGCCGTCGATGCCGCACATCGAGATGACTGTGGCCATGCTGCAAGACGCGGGCGTGAAGGTGCAGGCCACCCCCAGCTCCTGGTCCGTGGAGCCGCAGCCGATCCGCGGCAGCTACTGGGAGGTCGAGCCGGACCTGTCCAACGCCGCGCCGTTTCTGGCCGCCGCGGCGGTCACCGGCGGCGAGGTGCGCATCCCGAACTGGCCGGTGACCACCACCCAGCCGGGCGCGACCATGCAGTCCATCCTGGAGCGCATGGGCTGCGAGGTGGAGCTGGAGGCCGCCGGCGCCGGCCACACCCTGCGCGTGCGCGGCCCGGAGGCCGGCAACTTGCGCGGCATCCGCATCGACATGAGCGACATCGGCGAGCTCGCCCCCACCGTCGCCGCCATCGCCGCCTGCGCCACCACCCCGAGCGAGCTGACCGGCATCGCCCACCTGCGCGGCCACGAAACCGACCGGCTGGCCGCGCTCTCACGAGAAATCAACGGACTGGGCGGCAACTGCGAGGAGCTCGGCGACGGCCTGCGCATCACCCCGACCCGAATGCGCGGCGGGGCCTGGCACACCTACGACGACCACCGCATGGCCACCGCCGGCGCGATCATCGGCCTGGTGGTGGGCGGTGTCGAGGTGGAAAACATCGAGACCACCGCCAAGACGCTGCCCGGGTTCGCCGACATGTGGGCGGAGGTGGTGGCGCAGTAATGGGCCGCAGCTTCGCCGATTACGACGAGTCCGACGTGCGCGTGCGCCCCGGCAAGGGCTCGCGCCCGCGCTCGAAGAACCGCCCCACGCACGACGACGCCGAGTTCGGCCTCGTCGTGGCCAAGGACCGCGGCCGCTGGGGTGTGGTGCTCGATGATGCCGGCACCCGCCTGCAGTGCACCCGCGCCCGCGAGCTGAAGCGCACGTCCATCGAGGTGGGCGACCGCGTCGGTGTCGTCGGCGACACCTCGGGCGCGAAAGACACCCTCGCCCGCATCGTCAAACGCGAGGAGCGCACCTCGGTGCTGCGCCGCACCGCGGACGACACGGACCCGTATGAGCGCATCATCGTCGCCAACGCGCAGCTGATGCTCATCGTGGTCGCGGCCGCGGATCCGCCGCCGCGCACCGGCTTTGTCGAGCGCGCCCTGATCGCCGCCTTCGTCGGCGGCGTGACCCCTGTGGTGTGCGTGACCAAGACCGACCTCGCGGACCCCTCCGACTTCGAGCGCGAGCTGGAGGCCATGGGTGTGGAGGTGTTGCGCACCGGCGTCGAGGACGGCGTGGAGCAGCTGCTAAAGCTTATCGACGGGCACGTCTCCGCCCTTATCGGCCACTCCGGCGTGGGCAAGTCCACCTTGGTCAACCGCATCGTGCCGGACGCGGACCGTGAAACCGGCGAGGTTTCCGGCGTGGGCAAGGGCCGGCACACCTCCACCCAGTCCGTGGCGCTCGAGGTCCCCGGCGGCGGCTGGATCATCGACACCCCCGGCATCCGCTCCTTCGGCCTGGCGCACGTCGCCCCCGAAGAAATCGTGGACGTGTTCCCGGACTTGAAAGAGGCGGCGCAGCGCTGCCCCCGCGGCTGCACGCACCTGGGTCCCCCGGCGGATCCGGAGTGCGCCTGGGACGAGCTGGACCCGGCCTCCCCCGTCGGCCGCCGGGCCGCGGCAGTTCGTGGCCTGTTGGCTGCCCTGCACTCCAACAACGAGTGGGAGCTAAAGCAGCTCGACGAGCACCGGTAGCTCGCTCGGGTCGTAGAACGCCATGTAGTTGTCCTGGGCGTCGCCCACGGCAAGCTCAGCGTCCTCGTCGCCCAGGTCGGCGGCGTCGATGACCTCGATCGCCTTCGCGGTGGCCTCCTCGGCCTCCGCGATGTCCACGTGGATCGCGGCGATGTCCTCGAAGTTCACCGGCGCGGACAGCTTCACCACGGACTCGCCCATTTCCGGATCCGGGGTGGCCAGGGCATCCGGCACGTCCGCGGAGACCACCACGCGGCGGTGCGGGTGGCGCTCCTCGTCGCCGATGGCCAAAAGGCGGATGGACGCCATCGCCGCGTCGTCGAACGCCACGGCCTCGATCTCCTCCTGGTCGCCGGAGGTGAAAAACTCGTGCAGCGCCTCGGTGGCCGCGAACGCCCAGCCGTTGCGGGCGTGGATCAGGCGGTTGTCCTCCAGCGCCGCGAGCATGCCGAAGGTGGCGGGGATGTAGACGCGCACTAGAACTCGCCCTCGACGTCGAACAGGGACTGGATCTCCACCGCAGTGCGGTCGATCGCCGTGTGCAGGATGCCGATCATGTTGTATTCGACAGCGGCGCGGACGTTCATGATGTCGTCGTCGATCATCACGCAATCGTTCAGGTCCACGCCGATCGCGTCGGCCGCCGCCTGGAACGCGGCGCGCTCCGGCTTTTCCGCCCCGATCTCGCCGGAGAGCACCACAGCGTCGACCACACCGCCGAACTCCCACTCGCGGATCTTTTCCGCCATCTCGCCGTCGCCCTCCTCGTTGGAGAGGATGCCCACGGAAATGTCCTTCGCCTTCACCGCCTGAATGAGGGTCTTCCAGCGCTGCTCGTCCTCTGCACCGGTGTCCAGCACTCCTGCGTAATCGATGATCAAGCCCTGCAAGGGTTCCCTCTTTCGTTGGTTGCGTCGCGGATGCCTACTGTAGTGAGCACACCCTTTACACGGGCGGCTGCGAACGTGGACAATACTACCTACCCCGAGCCACGCCCGTCCCCCTCCGCTACGCATTCCCGCTCAGTTGAGGGAGGACACCCGCCATGTACTACACCGCCCCAGGGCACCGGCACGTGCAAGTGCTCGTGCCGCAGCTGAACCGGAGCCCAGCCGTGCTCGGCCGGCTCATCCAAGCGCGCAACTCCGGATCCGCGGCTCCGCCACCGAACGCTGCCACCGAGGTCGAACCGGTCGTGGCGGAAGCGCTCAACGCCGCGCTGAGCAAACACCGCGCCACGTCCATGATGGCCTGGCGCTTCGCGCCGGCGGTGCGCGCCCACATCCGCGCCCGGCAGCACGCGGCGGCGCTGACAAACGCACCAACAAGCACCGCCCCCGCGGCGGACAGGCTCCAGGTGGTTACCTGCCACGCCCGCGAGGGCGGTGAATTCTTCGGCACCGTCGAAACTCAAGACGGCACCAGGAGGGCCTACGCCGCGAAAATCTGCGACGGCAAGCTGGTTTCCTTCAAGGTGCTGTGAGGCGGCAGCTCGTCGATAAGCAATTTGCTAGACGACGGTCGAGCCGCCCGCCTCAGCCTGCTCGGTCTCCTGCGTTTCAAACTGCTTGCGCATGGTGAACAGCTGGCGCACGGTCTCCTCCTGGACAGCTTCGTTCATCGCGTTGAACATGTCGCCGCCCTCCTTCTGGTACTCCACCAGCGGGTCGCGCTGCGCCATCGCGCGCAGGCCGATGCCCTCCTTGAGGTAATCCATCTCGTAGAGGTGCTCGCGCCACTTCGTGTCGATGATCGGCAGGATCACCATGCGCTCCAAGTTGCGCATCTGCTCCTCGCCGCCAATCGACGCCACGTTGTCCTCCAGCTTGTCGTACTGGGCGTTCGCGTCGTCGAGAAGCGCCTGGCGCAGCTGCTCCGAGGTGAGCTCGCCGGCGCGGCCGTACTCGTCGCCGTCGATGAGCTCCTGCGCGCTGACCGTCGGGCCGTACAGGGAATCCAGCGCGTTCCACAGGCCGTCGAGGTCCCAGTCCTCCACGTAACCATCGGCGGTCGCGCCGTCGACGTACGCGCCGATGGTGGAATCGATCATGCGGCGCACCTGGCCGGCAATGTCCTTCGAGGCCAGGATCTCCTGGCGCTCGCGGTAGACCACCTTGCGCTGCTCGTTGAGCACCTCGTCGTACTTCAGCACGTTCTTGCGCATCTCGAAGTTCTGGTTCTCCACCTGGGACTGCGCGCCCTTAATCGCGTTGGAGACCATCTTCGCCTCAATCGGCACATCGTCCGGCACGTTGAGGCGGTTCATCATGTTCTCCATGGACTGGCCCACGAAGCGCACCATCAGCTCGTCGCGCATGGAGAGGTAGAAACGGGTCTCACCCGGGTCACCCTGACGGCCGGAGCGGCCGCGCAGCTGGTTGTCAATGCGGCGCGACTCGTGGCGCTCGGTGCCGATGACATACAGGCCGCCGGCCTCGCGCACCTCGTCGCCAAGCTGCTGCGAGCGCTCTTTGGCAGCCGGGAGCTGCTCGTCCCACGCCTCCTGGTAGCGCTCCGAATCCTCCAGCGGGTCCAGGCCCTGGGCCTGCAGCTTCGCGTCCAGGAGGATCTCGGGGTTGCCGCCGAGCACGATGTCGGTGCCGCGGCCAGCCATGTTGGTGGACACGGTCACCTTGCCCGGCAGGCCAGCCTCGGCGATGATGCGGCCCTCCTCCTCGTGGTACTTCGCGTTGAGCACGTTGTGCTGCACGCCCTTGCGAGTGAGCAGCTGCGACAGGTACTCGGAGCGCTCCACCGAGGTGGTGCCCACCAGCACCGGCTGGCCCTTCGCCGCGTGCTCCGCGATGTCCTCCGCCACGGCGGCGAACTTCGCCTCCTGGGTCTTGTAGATCAAATCATCGCGGTCCGCGCGCTGGTTCGGGCGGTTCGGCGGGATCTGGACGACGTCCATCTTGTAAATCTGGTGCAGCTCCGCCGCCTCAGTCTCAGCGGTACCGGTCATGCCGGACAGCTTGTCGTAGAGGCGGAAGTAGTTCTGCAGGGTCACCGTGGCCAGGGTCTGGTTCTCGTTTTTGATCTCCACCTGCTCCTTGGCCTCAATGGCCTGGTGCATGCCCTCGTTGTAGCGGCGGCCCGCCAGCACGCGGCCGGTGAAGCCGTCCACGATCATGACCTCACCCTGGCGGATGATGTAGTCCTTGTCGCGCTCGAACAGCTCCTTCGCCTTGATGGCGTTGTTGAGGTAGCTGACCAGCTGCGAGTGCTCCGGGGCATACAGGTTGTCAATGCCAAGCTGGTCCTCGACGAACTCCACGCCCTCCTCGGAGATGCCCACGGTGCGCTTGCGCTGGTCCACCTCGTAGTGGATGCCCTCGCGCATGCGCGGCGCGAGCTGCGCGAACACGTTGTAGAACTGGCTGGAGCCGTCCACCGGGCCGGAGATGATCAGCGGGGTACGCGCCTCGTCGATGAGGATGGAGTCCACCTCGTCCACGATGGCGTAGTTGTGGCCGCGCTGGACAATGTCGTCGACGGAGCGCGTCATGTTGTCGCGCAGGTAGTCGAAGCCGAGCTCGTTGTTGGTGCCGTAGGTGATGTCCGCCGCGTACGCCTTCTTACGCTCAGCCGGACGCATCTCGGAGAGGATCACGCCCACCTCCAGGCCCAGGAAGTGGTGCACACGGCCCATCATCTCGGCGTCGCGCTTAGCCAGGTAGTCGTTTACGGTGACCACGTGCACGCCCTTGCCGGAAAGGGCGTTGAGATACGCCGGCAGCACCGACGTCAGGGTCTTGCCTTCACCGGTTTTCATCTCGGCGACGTTGCCGAAGTGCAGGGCGGCGCCGCCCATGATCTGCACCTTGAAGTGCTTCTGCCCCAGCACGCGCCAGGAGGCCTCGCGGGCGGTGGCGAACGCGTCGAGCAGAATGTCGTCCAGGCTCGCGCCGTCTGCGAGCTTGTCCTTGAACTCGGCGGTTTTGGCCTTGAGCTCCTCGTCGGTCAGCGCGGAATACTCGTCGTCGAGCGCGATTACCTGGTCGGCGATCTTGGCAAGGCGCTTTACGGTGCGCCCCTCACCGGCACGGAGCAGCTTTGACAGTCCAAACACGTGTGCAAAGTCCTTTACTGATGGGTTGACAGGGCCAAGGTGATACAACCGGCCATTGTACGCACGCCTCCCGGGGTATAGACAACCCCATAGGCACAATTGCCTATCGACGAACCCCGCCCCAGCCCAGAACCATAAACAGAACTGAGCCGGGGCGGGGTTTAGTAGCTTGAGCTGCGGTTACTCCGCGTCCCCTTCCGGGGCGAGCTCGATCAAGCCGTAGTCGAACGCGTGGCGGCGGTAGACCACTGCCGGGCGGTTGGTCTCCTCGTTGATGAAGAGGTAGAAATCGTGGCCCACCAGCTCCATCTCACTCAGCGCGTCGTCCACGCTGCGCGGCGCGTTGGGGTGCACCTTGGAGCGCACGATCTGGCCCGGGACGATGTCTTCTACCTGGTCGGCGTACGGATCCACGTCGTACTTGCCGGCCTCCTTGGCGGCGCGTTCCTGCTCCGCCTTGGCATCCGCCTCCATCTCCGCGGCGAGGACCCCGGCGCCCTTCGGCGCGCGGTGGCCGGACAGGGCGATGTTGCGGCGCGCCTTGACCTTGCGCAGGGAGCGCTCCAGCTTGTCCACCGCTGCCTCGAGCGCGGCGTAGAAGTTCTCCTCCTTCGCCTCAGCGCGGGCCAGGTGGCCGGAGCCGGTGGCGGTGATCTGGATGCGCTCCGCCTCCGCCTCGCGGCGCGGGTTCTTCTCGTGCTGCAGCTCCACATGGAACGACTTCAGCGTCGGGTCAAGCTTTTCAATCTTGGCCAGCTTGCCGTTCACTCGTTCCTGGAAATGCTCTGGGACCTCGACGTTTCGCCCGGTGATGGTGACCTGGGCGTCCGGGCTCAGCGTCTCTTGGATCGGGTTACGGTCTGCAGACGTCATCTGCGTCCTCCCTTGCGGTAGTAGGAACTGTGTCCACCACCACTATACAACTGGTTATGACCAATTCGGCCGGTTTTCACGAAAGCTCGCTACCCTGCCCCGACACATCGCGGCGGAATCTGTCAGGCGACCCCTTGAGGCCCAGGTCGGGACAAACGGCTGCCGTAATGTGTCAGGAATCCTCCGGCCCCAAATTGATTCACCGGCTAGTGAATAGATTCCGCTTGGAAAATTTTCCTCCCTGGGCAAAGTGAACAAATTCGCCCGCGGCGCTTTGTGTCAAGTGGTTGTGAACGGTTTGGGTGTTAGATCGTGATGGGTTGTGGGGTTGGGGCGGATCGGGATTTGTTCACTCGGACGGGTGGAGCGAGTGAACACATTTCCCCGCCCCGACGCATCGCGGCTGAATCCCTTAGTGCCAGGCTGGCCCTATATCCCCAGGTCGGCGCAAACGGCCGCCGTAATCTGTCAGGGATCCCCAGGAATCCGCCGCCAAGCCCCCGCCGGGACCCCGCCGCTACGCCGCGCACAGCGCCACGCACGCGGCGACGTCGGCCCCGCGCGAGAGCAACAGAGCGGCACTGGCCTGTAGCGTCGCGCCGGTGGTGACTACGTCGTCGACAAGCACGACCCGGCCGGCGGGCACTCCGGAAATGCGCACGCGCCCCGAAAGGTTGGCCCGCCGGCCGGCTTCGTCCAGGCCGGACTGGTCCGCCGTCCGCGGGTCCAACGTGAGCACCGGCGCCACCCGCCTGCCGGTGGCGCGGCAGACCTGTTCCACCGGGTCCCCGCCGCGCGCCCGTGCGGAGCGCGTGCGCGTGGGCGCCGGCACCAGCACCGCCCCGGCAGGGATCTCGCCGCGCGCCTCCAGGTACTCCAACGCCGTCGCGAGCACCGCGCCGACGTGGCGGCGCACCGCCAGGTGGTTGCGCTCCTTCATGGCCAGGATCACCCCGCGGTGCGGGTCGGCGTACGGCCCGAGCGCGAACACCGGCGCGTGCGGGGTGGTGTTGGGAAATACCCGCTGTGGTGGCGTCGCCAAGCCTTCGCGGCACGCGGGGCACAACAACGGGCCCGGCGCGCGGCAGCCCGCGCATTTCCGCGGCAGCAGCAGCTCGCCGACCTGACCGAATATCTCCCCCATGCGGGCAAGGCTAGCGCGAAGTGATCGGCAGCGCGCGCACGCCTTCCAGCCCCGGCACCTCGCGCCAGATCGGGTTGTCCGCGCCGGAGGCCGGCACCTGCAGCAGCGCGTTAGCGTCGGTGACGTATAGCGTGCTCGGCGACGCCGCCACCGCCACCACCGGCGCCGAGATGTTGCCGGCGGACATCGCGGTCATGGAGGAGCCGTCCTGCTCCACGCGCATCACCGGTGTAGTAGAGGTCGTGCCCACCAAAAGGGAGCCGTCCGGGCGCCAATCTGCGGAGATCACGCTGCCTGAGAGTTCATGCGCGTACTCGTAGACGTTGACGATGGAACGCTCGCCGGAGGGTTGCCGGCGCACGATGCCGGTGTAGAGGCGGCCGTCGATCACCATGACCACCCTGGTGCCGGTGCGCGACAGCCGCAGCACGGAAATGTTGCCGTCCACGCCGTCGGGCAGTTCCACCTTGACCTCGCCGGTGGTCAGGCTGCCGGTGGCGGCGGACTGCACCGTGCGCAGGATCCGCTTGCCGTCGGCTACCGTCCACACCGCCGCCGCGTCCGGTTCAAAGGCGGGGCGGGTGAACGTGCCCGCGCGCATGACCTCGGCCTCGGATCCGTCGAACTTGCCCACGCGGAAGATATCGTCCTCGGCATCGCCGGGTTTGCCGAAAATGGCGGCCCACTCCCCGTCCTTGGCGATGTCGGCGAAGATGACGTCGCTCGCGGCGCCGAGTGAGCCCTCCACCGGCTGCGTGGATCGCTCGTCCACGCGGACGACCTTGCCGCCCGCCAGGGCGTACAGCTTGGTTTCGCCGACGGTTTCCACCAGCGGGCTCGCGGCGATGAAGTCGTCGGTGTCGAGGCTGTCGGTGCCGTCGATAAGCGGTTGCCCGTCGGCCTTGAGCTCGTAGGGCCCGGTGACACCCGCGGTGGCGAGCGTCCACACCACCTGGGCCGCGAAGCGGGCGCGTTCGTCCTCGCTCACGCCGGCGAAGCCGGTGAAAGTGTAGGCGCCGTCCTGTTCTCCCGTGTAGGACACGCTCGAGGGCAGCGATCCGGTGAGCGCGGGCCGCAGCCGCTCCGAGGGGCCTTCCATGAGCAGCCCGATCAGGTCGCTCGCCAGCGTTTCGCGGCGCGAGTGCACCCAGCGGCGGTCGGTGACCAGCTCCCGGTCGTCCTGGTCGAAGAAGTACAGGTTGTACGGCTGGTACTGGTTGCGCAGCTCCGTGCGCTCGAACACGACGCCTTCCGGCAGCGAGGAGATGCGCCATTGCCCGTCCACCATCTCCATGTCGATGGTGGCCTCATAGTCTCCGCGTTCCGGCGAGTATGAACCGCCGGAGCGCACCACTCCGACGACTTCGCCGTGCACCGAGTAGCTGCGCTGCCCCACTGAGGATCCCGGCAGGGTGGTCATGCCGATGCTGTCCACCACGAGTTTCTGCCCGCTCGGGTCCCACGCGGCGGAAGCGCCCTCGGTGAGGTAGGCGCGCGCCGCCTCGTAGTCGCTGTCGGGGGTGGCAGAGGCATGGTAGAAGTCGCGCAGCAGAAGGTCCGATTCCTGGCCGTCCTTCGGCCCCGCGGCCTGCGTTTCCGTCTCCTCGGGCGCGAAGGAGCGGATCACATGCGGCGCCGAGTTCGTGGGCAGCGAGGCGCAGCCGGCGGCCAGGGTCGTCAGCGCCACCGTGAGGCAGGCGAGTGTTTTACGCATCGGTGTCCTCCTGGAGCCTTCGCTTATCGACGTCCAAAGGTGCCCCTCCATCAGCTCCCCCGTCGCCGCCGCCGGCTGCGGCCTCACCGGCGTCTTCAGTGTCCTCCGGGGCGTCGAGCGCTTCGGGGGCGATAGCGCGCGGCGCCTCGAGCGGAAGCGGCGATTCCGTGAAACCGGCCTCGACATCGCGCGGCAGCACGAGGCGGAACTGCGAGCCCACCCCGTATTCGCCGATCGCATCGAGCACGCCGCCGTGCAGCTGCGCATCCTCGCGGGCGATGGCCAGGCCCAGCCCGGTGCCGCCGGAGTGGCGCTTGCGGGACTTGTCGGCGCGCCAGAAGCGGTTGAACACCAGGTCCTCTTCGCCTGTCTTTAAGCCCACGCCGCCGTCGGTGACGGTGATCGCCACCGCCTCGTCGTTGGAACGCATGCGCACGGTGACCGGGTTGCCTTCCGAGTGGTCGATGGCGTTGGCGATGAGGTTGCGCACCACGCGCTCGATCCGGCGGGCATCGCCTTCCAGCGTCTGCGGCTCGTCCGGGATGTCGAAGATGACGTCCACGTCCAGCTCCTCGGCCAGGTGCTGGGTTTGCTGCCAGGCGGACTCCACCGGCTGGCGGGCGTCCACGTTCGCCGCGGAGAGCTCAGCCACGCCCGCGTCGTGGCGGGAGATCTCCAGCAGGTCGTTGAGCAGCGCTTCGAAGCGGTCTAACTCGCTGGTCATCAGCTCCGAGGCGCGCTTCGTCGCCGGTTCCAGCGAATCCTCGTTCGCCGCGATCAGATCCGCCGCCATGCGCACCGTGGTCAGCGGAGTGCGCAGCTCGTGGGAGACGTCGGAGGTGAACTGGCGCTGCAGCGAGCCGTACTCCTCTAGGTTGGCAATCTGCTTGCTCAAGGTGTCCGCCATGTCGTTGAAGGACATGGCCAGCACGGCCATCTCGTCCTCGCCGTCGACAGGCATGCGCTCCCGGAGGTGGCCTGATGCGAAGCGCTGCGCGGTGCGCGAGGCGGAGCGCACCGGCGCCACAATCTGCTGGGACGCCAGCCAGGAAATGCCCATCAGCAGCACCACGACGATCACCGCGGCGGACGCCAAGATGCCGCGCATGAGCGCGACGGTGGAGACTTCGCTTTCCATGTTCATCACCAGGTACAAGCGAAGGTTGGGGATGTCGGCGTTGGTCGGGGTGCCGACAATCAGCGCGTCGTAGGCGGAGCCGTCCGGGCGCTCCACGGTGGCGAACTGGTAGGCCACGTTGCCGTCTTCGACATAGTCGCCCAGGCGCTTCGGAATTTGGTAGGCCTCAGGCGACGACGTCACAGCACCGTTCGGCGCCTCCACCACCAGCACAGGCTCGTAAAAGCTGGCGGAGTCGCCGCTTTCCTGCGCGCGCTGCGTCAGCCCGGCGCGCGCCGAATTCAGGCGCGCCTGCAACGAGGCGGAGGAGCCGGAGTTGGCCAGCTGGTACTCCACGGTCGAACGCGCGCGTTCGATTTCCACAGTGGCGGTTTCGATCTTGGCTGCGGTGATGCGGTCGGTGACAACGGACGCCAGCGCGAAGCCAAGCACAGACATCACGACCGTGGACACGAGCAGCACCGTGCCCACGAAGCGGACCTGCAGCTTCGTGGACCAGGCGTGCCGCACCCGGTCGCCGACACGACGTATGGCGTCCAGGTGCTACACCTCCGACTTACCGGTCTTGTAGCCCACGCCGCGGACGGTGAGGATGATCTCCGGGTTTTCCGGGTCGTGCTCAATCTTGGAGCGCAGGCGCTGCACGTGCACGTTGACCAGGCGTGTGTCGGAGGCGTTGCGGTAGCCCCACACGGACTCCAACAGCTCCTCGCGCGAGTGCACCTGGTTCGGCTTGCGTGCCATCTCCACCAGCAGGTCGAACTCCAGCGGGGTCAGCTGGATCTCCTCGTCGCCGCGGGTGACGGTGTGCTGCGGCACGTCCACGGTCAGGTCGCCGACCTCGAAGACGTCCGCCGGAGTCTCGTCCGTGCGGCGCAGGCGCGCGCGGATACGGGCGACAAGCTCCTTCGGCTTGAAGGGTTTGGTTATGTAGTCGTCCGCGCCGGACTCCAGGCCCAGCACGACGTCCACCGTGTCCGTCTTGGCGGTGAGCATGACCACCGGCACCGCGGACTCCTTGCGGATCTCGCGGCAGATGTCGATGCCGTTCATCCCCGGCAGCATCAGATCCAGAAGGATCAAATCCGGGTCGAACGAGCGGAAGGCGGGCACCGCCTCGGCACCGTCCGTCACGGAGCTGGTCTGAAACCCCTCGGCCTCCAGCACGATTGTCAGCATTTCGTTGATCGCCGGGTCGTCGTCCACCACGAGGATCTTCGGTGCCATGCGTCCTCCTCTATCCTTTTCGCGCTGAGCTGGCCTTACTGCGCCAGCTCGCCCACTACCTGCATGATAACCGCCGGTTCCGACGTGCGAAGCCACCGGCTCGCCCAGTTGCGCTCCGCGAGCTCGGCGTACGCCTGAAACGTCGCCACCTGCAGCGCCACGTCGCGCTCGTAGCGGTCCCGGGTGCGCGTCGCGTCCTGTTCCTCGCGCGCCTCCGCGCGCTCGCGCGCAACGTCCGGGGTGGTGTCCACCAGCACCTGCAAGTCGGGCTTGGGCAGCCCCAATTTTCCAAACTCCAGGTCGTGGACCCACTTCACGGCGGCCGGGTCGCCCGTGCGCGCGCTCGTGTACGCCGCGTTGGAGGCGACATAACGATCCAGGACGATGACGCTGTGCGGGTCGCCAGCGAAGCCGTCGAGAAGCTGCTTCGCCCCATGCCTGTCCAGGGCGAACAGGGTGGCCATACCGAACGCCGAATCCGTCAGGTCGCCCATGCGCCCATGCAAGGCGTCGTGCGCCAGCTGCGCATGCACGGACGTTTCATAGCGCGGAAACGCTAGCGTCTCAGCGCCGAAGCGCTCCTTCACCGCAGTGACTAGCGTGTTCTTGCCCGCGCCGTCGATGCCTTCAACTGCAACAATCATTCAGCTACGCCAGCGCCTCGAGGAACTGCTCCAAGTCCTCCTCAGTGTCCGCCTCCTCGAGCACGGAAGCGGCAGACTCCACCAACTGCTCGTCCATCTCGTCCGGGCGCAGGCGGATAAACGGGTACGTCTCCGCAATCTCGCCGGCGGAAAACGGCGCGCCCGCCCAGATCGCCGCGATGGTGGCTGCGGCCTGGCCGTTGAGCAGCTCTTCCTCAGAGGGATCCTGCTTCGCGGCGAGGAGCACCGCGTCACGGACCGCCTCAAAAACATCCTCGAAATCAAGATCGACTAGCTCGTCCAGGAAGTCCGTGTTGGCATCGACCGTGAAAATCTGCTCGTCCCAAGTACTCACTGCGGCGCTCCTTCCGTAGATGGTGCGCGAGCGGGCGCCCGCACAACGTGTCGCACCCATTTGTATACGGCAAAACGACGCTCCGGGGCACACAAACGCAAAACAACTCGCCGCGCAGGGGTTCCCCATTTCACGATGACGTGCTATAAACAGTGCTACGAAGCCAAACGTTACCAAGTTGTAACCAGTGCGCGGGCCGGAAACGCCCGCGGGAGGAGTCACCGTGGAAGGGACAGCACGCCGGGTAGCCGTGTTCATCGGCGCAGGTGCACTGCTTGCTGCCGTCGTCGGTTTCACGGTGTGGGCGACCTCCGCACCCGGCCAGAACAACCGCGCCGGGTTTACCGCGGAAGCCGCGGGCACCACTGGCAACAGCGCCGCTTCCACCACCTCGAGCCCGACAACGGAGACGGTGACGGAGAACCTCACGCACACCCGCACTGTGCGCAGCTCCACCAACTCCCCCGACAACGGCCCCGGCGCGGATGCGGGCGCGGCGGGAGCGGCAGGCTCCGGCGCTGGGCGCGCAGGCGCTTCCATGCCCACCGGCTACAACGCGGCGCACGACCCCTACCTGCCGCCGCACGCGGTAGTCGCTCCGGCGCAGGAGTCCACGCAGCCGTCGCGCGTGTACCGCCCGTCCAACATCGTGCCGTCTCCGGCCCGGCCCATGGCCGCCCCTCAGGGTGCCAACCCGGCGGCGGAGCCCACTCCGGCCTCCGCGGACAACCGCACCACCTCCCAGCAGACGCCGGGCAGCACCCCGCCGCGCGAGCCGGGCGACGGTGGCGCCGCGCAGACGAGCACCGCCGCCACCCCGGCACCGGGTGGATCCGAGGTGCAGCCGTCGGGTGCCACCGAGCCGACGCACACCCCGGCAGCGGAGCCGTCGAAGCGCCCGGATCAGCCGCAGACCACGCAGCAGCCGGAGCAGTCTGAGCCAACCGCGCAGCCGGGCCACGGCTCTGGTCCGTCGCACGTGCCGGACGGAATCCAAGAGGGCACCCCGTCCGAGCCTGGATCCCCCGCCGCGCAGGAAGACCAGCGCCCGGAGATGCGGATGCAGGGCGCAGGAGCCGCAGCGCAATCGGTTCCCGGCACCGAAAGCGCGGCAGACGCCGCACCGCAGGGCAGCGCTCAGCCGAGCGAGGCGCCGCAGACCCCGGATGCCGCCACGGGAGGCAATGAGGCGCCGACTCCCGTCGCGGGCAAGGAAGATGTCGCAGGCTACCCGCGCGAGAAAGAAGGCGTGACGGCCCGCGACGTGATTGACAAGATCACCGGCCGCTAGACCGTCGCCACAAACACCTGGGATTTGCCGGCTGCGGTGATTTCCGTCGCCGCCTCGCTCGCCGGGACCCAGGCGCCGTTGCCCTGCGTTAAGACGAACCCGTCGGCGCCACGCACCTCGCCGGCGGTGCACAGCACGATCGCGGGGCCGTCTTCGTCGACGGCCAACGTGTCGCCGTCGTCAAGCGCATGCATGCGCACCGCGAAACTGTCCACAGGAAGCTGGAACTCCACGCCGCCGTGCGACGGGGCCGCCTCCGCCCGCGGGTTTTCCAGGGTGCTGAAGTCCAGCACCTTCACCAGCTCCGGCACGTCCACGTGCTTGGTGGTCAGCCCGCCGCGCAGCACGTTGTCGGAGTTCGCCATCACCTCCACGCCGAGGCCGGAGAGGTAGGCGTGCAGCTGGCCGGCGCGCAGAAACGCCGCCTCGCCGGGTGCAAGGGTGAGCACGTTGAGCAGCAGCGCCGCCAGCACGCCCACATCGCCCGGGTAGGTCTGGTTGAGCTCGAGGTAGACCTCGGCGGCCTCCACCATCCACGCAGGGGCGGTGCGCTTATCGACGAGCTCCGCCGCCGCACGGGCAACCGATTCGATCAACTCCACCCTCGGCTGGTGCGGCAGGGAAATGAGCGTGGTGAACAACGCGCGCAGATCGCCCTCGCCGTCCGTGGGCAGCAAGGTGGCGTAGCGGTCCAGCTCCGCGCTGCCGAGCTCGGCGAAAAACGCGGCGGTGTCCGGCACCGGGCGGAACCCGGCCAGCGCGCGGAACTCGGTCAGCGCGACGATGAGCTCGGGCTTGTGGTTCGGGTCCTTGTAGTTGCGGTTCGGGCTGTTCAGCGCGATACCCTCGGCGTTTTCGCGCTCGAAGCCTTCCTTGGCTTGTTCAAGTGAGGGGTGGGCCTGGATGCTCAGGGGCGCGGCCGCGGCGAGCAGCTTGACCAGAAACGGCAGCTGGTCGCCGTGCGCATCTTGCACCCGCTTGCCCAGCGCGGCGGCCGGGTCGGCGGCGATGGCCTCGTCCAGGCCTTGCCCGTTCACCGTCGCCGGGGCGGCCGGGTGGGCGCCGAACCAGAGTTCCGCCTGGGGCTGCGGGCTCGGCGAAGGCTCGCCGCGCAGCTGGGCGATCAACGTGTGGGAGCCCCAGGGGTAGGGGCGCAGAGCTCCTTCGAGGTGCTCCATGGTTCTCCTTCTACTCCTCCGTGGCGGCGACTGCGCCGGTGGCGTCGGCGGCAAGCGCCGTCGCCGCGTAGGCCCGGGCAACCAGGCGCGCCGCACGGGCCGCCGGATCATCCACGTCCGTCTCCACGGACTCGACCCGGCTGCCCGCCGGGACCACCGGGCTGGCGGTCCCGCACGACCAAACAACGGTTGTTAAACCTACCAGCTTCGCGGGACCGTCGATGTAGGGGTCGTGGAACAAATCGTCCGCGCCAGCCGTCGAATTGCCCTCCTGAGCACGCTCGACCGCGAAGGGAAGTTCCTCCGCGCCCACGGCGGAAGCAGGGATGCCGTGCGTGGACCACAGCGCGGCCACCAGCTGCGCCACCGCGCTTCCTGCCCGCCCGACGCCGGTGTGCAGCACACGGGCACCCTCGGCCTGCGCGCGCAGCTTTCGCGCGGCGTTGACCGCCACGTCGCGCTTTGGGGAGACAGACTCCAGCTCAGCGTCCACCTCCGAGGCCAAGAGCTCGAAGCGCTCCGCCACCACCTCGGCCGGCTGGCGCAGCGCGAGCAGCACCGCGCCGACCACGGCGCAGGTGCGAAGCGGGGAGGCACTAGCGGTGTCGGGCAAGGCGGGGATGACGGCGGCGGCCTGTGGTGCGTCGTCAAGCAATGGCCCCTGCTTCGGGCCCGCGAGGATGGTTTCGGCGCCGCGGTCGGCCGCGGTGGTCAGACCGCGCAGGTCCTCTTCGCGGCCGGCGTTGTCGCCCACAACCACCACGACATCGAGCGCGCCGACGTACGCCGGCAGCACGTCCGTGACCACAACTGGCACCTCGAGCGGGGCTGCAAACGCTGCCACCGCACGCGCCGCGGCCGCCGCGACTTGGTCGGTGGCCAGCACGACCACGCTGCGGGGTGCAAGCCCGCGCAGCCCCGCAAGCAGGTGCGCCGCCTGGCCCACGGCGCGGAGCTGTGCGCCCTCGTGGGCGATGTCGAAAAACAGGGCGTCTTCCCTGGAAAATCCGCTCATACCCCGCGAGCGTACGCGGGGAAGCTTATGCGCGGATGATGCCGAGGATTTCCTCGGTCAGCGCGTCCACTTCCTCGCGCGTCGGCGCCTCGGCGTTGAGCCGCAGCAGCGGCTCGGTGTTGGAGGCGCGCACGTTGAACCACGCCTTGGAGTCCTTCAACTGCACCGTCACGCCGTCGAGGGTGTCCACGGATTCCGCGCGGTCCGCAAACGCGTCCACCACACGCTGCGTGGCGGCTGCCTGGTCGGCGACCTCGGAGTTGATCTCGCCGGAGGCGGTGTAGCGCTCGTAGGCGCCCATCAGCTCGCTCAGCGGCGCGTCCTGCTCCGCCAGCGCGGCCAGCACGTGCAGCGCGGCCACCAGGCCGGAGTCGGCGTTGAAGAATTCCGAGAAGTAGTAGTGCGCGGAGTGCTCGCCGCCGAACAGCGCGGAGTGCTCCGCCATCTGCGCCTTGATGTAGGAGTGGCCCACGCGGGTGCGCACCGCCTTGCCGCCGTGCTCTTCGATCAGCTCCGGCACCGCGCGGGAGGTGATCAGGTTGTGGATGATCGTCGCACCCGGGTGCTTCTCGAGCGTGCGGGTGGCAATCAGCGCGGTGATCGCGGACGGCGAGACGGCCTCACCCCGCTCGTCAACCACGAAGCAGCGGTCCGCGTCGCCGTCGAAGGCCAGGCCGATGTCTGCGCCCTGCTCCACGGTGAACTTCTGCAGGTCCACCAGGTTCTTCGGGTCCAGCGGGTTCGCCTCGTGGTTGGGGAACGTGCCGTCGAGCTCGAAGTACAGCGGGCGGATGTCCATATCGCCCAGCACCGCCGGCACCGTCATGCCGGCCATGCCGTTGGCCGCGTCCACCGCGACAACAAGCTTGCGGCGCGTGGGCACCGGCACAAGTTCGCGCAGGTAGGAGGCGTACTCCTCCAGGGCGTCATGCTTATCGACGACTCCCGCTTCCCCCTCGTACCCCGGCACGCCCTCGAGGATCATGCGGCAAATCTCGCCCAGGCCGGTGTCCGTGGACACCGGGGTCGCGCCCGCGCGGCAGAGCTTGATGCCGTTGTACTGCGCCGGGTTGTGCGAGGCGGTGAACATCGCGCCGGCGCAGCGCTGGGTGCCGGCGACGAAGTAGAGCTCGTCGGTGGACGTCAGGCCCAGCAGGGTCACGTTGATCCCCTGGCTGGCAGCGCCCTCGGCGAAGGCATCTGCAAGCGCCGGCGAGGAAGGGCGCATGTCGTGGCCGACCGCGATGCGGGTCTCGCCTTCCCCGCGCAGGATGTGCGCGAACGCCGCGCCAGCGGTGCGGACGAAGTCCTCGTCGATGGTCTCGCCGACGACGCCGCGGACGTCGTACGCCTTGATAACGCTTTTCAGCGTTGCTTCTGTGTGCTCAATAGCCATGCGCGGTATCTTATCGCGCGCCCCCGACACGGGCCTGCGCAGACCGCTGTTGCTACTGCTCTACCTCCGGGTCCGGCACGATGCGCAAGTGCGAGCGACGCGCCGCCTTGGCCGCCGCGATCTGCTCCTCCACCCGCTTCGTGCGGTGCACCGGGTGGTTGGAGGTGTCCGGGTTGTTGAAGTCTTTCTCCGCCGAGTACTCGATCGGGTCCTGGCCGGTTTCCACCAGACCGGTGGTCACCCGTCCTGCTTCGCGCACCGCCTCCGCGAGTGCGGTGATGTCGGTGTTCTCCTCGTCCAACTCGTCGTCGTCGAGTTCGACGTGCTCGACGCGGACTAGCTCCCAGCCCACCGGGGCGGTGATGTACGCGGAATGGCGCTCGCACAAATCCCAGGCGTGCGGGTCCGGGGCGGGCGCGAGCGGCCCGATAACTGCCGTCGAATCCGCGTACGCGTAGATCAGCGTGGCCACGGCGGGCCGGCCGCATCCGGGGCGGCAACAACGGCGGTAGATATTCACGGCGCCAAGTCTAAACCCCGCATTGAGATTTCGACAGTGCAACGCGGCGCGCCCGCGACACCTGCGCCGCGCGGCGCAATAGCATTGCCAGCTATGAGCTCCACCGGCCCCTCCCATGTGCAACCGGCCCGCAACCGCCACGGCCACGGCGTGCGCGGGCCCATCCTGCCGATCGGCGTGCCGCGCTACCGCACCCGCGCAGACAGCTTCGACCAGTTGGTCATCGACGCCTACGCGCCACTGCACAACCAGTACTTCAACGAGCTGGCCGGCGTGGACCTAGCCGTGGACACCATTCCCCGGATGCGTCTCAGCCCCGACATGACGGTGTTTCCGGACGAGATCATCGCCGACGGCCCGGTGCCGCTCGGGCGCGTGCTGCAGGCCGGGGTGGACAAGCAGGGCAACCCCACCCGCGCACGCTTCGTGGTGTTCCGCATGCCCATCGAGCACCGGGCAGCGCAAACACAAGAGCGGTCAGAACTCATCACATGGGTTCTGACCGCTCTTGTGGCCAATTACCTCAACTTGGATCCGAGGACTATCTCCCCAGACTTCCCCTGGTAGGGCTTAGCCGATCTGCTTTTTCAGGCGGCGGCGCTCACGGTCGGAGAGCCCGCCCCAAATGCCAAAACGCTCGTCGTGCTCGAGCGCGTATTCCAAGCACTCGTCGCGCACTGCGCACGCTTTGCAGATCCGCTTCGCCTCGCGGGTGGAGCCGCCCTTCTCCGGGAAAAACGCCTCCGGGTCGGTCTGGGCGCACAGCGCCTGATCCTGCCACTCCTGCTCGACGGCGCCGAACAACTCGTCGAGGGTCATCCCTCCTGCGGCCGCGCCGCGGAGGGTGGCGTCTGCCTGGTTTTCCACGCCATTACCTTCCTTAGTTGCTTGTCGGTCGTATAAGAGTGGTGACCGCAGTTCCCGGCTGGCGGGCACTGCGGATAACACTGCTGTGATTACACACCGGGACACTAAATAGCCGCAACCAGAATTCTGCAGTTTCGGTCCCCCGCCCCTCATTTCCCACGTCGCTCGTCACACGAGTCACATTAGTCACACGCGCCAGGAGATGGGGGTGCGCATCGGGGGTACTACATATGGTAGCGGCGCCGATTTGAGCAACTATTTTTCAGTTTTGGCGTGTCGCTTACGCGTCCGGAGAGAAACGCACTCCCGAATCCGGGATTTCCACGCCCGGCCACACGCGCATGCCCGCCTGCAGCTCGCAACGCGCGCCAATAGTTGCACCCTCGCCGATCACGCAGTCCGTGATCCGCGCGTTCGCGCCGATCCGCGCACCAGCGGCGATAATCGAGTTGCGCACCATCGCGCCAGGCTCGATGGTCACGCCGTCGAAAATCACCGAGTCGTCCACACGCGAGCCGGCCCCGATCTCGCAGCCGCGGCCCACAGCCGTGCCACCGATGAGGATGACGCCGTGCGCGACGCCAGCGGAGTCGTCCACAAGCGACTCGCCCGTACGCCCCTCGAGCAACGGCGAGTACGCGATGCCGCGCACCACATCGGAAGACCCCTGGACGAAATCGTCCGGGCGGCCCATGTCGCGCCAGTAGGACGAATCCACGTGGCCGACCACCTTCGCGCCCGCCTCCAGCAGACCCGGGAACGTGTCGCGCTCCACCGACACCACGCGCCCGGCCGGGATCTGCTCGATCACAGAACGCTTGAACACGTAGCAGCCGGCGTTGATCTGGTCGGTCGGCGGATCCTCCGTCTTCTCCAAAAACGCCAGCACGTTGCCGTCCCCGTCGGTGGGCACCGAGCCGAACGCGCGCGGATCCGGCACGCGCACCAGGTGCAGCGTCACGTCGGCGTCCTTGTCCACGTGGGTGGTGGCGATGGCGGACAGGTCCGCGCCGGAGAGCACGTCGCCGTTGAACACCATGGCGTTGTCGTAGCGCAGCTTGTCATACACGTTGCGGATGCCGCCGCCGGTGCCCAGGGCCTCTTCCTCCACCACGTACTCGATTTCCAAGCCGAACTCGGAACCGTCGCCGAAGTACTCCTCGAACACCTCAGCCTTGTACGACGTGCCCAGCACCACATGGTTCATGCCTGCCGCCTTAATGCGGGCGAGCAGGTGCGCCAAAAACGGGTAGCCCGCGGTGGGCAGCATCGGCTTCGGGGTGGACACCGTCAGCGGGCGCAGACGCGTGCCGCGCCCACCCACCAGGATCACCGCGTCCATCTCAGTGACTGCCCCGTCGGGCGCCTGTGCGGCGCCGATGTGCTCCGAAGTTGCCATTGCTTGTCCTTTTCTTCCTGGTGTTTGTGGTCTAACTAAGTATCGGTGCGCCGCCGCGGTTTGCGCAGGCCAAGTTGGAACGCCCCGCGCACTTTCAGCCCGAGCCACAACGCCCACCGCAGCGGTGCCTGCCACGGGTGCGGGTGCCTGTCGCGCTGGAAGCGGTAGGCCGAGCCGTGGTGGGCGGGCACCGTGACCTTGCGGAACTTGCCGGCCACGTGGCCCTGGTCGTGCAGGATCACCGACGACGGGCAGTACAGGTTGTCCCACCCTGCGCGCGTAAGCCTGTCGCCGAAGTCGATGTCTTCGAGGTACATGAAGTAGCGCTCGTCGAAGCCGCCGATGGCGTCGAACGCGTCCCACCGCACCAGCAGGCACGCGCCCGAGAGCCACCCTGCGGTGCGCTGGACGTGCATGTTCGCGTCCGCCTTGTAGGCGCGGGAAAACGGGTTGCGTGGCCAGACGTCGTAAAGCAATGCATGCCCGATGCCTGTGGCAAGCCCGGGCACCTCGCGGGCGCTCGGGTACGCGGAGCCGTCCGCTTCCTCGATGCGCGGGCCCGCCGCCCCCGCCTTTGGAGCAGCGTCGATGCAGCGGATCAGCTCGTCGATACTGCCCGGGCCAAACTCGACGTCGGGGTTGACGATGAGGAAGTAGTCGTTTCGGATCGCATTCGCTTCTCGACGCTCCGCAAGTGCCGCGGCTGCGACATTAATCGCCGCCCCGTAGCCGATGTTTCCGCCGGTGGGGAGGAATTCCACGTGCTCGTGCTCAGCGGCGGCGCGCTGGGGCGCGCCGTCTGTGGAGCCGTTGTCCGCGCAGACCAAATGCACCTCGCCGCGCGTCGCCGCGTCGAGCGACGCAATCAGGTGCGACAAATGCTCGCCCGGCGAGTAGGTCACCGTGATCACCGCGAGCGGCGCGTCAGTCGGATGGAGAGAGTCAGCGTTCACAATGGCTGGAATCATACCCACCAGTGGGGCCGGAATTGGTGTACGGCACAGGCACAGCCGAGGGTATTCGGGAGGGAATGTCGTATACTTCCCCGCGTGACTGACCCCAATCGGCGTGCCCGCGACATTCAGGCGGCACCATCGCGAACGCGAGACGTGTCCCAGTCCGGCCACCCTGTGGTCAAAGGAGTGCTGGCTGTAGTCTCCGCCCTGGCGATCACCCTGTCCGGCGTCGGCTACTTCGCCGTCGGCCGCCTGGGCGGGCAGCTGTCCGCCTCAGAGCTGGACGTGAGCTCCCAGAGCAAATCCAAGGGCAAGGGCAACAAGGACGACGCGGTGCTCGACGGCGCGGTGGATATCCTGCTCGTCGGCTCCGACTCGCGCACGGACGCGCAGGGCAACCCCTTAAGCGAGGACGAGCTCGCCCGCCTCAACGCCGGTGTGGCCGATGGCGAGATCAACACCGACACCATCATGGTTGTCCGCATCCCGGAGGACGGCTCGAAGGCGACGGCCGTTTCCATCCCGCGCGACACCTACGTCCATGACTCCACCTACGGCAACCTCAAGATCAACGGCGTTTACGGCGCCTACGCTGCCGACAAGCGCGAAGAGCTGGTCGAGGAAGAGGGCATGTCCGAAGGCCCCGAGCTGGAGCAGCGGGTCGCGCGCGCGGGCCAAGAGGGGCTGATCGACGCGGTGGCCGACCTCACCGGCGTGGAGGTGGACCACTTCGCGCAGGTGGGCCTGCTCGGCTTCGTCTTGCTCACCGACGCCGTGGGCGGCGTGACCGTGTGCCTGAACAACGCGGTGGACGAGCCGCTGTCTGGCGCCCACTTCCCCGCCGGCGTGCAGACGCTCAACGGCACGCAGGCGTTGTCGTTCGTGCGCCAGCGCCACGACCTGCCGCGCGGCGACCTCGACCGCATTGTCCGCCAGCAGACGTTCATGGCGTCGCTGGTGCGCACCATGCTCTCCGCCGGCACCCTGACCAATCCGGCGCGCCTGCGCGAACTGGCCAACGCCGCAGAGCGCTCCGTCACGCTGGACAAGGGCTGGGACGTTGTCCGCTTCGCCCAGCAGCTGTCCGGCTTGGCCGGCGACAACGTCACGTTCACCACCATTCCGGTGACCTCCGTCAACGGTGTGGGCGACTACGGCGAATCTATCGTCACCGTCGACGTGGCCCAGGTGCACCGGTTCATGGAAGACGCGGTGGAGCCCGATCAGGAAGAGGACACCACCGAGACCTCCGACTCCGCAGACTCTTCCGACTCCGCGGCGTCGTCGACGCTTAGTTCCCAGGACGTCATCGTGCTCAATGCCGGGGCTGTGCCGGGCCAGGCGGGCCGCGTCGGCGAGGAACTGGGCAAACAGGGCATCCAAGTTTCCGAGGTGGCCAACGCCATGGACGGCCTGTACTACCAGAGCCAGGTTGTGGCGCCCGACGCGGACGACCCTGCCGCCCAGGAGCTCGCCCGGATCCTCGGCGGTGTGCCGGTGGTGGCCAACGCCACGCTCGAGCCGGGCACGATGGTGGCGGTCGTGGCCGACGATTACGCAGGCCCGGGTCTCATGACTGAGGAGGAAGCGCAGCAGGAGGCGCCTGTGGGCACGCCAGGCGAGGATTTCGGCGCCACCGAGATCGGCCCCGAGATCACCGCCGACGGCGACAGCCCGCGCTGCGTGAATTAGCCCCGCCCCCTTGTCCCACATTTCGGGAATGTAATTCCAGAATTTTCCCGAAACCGGAGAAAACCCTGCTCGCACTTTGGTAAAACCAGAATGCATGACTCGCACATCACGGCCCGAGCCATCGCCAGAGACCACAACAACCACCGGAACGAGTAGCGCGCCCGAAAAGCAGGGCGCGACAGACCGTGTCCTCAACACCATCGAGAAGGTGGGCAACAAGCTCCCCGAGCCGTTCACCCTCTTTTTGCTTTTGTTCCTCATCACCGCCGTCATCTCCACAGTGATGGCCTGGTCCGGGGCCCAGGTCCAGGTCCCCGGCTCCGACGAGGTCCGCCCCATCCACGGGTTCTTCACCAAGGAGGGCCTGGCCTGGTTCACCGTGAACCTGGGCGAAAACTACGTCGGGTTCCCGCCACTTGTCTACGTGATGCCCATCATCCTGGCCGTGGGCATCGCGGAGCGCTCCGGCATGCTCTCGGCGCTGATCCGCCGCCTGTTCGGCTCCGCCAACAAGACCGTCCTGCCCTACGCGGTGGGCCTGATCGGCGTGTCCGCCTCCCTGATCGCGGACCCGGCCTTCATTGTCATCCCGCCGCTGGCCGCCATGGTGTTCAAGGCCGCCGGCCGCCACCCCGTCGCCGGCCTGCTGGGCGGCTTCGCCTCCGTCGGCGCCGGCTACGCCACCTCGATCCTGCCCGGCTCCCTTGACGCGCTGTTCGCCGGCATCACCAACTCCGTCATGGAGGCGCTGCCCAGCCTGGAGGCAAACGAGGTCACGGTGATGTCCAACTACTGGTTCAACATCGCCTCCGCGTCCATCCTGGGTTTCATCGCTGGCCTGATCATCGACAAGGTGCTGGAGCCTCGCCTGAACAAAATGGGCGTGCCCACCGAGGTCGCCGAAGGCGAGGCCGCCCCGGACCTGGACCCCGACGGCAAGGAGATCACCGCCGAGCTCACCGTAGAGGAGAAGCGCGGCCTGACCGCCACGCTGTGGGTCACGCTGCTGCTTACCGTCGCGGGCACCGTCGCCGTGCTCGTGCCGGGCTCGCCGTGGCGCAATGAGGAAGGCACGTTCCTGCCGGATTCGCCGCTGATGGAATCCTCCGTGTTCATCGTGGTGCTCTACTTCGTGGTGATGGGCTTGGTGTACGGCAAGGCCGCAGGCACAGTGAAAAACATCACCGACGTCACCGACATGATGGGCTCGTCCATCAAAGAAATGACCGGCTTTTTGGTGCTGGCGTTCATCCTCGGCCAGTTCATCGCGCTGTTCAACTGGACCGGCATCGGCACCTGGACCGCCGTCAAGGGCGCGGAAGCCCTCGAGTCCGCGGGCATCGGCGGCTTCGGCGCGATCATCGCGTTTGTCATCCTCGCGTCCTGCCTGAACCTGCTCATCATCTCCGGCTCCGCCCTGTGGACGCTCATGGCCGCGGTGTTCGTGCCCATGTTCGCGCTGCTCGGCTTCGACCCGGCGTTCATCCAGGCCGCCTACCGCGTCGGCGATTCCGCGACGCAGATCATCACCCCGCTCAACCCGTACATCATCGTCATCCTCACCCAGCTGCGCCGCTACGAGCCGAAGGCCGGCATCGGCACCCTGATGTCGCGCCTGATCGTGTTCACCGTGGTGTTCTGGATGTTCTGGCTGGTGCTGCTGTTCATCTGGTACCAGTTCGATCTTCCGTTGGGGCCGGGCGCGTCGATCATGTTGGCGTCGTAAAGCAATTGCCCCTTACGATGGGCGGGCATGAGCATGCTCGCACCGCTAATGCAGACCGACCCGTCGACGCCGCGCCTGACTGTTTACGACGACTCGCGCGGTGTGCGCATGGATTTTTCGGCGCAGACGCTGGACAACTGGGCCAGCAAGGTCGCCAACATGCTCGACGAGGAATTCGACGCCGGCGACAACGTCGCCATCGACCTGCCGGTGTCGTGGCAAGCGGCGGTCATCGCCATCGGCGCGTACAACTCCTCGCGCACCCCGCTTATCGACGCCTCCGGTGCCCCCGCCCCCGACCTCATCTTCACCACCCTGGACGGCGCCGCGCGGTGGAGCGAAGTGCCCGATTGCGTGGTGGTCTCCGATGACCCTTTCGGCCGCGGCGTGGTGGAAGCCGGCGGTGAACTGCCCGTGGGCACCGTGGACTTCGGGCCCACCGTGCGCTTCTACGGCGACGACTACTTCGGCCAATCCCCCTCGCTGAGCTCGTTCGCCGTGCCCGGCATCGAGGCGGAGCGCTACCTGGTGCAGGACTGGCACACCACCGACGAGTTCGCCGCGAACGTGCTCGGGCCCATCGCCGCCGGTGGCTCCGTCGTGGTGGTCACCGGGCTGGTCTCCGCCGAGCGGCTACAGGAGATCGCCGAGGCAGAGAAGGTCACACGCTTCATCGACGGGCAGTAACGCGGCGGGGCTGTGGCTGGTTACCCTGGCCCGGTCGGTTATTCTGTGGCGGATACACCCGTGCTCACGCCCATGAAGGGACCGCCCATGCTCACCAGCTCCATCTCCCGCCGCGCCATCGCCCCCGCGCTCGCCGTCGCCCTCGTCGCCGGCGCCGCCCCGGTGGCCACCGCCGCCCCGGCAACCGACACTGCCGCAGCCACCGACCAGACCTCTGACCAGGCCGACCAGGGCAAGCAGTCCAGCGGCCCGGGCAGCTCCGAGTACACCCAGGACGAAATCGACAACGCCAAGCGTTTCGCCGGCCTGCTCGCCGGCATCATCGCCATCGTGGCCACCATCGGCGCCGCTGGCCTCTACTTCGCCGGCCCGCACCTGGGTCTGAACCTGCCGGGCCTGCAGAAGTAGCGCTACCGGCCGCGCGGCCCCTCCCCGCCCCGGCGCCAGTGACGGATATGACCAGGCCGTTCCGCGCGACCTGGGCATAGTGCCAAATGTGACATCGCGGTTGTCACATCCGTCACCGAGCCCCAGTGGGCGTCACCGCCCAAAGACGCGCCCGGTCACGGGTAATCCGCACCAATTCGGGATGTTCCGAAGTCAACCCAAATACTGAGCGCGCGCTTTCATGGCGTGGATGATTATCTCTCTCCCACTATCGAAAACCAGCAAGACAAGCTCCAACAGCCTGCCTGCATGGTCCGGGCCGATTATTAACCATCTCCGCGGGTCAGCTTCATCGTCTAGCGGCCGTGAAGTGAGCGCGTGCGCAAATGCATGGTGCACCGCATCATCACTGATGACGGTCTCTCTTGTGATGCTTCCGCGCCGAACGGTGAATTTCAGGCGACATTCGTCCACTGCCGGATAGCCTCACGGATCGCATCCGACCGGGTGGTCAGACCCTCCGCTTCGGCGCGGGACATGAGGGCGGCGATCGTTTCGTCGTCGAGACGCACCGGTACGACCGTACCTGCACCTCTACCTACTGGTGGACGACCTCGGCGGGGAGCCGGCAGCTTCGAAAGGTCGTACCCCGCTTCAGCCTCATCAGCCCACTGCTGAATTTGCTCTTCGGTGATGGATTTGCCGTGGATCTTTTCCATGCGAATATCGTATACGAAAATCCGCCCCTACCGCCCGAGCACCCGGCGCACGAAACGGCGCCACACCACCCGCGCCACGGAGTGCGGCAGCGCCACCACTTCCCGCGCGTAGTTTTTCACCCGCGACGTCTTTGGGGTCGGCGCCGCTACTAACTGCACCGGAATGCCCAGGTGCCAGGCCCACACGCGGGTGCGCAAGACGTGGAACCCGCTGGTCACCACGGTCAGGCACGCGGCATCCGGGAACAGCGCCCGGGAGCGCTCCAGGTTTTCGTTGGTGGAGCGTGCCTGAGGCTCCAGCACGATCGACGACTCGGGCACCCCGCGGACCAGCAACCAGTCGGCCATCACCTCCGCCTCCCCAAAACCGGAGACGACCAGCGGCGCGGGGGCCGCACGCCACACTTCAATCGCCCGCCGCAGGCGGAACTCGAGCATGCGCGAAGGGCGCCCGTCCACGATGCGGGCGCCCAGCACGACGATTGGGTTATTCACCCATCAGGCGCTGGCGCAGCGCCTCGTCCTTGCGCTCGACCTCGGCCGCCATGCGCGCCTGGTAATCCACCATCTTGCGCTGCACGGCCGGGTCGGCGGCACCCAGGATGCGCGCGGCCAGAAGACCTGCGTTTTTCGCCCCGCCAATGGAGACGGTGGCCACCGGCACCCCGCCCGGCATCTGCACGATGGACAGCAGCGAGTCCAGTCCGTCCAGCGTGTCCAGGGCTCGCGGGATGCCGATGACCGGCAGCGGCGTCGCAGCGGCGACCATGCCCGGTAGGTGCGCCGCACCGCCGGCGCAGGCGATGATCACCTGCAGTTCGCGCGTGTGCGCTTCCTTGGCGTAGGCCAGCATTTTCTCTGGCGTGCGGTGCGCGGAGACCACGCCGACTTCAAACGGGATGCCGAATTCGGCGAGCACCTCGGCGGCCGGGGCGACGGTGTCCCAGTCCGAGTCGGAGCCCATGATGATGCCAACGGCTGGCTGTGCCATGTGTCTAGTCCTTCCAGGTTGCGTGGATGATGTAGTGCGCGGCGTCCTCGGCCACGGCGAGCGCTTCCTCGACGGTGTCGGCGCACACGTTGACGTGCCCCATCTTGCGGCCGGGGCGGTGGTCCTTGCCGTAGAGGTGCACCTTGGCCTGCGGGTACTTGCGCATCACTTCGACGACGCGCTCGGCCATCGGCACAGAGGGGTCTTCGTCGCCGCCGAGGGTGTTGACCATGACAGTTGCGGGCGCAAGCTTATCGACGGCACCTAACGGCCAATCCAGCACAGCCCGCACATGCTGCTCGAACTGGGAGGTCACGCACCCGTCCTGGGTCCAGTGGCCGGTGTTGTGCGGACGCATGGCCAGCTCGTTGACGGAGACCTCCGGGCCATGCTCGCCCTCGTACTCGAACAGCTCCACGGCCAACACGCCGGTCACGCCCAGGCCTTCTGCGACCTGGACTGCGAGCTCCTCACAGCGCTTGGCTAGCTCCGCGGACATGCCCGGCGCAGGGGCGATGGCCACGCGGCAGATGCCGCCGTCCTGGTGCGACTCCACCACCGGCCAGGCGCGCACGTCGCCGGAGCGGTTGCGCGCCACCATCACGGACAGTTCGCGGGTGAACGCGACCTTCTTCTCCGCCATCAGCGGCAGGTCGCGGCCCAGCAGGTCCTCAACCAGCTCGGTGCACTCTTCGCGTGACGACGGGAACCACACCCCGTGGCCGTCGTAGCCACCGCGGGTGGCCTTCAGGCACACCTGGCCGCCAGTCTCATCCCAGAACGCCTCGGCGTCCGCCGCCGACTCAATCGCCGTAAACGCCGGCACCGGCAGGCCGGCCTCGGACAGGCGCTTTCGCTGCTCGAGTTTGTCCTGCGCGTAGATCAAAGCATCGGGGCGGGGTTCTACGGCCACGCCATCGTCGATAAGCAATTGCGCGTACTCGTTGGGCACATGCTCATGGTCGAAGGTGACCGCATCCGCGCCACCCACGACCGCGCGCAGATCCTCGAGCTTGGTGTAATCGCCGAGGCGAACGTCGCCGAAAACCTGCGCGGCCGAGGCGTCCTTGCTTGCCGCGAGCACGCGGGTTTCCACGCCGAGCTCGATCGCTTCTGTCTGCATCATCCGTGCCAACTGGCCGTCGCCGATGACGGCGACGACGGGCATCCCATAGGCGTTACTCACTCTCCACACTGTAGTCGCCCCTCCGACTAGCATCGCAGCCATGTCTGAAACGATCGCCCGCCACACCATCTTCCAAAACTCGCTGATGACCGCGCTTCTCGACGGCATCTACGACGGCGAGCTGACCATCAGCGACATCCTGAGCAAAGGCAACTTCGGCCTGGGCACCTTCGACGCCCTCGACGGCGAGATGCTCATCCTCGACGGGGTGTGCCACCAGCTCACCTCCGACGGCAAGGCGCGCGTGGCCGATCTGGACCAGCGCACCCCGTTTACCGTGGTGACCAACTTCGTGCCGCGGATGCGCTTCGACGCGCCCGCCGGCATGGTCCGCTCCGAGCTGGCCAAGTTCATCGACGACGCCGAGCCCAGCCACAACTTCTTCACCGCCGTGAAAATCACCGGCCGGTTCAAGGAAGTGGTGGTGCGCACGGTGACCAAGCAGGAAAAGCCCTACCCGCCGATGTCCGAGGCCGTTTCCGACGACGCGGAGCACGTCTTCACCGACGTCGAAGGCGTCATCGGCGGGTTCCGCACCCCCATGTACGCCAAGGGCATCGGCGTGCCGGGCTGCCACGTGCACTTCATCGACAACGAGCACTCGCGCGGCGGCCACGTGCTGGACTACACCGTGGACGAAGCGGTGATCGAGCTGTGCCCCGGCACCGACATGGAGCTGCACCTGCCGGTCACCGCCGAGTTCTTGGGCGGCAAGCTCTCCCCCGAGGACTTGGACGAGCAGCTGCACACCACGGAGATCAAGGACTACAAATAGCGCCTTGGCTTCAGCGCGCTGGCTTTAGCGCGCCGCGCCGAGCGCGCGCTGCAGCACCTTCTCCACCGAGCGCGTCTTGCCCACCCGCTCGAACACGATCGGCTGGGCGTAGCCGTACACCGCCACGTTGATCCCGCCGCGCTCGCGGCGCACGGAGTGGATCTGGCGCAGCGGAATGGAATCCACCGCGCCGCGCCGGCCGCGGGCCAGGATGCGCTTGTCGGTGACGATGAAGCGCCGGCGCCTGGACGCCACCAGCGGGACGATGAACCGCCACAGCACGAGCAGCGCCCAGATAAGCACCACAATGTTGCGCAGGCCCGGGTCCACGTGCGGGGTCACGTCCATCCAGCCGATGGCCATCCACGCCACGCCGGTCACGGCTACCAGCTCGAGCAGCGGGATGGTCAGCGAGGAAAGCGGCGCGCACACGTCGGCGAGGACAACTTCGTCCCCGCCGACGCGAAACGGTGCTTTGCCAGCCATAAACAGGCAGGGTACTGCACACCTAGGACGTCGGCCGCAGATGGTGGACGTCGCCGACGGAGAAAGCGGAGCCGTCGATAAGCACTTCGCCCTCGTCGTTGATCCCGGTGACGGTGCCGGTGACGGTCTCCTCGCCCTCGCGCATCTCCAGGCGCACGTGCTGGCCGATGGTCGAGCACACGGCGCGGTAGTCTTCGAGCAGCTGCGGGTCGCCCTCGCGCCACTGGTTTAGGCGCTTGCCCATGGCGAGCAGGATGTCGGCGGTGAAATCGTCGAAATCCACATCCAGGCCCTCGAGGTTGAGCGCGGTGGCGGTCTCCACCGGCAGGTCCTCTTCGCGCATGGCCACGTTGATGCCGATGCCCACAATCACCCGCGGCATGTCCAGCGCGGAGAGGATGCCGGCGATTTTCTTGCCGCCGATCTGCACGTCGTTGGGCCATTTCAGCCGCGCCTGCGGCACCACATCCGTCACGGCAACACCCGGCGCGATGGACAGCAGGCCGAACGGCGGCACCTTCTCGGGCACCTCCACCACCATGCTCATGGCCAGCTGCGAGCCTTTCGGCGAGACCCAATGGCGCCCCAGCCGCCCTTTGCCGTCGGTCTGCTCGTCGGCGATGAGCACCGTGCCGGGCTCGCCTTCTTTGAACAGGTCAGCGTTGGTGGAGCCGGTGGTTTCCACCCACCGCACGTTCGGCCAGTACTCCGCCACCGCGTCCTGGATGGCCTGAATGTCGCGCACAGTCATAGCTAAAGAGCATATTGCTTATCGACGTCCACCTCGCCCCGTGCCAGTTTTGGCCGCACGTCCAAACGATCATTCGAGGACGGGCCTACCCTCGGTTCCACCCTCAGCGCCTTGAAGATGGCCCCGAGGATCCCCCAACACGAAAAGGTTGTGACACGTGACCGACAAGAAGCAGAACCCGCCCCAGGACGCCCCGGAGCAGCAGGCCCCAGCGGCTGTCTCCCCCACCGGCTGCCCGTTCCACTTCGGAGCCGACAACTCCGGCGGCACCGACCCGCGCGCCCAGCAGGGCGAGTACCTCACCACCGCGCAAGGCGCACGCCTGTCGGAGACGTCGAAGTCGCTGCGCGCCGGCGAGCGCGGTCCGCTGTTGATGCAGGACCACCACTTCCGCGAGAAGATCACCCACTTCGACCACGAGCGCATCCCGGAGCGCGCCGTCCACGCCCGAGGTGTGGGTGCGCACGGCGTGTTCGTCGCCAATGGCAATGCCTCGAAGATTTCCAAGGCCAAGGTGTTCAAGAAGGACGCTGAGACCCCGGTCTTCGTCCGCTTCTCCACCGTGCTGGGCTCGCGCGGCTCCGCGGATTCCGTGCGCGACACCCGCGGTTGGGCCACGAAGTTCTACACCGAGGAGGGCAACTGGGACCTGGTGGGCAACAACATCCCGGTGTTCTTCATCCAAGACGCGATCAAATTCCCGGATGTGATTCACGCCGGCAAGCCGCACCCGGACCGCGAGATCCCGCAGGCGCAGTCCGCGCACGACACCTTCTGGGACTTCGTGGGCCAACACACCGAGGCCACCCACCACACGTTGTGGAACATGTCGGACCGCGGCATCCCGCGCTCGCTGCGCATGATGGAGGGCTTTGGCATCCACACCTTCCGCTTCATCAACGACGCCGGCGAGACCACCCTGGTGAAGTTCCACTGGAAGCCGAAGTTCGGCGTGCACTCGCAGGTGTGGGAGGAAGCCCAGATCACCGGCGGCATGGATCCGGATTTCCACCGCCGCGACCTGTACAACGCCATCGAGGCAGGCGCCTTCCCGCAGTGGGACTTGGGCGTGCAGGTGTTCCCGGACACCGAGGACCAGATGTTCGAGGGCATCGACCTGCTGGACCCGACGAAGCTGGTGCCGGAGGAGCTCGCGCCGGTGGAGATCATTGGCACGATGACGCTGAACAAGAACCCGCGCAACTACTTCGAAGAGGTTGAACAGGTGGCGTTCTGCCCGTCGCACCTGCCTCCGGGCATCGACGTCACCGCCGACCCGCTGCTGCAGGGCCGCCTGTTTTCCTACCTGGACACCCAGATTTCCCGTCTGGGCGGGCCGAACTTCTCGCAGTTGCCGATCAACCGCCCGCAGACGCCGGTCAACGACAACCTTCGCGACGGCATGCACCAGGTGGCCTCCCACACCGGCGTCGCGCCGTACAAGCCGAACACGCTCGACGGCGGCGCACCCACCGAGGCCACTGTGGACGAGGGCGCATTTATCGACGTGCCGGTCGCCGTGAACGGCGAGATCACCCGCGAGCACCCTGCATCCTTCGACGACCACTTCTCCCAGGCCCGACTGTTCTACCTCTCCCTCACCGACGTGGAGCAGGAGCACCTCACCCAGGCGCTGTCGTTCGAGCTGGGCAAGTGCTACGAGGAGTCGGTGAAGACGCGCTACCTCGAGGTGCTGGCGCACGTGGACCAGGACCTCGCGGAGACTGTCGCCGACAACTTGGGCCTGCCGCACCCGGAGAAGCAGGACGTTGCGGACGTGGAGCCCTCGAAGGCGCTGTCCCAGATGGGCGGCACCTGGCCTATCGACGGCCGCCAGGTCGGCGTGCTGATCTCCACCGACATTTCCGGAGATACAGCCGCAGCCGTGGGCAAACTCGTCGATGAGCTTTCCGCCGCCGGCACCACTCCGCTCGTGGTGGCGGAAAAGGGCGGCACGGTGAAGCTGGGCGACAAGGACACTCCGATCTCGCGCACCTACCTCACCGCCAGCTCCATCGAGTTCGACGCGGTTGTGGTGGTTAACCCGCCGGCGAAGACGGACGTGGACACAATCCTCGGCGAGTGCGAGCGCCACAAGAAGGCGATCGTCGCCGTGGGCGAGGCCGGCAAGCAGGCGCTGGAGGCCGCGCGCGTCCCGGCGGACCAGCCGGGCATCGTCGCGGTCGACACCGCCGACGCTGCCGCTGCGCCGGTGCAGGAGCTGCTGGCTTCCCACCGTGTTTGGGAGCGGTAGTTCTGTAGTAGCTCACCACCCCTAACCCCCGCTTGTGCCCCGTGCCGCTTACCCGGCACGGGGCCTCTTTTCTGAAAATCAGGTAGTAGGAGTCCTGAAAATCGGGTAGTAGAGCTTCTGAAAATTGGGTAGTAGGAGTCCTGAAAATACGGTAGTAGGGCACTTTCGTGCAGTACAATGCCCAATATGGCCTACCTCCGACGCACCCTCGACGACGAGCTCGACCTTCTCATGCCCCATCTGTCCGCAATCGCCATTGACGGGCCGAAAGGTGTCGGGAAAACCGACACGGCCAAACGCCGCGCCGACACCACTTGGTTCCTTGATGATCCGGATATGCGCAGCATTGCGGAGGCCGATTTTTCGCTCTCCTCAGCGCCGGACGGCACGTTGCTCCTCGACGAGTGGCAGCATCTCCCCCAGGTTTGGGATGCAGTTCGCCGCCAAGTGGACCAAGGAGCTGCCCCCGGGCGTTTTCTGCTCACCGGCTCGGCCACTCCCGTCGACGCGAAGGGTTCCCATTCGGGCGCCGGGCGGATCTACTCGTTAAGAATGCGCCCGATGGCCGTCCATGAACGCGGCGTTTCCGACCCCACGTGCAGCTTCGCCAGGATCTTGGGCGGAGACAACGATGTGTCGGGACACTCGGATTTCGAGGTCGGCGATTACGCCAAGCTCATCACCGGCAGTGGTTTTCCCGCTATCGCCGCGGCTGATCCCACGGTCCAAACGCTGATGCTCGACTCGTACATCGAGCGCATCATCGACCGCGACATCCCCGATGCAGGCTACGAAGTACGCCGGCCCGAAAGCCTCCGGAGCTGGCTGCGCGCCTATGCCGCGGCCACTTCCACGACCACCGCCTACTCGAGGCTGCTCGACGCCACAACGGGCGGCCAGGTGGAGCAGCCGAATCAGAAAACTACGCTCGCATACCGCGAGCACCTAGCGAAGATTTGGCTGCTCGATCCAGTCCCTGGGTGGGTTCCGGAGCATAACGAGTTCAAGCGGCTGCAGCAGGGCCCCAAACACCACCTCGCCGACCCCGCTCTCGCGGCACGACTGCTCGGCATCGGCCCATCCAGCCTCCTCAGCAACCGCGCGGCCCACATGTTTGGGCCACTCTTCGAATCCCTGACTGCGCTCACACTCCGTGTGCTGGCCCAAGCAGCCAGAGCGCGGGTGTACCACCTCCGATCAAACGCCGGAGAACGGGAAGTCGACTTCATCGTCGAAGGACCGGAACGAGAAGTCGTCGGTGTTGAGGTCAAACTCAAGCCGCGGGTTGATGACGCCGACGTCCGGCACCTTCTGTGGCTGCGCGAGCGCATCCCGGACCGGGTAACCAACCTGATGGTGGTAACCACAGGTAAACAGGCGTACGTCCGCCCCGACGGAATTATCGTCATGCCCCTCGCCCTCCTCGGCGCGTAGGCGCCGCTCTACTGCCCGTCGGTGGAGGGTGAAACGTGGGCGGCGGAGCCGTCGATAAGCATGGCGGCACATAAGGAATCTAGACTGAGGCGTTATGAGTTCATCCAAACCCGACATGACCACCACCGCGGGCCGCATCGAGGATCTGCGCAACCGCCTGGATGAGGCGCAGGCCCCGGTCGGTCAGGACGCGATCGACGCAGTGCACGCAGCTGGGGCCGCCACCGCCCGCGAGCGCGCGCTGAAGCTTGTGGACGAAGGCACGTTCGTGGAAACCGACGCGCTGGCGAAGCACCGCGTCGAGGCGTACAAGATGGACAAGTCCAAGCCCTCCACCGACGGCGTTGTCACAGGCTATGGGCTTATCGACGGCCGAAGGGTATGCCTCTTCTCCCAAGACCCCACCGTCTTCGACGGGCAGATCGGCGAGGTCTACGCCGAGAAGATGCTCAAGATCTACGACCTGGCCACCAAGACCGGCGTCCCGCTGATCGGCATCTACGACTCCACCGGCCCGCGCTGGAAGGAAGGCATCGTCACCGCGCACATGCAGGCGCAGATCCTGCGCGCCGCCACCCGCGCGTCCGGGCTGATCCCGCAGATCGCGGTCGTGGCCGGCGACGCGGCGGCGCTGACTGCGGCGACCGTGCCGCTGGCGGACATCACCATCATGGCCGAGGGCGCGGCGATGCACGTGACCACCGCCGACATCGTGAGCAAGGTAACCGAGGTCGAAACCACCAGCGAGCAGCTCGGCGGCAGTGCCGTCCACGCCGCGGAGACGGGCCTTGCGCAGCTGACCGCCGCTACCGACGTGGAGGCCGTGGAGCTCGCGCGTGCGGTGGTGGGGTACCTGCCACTGAACAACAAGGCCGCCTCCCCGCTGGGCGCTGAGGCTGCCGGTTCCGGCGCTGACCTGGACGCGTTCATCCCGGACGACGACAACCAGCCCTACGACGTGCTGGACGTGATCAACGCCGTCACCGACGGGGATTTCTTCGAGCTTTCCGTAGGATATGCGGGCTCTGTGGTCACCGGGTTTGCGCATGTCGGCGGGCGTGCTGTTGGTGTCGTCGCCACGCAGCCGAGCGTGCTGGCCGGCTGCCTGACCCGCGACGCCGCCCGCAAGGCCGCGCGCTTCATCCGCACCTGCGACGCGTTCAACCTGCCTGTCGTGCAGTTTGTGGACTCGCCGGGCTTCCTGCCGGCCGTCGAGGAGGAGCGCGCCGGCTCGTCCGCCGCCGCGGCCGCCTTGGCCTACGCGTTCGCCGAGGCCCAGGTGGGCACGATCACCGTGATCACCCGCAAGGCGTTCGGCCCCTCGTACGCGCTGTTGGGTTCGAAGGGCCTGGGCGCTGACCTGGTGTTCGCGTGGCCGACCGCGCAGATCGCGCTCGCAGACGCCCCCACCGCCGCCGAAGCCATCGGCACCGACGCCGAGCAGTACGCCGAGGAGAACCTCAACCCGTACGTGGCCACCGAGCGCGGCCTTGTCGACGCCGTGATCGAGCCGTCCGCCACCCGCGACCGCGTGCTCGAGGGCCTGCGCCTGCTGGAGCGCAAGGTGGGCTACCCGGCGCAGAAGAAGCACGGCAACATCCCGCTGTAAGGCACGAAAAGGAGGCTGACGTGGACATTCAGGTACTCAAGGGCAACCCCACCGAGGCGGAACTGGCGGCACTTTCGCAGGTGCTGGAGCAGCTTAAGCGCGAGCGCAAGCTCGCCGGGGTGCAGCCGGACGCGAACTACTGGGGTATCTCCCACCCCGCCACCGTGTACAATCCACACGCCTTCGACTCGGCGGCGTACTTCTAATGCGGCTGGTGCTGGCATCGCAGTCGCCGTCGCGACGCATGCTGCTCGAGCAAGGCGGGGTGAGACCCGTGCTACGTCCCGCCCACATCGACGAGGACGCGGTGATCGCATCGCTTCACAGCGTCGATGCGGCCACCACCGTTTCCACCCTCGCCCGCGCCAAAGCGGAGACTGCCATCGCCGAATTCCCCGGCGACGTGGTGGTCGGCTGCGACTCCATGCTGCTCCTCGACGGCGAACTGCTGGGCAAACCCCACACCGTTGAAGCGACCATCGAGCGCTGGAAGGCGCAGCGCGGCAAAGAAGCACAGCTGCTCACCGGGCACGCCGTGTGGTTCGGTGGCGAGTGGGTGGTGGACACCGTCGCCACCACCATTCGCTTCGGCGACGTCTCCGACGCCGACATCGAGGCCTACGCCCGCTCCGGCCAACCGTTGGAGTGCGCGGGCGCGTTCACGCTGGAGGCGCTGGGCAGCTGGTTCATCGACGCCATCGAAGGCGACCCCACCAGCGTCATCGGCCTATCCATGCCACTGCTGCGCCGCTGCCTCTACCGCTTCGGGCTGGACGCCTCCGACTTCTGGGAGTGAGGGGGCCGAGATCCGGGCGGTTTTGTACGAATCGACATTTTTTCGGAATCTGCCCTGCAAAACCCCAGGTCGGATTTTAGCGTTGTTGATTCGTACAAATTTGCGACGACCCCCCCCCCGCACGCGCCCCTAGAATCCGCGGGCGGTGAGGAACTCGTCGAGGACCTTGAGCCCCTCCGGCTGGTGGTTCACGCACATGCGCAGCCACTCGCCGATCTTGTTCTTAGGGTTGCGGACACTTGACGGCTCGTCCAAGTCCACATCCTTTCCGAACAGCGCTTCGTAGATGGGGCGGCGCTGCTCGTCGCTTTCCGCTCCGATCTTCACCGCAAGCTTGATCGGCGTGTCCCCGTGGCTTTCGCGGTAGTTCACGTCCGCGCCGGCATCGACGAGCCGCTGCACGAGAGCCGCGTCACCGTCGCCGAGACCGTCGTGGCTGAGCAGCAGCGTCAACGTGTTCTGCCCGTAATCCACCACCGTCGCATCGGCGCCGCGGTCCAGCATGTCGTTGCTGATCTTTGCGCGTGCCTCCGGGTCGCGGTTAATCAGCCCGGCGCACAGCATCTCTGTGGCGTCGTTCGCTTCCGGGTCGTAGACCTCCAGAAACTCCTCGTAGGTACCGTTTTGGGCGACATACAGCGGGCTTGCCATGGTTTTCTCTCCCTCGCTAATAACCTTTTGCTTTCAAGAACTCGTCGAGGACATAGAGCTTTTCCGGACGGTCGTCGGCGTTCATGCGCAGCCACTCACCGATGCTCATGACTGGCTCGTGTGCGTTGGACGGAAGATCCAGATCCAGCTCTTCTGCTCCAAACAGGGCCTGATAGAGCGGTCGACGCTGCTCGTCGTCGTCCACACGGATCTCGATCGCCAGCTGCAGGACCAAGGATCCCCGGCGTTCGCGGTAGTTCACGTCGGCGCCGCCGTCGACAAGCCTCTGCGCAAGCGCTGCATCACCGGACCCCAGATGACGGTGCCTGCCCAGCAGGACAGTCAGTGCGTTCTGCCCGTATTCGACTCGCGACGCATCCGCGCCCCGGTCCAACATGTCGTTGCAGATCGCGGCGCGGGTTTCCGGATCCTTGTTGGTGAACCCGTTGAACAACATGTCCGTCGGGTCATTCACCTCTGGGTCGAACACCTCGAGAAACTCCTCGTAGGTGCCCTTCTTCGCCGTGTACGTCGGGCTTGCCATAGGAATCTCCTAGTAGCCTCTGGCCTTGAGAAACTCGTCCAGGACATCGAGTTTTCCGGGGCGCCCGTCCACGTTCATGCGCAGCCACTTCCCGATCGAGTTCTTTCGGGTGCGCAGGTTCGTCGGCTCGTCCAAATCCACGTCCGCGGCGAACAGTGCCTCGTACAGGGGGCGGCGCTGCTCGTCGTCGTCGACGCGGACGCGAATTGCCAGCCGTATGGGCACATCGCCGCCGCTGTTTCGGAAGTCCACGTCGGCGCCGCCGTCGATAAGCCGCTGCGCCAGTGCAGGGTCGCCGTCAGCGAGACGGTCGTGGCTCAGCAGCAGCGTCAACGTGTTCTGCCCGTAATCCACGACCGTGGCATCCGCGCCGCGGTCCAGCATGTCGTTGCTGATCTTTTCGCGTGCCTCAGGGTCGCGGTTGATCAGTCCGGCGCACAGCATCTCCGTGGCATCGTGCGCTTCTGGGTCGTAGACCTCCAGAAATTCCTCGTAGGTGCCGTTTTGGGCGACATACAGCGGGCTTGCCATTGGTGCTCCTCGGTGTGGGACGCAGGTCACATCGGGTTACGCGCCCCACAATATGCGCGAATGCCTGGCCCGTCACGGTCTCCCAGGAAACTAGTAGCCTGGCGGCCATGGAAATCAACGACATGCTCGCCCCGAAGCCCATCGAGCTGCCCGCCGACCCAGCCGCGGGCAAGGATTTGCTTGCAGACGACACCGCGCTCGCCCACCCCGACTCCCCCGCCGTCTGGGCCGCCCGCGCGGAACGCGAACTGAGTGACGGCGACAAGCTCATCGCCTACGCGTACGCCCGCACCGGCTACCACCGTTCCCTGGACCGCCTGCGCGCCAACGGTTGGAAGGGCTGGGGCCCGGTCCCCGCCTCCCACGAGCCGAACCAGGGCGTGTTGAAGGCCATTGCGATGTTGGCAGTAACCTCACAGGCTATCGGTGACCAGGCAGAATACGACCGTTGCCACCAGATGCTTTCCGACGCCGACCCGCAAAGCGTGGAAAAGCTTTTACCCTAACGAGGTATGACGCGAATCAACCAAGCGACCAAGCTACTCATTGCAGTTCCGACGGCGCTCGCGATTGCGTCGTGCAGCGCCACGGAGGACACAACAGCTGACACAGCTGCGGGAACCGGCGGGAAGGCGCCCACTGTCACCGCGTCCATCGGCGGTGCCGGGGCGGACACGGCCGCTCAAGGTGCGGACCTCCCCGAAACGGTGACTCAAGAAAAGACCGTCACCGAAGCGGCCGCGCAGCCACCGGCCGGCGAGGCCGCTGCCCCGCCAGCCCTGTCTCTTATACACATCTGACGCTGCCGACGAAGAGG
>ERZ1031329.20-NODE-20-length-75884-cov-27.166137_pt1 | contig 75884 bp, 64 predicted proteins | sample MGYA00518053_ERZ1031329 | MGnify/ENA primary metagenome ERZ1031329 (study PRJEB33718, sample SAMN03159840) | human skin metagenome | collected 2014-02-25 | study: EMG produced TPA metagenomics assembly of the PRJNA266117 data set (Human skin bacterial metagenome... | reverse complement strand
CTATCCTCTTCGTCGGCAGCGTCAGATGTGTATAAGAGACAGCTCCCAGCCCACCCACTAAGCCCGACAAAGGACGGACACCATGGCCGCACGAGCAACGAGATCGGCAACGCTGACCCGTAACCAGAGCCGCACACAGGGCCGCACCCCGCGCCGCACTGAGCACCCGGCCAACCGCGTGCACACCATGCCGGGTGTGAAGCCGCACGTGGAGCACCCGAAGTCCCGGGGCCGCCTGGGGTCGAATCAGGTGGTGTCCGTCCGCGGGCGCCGCGTGGCCACCACGAAGGCGCGTTCCAAGTTTTCCTCGCTATCCCAGATTGCGTTGCCGCTGCTGGTGGTTGGCATCGCCGCGGCAATGATCTTGTCCGGTATCGCAACTACGCAGACGTTTGCGATCCAGAAGCTACAGGCGCGTGAGCAGGAGCTGTCCAACGAGGTCGAGTCCCTCAATCGCGACTTGGAGGACCGTCGTTCCTCGGCGGCGCTTGCGCAGCGCGCGGATTCCATGGGCATGGTGCTCGCCGGCGAGCCGGGTGTGGTCGCAGTCAATGAGGAGGGCCACGCTGAGGAACAGCGCCCCTACAACCCGGAGTCGGCCACCAAGCTGGTGGATGTCAACGGAGAGGGAAGCCCCACCTCCCGCGCCTCGTCGGACAACCGCGCGACGAAGGAGCTGGAAGACGCTCTGACTCAGCGTCCGGGACGCGCCGCGAACGCTCCGCGCCTTGACAATTTGGCGCCGTACCAGGCCAACGTTGCGGCCCGGCCGTAGCGGAGGGCGTGGCGCACCTAGGTATCTGCCCGGGGGCGGGGCATGATGGTTGTCGAACAAACGGCGGGTACCAGCCAGTGGATATGGGAGGTGAGCAGTGCCACGCACTCACGCTAACGCGCAGGTAAGGCCAGAGAAGCCAGCGCCGGCTTTCCAAAAGCAGATCACGGGTACGCGCGTGTATTGGCTTGCTATCGCTTTCTTGGCGGTGGCGGCCTTGCTTATTGGACGCCTGTTTTGGGTGCAGGTGATCATCGGCGACGAACTGCGCGAGCAGGCCAACGATCAACGCAGCCGCACCTATGTGGACCGCGCGCGCCGCGGCGAGATCGTGGACCGCGACGGCAACAAGATGGCATACACCATGCAGGCGCGCTCTTTGACGGTGTCTCCGGTGCAGCTGCGCAAGGAGCTCAAGGAACAGCAGGAACTTGAGATGCGTGTGGACGGCATGTCCCCGGAGGAGATCGCCGCCCAGGTCGATGCCCGCGTGGAGGACAAGCTGCGCACGATGGCCAACGAGATCCCGGGGATGATCGGCGACGGGGAAGTGGTGCGCGACGCGCCAGCGAATACCGCCACCGGCGAGCCGACCACCAAGGTCGGACAGGTCAGCGCCAAGGAGATCCTGGACAAGCTGCACGCCGACACCAGTTATGAGGTGCTGGTGCGCAACGTCGATCCGGATGTGGCCGCCACCGTCGCGGATGCGTTCCACGGCATCGCGGCGGACCACCAGGACATCCGCCAGTACCCGAACGGCGCGGTCGGCGAGAACATCATCGGCAAGGTGTCCATGGACGGCCAGGGCCAGTTCGGCATGGAAGCTTCCCGCGACGCGGATCTCACGGGCATCGACGGCCGCTCCACCGAGGACGTTTCCGCGAACGGCCAGTCCATTCCGGGCTCGCTTCGCGACGTCGTTCCGTCCGTCGGCGGCGCCCAGATCGAGCTGACCATCGATCTGGATCTGCAGACCTACGTCCAGCAAACCCTTGAGCAGGCAAAGGCCAACTCGCTGGCCAAGCAGGCCCAGGCCGTGGTGCTGGACGCCCACACGGGCGAGGTGCTGGCCATGGCCAACACGGACACGATCAACCCGAACGGCAATGTGGACCAGCAGGTCAAGCAGGGTAAGGACTTTGAGAACCCGAGTGTGTCGCACCCCTTCGAGCCCGGCTCTGTGGCGAAGGTGATTACCGCTGCCGCGGCGATCGACCAGGGGCTGACGGACCCGTACGAGGTGCACCAGGTGCCCGGGTCCATCGACATGGCGGGCGTTACGGTGCGCGACGCGTGGGAACACGGTGTAATGCCGTACACCACCGCCGGCATCTTCGGTAAGTCCTCCAACGTGGGCACGCTCCAGCTCGCGCAGCGTCTGGGGGAGGAGCGTTTCTGGGACTACCTGAACCGTTTCGGCATCGGCCAGAGCACCGGCATTGAGCTGCCCAACGAGTCCGCGGGCCTGCTGCCGGTGCTGGAGCAGTGGTCCGGCGGCACGTTTGCCAACCTGCCCATCGGCCAGGGCATGAGCTGGACAACGCTGCAGATGGCCGGGGTGTTCCAGACCATCGCGAATGAGGGCGAGCGCATCCAGCCGCGCATCATCCACAAGATCACGGGCCCGGACGGGGAAGAGATCGCGCAGGAGGAACCGCAGCGCACACGCGTGATCAGCGAGGAGGCCGCGCGCACCACGCTGGACATGTTCCGCGCCGCGTTCCAGGAGGACCCTGCAGGCGTCAACAACGGCACCGCCCAGGGCAACAACCTGGAGGGCTACCAGTTCTCCGGCAAGACCGGCACGGCCCAGAAGGTCAACCCGGACACCGGCGCGTACTCCAACAGCGCCTACTGGATCACCTTCGCCGGCGTCGCGCCCGCGGACGACCCGCGCTTCGTCGTCGCCATCATGCTGGACGAGCCGCAGCGCGGTGTCCTCGAGGGCGGCAACGGCGGGCAGTCCGCGGCCCCGATTTTCAAGCAGATTTCTGGTTGGCTGCTCAACCGTGAGAACGTGCCGCTGAGCCCGCCGGCAGAGCCGTACCCGTTGCAGGGCCAGTAGATACAGATGGAGGACTCACCTATGACAAGCTTGCAGCATCTCGCCGACATCGCCGGCGCGCGCATCGTCAACCCGCCGAGCGCGGACGCGCCGGTGACCTTCATCGGCCTGGACTCGCAAAACGTCGAGCCCGGCGGCCTGTTCGCCGCGCTGCCCGGCACCCGGGTGCACGGCGCGACCTACGCGTTCGACTCAGCCGCCGGCGCGATACTTACCGACGAAGCCGGGCTGGCGATTATCCAGCAGACGGCCGACCGCCGCCCGGTGCTGGTGGTCGAGGATGTGCGGGCAATTTTGGGCCATGTGGCGGCTGAGGTGTACGGGCACCCGTCGCAAAGCTTCATGCTCCTCGGTGTCACCGGCACGTCCGGCAAGACAACCACCACGTACATGCTGGAAAAGGGTCTGACCGCCGCCGGCTGCAAGGTGGGGCTGATCGGCACGACCGGCACGAAGATCATGGGCCGCGACGTGGCCACGGAGCTGACCACGCCCGAGGCGCCGATGCTGCAGCGGCTGTTCGCGCAGATGCGCGACGAAGGCGTCACGCACGTGGTTATGGAGGTTTCCTCGCATGCGCTGATGCTGGGGCGCGTCACCGGCTCCGACTTCGACGTCGCCGCGTTTACCAACCTCTCGCAAGACCACCTGGATTTCCACCCCACCATGGAGGACTACTTCCAGGCGAAGGCGCTGTTTTTCGACCCGGCGAGCGAGCTGCGCGCCACACGCAGCGTCATCTGCGTCGACGACGAGTGGGGCCAGCGCATGGCCGAACTCGCAGACGATCCGCTCACCGTCGCCACCACGGGTGGCGCTGATGTGACCGCGGAGCTTGTGCGTATCGACGACCAAGGCCGCCAACGCATCCAGCTCACCGCCGACGACACTTACGAGTTCACCCTGCCTATGCCGGGCGCGTTCAACGTGGCCAACGCCGCCCTCGCCGCGGCCATCGCGCAGACCGCGGGCGTGGAGCTGGAGGCGTTCTTGCACGGCCTGGAGCAGGCGGCGGTGCCGGGGCGCATGGAGCGTATCGACGAAGGCCAGCCCTTTGTCGCCGTCGTGGACTACGCCCACAAACCGGCCGCCATCGGCGCGGTGCTGGCCACGCTGCGCGGCCAGGTGGAAGGCCGCATCGGCGTGGCCGTCGGCGCGGGCGGCGACCGCGATTCCTCCAAGCGCCCGCTGATGGGCGCCGAGGCAGCCAAGGGCGCGGACTTCGTGGTGGTCACCGACGACAACCCGCGCACCGAGGACCCCGCCGCCATCCGCGCCGCGGTGCTCGCGGGCGCGCGGGACGCCGGCACTGGCGCCGAGATCGTCGAGGTCGGCTCCCGCGGCAAGGCCATCGACGCGCTCGTCGAGTGGGCTCGCCCCGGCGACGCTGTCATCGTGGTGGGCAAGGGCCACGAGGTCGGCCAGCTCGTGGGCACGCAGAAGCTGCACTTCGACGACCGCGAAGAGATGCGCAGGGCAATCACAGAAAGGCAATCTCGAGCATGATCGACATGACGCTGGGGCGCATCGCCGAGATCACCGGCGGGCGTTTGAGCCCGGAAGCCGACCCGGACACGCACGTCACCGGGTTCGTGGAGTTCGATTCCCGCAAGATCGGCCCCGGCGGGCTCTTCGTCGCCTTCCCGGGTGCGCGTGTGGACGGCCACGACTTCGTGGACAAGGCCGCCGAGGCCGGCGCGGCCGCGTCGCTGACTACGCGGGAGGTGGGCAGGCCTTCGGTGATCGTCGAGAAGCTGCCGCCCCGCGAAGGCGACAACTCGGACCTGGCCGCGAACGACCCGGACGGCTCCGCGGCGGGCGTGGTGGACGGCATGTCCAAGCTGGCCGCCGCTGTCGCGCGTGAGCTGACGGACTCGCACGGGCTGACCATCGTCGGCGTGACGGGGTCCGCCGGCAAGACTTCCACGAAGGACCTCATCGCGGCGGTGCTCTCGCGCGCCGGCGAGACGGTGGCGCCCCCGGGCAGCTTCAACAACGAGATCGGCCACCCGTACACGGTGCTGCGCTGCACCGAAGACACAGACTTTTTGGTCGCGGAGATGTCCGCGCGCGGCATCGGCCACATCGCTCACCTGGCCACTATCGCGCCGCCGAAAATCGGCGTGGTGCTCAACGTCGGCTCCGCGCACATCGGCGAATTCGGCTCCCGCGAAAACATCGCGAAGGCCAAGGGCGAGCTGGTGGAGGCGCTGCCTAGCGGCGGCGTCGCCGTGCTCAACGCGGACGACGAACTGGTCGCCGGCATGGCGCCGCGCACCAACGCGCGCGTGGTCACCTTCTCCGAATCCGGCAACACGAACGCGGACTACTACGCCACGGGCGTGACGCTCGACGCGGTGGCGCGGGCGTCCTTCACTATGCACACCCCGAACGGCGAGCCGCAGCGCGTCACGCTCGGCGTGTTCGGCGCGCACCAGGTGGGCAACGCGCTCGCCGCGGCGGCCGTGGGCACGGAGCTGGGCATGGATGCGGCCACCGTGGCCGAGGCTCTTTCCGCGGCCAGCTCGGTGTCCGTCAACCGCATGGACGTCAACACGCGCGCCGACGGCGTGACCGTGATCAACGACGCCTACAACGCCAACCCCGAATCCATGCGCGCGGCCATTGCTGCGCTGGGCTACACCGCCGCCGCCCGCCCGGGCGTGCGCTCGGTGGCTGTGCTCGGCGAGATGAACGAGCTGGGTGCCGGCGCCGAGCAGGAGCATGCGCTACTCGCGGACGAATTGGCGCGCTACCGGGTGACGCACCTTGTGGCCGTCGGCAAGTCCGCCGCAATGGCCGCGCTGACCCAGCGCGCCGGGGACCAAGGCATCCGCACCACCGCCGTCGCCGACACCGACGAGGCCGCGCAGGCCGTGCGCGAGCTGCTGGCGTCTGCGCCGGCGGGGGAGGACAATTGGCGCGAACGCGGCGACCGGGATGTTGTGCTGGTCAAGGCATCCAACGCCGCCCGGCTGTGGGTGGTGGCGGAAGCGCTCCTGCAAGGGCATACGCTTAGGTAGACACTCGACGTAGAGAAATAGCAAGGTACAACTTCCATGGTTCAAGTTATCTGCGCCGGAATCATCAGCTTCTTGGTTTCGATCTTTCTCACCCCTGCGCTCATCCGGTACTTCAACCGGCGGGCCATGGGCCAGGAGATCCGCGAGGATGGTCCGGCGTCCCACGCCCGCAAACGCGGCACCCCGACGATGGGCGGCATCGCCATCCTCGCCGGCATCACCATGGGCTACCTCGGCGGCAGCCTCGTCGCCCTGGTCACGGGCCACACGGCGTTTACCGCCACCGGCCTGATCGTGCTGTTTCTCACCCTGTCTCTGGGCCTGGTCGGTTTCGCGGACGACGGCATCAAGCTGTTCATGCACCGCAACCTGGGCCTGAATAAGACCGCGAAACTGGTGGCGCAGCTGGCCATCTCGCTCATCTTCGGCTGGCTCATCCTGCGCTTCCCGGACGAGAACGGGCTGACCCCGGGCTCGCAGTTTTTGAGCTTCGTGCGCGACATCGAAACGATCGACCTGACGTTCGGCGGCGGGACCATCGGCACGGTGTTCTTCCTCATCTTCATCTACATCTTGTTGGCCGCGTGGTCGAACGCGGTGAACCTCACCGACGGGCTGGACGGGCTCGCCTCCGGCACCACCGCGCTGGTGATGGCCGCCTACGTGGGCATCACGTTCTGGCAGTTCCGCAACTCCTGCGACGCCGTGGCCGCCGCTGGCTGCTACAGCGTCCGCGACCCGCTGGATCTGGCCATCCTGGCCTCCGCGGGCTTCGGCGCCTGCGTGGGGTTCCTCTGGTGGAACGCCGCTCCGGCGAAGATCTTCATGGGCGACACCGGCTCGCTCGCGCTCGGCGGCCTGGTGGCGGGCCTGTCCGTGGGCTCGCGCACGGAGCTTTTGATGATCATCATCGGCGCCTTGTTCGTGCTCGAGGCCGCGTCGGTGGTCATCCAGGTGGCGTCGTTCAAGTCCACCGGCAAGCGCGTGTTCCGCATGGCGCCGTTCCACCACCACTTTGAAAACGGCGGCTGGCACGAGACCACCGTCGTGGTGCGGTTCTGGATCATCTCCGCCATGGCGTTCATGCTCGGCCTGGCCGTGTTCTACGGTGAGTGGCTGAACGGGGCGAACCTGTGACGCACGCAATCCTGCCGGAGTACACCCTGGTTGCCGGCGCCGGAGTGTCGGGGCTCGGGGCGGCGCAGCTGCTTGAGCGCGCCGGCGCCCGCTTCACCGTCGTCGACGACAGCGAGGCCGGCCGCGCCCGCGCCGCAGCGTCCGGCTACGACGCCTGCACGGGCGATGAGGCCCGCGCCCGCTTCGGCGAGGTCGGCCTCGTGGTCACCTCGCCCGGCTGGCGGCCGGATACGCCTTTGCTTGTCGACGCCGCATCCGCTGGCATCGATGTCATCGGCGATGTGGAACTGTGCTTCCGCCTGGACCGCGCCGGCGTGTTCGGCGACCGCCGCACCTGGTTGGTGGTCACCGGCACGAACGGCAAAACCACCACCACCGGCATGCTCGCACAGATGATGATCGAGGCCGGCAAAGACACCGGCCTGCGCGCGGGCGCGTGCGGCAACATCGGCGTCGCGGTGGGGGAGGCGATGCTCGCGCCGGAGCGTTTGGATGTGCTGGTGGCTGAACTGTCCAGCTTCCAGCTCCACTGGTCCTCCCAGCTCGTGCCCGATGCGGGCGTGCTGTTGAACCTGGCCGACGACCACATCGACTGGCACGGCAGCTTCGCCGACTACGCCGCGGCCAAGGCGAAGGTGCTCAAGGCGCCGGTGGCGGTCGCAGGCATCGACGACACCGAGGTCGCGCGGATAGCCGCCGCCACGGGGCGCGACGATATCGTCGGGTTCACGCTCGGCGAGCCGTCGGACGGCCAGGTTGGTGTGGCGGGCGGACGCATCGTCGCAAAGCTTGGTGGCACAGTTGTGGATGTCGCAGCGGCCGACGGCATCGAGCCCGCCGGTGCCGCAGGCGTCCTGGACGCGCTGGCCGCCACCGCTGTGGCGCTGACGCAGGGTGCCAGCCCTGAGCACATCCAGCGCGCGCTGGACGTGTACCAGGTGGAGGGCCATCGCGGTGCGGTCGTGCACTCCGGCGGCGGGGTGGACTGGGTGGACAACTCCAAGGCCACCAACCCGCACGCGGCGGATTCGGCGCTCACCGGTGCCGGCACCGTGGTGTGGGTCGCCGGCGGGCAGCTCAAGGGCGCGTCCGTGGACGCCGTGGTCAAGGCGCACGCCACGCAGTTCCGCGCGGTGGCGCTTCTGGGCGTGGACCGGGAGCTGATCCGCACCTCGCTCGAGCAGGTCGTGCCGGAGGTGCCCGTGTTCGTCTCCGACGCGCAGGACCCGGAACAGGCGATGGACGAGGTCGTCGCGTGGGCGGCCACGCAAGCGCAGCCGGGGGACACCGTGCTTTTGGCGCCGGCCGCCGCGAGCTTAGACATGTTTTCCGGCATGTCTGCGCGTGGCGACGCATTCGCGGCCGCCGCAATGCGACACTGGAACCCGCACAACAAGTAAGCTCAACTCAAGGTTGAGGTTTTCTTCCGCGGTTCCAATCGAAAGGGCAGCATGACGGTTCAACGCGCACCCCGGCAACGCGCACCACGGCCGGACGCCCCATCGAAGCTCAGCGCAGGCGTCAGGCGCATCCGGGATGCGCTCGATTCCCGGCCGCTTATCGACTACACCATGATCCGCAGCATCGTGCTCTTCCTCGCCGGACTCGGCGTGGTCATGGTGATGAGCTCGTCAATGGCGACCTCGTTCGCCGCGAGCGCGAGCGTGTGGTCGCTGGCGGCGCGACAGTTCGTGATGGTCGTGCTCGGCCTCATCGCGTTCTGGGCGGCGCTGAAGACCCCGCCGGAACGGCTCCGGGGCTTGAGTAATTGGCTGATGGTCATCGCCGTGGTGCTGCTCATCGCCGTGCTCACGCCGCTGGGCACCGGCCGCGCAGAGGTGGGCTCGCAGTCCTGGCTGGTGGCCGGCCCGCTTCGCCTGCAGCCCTCCGAGTTCGCCCGCGTGGCCATCGCCATGTGGGGCGCGAAGATCCTGGCCAACAAGGACCCGCGCCGCCTGAGCACCCCGAACAACGGGTTTGCCGCGTTCCTCACCGTTTCCATCATCTGCGTCGGGCTGATCGCCATGCAGGGAGACATGGGCATGGCGCTGTCGCTCGCCGTCGTGGTGGCGTTCATCCTGCTCTTTGCCGGCGTGTCCCTGAAGGCCGTGGGCGTCGTCGTGGCCTCGGGCCTGGTGGCCCTGGTGGTGATCTTCCTCTCCGGCAGCTTCCGCTCTGACCGCTTCCACGTCTACTTCGACGCGTTGCGCGGCCACTTCGATGATACGCAGGGCATCGCGTTCCAGTCCCACCAGGGCTTCCTCTCACTGGCGGACGGCCATATCTTCGGTGTTGGCCTGGGCCAGTCCCGCGCGAAGTGGTTCTACCTGCCGGAGGCGCGCAACGACTTCATCTTCGCCGTCATCGGCGAGGAGCTCGGTCTGTGGGGCGGCGCGCTGGTCATCACCCTGTTCGCGCTGCTGGGCTTCTTCGGCATGCGCACCGCGCTGCGCGCGCAGACGCAGTACCAGACGCTCATGGCTGCGTCCCTGACCGCCACGGTGGTCTCCCAGGCTTTCATCAACATGGCCTACGTGGTGGGCCTTCTGCCGGTGACCGGCATCCAGCTGCCCATGCTGTCCGCCGGCGGCTCCTCGGCCGTGTTCACCCTCGGCGCGATGGGCGTGCTGGCCTCAGTTGCGCGCCACGAGCCGGACGCGATTTCGTCCATGCAGAACTACGGCCGCCCCGTGTTCGACCGCATCTTCTTCATCGGCGAGCCCCGCGCGCTCAAGCAGCGCCGCCCGGCGCCGTCCGCCGCGCCGCGCCGCGAGCGCTACGGCACGCCGGTGACCCAGCCGGTCGCCGCGGCCTACCATGGGCAGCCGCACCGCCGGACGCCGCGCCGTTAGGAGAGTTATGACTACCCAAACCTTCAGCGTCGTCATCGCAGGCGGCGGCACCGCGGGCCACATCGAGCCCGCACTCGCAGTCGCGGAGGTGCTTCGCGACGCCTACGGGGCCAACGTGGTCGCCCTCGGTACTGAACGAGGCCTGGAAACCACCATCGTGCCTGCCCGCGGCTTCGAGCTTTCTCTGATCGACCCCGTGCCGATCCCGCGCAAGAAGCCGTGGAAGCTCGCGTCCGTGCCGTTCAAGCTGGCGCGCAGCGTGCGCCAGGCTAAGCAGGCGATGAAGCGCTGCGGCGCTTCCGCCGTCTTCGGCACCGGCGGATACGTCTCCGGCCCGGCGTACCTGGCCGCGAAGCAGCTTGGCCTGCCGTTTTTCGTGCTGGAGACCAACGCGCTGGCCGGCATGGCCAACAAGCTGGGCGTGAAGCTCGGCGGCACCGGGTTTAACGCGGTGCCCAACTCCGGCATGGCAGGCGAGGTCGTCGGCGTGCCGGTGCGCCCCGGCGTGGGCGTGGACCCGGACGGCGCGAAGCGCGAGCGGGGCCTGCGCATGTGGAACCTGCAGGAAGACCGGCCGACCATCCTGGTCACCGGCGGCTCGCAGGGCGCGGTGAGCATCAACGCGGCGTTGGCCGACGCGGTGGAACGGCTTACCGGCGCGGGGTACCAGATCCTGCACGCCTACGGCCGCAAAAACGACGCGCCGGCAGCGCACGACCACTACACGGCCGTGCCGTACATCGACGACATGGAGGCCGCCTACGCCGTCGCCGACGTGGTGGTGTGCCGCTCCGGCGCGATGACGGTCGCGGAGAACTCCGCCGCCGGCATCCCCGCCATCTACATCCCGCTGCCGCACGGCAACGGCGAGCAGGGACTCAATTCCGCCCACCTCGTCGACGCGGGGGCTGCCCTGCGTATCGACGATGCGGCGCTGAGCGGCGACGTACTCGTCGACAAGCTGCTGCCCCTGAAAGAACCCGCCGCCCGCGCGACAATGCGCGCAGCACTCGAGGATTCGGGCGCGGGCAGCGTCGCCGAGGACTTGGCCGCGCGGATTGCCGTGGCTGCTGGAAAGGACACAAAATGACAGATCTCTCCCGCGTCCACCTCATCGGCATCGGCGGGGCCGGCATGTCCGGCGTGGCGCACATCCTGCTGGACCGCGGCGCGACTGTGACCGGCTCCGACGCCAAGGATTCTCGCCCCGTGCGCGCGCTGAAGGCCAAGGGTGCCAAGGTCGCACTCGGCCACGACGAGGCCAACCTGGAGCTGTCCGGTGAGCTGCCCACCGCCGTGGTGACCAGCTTCGCCGCCATTCCGCAGGACAACCCGGAGCTGGTGCGCGCCAAGCGCGAGGGCATCCCGCTGCTGCGCCGCTCCGACCTGCTCGCGGAGCTGATGGAGGGCTCGACCCAGCTGCTGCTCGCGGGCACGCACGGCAAGACGTCCACCACGTCGATGGCGGTGGTGGCGCTGCAGGCAGCGGGGGAGGACCCCTCGTTCGCCATCGGCGGCCAGCTCAACCGCGCCGGCACCAACGCGCACCACGGCCACGGCGACGTGTTCGTGGCGGAGGCCGACGAGTCTGACGCCTCGTTTTTACGCTACTCGCCAGACGTCGCAGTGATCACCAACATTGAGCCCGACCACCTGGACTTTTACGGCACCCGCGAGAAGTACTTCCAGGTGTTCGACGAATTCGCGGACATTGCCAAGCACGTGGTGGTCTGCCTCGACGACGACAACGCCGCCGCCTGCGGCGAGCGCGCCCTCGAGCGCGGCTTGACCGTCTCCGGCTACGGCACCGCCGAGGCCGCCGCCCGGCACCCGAAGATCCCGGCGGCCGCGGTGATCACCGGCGAGCGCCAGGAGGGCGAGCGCACCGTGGTGGAGGCGCAGCTGCGCACCGACCGGATCTCCGGCGACGTGATGTACACGCTGGCGATCCCGGGCCGCCACATGGTGCTCAACTCGGCGGCCGCGCTGCTGTCCGGCGTGCTCGTGGGCGCCGCCCCGGCGAAGCTCGCCCAGGGGCTCAGCGAATTCACCGGCGTGCGCCGCCGCTTCGAGTTCAAGGGAGAGGTGGGCGGCACCCGCGTCTACGACGACTACGCCCACCACCCGACGGAGGTCGCCGCCGTGCTCACCGCAGCGCGCGACAAGGTCGCCGCCGAGGGCAACGGCGCCCGCGTCGTCGTCTGCTTCCAGCCGCACCTGTACTCGCGCACCCAGGAGTTCGCCGGCGAGTTCGCCGAAGCGCTTTCGCTTAGCGACGAATGCGTGTTGCTGGACATCTACGGCGCCCGGGAAACGCCGGTGGAAGGCGTGACCTCCCGGATCATCGCCGAAAAGATGACCGCGCCGGTACGTGTGGAGCCGGACTTCTCCGCGGCGCCTGCGACCGTGGCGTCGGTGGCGAAGCCGGGCGACCTCGTGCTCACTATGGGCGCGGGCAGCGTGACCATGCTGGCGGACGAGATCCTCGCCGCACTGCAGGAGGCGTAAAGATGTCCCGCCGCGCGATCGCCATCGTTGCCGGCTGCGTAGCCCTTGTGCTCGCGGTTGTGGCGGCGCTGCCGTTCACCCCGGCTATGCCGGTAGACAGCGTCAACGTTGAAGGCGCAGTGAACCTGCCAGCGGAAGAAATCGAGGGGTTGTCCGGCGTGCAGCCGGGCACCCCAATGGGGCGTGTCGACGTGCGCGGGGCCGCCCAAAACGTGGCCCGCAACCCGTGGGTGGACACGGTGACGGTCAAGCGCAGGTGGCCGAACGCGGTGGACGTCACGGTGGTCGAGCACACCCCGGTGGCCTGGATCGACCAGGGCGGCGAGCCGCACCTCATCAACAGCGAAGGCAAGGATTTCGTGGTTGCCCAGCCGCCGGTGGGGGCGGTGCAGCTCGTCGGCATCAGCGAGGACCAGCTCCCGAAGGCCGTGGAGGTCGCCTCCGCGATCACGGACCCGGCCCGGCCGCAGGTCCGCGAGCTGACGCGCGACGGGGACCACAGCTTCGTGCTCAAGCTGGATGGCGACAGGACAGTCACGTGGGGCGCATCGGAGGACAACCGCAACAAGGCGCTCGCGCTTGAGACGGTGCTGCAGTTGGACGGAAAAACATTCAACATTTCCAACCCGGAACTGGTCACTTCGCGCTAAAACCGCAGGTCACAACCCTAAAGTACAGGTTTAGGGTTGTGACACGCCGAACCAGAAAACAAAAATCCGCGCGCTTTCACACAAGATGGTTGGCAACTGCAAAAACCAACTTGTGAAAGGCGAGACCACCACCATGACCTCTCCCGCCAACTACCTCGCCATGATCCGCGTCGTCGGTGTCGGCGGCGGCGGCGTCAACGCCGTCAACCGCATGATCGAGGAAGGCCTTAAGGGCGTCGAGTTCGTTGCCATCAACACCGACTCCCAGGCGCTGCTGTTTACGGATGCCGACACGAAGCTCGACATCGGGCGCGAGGCCACCCGCGGTCTCGGCGCTGGCGCGAACCCCGAGGTTGGCCGCACCTCCGCCGAAGACCACAAGCAGGAGATCGAGGAGTCCCTGAAGGGCTCCGACATGGTCTTCGTCACCGCTGGCGAGGGCGGCGGCACCGGCACCGGCGCCGCCCCGGTGGTCGCCGGCATTGCCAAGAAGATGGGCGCGCTGACCATCGGCGTGGTCACCCGTCCGTTCACCTTCGAGGGCAAGCGCCGCACCCGCCAGGCGCTTGAAGGCATCGAGAACCTCAAGGAAGTCTGCGACACCGTCATCGTCATCCCGAACGACCGCCTGCTGCAGCTGGGCGACGCTGAGCTTTCCATGATGGAAGCCTTCCGCGCGGCGGATGAGGTGCTCTACAACGGTGTCCAGGGCATCACCAACCTCATCACCATCCCGGGCATGATCAACGTCGACTTCGCGGACGTGCGCTCCGTCATGGCCGACGCCGGCTCCGCCCTGATGGGCGTCGGCTCCGCCCGCGGCGACAACCGTGTGATGACGGCAACCGAGCAGGCCATCAACTCCCCGCTGCTGGAGACCACCATGGAGGGCGCCAAGGGCGTGCTCATCTCCGTCGCCGGCGGCTCCGACCTGGGCCTGATGGAGGTGAACAACGCGGCCTCCATCGTCGAGGAGAAGGCCGACGAGGACGCCAACATCATCTTCGGCACCATCATCGACGACAACTTGGGCGACGAGGTCCGCGTGACCATCATCGCCACCGGCTTCGACGAGAAGGCCAACGCCCGCCCGGCCGAGTCCGCCGAGCAGGAAGCGCCACAGCCGGAGCAGACCTCCACCAAGGTCGTGGAGGCCGAGCCAGCCAAGGAGGAGTACCAGCCGCGCCACCGCTACGAGCCGTCCACCCGCAGCGGCCTGTTCACCGAGCGTGAGCGCCAGCCCCGCGCGCCCCGCGACGGCGGTTTCGACGGCGGCTTCGATGACGTCGATGTGCCGGACTTCATGCGCTAGATAAGCTGGCAGGCATGCCAGATCTTTCCTCCCGCCCCGTCCGCATGGTGTTCACCTCCCGTGCGGGCGGGGTTTCTGCTGCCCCCTACGATTCGTTCAACCTGGGCACCCACGTCGGCGACGACGCCGCCGATGTCGCCGCGAACCGCGCCCGGCTCGCGCAAATACTTGGCCTGCCCGACGAGCGCTTCGTGTGGATGGAGCAGCTGCACACCAACACAGTCACGCTTATCGACGGACCTTCGGCCACCCCCGTGGAAGCCACCGACGCCATCGTCACCAGGGAAAAGAGCCTGGCCCTGTGCGTGCTCGTGGCTGATTGCACCCCGGTGCTGCTGTCGGACCACACCGCCGGCGTCATCGGCGCGGCGCACGCCGGCCGGATGGGCGCGCGCAACGGGATCGTGAAAAACACCGTGGAGGCGATGGTGGGCCTCGGCGCGGAGCCGTCGCGCATCCAGGTGCTGTTGGGGCCTGCCGCGGCCGGGGAGTCGTATGAGGTCCCGGAGGGGATGGCTTTAGACGTCGAGAAGCATTTGCCCGGTTCCCGCACCCGCACAAGGAAGGGCACCCCCGGCATCGACGTGCGCGCCGGGTTGGTGCGCCAGCTGATGAGCCTGGGGGTGACCCACATTGACGCGGACCCGCGCGACACCATCACGGACAAGGACTTCTTTTCCCACCGCCGCGAAGGTGTGACCGGGCGCCAGGCTGGCGTAATTTGGATGCCAAATGTCTGATCTCGCACGAAACCTCGACACTGTCCGCCATAAGATCCGCGACGCGGAGCGCGCCGCCGGCCGTGAAGAAGGCAGCCTGGCACTTTTGCCGGTGACGAAGTTCCACCCGGTGGAGCGCATCATCGAGCTGGCATCGCTCGGCGTTGAGCTGGTGGGGGAGAACCGGGAGCAGGAAGCCCGCGACAAGGCGGCGGCGCTTGAGGGGCGCTGCGGCATCGCCATGATCGGCCAGATCCAGTCCAAGAAGGCAAACTCGGTGGCGCGCTGGGCCTCGGAGGTGCACTCGCTGGACTCGCTGAAGCTGGCCCGCGGGCTGGACCGCGGCATGGCGCTGGCGCTCGAGCGCGGCGACCGCACAGGCGAGACCCTGCCGTGCATGGTGCAGCTGTCTTACGACGGCGACACTGCCCGCGGCGGCGCACACCTCGACGACGTGCCCGCGATCGTGGAAGCGGTGGAGGAATCCGAGTACCTCGAACTGACCGGATTCATGGTTGTGCCGCCGTTGGATTCGCAGCCCCGCGAGGTGTTCGCCCAGGCGCGCTCGTTGACGGACGACTACGCCGCGAAACTCAAGCGCAACTTGAGACTTTCCGCAGGTATGAGCGGTGATTTCGTCGACGCGATCGAGTGCGGATCCGATATCGTGCGTGTCGGAACAGCCCTCCTCGGGCCCCGGCCCGTACTCTGAAATCCACCGCGAATCACCCCATAAAAGGAGTCGCCCGCATGTCCTTCTTCGACAGTGCTAAAGATTTTTTCGGCCTCGGCCCCGTGGATAACGCCGAGGACGACGCCTACTACGACGACCCGCAGTACAGCTCAAACGCCGCCGGTTCCACCGCCTACGACCGCGCGGACCGCGCAGACCGTGTGGAGCGCGCCGAGCGCCCCTCGCGCATGGACCGCCCCGCCGCACGCGACTACGGCCGTGAAACCGTCCGCCCCAGCTACCGCTCCACGACGCACATCGTCACCGCGGCGCCGCGCAACTACAACGACGCCAAGGAGATCGGCGAGCCGTTCCGCGACGGCGACGCTGTGGTCATGGACTTGACCGACCTGGACACCGCCGACGCGAAGCGCATCGTCGATTTCGCCGCCGGCCTGTGCTTCGCGCTGCGTGGCAGCATGCACAACCTGTCCCGTGGCGTCGACACGCGCAAGCGCCTGTTTGCCATCGTTCCGGAGAACGCGAGCCTGGAGAAGGACGACCTGAAGCGTGCTGCCGGCTTGCGCTAGCCGGTAGGGTGATTCGCCGTGGCACTTTTTGGAGCAATCATCTACGCCCTGGTGGGGCTGTACTCGCTGCTGGTTATTGTGCGCATCATCATTGAGATGGTGCAGGCGTTTTCCAAGCAGTTCGACCCGCCGCACTGGTTCATCATGGTGGCCGAACCCATCTTCCGGATGACTGATCCGCCGGTGAATGCGCTGCGCAAACTCATTCCGCCGCTGAGGCTCGGCGGAAGTGGTGTGGGCCTGGATGTGAGTGTCATTGTCCTGTTTTTCATCCTCATGCTCATTCAGATGCTCGTCGGTGCCGTGCTGATTAATCCGGCGTTGCGATAGCTTTACTTGAGCTTTAGCCCGGCTTTACGGCTAGGCTGGGCTACACTCGTCGAACGAAACCGTTACAATTCAGCAGATAATGCTTCGCGCGAGCGAGTACTCACACGATTATCGAAGGGAACGCAAATGCCGCTGACACCAGCAGACGTGCACAATGTCGCTTTCAGCAAGCCGCCGATTGGCAAGCGAGGCTACAACGAGGACGAGGTGGATCAGTTCCTCGACCTCGTGGAGGACACGCTTGCACAGCTGCAGGATGAGAACGACGAGTTGCGTTCCCGCCTGGAGGAGGGCGGCCAGGGCGCTGTCGCTGCAGCCCCGGTGAAGCGTTCCGAGGACACCGAGAAGGTCGACGAGGCCGCTATCCGCCGCGAGGTGGAGCAGAAGGTCCGCGCCGACTTCGAGGCGCAGCTGCGCTCCGCGAAGCAGGCGCAGGAGAAGGCTGAGGCTGAGGCCCGCTCCGCCAAGGACGAGGCTGCAAAGGCCCGCAAGCAGGCCGAGGAGGCCGCGACGGCTCCGAAGCAGGCTACCGCTCCGGCCGCTGCCGCGTCCCAGCCGGCCCGCAGCGACGTTTCCGCTGACACCCACGTGCAGGCAGCCAAGGTGCTCGGCCTGGCGCAGGAGATGGCGGACCGCCTGACCAACGACGCGCAGGCGGAGGCGTCCTCCATGCTCGCCGACGCCCGTGCCGCGGCAGAGCGCGAGATCGCCGATGCCGAGTCCAAGTCCAAGAAGCAGCTGGAGGACGCGCAGACCCGCTCCCGCACCCAGCTGCAGGACGCAGAGACTCGCTCCAAGCAGATGGTCGCCGACGCGCAGAAGAAGGCCGAGGAGACCACCAACGAGGCCAACTCCCGCGCTGAGGCGCAGATCCGCCAGGCGGAGGAGCAGGCGAACAAGCTCAAGGCAGACGCCGAGCGCAAGCACACCGAAATCATGAACACGGTGAAGCAGCAGCAGACCGCGCTGGAGAACCGCATCGCCGAGCTGCGCACCTTCGAGCGCGAGTACCGCACGCGTCTGAAGACGCTGCTGGAGTCCCAGCTGGAGGAGCTCGAGTCGCGCTCCACCACCGCGCCGAACGAGAAGTAGTAGCTGACTCTTCACAAACGCCCAGCATCCCTGTAGGATGCTGGGCGTTACTCGTAACACGCAGTGATCCGGCCATCACCGGGGAGCGTTTCCGGAAGAACGGCTTTTGCTTACTAGACCCGGACGTCAACCACGGAAGACGTAACTTCCTTCACCGCAACGAAGTGGGGGCGCATCACGCGCTCCAAGCAGGGTGGTACCGCGCAGCAATGCGTCCCTGCACGGCTGAAGGAGTGATGTCATGGTTGGCAACGTCTACCCCAAGGTTGACATGACCGGCGGCAGCGACCGTTTCCCGGAGATGGAACGCGTCGTCCTCGACTACTGGAACACGGACGGCACGTTCAAGGCCTCCCTGGAGCAGCGCGAGGGCTGCGAGGAGTACGTGTTCAACGACGGCCCGCCGTTCGCAAACGGCATGCCGCACTACGGCCACCTGCTCACCGGCTACGTCAAGGACATCGTGCCGCGTTTCCGCACCATGTCCGGCTACCACGTCCCGCGCGTGTTCGGCTGGGACTGCCACGGCCTGCCCGCAGAGCTGGAGGCGGAGAAGCAGCTCGGCATCACCGACAAAGCCCAGATCGAGGACATGGGCCTGGAGCAGTTCAACGAGTACTGCGCCAAGTCCGTCATGCACTACGCGGGCGAGTGGGAGGACTACGTCACCCGCCAGGCTCGCTGGGTGGACTTCGAAAACGGCTACAAGACCATGGATCCGGAGTACATGGAGTCCGTCATGTGGGCGTTCAAGGAGCTCTACGACAAGGGCCTGATCTACCAGGGCTTCCGCGTCCTGCCGTACTCCTGGGCCGAGCACACCCCGCTGTCCAACCAGGAGACCCGCCTGGACGACTCCTACCGCGACCGCCAGGACCCCACGGTCACCGTGACCCTGCCGTTTACAGGCGGGCGCGCAGGCTACGCCGCGGAGAAGACCTGGGCCGAGCACCCTGAGCTTCACGACGCTTCCGCTATCGCCTGGACCACGACCCCGTGGACCTTGCCGTCCAACTTGGCCCTCGCGGTCCACCCCGAGGTGGAGTACTCGTTGGTTAAGGTCGGTGCGGACGGGGCCGAAGGTTTCGTCGATAAGCAATTGCTCTTGGCGACGAATCTGCTCGGCGCCTACGCGAAGGAGCTCGGCGAGTACGAGGTCGTGGCCACCTACGTCGGCGCGCAGCTGGAGGGCCTGGAATACGAACCGGTCTTCGACTACTTCCGCGACCACGACAACGCGTTTATGATCCTCAACGCGGACTACGTGACCACCGAGGACGGCACCGGCGTGGTCCACCAGGCGCCCGCCTTCGGTGAGGACGACATGCTCACCTGTCAGGAGTACGGCATCGACCTGGTCATCCCCGTCGACGCCGACGGCAAGTTCACCTCGCTGGTGCCAGAGTACGAGGGCAAGCTGGTCTTCGACGCCAACCGCGACATCATCCGCGACCTGCGCGCCAAGGGCCGCGTGCTGCGCGACCAGACCATCGTGCACTCCTACCCGCACTCCTGGCGCTCCGGCGAACCGCTGATCTACATGGCGCTGCCGGCCTGGTTTGTGAAGGTCACCGAGTTCCGCGACCGGATGGTGGAGCTGAACCAGGAGATCGAGTGGATCCCGTCGCACATCCGCGACGGCCAGTTTGGCAAGTGGCTCGAGGGCGCGCGCGACTGGAACATCTCCCGCACCCGCTACTGGGGCTCGCCGGTGCCGGCGTGGGTCTCCGACAACCCGGAGTACCCGCGCGTGGACGTCTACGGTTCCCTGGACGAGCTGGAGCGCGACTTCGGCACCCGCCCGAAGTCCCTGCACCGCCCGCACATCGACGAGCTGGTGCGCCCGAACCCGGACGACCCGACCGGCAAGTCCATGATGCGCCGCGTGCCGGACGTGCTGGACTGCTGGTTCGAGTCCGGCTCCATGCCGTTCGCGCAGTACCACTACCCGTTTGAGAACCGCGAAGAGTTTGAGACCCGCCAGCCGGCCGACTTCATCGTGGAGTACTCCGGCCAGACGCGCGGCTGGTTCTACCTCCAGCACGTCATGTCCACCGCGCTTTTCGACCGCGTCGCGTTCAAGAAGGTTGTCGCCCACGGCATCGTGCTGGGCTCCGATGGTCTGAAGATGTCCAAGTCGAAGGGCAACTACCCGGACGTCATGGAGGTCTTCGACCGCGACGGCTCCGACGCCATGCGCTGGTTCCTCATGTCCTCGCCGATCTTGCGCGGCGGCAACCTGATCGTCACCGAGCAAGGCATCCGCGAGGGAGTGCGCCACGCGCTGCTGCCGATCTGGAACGCCTACACGTTCCTGCAGCTGTACTCCTCGGAGGACGCGCAGTGGTCCGTGGACTCGGATAACGTGCTCGACCGCTACATCCTGGCCAAGACGCACGACCTGGTCGCAGCAGTGGGGGAGGCGTTGGACGACACGCGCATCGCCGACGCCTGCGACGAGGTGCGCCGTTACGCCGACACGTTGACCAACTGGTACGTGCGCCGCTCCCGCGACCGTTTTTGGGAGGGCCAGGAGGCGCACCCGGAGGCGTTCAACACCCTCTACACGGTGCTCGAGGTCGTCTCCCGCGCGGTGGCGCCGCTACTTCCGTACGTCTCCGAGGTGATCTGGCGCGGGCTTACCGGAGGCCGTTCGGTGCACCTGACGGATTACCCGCAGGCGACCGAGCTGCCGGCCGACGCTGACCTGGTCGCCGCCATGGATGCGACCCGCGCGGTCTGCTCTGCGGCGTCGTCAGTGCGAAAGGCGAACAAGCTGCGCAACCGCCTGCCGCTGCCGAAGCTCACCGTCGCGCTGCCGGATTCCGCCAAGCTTGAGCCGTTCCGCTCCACCATCCGCGACGAGGTGAACGTTAAGGACGTCGTTTTGACTGACGACGTTGACTCCGCCGGATCCTTCGAAGTCGTGGTCAACGCGAAGGTGGCTGGCCCGTCGCTGGGCAAGGACGTGCAGCGCGCCATCAAGAATGTCAAGGCCGGGAACTACGAGCGCCGCGGCGACGACGTGGTTGTCGACGGCGACATTGTGCTCACCCCAGAGCTCTACACCGAGCGCCTGGTGGCCGAGAATCCGGACAGTACCGCGCGTGTCGACGCCGACGGCACCGTCGGCCTAGTCGTCCTGGACACCGAGGTCACCGAGGAACTCGAGGCCGAGGGCTGGGCCGCAGACGTGATCCGCGGCCTGCAGGACGCCCGCAAGCACGAGGGCTTCGAGGTCTCCGACCGCATCGCCGTGGTGCTGGCCGTGCCGGCTGAGAAGGAAGCGTGGGCCCGCACCCACGCGGACCACATCGCCGCCGAGACCCTGGCGACGTCCTTCGACGTGGTCACCGAGCCCGTCGAGGGCCACGACATCGTCGACGGCGTCACCGCCACTGTGCGCAAGAACGGCTAGGTTCTACTGGGGAACCTGGGGCCTCACTCGTGCAGGGTGGGGCCCTTTTGCCTGCTGAGCTGGGGTGGGCGGATAGGCCATCGTTTTTGGGCACTATGCAGTGGCATAGTCTTTCTAACCAACTGTGGGGTGGTACCCACTATGCAGCGGCATAGTCTTTTGGGGTGTTCAGGTGGGGCGCTTGGAGAGTGGCGTCGGCTATGCAGCGGCATAGTTTTTCTAGCCGATATTGGGGAGGCGCCCACTATGCGACGGCATAGTCTCGCGGGGTATGCGGGGCGGGGCGTTCACTATGCAGCTGCATAGTTAAAGGCTCCTAAGTTCGACATTCCAAATCGGTTAAGATGCATGCGTTGTCCACTTCAGTGGACATTTTCCGCAGATCTCTTGACTCGAACACATGAGCGTTCTATAAAGGTGTCAATGTTCATGAGCGAGGGGATTAACCATGACAATTGCGGTGGACGAACGGACGGAAGGTCAAACGGGTGGCCTGTCGGCAGAGGTGCTCGAGGACCGGATCAAATGCAATCAGTTGTCGGCGAATCACCACCGGGCGCTAATGCTCGATGCGGTGGGACAGTTCGACGAACAAGAGCTCGCGGAGCAGTACGGGGAGAAGTCGACGGCAACGTGGCTGCGCAGCGAGCTCAACCTCCCGCAGGCCACTGCGTTCGAGTATGTGCGCGTGGCACGGGGGCTGAGGAAGTTCAGGCGTTTGTACGACGCATTCGAATCAGGGGTGGTGCCGTATTCGACTGTTCGCTTCCTTCTCCCGTATTTGGACGAGCACAACGAGGAACAGCACGTCAAACTAGCACTGAGCATGTCGTTTGCTGATCTACAGCTCTTGCTCGCCGGGGCAAGGCCCAAAGAGGAGGACCCGACTGAACCTTTCGCTCGCGCCCGCGAGTGCGATGACGGCATGCTCGCCTTCGAGGCGAGGCTTCCCGCGGTAGCCGGCCAAAAGCTCCTGACTGCGCTGAAGGTGGCGCAGTTGGCCAGTTTCGGTCTGGAGGATGTGGACCCGGATGATCTGCAGGATCCGGAGAAGGTGCAGAAGCTTATCGACGATGCAGCTGCCGCCGAAGACGCCGTCCCGTCGGAGCAGGACCGCGCTCCACGCAAGCGCACGAAGATCACCATGGACGACATCGCGCGTTCGGTGTCGCGCTACGGGCCTCCAGAAAAACAGGATGTGTACGGGGCGTTGTTGTCAATGATCGATATGGTCCGTGCAAACCCAAGGAGTCCGCTTCGTAGCCCTGGCGTGCAGGTTAACCTCATGGTGAATCAGCAAGGTCAGTGCTGGATGCCGGAAAACCGCTCGGCCTGTTCTGAGGACGTGCGCAGCTACCTCGCTAATGCGATGGTGCGTTTGCACTTGCTGGATGACACGGGGCTGACTATCCGCGTCGGACGTTCGCGGAGGTTCGCTACAGACGGCCAGGTGCAGGCACTGCTCGCGATCTGGGGGTATCAGTGCGCCATGCCTGGATGTTCGCATAGGCGCTTCATAGAGATGCACCACATAAAGGAGTGGGCGTAGTTTGCTTATGTAAGTTATAAAACATGGCGCGTGTACTTGGACGAGTAAGAATCTCCCGACTGACTGATGAGTCAACCAGTATCTCCCGACAGCGGGAGCTGATTGAAGACTGGGCGAAAGCGAACGGGCACGAGATCGTTGCGTGGGCAGAGGATGTGGAAGTCTCCGGCTCGATCTCACCCTTCGACGCACCCGAGCTCGGAAAGTTCCTCACCGTCGATGGAGCACGAGGCTGGGACATCCTGGTTGCCTGGAAGCTGGATCGTCTTGCTCGCAACGCGATCAACATGAACAAACTGTTCGGGTGGGTCCAGGAGAACAATAAGGAGCTTGTGTGCATCTCCGACAATATCGACTTGTCGACGTGGGTGGGTCGACTGGTTGCCAATGTCATCGCTGGTGTTGCTGAGGGTGAGTTGGAGGCGATTACGGAGCGAGTCGTTGCAAGCAAGCGCGCCATCCGAAAAGCAGGACGGTTCCAGGGTGGCCCTGCTCCGTTCGGGTACCGCACCGTGGAGCGCGACGGAGGAGGTAAGGAGCTGGCGAAGGATCCTGCAGAGCAAAAGACGCTGCAGTGGATTTTCCAGCAGGCGCTCGCCAACCGTCCTGTCGCCCACATCGTCAACGATCTCAACGACAACACCGATGGGATCAACGAAAGCAAGCGAGGTGGCCGAAAATGGTACGACACCACGGTGATCAAGCTGCTGGAGAACAAGGTCTACCTCGGCTGGACGATGCACAACGGCCAGCCAGTGTTGGGTGATGACGGTGAGCCGGTTCGCAGGTGCGAGCCGTCGATCTCGATCGAGGATTTCAACCGCATTCAGCAGTTGCGTGATCAGCGCGGCTACCGTGTGCGCTCGGCACCCGAGACCAGCCCGCTGCTCGGGGTTATCGAGTGCTGGGAGTGCGGGAAGAACATGCACGTCAACCGTCACAACAAACGAGGGGTGACTTCGACAGCGTACTTTTGCCGGTACCACGAGAAGCGTCTGACGGTTAACGCGAAGGTCGCGGAGGAAACGTTCGAAGAGATGTTTCTGGATACGGTGGCTGACCTGCCGATTTTGGAGAAGCGGATCAGCGTGATCCAGTCATCAGCTGAGCAGCTCGCGGAGGCTCGCGCGACGTACAAGGACATCGCGGACTATCTGCCGTCAGCGCCTGATGAGGCGATGCGTAAGGAGTTGTTTCGCCAGCTGGATATCGTGGGTCGCAAGATCCAGGAGCTTGAGAAGTCTGTCCACACCAGTGACGGGGTGAGCTGGGTTGATACCGGTGTGACGTACGGACAGCGGTGGGCTGAGCTCGATACCGATGGCAGACGCGAGCTCGTGACCGCCGCGGGCATCCGCTACCGGGTGCGCCAGATCAAGCCTGGCAACCGGTGGCATCCGCCGATACTGGAATCCGAGATCATCCTGCCGGAGCAACTGCAACTGCTTGCCAACGCAAAGCCTGTCGACGTGCGGGATGCACTCGATCATGAACGTCAGCAGTGGTGGGAATCGCTCGAGGAGGAAGACCGCCAGGCATGGCTGGGGGCTGGTATCGAGCAGCCTGGTGTTACGGGCGAATGAACTATAGCGACGCTTGCGCGGAAGCCGTCTTGGGAACGTCGTAGATGAAGGTGGTCGCAGTCAGATCAGCCTCGTCCGGCACCCAGGACTCGTAGAGGTACCAGTCACCGCCACTACAAACGCACACACCGTTCTGCGGGTCTGAAGCGACGATGTTGGCGACGATAAACAGGTCGGTTTCGTACTGGCTGGCGTGTGCAACCTCGTTCTTGGTCAGCAAGACCGTGGCAAGCGAGCCGGTTGTGCCCTTGACCTCGACGTGCAGCGTGTCCGACCCCTTCGTGCAGTCGAGGTCGTAAGGCGCACCGCGACGCTGGGTAGTCCAGCCCTGTGCCTGGTAATACTCTTCTGCTGCTTCCACAGCGTAGATCTCGATTGCTTTACGCTTGATCGGGTCGACAACCCAGCCCTGACCGGTTTGGACTTGGCGTCGACGATTCGAAGTTTTCTTTGTTGTCGACTTCCCCGAATTACTCTTCTCGATAGCGAAGCTGCGGGGATCGGCGGGAATACCGGACTGCGCGACCAGGTCATCCCAGTTGTCGAATCCGAAGGTGGTAGCGACCGCGTCAAGCTCCGCGCTGTTTGCATCGACTATGCGTGGGGTCGACCCGGTGATTGCCGAGAGGCGAAGGGGCTCATGCAATACCGGCAACACAGACATGTCGACATCGGTAGCTTCGCCGAAGAACGAGACGCTCAACCGCACGGTGTACTCCCTGGTTGCCGCATTCGCCTCTGATGGAAGGCGGGGAGGCACCGGGCTTGTGACGGTATCCGGGTCATAGGGGGCAGTCTCCGCTGCTGCAAACGCGATATGGCCAGCGCGACTCGGTGTGTAGTTCCCCTCCTGTACTCGCGGACTTCCTCCGTCCACGCTGGAGCAGTAGAGAACGATATCGCCAGGATCTGGGGACATGTCATCGTTCAGTGAGCGTTTGAACGCCCAGTCTTGATGATTGAGGGCCCAGTTGTAGTCCTCGTTTTCGTAACCAGGGTTAGAAATCTTAACGACGAAAAGTCTCGGTGAAGTAGCCATAAACCGATTGAAGCACTGGTCAGTGGCCGACGCCTGAAGGCACACAGTATTTATTCAGGCTTCGGCGAGGATACGGACTTCACCCTCCGCTGACGCTTCGGGCTCAGGCTCATCCTTGATCCTCGCCTGGTTCTTCGTCGGCACCTGCTGCGTGAAGGTGCCCCGGCAGGCGTGAGGGCACCTCCCCTCCGCAGGATGCCTCCTGCAGAACCAGGCTCGCAGCCCGCGATCCGACCGAGGCACCACAACACCCCGAAATCACCCTCTAGAAGGCCCGTAGACGGCCGTTCGGGAGGGGAATGGGTGTTTGTTCGTCTATCGCCCTTACAGGGCCTTGTATCGAATGTTTTTGCTATCAGAAAGGAATGCGTATGTACGCAACACCAGACATGATCATCGACACCGTCCGCACGTTCGGCATCAACCATCCGAAGCCGGTGCAGACCCTGCTCGACGCAGCCGACGCGCTCGCCAGCACCGAGGCCGACGCGCCAGGCTGGGACGGTGTGCTCGACCCCGCCAAGGTGGGCGAGGTAGTCCGGGCCCACGCCCAGCACAAGCTCACCTCCGGCAAAGAGATGCGAGAAGCCATCAACCAGGCCCAGCTCAAGATCGCCCAGGCCCTGTCCACCGAGGTGAAGAACAACCTCGAGACCTACATCCCCCAGATCGAGGATGTGTTCGCGCCTGCTGCAGAGGCCTACGCCGAAGCCGTCAAAGATCTCCCGCGCGAGTTCACCGCCACCGAGGTCACCGACTGGGCGCCAGCACAGTTCGACGCATACACCCGAGCAAAGCAGGCATCCCAGATCATCGAGCAGGCCAAGAACTGGATGCTCAACCTCGGCAAGGTGGTGCGCGCCGAATCGTTCCCCAACCACCTGAACAACGAGCTCATCGTGCTCGAGCCGGACTGCCTGGAACGCTACGCAGCAATCCAGAAAGCCACCGGCAACACCGACCCCGCGATGCGGGCGGTTAACCCGGTTCGCCTGCGCGCTGTCCAGGACGGGGCCCGCCTTCAGTTGCAGCAGCCGTCGCGGGTACGCGAGGTTGTCGCAGGCTTCGAGCGTGAGCGCCAGGCAATGACCCCGTGGGAGGACCAGCAGCTGCACCAGCGCACCCCGAGCTACTAGACCTCCTCGGGAAGGGTTGTACCCGCTGCCGTCGAGGTGCTGCGCCAGCTGCCCGGTCGGCAATCGGGCACCAGCAGAAACGTCACGCACCACCAGCGCCTCGAGCAGGCGTCGGCGTCGCTCGGCGGCTGCACACGGCCGTACGCACGTAATCGCAGGTCAACTGGCCGAGAGGGCCCACCGGGTGTGCCCCTGCCCCCGCACGCCTGACCGGCAGTGATAGCGCGTGCCATCCCCGATGCTCACGAAACACCCATTTTTGTCACGAAAGGACCATTATGACCATCCACCAACCAGCAGGCCTCGGCCAGGCTGGCACCGACCTATGGACCTCGATGCACAACGAGTTCGACTTCACCGGCGAACCAGGCAAGATCGCCATCCTCGAGCGCGCATGCAGGACCGCCGACCAGATCGCCAAACTCGAACACGCCACCGCTGAGGCACCGATGACAGCCACCGGCTCGATGGGCCAACTCGTCATCCACCCCTTCATCCAGGAAATCCGCCAGCAAACCACCACGCTCAACAGCCTGATCAAGTCACTCGGGCTTCCCGACGCCGACGAAGCTGCCGTCGCCAAAGCAGACGCCAGGCGAATGCAAGCCACTCGCGCTGCACAGGCCCGTTGGAGGTAGCCGATGACCACACGAAAAAGAATCGGACCACGGACAACGCCTGAGGATGTCGCAGATGTAGTCGGTGATGCGGCACGCCGACGCCTCCCCACCAACAGCATCAGCGATGAAGAAGATTCGATAGGCAACTACCGAGCATTCTTCACGGATTTCAAAACTCAGGTCGCCCACGTCGCAGGACACCAGGACGCAGGGTTTGACATGCGGGTTGCGGAAGCGTGCAACGTGTCTCCGGCAGACTGGTTTCAAGCATTGATGTGCGGGGGCTCCGGCTAGGATGGCCTGCGTGGATCCGGTTCAGCGTTATCTTTCCGACAGTGCCCGTGAGCTGCTAAATTCCAGCGGCTACGACAAGGAGGAGCATTACGCATTCTGTTGCAGTATCGCCATGTCTGTGCTTCGTCACGGCGGGACCGAGGACGATTTCGAATCGGTGCTCGAAGGTAGCGACCTCGCCTCGTCGTACAAGTACGGTGACCGCAAGTGGCGCTACGACATCCAAGCAGCGTGGAGCTGGGCGGAGCAGGAATTCGATCCGCAGGCAACGGCCGAGGACCGTGAAACGGTCAGGGATGAGTTGCGCTTGCTGCGCGACCGGTTGGTCGAATCCAGCCTGAAGCGAAACATCCTCCCGACGTTGGACGCGCTCATCACCGAGGGGATTAACCGTGGTGCGTGGTCGATGAATATCTCGGTACGCGATCTGGGCCAGGTGCTGGGGGTTGCGCCAAGGACCGTGTCCCGTCATCTTGCTGCAGCAGAAGAAGCCGATGTCCTCCATCGGATGAAACAGGGCGAGGGGCTCGCCGACCTCATCGCTTTAAACCTGCGATGGACCGACCAAGAGGAAAAAGGGATAAATGCCACACACAAGGTGAATGGGGGTAGTAGTTATATGTGGCATAATTCCGTTTTCTCGCGGCATGGTCTTGGCCCGACAGCGGGTCGCGTATACGGTGCCCTCGCCACGATGACCGAGCCTGCGTCTGCTGCGGAAGTAGCGCGAGCTGCGGGCGTCGACCCAGCGACCGCCCGCAAACACCTTCCCCGCCTGGTCGAGCACGGTTTGGCGGTGGAGATCATCCGAGGAAGGCGCAAGGTGTACGAAGCTGTGGACGATCCTGACTTCGATGTCGCTGCTCTCCTCGCAGGGGTCGAACAATCACAGGATGACTACCAGACTCGCGTGGAAGTTGAACGTGAGCTGTACGCGAAACTCCAGCAACAACGCGCAACGCAGCGGGAGACGCCAAACACGAGTGCACCAGCCAAAGAGCCTCCCACAGTTACGCTGGATACCTACCAGCCGGAGGCGACGGGCTTCACGGGCGGGCGATTACCAGGGCCATGGGACGAATTTATGGGCAACCGGCCTCAACGCACCGTACGGCAAGACCCTTTTGCTGACGCCTCAGAAGACGCTACAGCCGACAATGACCCAGACCCCGCCTAGCCACTAACGTGGCAGGCAGGGCCTTGAAAAACAACAGCCTAGAACGGCAGGGCAGCACGCAGTTGCGGGTTGCTCATCACTGCAGCGCCCAGACCGCCAATCAGGCCAAGCAGACCAACAACCAGGGCAATAATCGATCCGGTAGAGCTTCCAGCCTGCTCCTCCTTCACCGTCCTAGTCACGGTCGCAGCCTCGGACGATTCAGTCACAGTGACTGTTTCGGTTGAGGGGCTGGCAGGCTCCACGACGGTGGTCGTAACGACCTCAGCTTCGGCCTTCTCGGTCAACGTTACGGTTGCCGCGGATTCAGGCGCTTCAACAGTCTTTGTGACCGTCTCAGTCGCCGGTCTAGCTGGCTTCGCCTTCTCCGTCACCGCGCTCGTAACCGTTAGTGGCGACGGAGCGGCCTGAGTGACGGTCACCGTGCTGGGCGCAGGCGCTGCTTGAGTCGCAGTAACCGTGGTAATCGCAGGTTCAGCGTGTTCCGTTACAGTCGAAGGCACAGTTACCGTCTCGATAACTGTGCTTGTTTCCGGGTTAGCCTTCTCCGTAATCGTTTTAGTCACCGGATTGGCCGTCTCAGTCACAGTGAGGGTTGTCGGAGTGCTCTTCGGGGCCATCTTGCTGGTTGTCGTAGGTGTGGCCGTTTCTACAACTGACATTGGTGGCGCATCACGCTTCGTGCTGGCAGAAGGTGATGTTTTAGATGTGGTCGAAGCTGGTGTCGGTCTAACCGCCGCTATGTGAAACGTCTTAACCTCAGAGCTTCCATCCCGGTACTCAAAGTTTACAACGAGGTCTCCAGATCCAGCCGTTTTCGGCTTAACTGTTACCTGTCCTTCGGAAACCGAAGCCAGCCACCCCTGAGGGGCATCCAAAATCTCGAGTTTCGTTCCTCGGGGTACATCACTGAAAGCAAGTGCTGTACCCTTACCAGTTTCGACCCGCTTGGTCTTTAATTCCGGCTCGAGAACGTGACGGAGCGCAGGGTGAATCGTGACCGTACGCTGAACGATTTCCCTGGAACTATCAGGGTAGGTGACCATGTATTTCGTCGTGTTAGAAACGGACCTGCTGTACGAATATGCCTCTGGAAAGAATTGAACCCAAAGCGACCCCGGGTACATCGTGCGTACGACAAGGTTGTTTTCGGAGAAACCATCATCAGAAAAGTTCGGGCTAAGGATCTGAACATCGGTTCCTTCGGGAACACCCAGATAAGCAAGCTGAGCGGAAACCTTCCGAGCTCCCAGGCCGAACGGCTTAGGTGGGGCCTCGATTTGCAGCTCGTATTGATCCTTCATCTTCGACCCAGACTGGGCCGATGCCTCCGGAATGTCGGACACAACGGGGCTAAGTATCAACGATACTCCGACAAACATGGCCCCAAAAACTCTCTTCAATTCACACCTCTAAATCGGCTTGCAGGTACGGAAGGTTGGGCACTACGCAACCAACGCCCAGCTTATTTTCAGTCAGCTTCATAGGTTTGTCCATATTAAATTCACGGATAGAGCCTTCAAAGCTCACCCTCAGATTGGTTTCAAACCTACTTAAGGGGTTTAGCTGCAGTCACTGCAATGCGCAGGCATCGAGGGGACATGTCAGAGAAACCAAACCCCGATTACCCCTCCGCCAAAGATCGCACCCGGGCGCGAAGTTGTGTTGCGTAAGTATAAATACCCTCGACGCCTTCCGGAATATCGAAGAGTTCCTCAGTCCGGTCCGGCGTGAAGACACCGATCCTCGGGATCTGGCGATCAAAGTAGAGGCGCGCAATTGGCTTGCGATTATTGTCCTGATAGAGGATTGCGCAGTAGCTCTTGGCATCTCGCATGGTGACATCGTTTGCTGGCACGTCGGAGCAGCAGATGGCGCGGATGATTCCAAACGCCTCGAGCTCCTGCTCAGTCGTGACGATGTCGGAGACTTCGACTTCGGTGGGAGCAGCCTCTTCTGGTTCTTCTGCGACGGCACCAGGGTCTTCCAAATCCTGGGCGGAACGGAGGCGTCGATTCACTTCATCGCGGACATACTGCGTCATCGCGGTGTGGGTAAGCTGCGTGAATTTCTCGAGGTTCTGACTCGTCATACGCTGATTCGTTACACGAGCAGCGATAATCCTCACCAGCTCTGCGCTCGGCTCCTTAAATTCCGCGGCGATCTCGCGACGTAGTTCCGAGACATACTTCAACTCCTCTGCCATAGCCAACAGCGTCGACGGATCGAAGTGTGGCTTCGTCATCTTCTCGAGGTTGGGCAGAGTACGAGCATCGATTTCGTTCAGGTCCAAGATGAGGAACGGCTTCTCATCCATACGGTTTGCCTGGTCCAACTGCGTGTAGAACTGGTAGACCTCACCGTTGGTGAGGATCGCGAACTCGGTGTCAGTTACGTTGAAATAACGCACGAGCTGGTTGGCGTGATTGAGGTCAAGAGGAGCGCCAATCTTCTTGCACTCGATGAGGAAGCGGAAGTCATCACCCTGCTTGATGGCGAAGTCCACCTTCTCACCCTTCTTGGTCCCCACGTCGGCGGTATATTCGGGGATCACTTCGCGAGGATCCGTGACGTCGTAGCCCAGCACGTCCGAGATAAACGGAATGATGAAGGCGGTCTTCGTAGCTTCCTCGGTCTCGATGATGGTCTTGAGTTCCTTCACCTTTCGGGCGAGGTTCGTCACTGCTTGCTCGACGCTCACTGGATGCTCTCCTTAAACTCCTGGACTTCTTGCACCTTATTCCAAGGTACTGGTCCCGAGTGGGGATTGCTGCACAACCGCGGGTGAATTCATTGCCGAAATGGTTCTAACACTCTGAAAACGAGCAACGTTGGTCGTACCATGCTGCTTGACAGAGTTTTTGGAGGAACAAATGGACAACCCGCGTTACATGCAACCCGCTACCCGTTTCATCGAAGACGTGAAATCCCCTGCAGGGATGGACCTGCTGGTCTCCCAGCTGAAGACGAAGAAGGGTGGTGCGGAGGCCAGCCTCGCTGGCGAGGAAGGATCCTGGCGCAACAGTCTTCCGTACATGGCGCGTGTGCTCGAAACAGCAAACCGACCTGAGCTGTGGGTGATGCTCGAGTATCGGCCGTTCCAGGCGGGCAACCAGCGCGCTGACGTGACGTTGCTGGGCAGGAAGAATGGCAAGCGGGCTGTCTTGGTGGTGGAGCTGAAGCAGTGGAGCAAGGCTTCATGGGACCCAGAACTGCGCAAAGCGTACGACTTCGGCGCGAAGTACGAGGAGTCTCGTCATCCATACGACCAGGCCGATGACTACGCACGCTTCATCGCGAACTACACCGCTGGTTTCCACCCGAGCGAAGCGATAGTAGAGGGTGCTGCGTTCCTCCACAACGCTAGTACCGAGCGAATCCAGCAGTTGTGGACTGCCGGTGCGATGCACCAGGAACGCACGTTTGCAGGTGATGCCGAAGGTATCGAGGCGCTGGCTGAGCTGATCCGCGACTTCTTTGATGAGGAAGAAAGCGGTCAGGAAACAGCGATTGTGCTGCGCGACGCCAAGCCAGAGCAAGGCCCCGAGATCCTGGAGGCAGCATCCCGGTTCTTCCAGGATCCGGATGCTTTTCCGCTAACCGACGAGCAACACAAGGTCGTTGCCACAGTCCAGGGCATTCTCCGCGAGACGGAGAAGGATATGGACAATCTCTCGAAGAAGGCCATCGTGGCCATCCAAGGTGCAGCTGGCTCCGGTAAAACGTGGATCTGCGTCCACCTGCTTGCAGCGGAGGCTAAGGGACAGCGCCAGGTTGCGTTCGCTACGAACTCATCGCAACTGCGCGCGAGTTTGCAGAAGGCTGCGAAATCAAACCCAGAGACTAAGGCACTGCAGGGGATGATCACCTCTGCGCGTTCCTACTGGGATCTCGAAAGCCATGCGGGCACGAAGGATCTGCTCATCGTGGATGAGGCGCAGCGCATCAGCGAGTGGACGATCCGCACCGGATTCGGTAACGCGAAGCACGTGCAGGCTGAGCTCGAGGAGAAGAACATTACTCAGCTCAGAGAGCTGGTGCAGACTGCCAAGGTCGTGGTGCTGATGATGGGCACTCACCAGCAAGCCAATCCAGCGGATTACCTCACCGTAGACAAAGCGGAAAAACTAGCTGACCGGCTGCACATCCCGTTCCACTTCTTGGAGCTCACCGAGCAGCACCGTTCGCGCGGATCGAAGGCATACGAAGAGTGGGTGCAGGCGCTGGTCAACGGCGAACCTGAAGTGTGGCGTGACAGGGATGGTTTCACCGTCACCGTCGCAGACTCGCCAGCAGAGCTAGAACATTTGACGATGGGCTCCGAGGGTGACAATCGCCTACTCGCGGGTTTCGCGTGGGAGTGGCAGAAATGGCCGAAGCCAGCGCCTTCCTCGATTGATGAGGTCCCGTACGACATTGTCGAAGGTGAATGGAAGAAGCGTTGGAACCTTCGAAACAAGATCGACGGCTACCCCAGTGATGTGAACTGGCCACTCGACCCCAAGGGTGCTGAACAGGTCGGCTCGATCTTCACTTCGCAAGGCTTTGAGTTCGACAACGTCGGCGTCCTCCTCGGTCGTGACTTCGTCTACAGCCCCAGCGACGAGCGGATGTCCGTGAACATCGAGGAGTCGAAATACGCCAAGCTCGCACAGAAAGCCCGTAAGGATGAGACCTTCGCAGAACGCATCCGAGACCAGTACAACGTGCTGCTCACCCGCGGCATGAACTCCGTCGTCCTTCATTCGGTTGACCCGAAAACGAATGCATTCCTGAAGTCAGTCGTGAACCCCTAAAAGACGATAACCCGACGTGGGCCGTCGGTTGGGGGCGCGCTACATCGGATTATCGCGCAACATAATGTTGCCTGTCGAATATTACCCTCCTTACCTGGAAGGTTTCCAACTAATCTCGCGAGGAGGGCAATAGTTCCTATTTAGTGAAAAGGAGTTTTATATGAGCAAGATCGTAATATATCCCGCATCAAGAGGTCCCGCCGTTGAGCACTATGCAGAAACAATGAGCGAACCGATTGATTTTACGAAGTACCAGTCCATCATCTCCACCGATGCTTATCAGAAACTTCTGCGATCATTTCCCAACGGTAAAGCTCAGTTCTGGGGCACTCGACCGGGAAAGCTCACAGCTCTGTACAACGATCTCAACATCGACGATGTCGCACTGTTCTACCGCACCGGGAAATTCATAAGCCGTGGGACCATCGAAGTCAAACTCCATGAGCCTGCACTTGCGGAGACTCTGTGGGGGAAAGCCGGAGATGGAAGATTGTGGGAGCTTATGGTTGCAGTCACGGACGTGGAGGAACGTGATCTCCCCGCAGACCCGCTAAAAACTCTCCTTGGTCACAGCCCCGGCTGGCACTACCCGGGGACGATGTTGGTTCCGGAAGAACTAACGGAAGAGGTGATCGAGCAATTCAACCTCGAGACCCCCCACGGATCAAGCACGGCGGGTGCAGGCCCTTCGGCCAGCGCAACGATTCCACCAAGCACTGCGATCACCGATGGTCACGCGGAGCAAATCGTTCGAAAGGAGCAACGCAAACTCCGGGCGTTTCTCTTGCAGGGGCGGGCCGAGGCTGAATGCGCTTTTTGCGGAGAAACAAGGCCCGCAACCATGTTGAGGGCAGCGCATATTAAGAAGCGGTCAGACGCAACCACAGCCGAGAGAAACGACTTCAACCACATCGCACTTCTTGCGTGCGTGATTGGTTGTGATGCGTTCTTTGAGGAGGGGTTCATCTCGGTTTCTGCGGATGGAACGATCATTTCCGGCGGCGGTTCTTACTTGGACGATTTCCCTCAGCTTAAGAACCAGATCCAGGGATTGGATGGCCGAACGGTTGGTGTCAATATGAGCGGGCGCGAAGACTATTTCGAGTGGCATCGCCAAATGCGTTTCAGGGCACCGAGCGACGCTAGTTAGGGATCAAACCGAAAAGCCCCAGGGAGTCGCGGATGTCGCGCCTACAACCTGGGGCTTTCCGGTGCGCGGGGAGGTGTGCGCACCTACTCCAGCTGGGGGAATGCGGAGTAAGGCCAAGGATGCCATGCGAACGCTAACCCCGCTACTCGAATCACCAAACACATCAGTGACCTGGTTGTTTTATGTCCTACATAAGCAGCGTTTGACTGGGAGCACGGAGGCATGACCGATTTGGACAACCTGATCCCGCTGTGCTCGAGCTGCCACTCCCAGGTGAGCCACGGAGTGATCACTATCGAGCGACAGGGGAGCGATTTGTTCTTCACGTTCAAAAATGGTGCCCGGTTCGTCTCGCGTAATCGAAAGCAGCCGAGGCGGATGGAGTACGTCACCGGAGATTCGTTCGCCGGGTGAGGGGATTGGAACTAGGCGGTCCCGGTGGTGCACAGTGGTGGACATGAACCGCTGGGTGCTGCACATCGACATGGATGCGTTCTACGCGTCCTGCGAGCAGCTGACCCGGCCAACGCTGAAGGGGCGCCCGGTGCTGGTGGCGGGAGTGTCCGGCCGAGGAGTGGTCGCCGGCGCGAGCTACGAGGCGCGCAAGTATGGGGCGCACTCGGCGATGCCGACGCACCGGGCGGCGCGCTTGGTGGGGTCGAAGGCGGTGCTGGTGGCACCACGCAGGCCGGTCTACGCGGCAGCCTCGCGGCGGGTGTTCGAGGTCATCGGCAGGTACGTGGACGTGGTGGAGCAGCTGTCCATCGACGAGGCGTTCATGGAGCCAGAAGATTTGGTCGGGGCGAGCCCGGAGGATGTGGAACAGTGGTCGAACGAGCTGCGCGCGGCGATCAAGGAGGAGACAGGTCTGCCCAGCTCGATCGGGGCGGGTCCGGGAAAGCAGTACGCCAAGATTGGCTCGGGCCGGGCAAAGCCGGACGGGGTGTTTGTCATCCCGCACGACCGGCAGCTAGAGATTTTGCACCCGATGCCGGTCAGCGAGCTGTGGGGCGTGGGCCCGGTGACGGAATCGAAGCTGCTCGCCGCCGGAATTGAAACGATCGGGGACCTCGCCAACCTCAGCGAGAAAGAGCTGGACATCGCCATCGGCGGCGCGGTGGGCAAGCAGCTGTGGTGGTTGGCGCGGGGCGTGGACGAGCGGCCGGTGGCGCCGAGGGCGGAGTCGAAACAGATCTCCTCGGAGCACACGTACCCGCAGGATCTGACCACCCCGCCGGAGGTGGACGCGGCGTTGGAGCGGGCGGCTGCGGAGTCGCACCGCAGGCTGCGCAAGGACGGCCGCGGGGCGCGCACGGTGACGGTGAAGCTGCGGATGGCAGACTTCCGCATCGAGTCGCGTTCGGCGACGCTGCCGTACGCCACCGATGACGCGGAGACGCTGCTGGCCACTGCCTTCCGGATCGTGCGCTATCCGGACGAGGTGGGCCCGATCCGGCTGGTGGGAGTGTCGTACTCCGGGTTGGAGGACACGTTGCAGGATGTGCTCTTTCCGGAGCTGGACCAGGCGATTGTGAAGCCGGCGCCGGTGTCGGCGGACTACGAAACCGGGGTGAGCGACCACGAAACCCAGCTGGATACGGAGGTGCTTCAGGAGTCAGCACCGGAGCGTGGTGTGTGGCGCGCGACTCAGGACGTCTACCACCCGGACTACGGCCACGGCTGGGTCCAGGGCGCCGGCAAGGGGTGGGTGACGGTGCGGTTTGAAACGCGGGCGACGGGCCCGGGCAGGATCAAGAGCCTGCGCGCGGACGACCCGCAGCTCCAGCAGGCGGACCCGTTGGATTCGCTGGCGTGGGAGGACTGGTTCTCACAACAGTGAGCTCGGGTTCACGCCGCTGGCCAGCGCGGTGGCCAGCGCGATGCGGGCCTGGCCGGCGCTGAGGTAGCCGGCGGGCAGCGCGCCAAGATCGCCGAGGGTGGAGCCGCCGCCGGCCCCGCCGTACGCGAACGACACCTCGCCGTAGGGCACCGACGTGGCGACAACCACAGGGACCCCGCGACGCAGCAGCTTTGCGACGGCTCCGCCCATGCACGCCGACACATTGCCGGAACCGAGGGCTTCGAGGACGAGCCCGTCGATAGGCCCGAGCGCGCGGATGAGAGCGTCGTCGGCGCCGGCCCACGCGCGGATGATGGGGATGTTCAACTCGCCCAGTGGCGCGGGAGGCACCGCCATGGGGCGGGGCAGGGGCGTAGTGCTGGTCAGGGTGAAGGCGTGCTCGGCGGTGGTTTGCGTCTTCATCAATCCGCGCGCCGGGAGGGTCTCGCCGGCAAAGTGGACGAGCACGCCGGTATCGCGCCGGGTGGCGGCCACCTCGATCGCGCCGCGCAGGTTGGCGGGCCCGTCGGGGTGCGCATGATCGGCGGAGCGCATTGCGCCGGTGAGCACCACGGGGCGGGAATCGGAGTGGACAAGGTCCAGCGCGAGGGCGGTTTCGGCCATGGAATCGGTGCCGTGGGTGATGACGAGGGAGGCGGAGTCGTCGAGAAGCGAAGTGCGCACGGTTTCGCGCAACATGTCGATCTCAGCCAAGCCCAAGGACGAGGAATCGAGGCTGGCGACGTCGATGGCGCGGACTTGGCGCGTGGTGCCGCAGCGGGCGACGAGTTCCTCGCCAGTGAGGGTGGGCACGAGCGCGCCGCGGGCGTTTGCAGTGGAGGCGATCGTGCCGCCGGTTGAGATGACTAACACGTTCATGCACACAGAGTGCCAGAAAGTTGCGGGTGTGCAGTAACGTGAAGCGAGAGATTTACGCTACGCAAGGAGAACACGTGAAAACACCGAAACTTGTCGCAGCCGCAGCTGTCGCGGGGCTTGCACTGAGCCTGACGGCCTGCTCCGAGGATTCGGACACGACTGAAACTACTGCCGCATCCCAGGCGGCCTCCTCCGAGGCCGCCCCGGTGGCCGAAATGCCGACGGCGGAAGAGCTTAACGCCGTGCTGCAGCGCGCTGCCGACCCGAACCTGCCGATCGCCGAGCGAGCGAACACCGTGCAGGGCGGCGAGACCACGCCGGAGCTGTTCGACCTGATGACGCAGTCGCAGCAGGAATCCGGCGCGAACTTCCAGGTGGTCAACCCGGTGTTGCCGGGCTACACCGCCAACTCCGTGCTCGCCACTGTGAACTTCACCCGCCCGAACGCCGAATCCCAGCTGGCGGAAGACGTGGAGTTCATCAACGAGGAAGGCAACTGGAAGATCTCCAAGAGCTGGGCATGCTTCCTGGTCAGCAACACGCTGCCGCCGGAGCAGGTGCCCGACATGTGCAACAGCGGCGCCCCCGCCGCCCCTGAGGCGCCGGCCGAGCAGGCGCCGGCCGAGCAGGCGCCTGGCCTCTAAGCGCCGTACTGCACAGCGCGGGTGATGTCCTGGACCACCCGCGCTTTGTCGTTTTCGCCGTAGATCAGGCGAGTGGTCCAGGCGGTCTGTCCGGAAACGGGCAGCGGGTGAGACAGGTCCACCACGATCTGGCCCTCGGAAGTTGTGCGCGAGGAATCTACCTGCACGCTTTCACCCTCGAGCTCGCTGGGGCCGTCTACGGTGACGGTGTTGTTCTGGGGGCGTTCCTCAACCTTCGTGTCCAGCGTCAGCGCGTCGCCGTCGCGCGAGACCAGCGTGTAGGTGGTGGTGCGCGTCATGGAGGCGTCGCCTGCGACGCGGTTTTCCACGGTCCACGTCGCGCCGGGGCCGATCGGCTCGTCGGGGAAGACGACGGTGCTGTTGATGAGGGCGATGAGGGTGGGTTCGACGTGCTGCAGGCCGCGCTGCGGGGCGTCGGTAGGCGCGAGCAGTTTCAGGGTGGAGACGCGGCCGGTGTCGTCGGTGCGCCAACTCATGCGGAACCCCTCGGAGGCGGCGACGTCCTGGCCGATGTCCAGGTCGGAGTGCTTGCCGGAACCGACCACAAAGTCGATGCGGGAATCGGCGTCCTCTTCGCCGTCGGAAGGGGCGGGGGCGTCGCCGGCGGTCACGGTCAGCGGCAGGGTGGTTTTGTTCACGTCGCCACCGGCGGGTGCGTCGGCGTCCTCGGCTTCGCCGGGGGCTGCCACGTGCTGGTCCACGCCGGAGGAGACCGCAACTGAGGTATCCCACTCAGCGGCGGGTGAGTAGCGCACCTCATCCGGGTTCTCGCCGGGGTTGACCAGGGTGACCGAAGGAGCGTCGATAGGAAATGCCGGCACCCCGGCCACCGGATCGTCATCTGCTGAGGAGCAGGCGGTGAGCGCGAGGGTGAGCGTGGCGGCGGCGGTGATACTGCGGAGGGTGCGGAACATTCTTCAAAAGCTACCTGGCCCGCGCAGCGGAATACAGGCAGCCCGCATGCGACCGGCTAAAGTGGTTCGGCGATGAAGCAGGACACGACAGCACAACGCACCCCGCGCTACCTCGGACTGGTGGTGGCGGTCATGCTCGCGGTTGGCGCGGCGGACCAGGGGATCAAGCAGCTGATGCTGAACTGGTTGGAGCCCGGCGTTCCGCAGCCGGTGATCGGGGACTGGTTCCGCTTCTACCTGCTGTTCAACTCCGGCGCGGCGTTTTCCATGGGGGAGAACCTCACCTGGTTGTTCACCGCGATCCAGCTGGCTTTCGTGCTGGGTGCGCTGTGGTTCGGGCCGCGCATGACCTCGAAGTGGGAGGCGCTGGGGCTCGCACTTGTTGCGGGCGGCGCGTTGGGCAACCTCACGGACCGCTTGTTCCGGGACCCCGGATTCTGGTTCGGCCACGTGGTGGACTACATCTCCGTAGGAAACTTCGCGGTGTTCAACTTGGCCGATGCGTCGATCACCGTCGGCGTTGTCGTGTTCATCCTGGGCACGCTCGCGGCGGAGATGAAGGGAGGCGACCATGGGCGGTGAGTTCCGGGCCCTTCCCGTGCCTGAGGGGCTTGAGGGCATGCGGGTGGACGCGGCGATAGCCAAGCTCTTCGGAGTCTCCCGCTCTGTCGCCTCCGAGATGGCGGCGGAGGGCGATGTGCTTGTCGACGGAGCTGCCGCTCAAAAATCCGACCGCGTCACTGCGGGCGCGATGCTGGAAGTCACCCTGCCCGAGCCGAAGCGCGCCCCGCAGCCGGTGACCGAGCTGGTGGAGGGACTGGAGATCCTCTACCAGGACGCGGACGTGATCGCCGTGGACAAGCCCGTGGGCGTGGCCGCGCACCCGACGCTGGGCTGGGAAGGCCCGGACGTGGTCGGCGGGCTGCAAGCGATGGGCTTTACCCTGCCGGACGCCGGGCCCCCGGAGCGCCAGGGCATCGTGCAGCGCTTGGACGTGGGCACCTCCGGGGTGATGATCGTGGCGGCGAGCGTGCCCGCCTACTCCGTGCTCAAGCGCGCCTTCAAGGAGCGCACGGTGGACAAGACCTACCACGCGATGGTGCAGGGGCTGCCGGATCCGATCGAGGGCACCATCGACGCGCCGATTGCGCGCCATCCGTCGGCAGGCTGGAAGTTCGCCGTCACCCAGGACGGCCGCCCGAGCGTGACCCACTACAGCGTCATCGAGGCCTTCCGCCGCGCGAGTCTTTTGGACATCCACCTGGAAACCGGACGCACCCACCAGATCCGCGTGCACATGTCCTCGGTGGGGCATCCCTGCGTGGGCGACCCCATGTACGGCTCCGACCCGAACCTGGCCAAGGAGCTGGGCCTGAAGCGCCAGTGGCTGCACGCCACCAAGCTGGGGTTTACCCACCCGCGCACCGGCGAGTACATGGAGGTCGCCTCCGAGTACCCGGAGGATCTGCGCACCGCGCTGGATAAGGTGCGGAACGGCTAGATGCGCGCACTCGCCCTGGTGCTCGCGCTCGTGGCCGGATTCTGGCTCATCGGCGAGGCCAACCCGCCTGCCCCGCCAGTACTGCAGGGCGACCAGCTCGGTCCGGAGAACGGGGAGACCACGCAGCAGTACGTCCAGCGCGCCGCCGCAACTCTCGACCACGATGAGGCCTCCTTCGCGTTGGTCACCTTCGACCGGCCGCTTGACCCCGACGATGCTGCCGCGGCACTCGAGCCCGCCCCGCGCGTGAGCGCGCTGGTGGTTCCGGGGGTGGCTCCGGTGGTGGTCCCGGAGGCGTCGATAGGCGCAATGCGTATCGACGTCCTCCGGTCCGCCACCACCTCCCCAATCGCCGGAGCAGTAGTGTTTGCCCCGCGCACGCAACTAGAGCGGATTAACGCCACGGACACGGTCCTGGCTGTGGAAATGCTGCCAGCGGATGCGGTGTGGGGAGCGTTTTCCATCACTCCTTCTGCGACACGTTGGGGTGTATAGTTTGCGGAGTTGTACGCAGGCCCGTTTTGCACCTTTAGGCAAGGAGAGCTCTTGACTTCCTCTACCGAAAACTCGACCGGACACAAGCGTCTTACCCGAGCAGGGCTTGCGTTGGTGACAACCTCCGCACTCTTCCTCGGTGCTTGCGGATTCGGCGGCGGCAGCGACGACGGTGCCGAGGGGGCGGGCCTGAACCCCGGCGACTACACCGTGGCCACCAACGAAGGCGTATCCGACAGCGTTGTGGTCAACGGCACGATCGAGCCGATCCGCTCCGTGAACATCTCCACCCCGGTGCAGTCCGAGGTGGAAAAGGTGGCAGTCAAGGCGGGCGACCGTGTGCAGCCGCAGCAGTTCCTGGCATCCATGAACTCGGAGCAGTTGGAACGCCAGCTGGAGGTCCAACAGAAGCAGCAGGCCAACGCGCAGGCGGACGCCCAGGCGCAGGTGGACCAGGCCCGCGCGGCGCTCAACGCCCACCAGGAGAGCGTGAACAACGGCACCAACGAGGCCATCCGTGCCGCCCAGGCGCAGGTCAACCAGGCGCAGGCGGCGTACGACGCGGCCGTGGCCGCGAACGGCGGAGCCCGCATTGTCAACCGCGGCATCGCGGCCGTCGAGCACGCAGCCGGCGGCATTTCCTCGAACCTCGGCATCAGGACAGCGCCCCCGGCCGCGCCGCAGCCACCGGCAGCGCCGGCCGCGCCGGCTCCGGAGCAGCCCGGCCAGCCTGGACAGCTGAGCCCCGAGCAGCTCGCGCAGCTGACGGGAGAGAACGCTGGCGGCGGCGCGGCCGTGGGCGCGGGCTTGAGCGTCGAAGAGGCCAGGGCCGCGCTGCAGGACGCGCAGGCGGGCCTAGCTGCGGCGCGGTCCGCGGCGGCGCAGGAGGGTAACCAGCTGCAGGCGCAGCTGGATTCCGCCACGCGCCAGGCGGAAACTGCCCAGCTCGGCGACGGTGACGGCACCCTGGAGTACCAGGTGCGCGAATCCACCATCTACGCCCCGATGGCGGGTCTGGTTACCAGCGTGGACGTGCGCGAGGGCGACATCCCGCAGGGCAAGCTGCTCACCATCGCGGATGACTCCCGCTTGGTCATCCGCACCGACGTGCGCGAGTCGGACGTCCCCAACGTCAAGGAGGGCGACCGGGTGGAGTTCACCACCACCGCCACCGGCAAGAAGACGTTTAAGGGCCGCGTCACCCGTATCGCGCCGGCGTCCGATTCCGTTGCCAGCGGCAACCAGAACCCGATGCAAGGTATGCCGCAGCAGGGCAACAACAAGTCCAGCGAGGTGACCTTCCCGGTGGAGATCGAGGTCACCGGCGACAAGGAAGGCCTGCTGCTCGGCGGTTCCGCCCGAGCGGAGATCATCACCGCCGAGGCGAAGGACGCGCTGAACGTGCCGCTGGACGCCGTCTACGGCGAGGACAACGACCAGAAGGTGCTCGTGCTGGCCACGGACGGCGACGACGCCACATCCGGCACCGTCGAGGAGCGCAAGGTGAAGACCGGCGCCTCCAACGACGTGGACGTCGCAGTCACCGGCGGCGAGCTCAAGCCGGGCGACATCGTGATCAACTGGCCGGATGAGTACCAGGACCGCCTTGGCGAGAGCGTGGAGATCACGGACCCGAACTTCAACCCGGACCAGGTGCGTCAGGCGCGGGAGAAGAAAGAGCGCACCACGGCCACGGTGACGGTCACCAGCACCCGTCGTGCCGCCGAGGGGCAGCAGTAGATGACGGAGGCTTTCAAGCACGGCGGCATGGCCGATTCCGGCCTGCTCATCGACATGCGCAATGTGGTCAAAACCTACAACGAGGGCGAACCCAGCGAACTGACGGTGCTGCACGGGGTGGACTTCTACGCCGACCAGGGCGAGTTCGTCTCCATCGTCGGCCCGTCCGGCTGCGGCAAGTCCACGTTGATGAACCTGATCGGCATGCTGGATAGGCCCACGGAGGGTGCCTACGCCTTCAACGGCGAGCCGGTCTACGCCAAGGAAGACAAAGAGCTCGCGTCCTACCGCAGCAAGAACATCGGCTTCATCTTCCAGAACTTCAACCTGATCGGGCGCATGGACGCGCTGCAGAACGTGGCCATGCCCATGATGTACGCCGGTGTGGAGCGCAAGGAGCGCGACGAGCGCGCCGCCGAGCTGCTGGACCGGATGGGCATGGGCGACCGCCTGCACCACAATCCGAACGAGCTTTCCGGCGGCCAGAAGCAGCGCGTGGCCATCGCGCGCAGCCTGGCCAACGACCCGGATCTGCTTCTCGCGGACGAGCCCACAGGCGCGCTGGACTCGAAGACCGGCCGCATGGTGATGGACCTGTTCCACGAGCTGAACCAGGACTTGGGCAAGGCCATCGTGTTCATTACCCACAACCCGGAGCTCGCCGAAGAGACCGGACGCGTGGTGGAAATGATGGACGGCCGCATCGCCGGCGTGCGTCAACCGGGAGGGGCGAGCTAGATGAACATCCGCGAATCCATGCGGCTGGCCATGTCCAGCCTGAACACGAACAAGCTGCGCTCGCTGCTGACACTCCTGGGAATCATCATCGGCATCATGGCCGTGATCATCATTATGACGCTCGGCCGCGCCCTGGAAAACGACGTCATGGGCGGCCTCGAAGACGCCGGAACCACCACCTACCCGGTCATGATCCACGAGCGCCCCGAGGAGGGCGAGGGCAGCGACGACCCGTTCGCGGGCTTCGGCATGGCCCCACCGTCGGAGGAGCGCGACGGCATGAGCTTGGACGACCTCAACGACCTGTCCTCCACATTCGGCGACCGGATCCGCGGCGTGGACATCGACGTCTCCGGCCAGGGCGAGGCCAGCACCGGCGACGATTCCGTCTCCGTCGGCATCAACCCCGCGCTGACCGGCTCGCTAGACCTGCGCAGCCTGAAGGTGCAGTACGGGCGCGGCATCACGCAGGACATGCTGGACGGCCGCCGCCCCGTCGCGGTGGTCTCGCCCGAGCTTGTTGAGGCGCTTTTCGACGGCGATTCTGCCGCCGCCCTCGGCTCCCGCTTCGACGTGGACGTGGACGGGACCACCAGCGTGTTCACCATCGTCGGTGTGCTGGAGCGGGCGGAGAAGGACCCCGCGTTCGGGCAGTCTGCAGCCGCGGAAATCTTCATCCCGGCCACGGCCGCGGACAGGGTTGGGCTGGACGCCAGCTGGACCCCGTCGTTTAGCGTCCGCTCCTCACCCGAAGAAGACCCGGAGGTCTTCCGCGCGGACCTGCAGTCCTACTTGGACCGCAAGTACGCCGGCAACGAGGATTACGAGGCTGAGGTATTCGATATCTCCGCGAGCCTGGAGGGTCTGACCACGATCTTCCGCACGCTGTCCACGGTGCTGTCCGCCATCGGCGGCATCTCGCTGCTCGTCGGCGGCATTGGCGTGATGAACATCATGCTCATCACGGTTACCGAGCGCACCCGCGAGATCGGTGTGCGCAAGGCCCTGGGCGCGACGCAGAACGACATCCGTGTGCAGTTCATCGTCGAGGCGATGCTGGTCTGCCTCATCGGCGGCATCATCGGTGTGATCCTCGGCGGCGCGATCGGCATGATCGCAAGTTCCGCGGTGTTGGACCTGACGTGGCCGCCGCTGAGCGCCGTGATTTTCGCGCTGCTGTTCTCGCTCGCGACAGGTGTGTTCTTCGGCGCGTACCCCGCCTCGAAGGCGGCGAAGATGCAGCCTATCGACGCCCTCCGGTACGAGTAACCGCACTGGTTTTCGAGGGGATTCGCGCGTGTCGGCGCGCCGTCTAAGATGAGCCGCATGGCCAAAAAATCCTCCTTCGTGCACCTGCATAACCACACCGAATTTTCCATGCTGGACGGCATGGCGAAGGTGGACATGCTCGCCGACGAGGTGGTGCGCCAGGGCATGCCCGCGGTGGGCATGACCGACCACGGCAACATGTTCGGCTCGAACGCGTTTTACCGGCGCATGGTGGATGCCGGGGTCAAGCCGATCATCGGCATCGAGGCGTACATGGCACCTGAGTCCCGCTTCAACAAGAAGCGCGTGCTGTGGGGCACCCCGGACCAGAAGCGTGACGACGTTTCCGCGTCCGGCGCGTACCTGCACCAGACCATGCTGGCGGAAAACGCCACGGGTCTGCGCAATCTGTTCAAGCTGTCGTCCTTGGCCTCCTACGAGGGGCAGCTGGGTAAGTGGCCGCGCATGGACGCGGAGCTGATCGCCGAGCACGCGGACGGCATCATCGCCACCACGGGCTGCCCGTCGGGCGACGTGCAGACGCGCCTGCGCCTGGGCCAATACGACGCGGCGCTTGAGGCCGCGGCGATGTGGCAGGACATCTACGGCAAGGACAACTACTTCCTGGAGCTGATGGACCACGGCCTGCACATCGAGCGGCGCGTGCGCGAGGACCTGCTGCGCATCGGCCAGGCGCTGGATCTGCCGCCGCTGGTGACCAACGACTGCCACTACGTGCTCGAGTCCCAGGCGCCGGCGCACGAGGCGATGCTGTGTGTGCAGACCGGTAAGACGCTGCTTGACCCGGACCGCTTCAAGTTCGACGGCACCGGCTACTACATCAAGTCCGCGGAGCAGATGCGCGAGCTGTGGGATTCCACGGTGCCGGGCGGCTGCGACAACACCTTGTGGATCGCGGAGCGCGTCGGCGACTACGGCGAGCTGTGGGAGGAGCACCCGCACGACCGTATGCCGATTGCCGATGTGCCGGAGGGGCACACGCCGACCACGTGGCTGCGCGAGGAAGTCCAGCGCGGGCTGGAGGATCGCTTCGACGGGGGAGAGGTGCCGGAGGAGTACCTCACGCGCGCGAGCTACGAGATCGACGTCATTGACATGAAGGGCTACCCGTCCTACTTCCTCATCGTGGCGGAGCTGATCAAGCACGCCCGCGAGATCGGCATCCGCGTCGGACCGGGCCGTGGTTCCGCGGCAGGTTCCCTGGTTGCGTACGCGCTGACGATCACCAACATCGACCCGATGGAGCACGGCCTGCTCTTCGAGCGATTCTTGAACCCGGAGCGCCCGTCCGCGCCGGATATCGATATCGACTTCGACGACCGCCGCCGCGGCGAGATGATCACATACGCCGCCGAGCGCTGGGGCGAGGACAAGATCGCCCAGGTGATCACCTTCGGCACGGTGAAGACGAAGCAGGCGATTAAGGACTCGGCGAAGGTGAACTTCGGCCAGCCCGGCTTCCAGATGGCGGACCGCATCAACGGCGCGCTGCCGCCGGCGATCATGGCGAAGGACATTCCGCTGTCCGGCATCACCGACCCGGAGCACGAGCGCTACACCGAGGCCGCGGAGGTCCGCTCGCTGATTGAGACGGATCCGGACGTGGCCAAGATTTATGAGACGGCGCGCGGTCTCGAGGGCGTGGTGCGCCAGGCCGGTGTGCACGCGTGTGCCGTGATTATGGCGTCAGTGCCGCTGATGGAGCACATCCCGATGTGGAAGCGCCCGGCAGACGGGGCGATCATCACCGGCTGGGACTACCCGGCGTGCGAGGCCATCGGCCTGCTGAAGATGGACTTCCTGGGGCTGCGCAACCTCACCGTGCTCGGCGACGCGTTGGAGAACGTGAAGAAAAACCGCGGCGAAACCATCGACTTGGAGGCGCTGGACACCGACAATCAGGCGGTCTACGAGCTGCTCTCGCGCGGCGACACCCTGGGCGTGTTCCAGCTGGATTCCGGCGGCATGCAGGAGCTGCTCAAGCGCATGAAGCCGACCGGCTTCAACGATATTGTCGCGTCGCTGGCGTTGTACCGCCCGGGCCCGATGGGTGTGAACGCCCACTGGGATTACGCGGACCGCAAAAACGGGCGCAAGCCGATCACGCCGATCCACCCGGAGCTGGAAGAGCCGCTCAAGGAGATCCTGGACGAAACCTACGGCCTGATCGTCTACCAAGAGCAGATCATGAACATCTCGCAGAAGGTGGCGAACTACACGGCCGGCCAAGCAGACGGCTTCCGCAAGGCCATGGGTAAGAAGAAGCCGGAGGTGCTAGCGAAGCAGTACGAGACGTTTTCCGCCGGCATGTTCTCCAACGGCTACTCCAAGGAGGCCGTGGACGCGCTGTGGGGCACCATCGAGCCGTTCGCGTCGTACGCGTTCAACAAGTCCCACGCCGCAGGTTATGCGCTGGTGTCCTACTGGACGGCCTACATGAAGGCGAACTACGCCGCCGAGTACATGGCTGCGCTTTTGACCTCCGTGGGCGACAAGAAGGACAAGTCCGCGATTTACCTGTCGGATTGCCGCCACCTGGGCATTAGCGTGCTGCAGCCGGACATCAACGAGTCCGAAGAGAACTTCATGGCTGTCGGCGAAGACATCCGATACGGGCTTGCCGCCGTGCGCAACGTCGGCGTGGAAGTGGTGGAGTCCATCAAGAAGACCAGGAAGGAAAAGGGAGCGTTCACCAGCTTCTCCGACTACCTGGACAAGATCGAGCTGGCGGCCTGCAACAAGCGAATCACAGAATCGCTGATCAAGGCCGGCGCGTTCGACTCGTTGGAGCACCCGCGCAAGGGGCTCATGCTGATCCAGGAAGACGCCGTCGATTCCGTCCTTGCCACGAAGAAAGCGGCGGACAAGGGGCAGTTCGACCTCTTCGCCGGTTTTGGCGGGGAAGACGGCGCCGACAATTCCGCGTTCACCATCGAGGTGCCTGACGACGAATGGGACCGAAAGCACAAGCTCGCACTGGAGCGCGAGATGCTCGGCCTGTACGTCTCTGGCCACCCGCTCGACGGCTTCGAGGAGGCCATCGACGCGCAGACGGATACCCAGCTGACCACCATCCTCTCCGGCGAAATGCGCAACGGGGCGGAGGTGACCATCGGCGGGCTGATCTCCTCCGTGGATCGCCGCTTCTCTAAGAAGGACGGCTCGCCGTGGGCCATCGTGACCGTTGAGGACCACCACGGCGCCCAGGTAGATGTCCTGCTATTTAACAAGGTGTACGCACTGGTTGCGCCGCAGATTGTGGAGGACAACATCATCCTGGTCAAGGCGCACGTGTCCATCCGCGACGACCGCATGAGCCTGTTCGGCGACGACGTGAAGGTGCCCGAGCTCGGCCCCGGCAATGGTGCGGGCCTGCCGCTGCGCCTGACCATGCGCACGGACCAGTGCACCGCGGAAAACATCGCGAAGCTCAAGGGCGTGCTGGTGAACAACGCCGGCGACTCCGACGTCTACCTGAATCTGGTCAACGGCGAGCACAGCCAACTGATGATTCTGGGCGACCACCTCCGTGTGAACCGCTCTGCCAGCTTGATGGGCGATTTGAAGGCGACACTGGGAGCCGGGATCTTGGGCTAGCACCTGGTGCTAGGCAAACGGAAAGCCCGTCCGGTGTAAAACCGGGCGGGCTTTTAGTTTGCGCTACAGGCTTTTACTTCTTGCCCGTCAGCTGCTTGAGGTTCTCCTTCAAGCCTGGGACTGCGCCCACAACCACCATCAGGGAGCTGATCGCCGCTGCGAGTGCAGTGACCCAGAGAGAGATCTTACCGATCACTTCGAGCGCCTGCTCCTCGTAGGAGGACGGCTGCAGCCATGCCGGCGGGGTGTAAGTCGCCGTCGGGGTGACGTCCAAGGTGTCAGAGCCGGTCGGCTTGGTGGTAGCCGTCGTGGTGGCCGGCGTAGTGGTGGTAGCCGGGGTGGTGGCGGTGCCGGACGACTCAACCACTGCCGGGGACTTCTTGGTGGGGGCCGGCTCGTTGGTCGTAGTGGGCGCCGTGGTGGTCGTCTTGGAATCCTGCGTAGCCGTGGTGGACGGCTCGGCAGCGGTGGACGTGGTCGTCGTCGAAGTATCAGCTTCGGCGGCGGCTGCGGCACCCGCGAGGGAGCCGGCTGCGATTGCGGTTGCCGCGAAAGACGCGGCTACGAAACGGGACTTCATTGATTGACCTTCCTCAGGCGAAAGAGAGCGGATTGGCTAGAAGGGGAGGTTCGGGAGCTGGAAGTTGGGCAGCTCAACCTTCGGGGTGTGCAGGTGCGGCAGACCCAGACCGAACTGAGCGTTGACCATGTCGATGATCTTGTTCGCGCCACGCGGGTCGGAGAACACGATCAACGAGGTGGTCAGCACGGCACCGAGGGTGCCGGAGAAGATGCCGACCAGGGTGCCCTGGGAGGAGCCGGAGCTCTGCTTCTGCTGCTGCGGCTTCGGGGTGGTGGTCGTCGGCTGAGACGGCTGGGTGGTTGCCGGGGTGGTGGTCTCAGACGGCTGAGTGGTCTCGGTCGGCTGGGTGGTCTCGGTCGGCTGGGTGGTAGCCGGGGTGGAGGTCTCAGACGGCTGAGACGGCTGGGTGGTAGCCGGGGTGGTGGTCTCAGACGGCTGGGACGGAGTGGTGGCTGCCGGGGAGGTGGTGGCTGCAGCCGGCGTGGTGGTTGCAGCTGCGGTGTTCTCCTGAGCCATAGCCGGGACGGTGGCCAGGGACAGGGCGGTAGCGGCAGCCACGGCTGCGGTGGAAATACGCTTCATATGTTCTCTAATTCTCCTCGTAGAAGATCCAAAACAGTCGATGTGGGCGCTGTGCCCGACATGACACCCCGATGAACCTAGCAGGTTTATCGTTAAAAATGTAGTGAAGCGGCGGCGTTAATTTCATGGACAACAGTCGGCCGCCGCTTTGGGTTTACTTGGCAAACATCGAGTTCACAACGTTGCCCAGTGCGCCGAGTGCGCCCATGACAAGGGCCACGGCAGCAAGTGCGATGGCAATCACACCGCCCTTGGAAAGGGAGCTGCCCTCACCATTCGCGCCCGGCTGTGCGGGCTCGGCGGGTGCCTCAATGAGGGAGTCCACCTGGAACACGGTGGTGGTGCCGGAGACCTCGTTGCCCACGATGAGAAGGTTCTCGCCGTTCGGGGAATCCTTCGCCGGGACGAAGGTGAGGCCCTCGGCGCCCAAGTCGCCGACCTTCTCCAGACCGGCCTTCACGGCGTCGTCGCCCTCGTCGGCAAGCTCTTCCATGTTGATGGAGAAGTCCCGGTTGTTGATGTAGGCGGTGTAGGCCGGCTTCGCCGGATCGGTGATGTCGTAGACCATCACGCCGCCGAGGCGTTCGAAGCCGATGAAGGCGTAGGTGCGGCCGTTGATCTCGCCGAGCGTGACGCCCTCCGGCTCTGGGCCCTTGTCGTCGGAGCGGGACTCGAACTCGTTTTCCGTGTGGTTGGTGTTGAAGTATTCCGGCAGAAGCTTCGCGGTGAGCTCCTCGAACTCAGCGCCGGAGTCGAACACGCGCTTGCCGTCCGCAGTGAAGATGGAGAAGCTGCGGCCGCCGTAGGTGTAAAGGTCCTCGTAGCAGTTCTTCTCCTCATTCAGGCCGAATGCGGTGGTGATCTTCAACCGGCCCGCGTTCTCGTCGGCCTGGAACTCTTCGATTTCGTCGGCGGTCATGCCCGCGTAGCCCTCGCAGATCGGGGCCAGCTTCTTGCCGCCCAGCTTCTTGATGCGCTCTTCCTCGGAGTAGGCCTCCCAGTCGCGCGCGTCGCCCTCGTTGGCCGTAACCAGGTAGGTGGTGCCGTCGACCTCGTAGGCGGCGATGGAGTCCGGCTGCAGGATGCCCTTGACCGGCGCGGTGCGGATGTTGATCTTGCCGTCCTTGTCGGAGATGTCCATCGGCACCTCGCGGCGGTCGGTGTAGCCCAGCGGCCACACATCTTCGACGGTGGCAGACGCGATGTCCACCACGGCGACGGCGTTGTTCTCCTGCAGTGTCACGTACGCCTTGCCGCCTGCGACGGCGATGTACTCCGGCTCGAGGTTCTGCGCCTCCGTGGTGGAGGCGCCCACCTGGCCGTAGATGTGCACGCCCTTGTCCGCCAGGGTGCCCTCGAAGGCGCGGAAGTCTGCGGTGCGCACGTCGGCCTGCGTTGCGGCCTCAACAGAAGCAGGAAGCTTTACGACGGATACGCTGCCCTCCGGATCAACCGAGTAATCCTCAGCGGGCTCGCCCTCGTTCGCCACCAGCGCGTAGTCGCCCTCCGGGGTGATGGTCACCATGTCCGGCAGGGCACCGACGCCCACGCGGCCGAGCACGGTGCCGAGCTCGTCGGCGCCGGCGTCGAAGAAGATCAGCTCACCGGCGTCGGTTTTGTTCTCTGGCTCGACGGCGGCGACCGCGAGGCCGTCGTTACGCACTGCGACGGAGTTGATGGTGGTGTTCTCGCCGCCGGAGACCTCGCCGACCTTGGTGGGCTTGGCGGGGTCTGCCGCGTCGAGGACGTCGATCTTGCCGGACAGCGCGTTGACGGTGAGGATGCGCTTGGAGTCGGCGTGGAAGGCGACGATTTCGGCGGCGGACTCATCAAACGCGCCCGCACCGTAGGAACCCAGCACCGAGATGTCGGCGGTTGCGCCGTCGGCAAGATCCTTCACCGGCTCCGCAACAACGGCGGCGGTTGCCGGGGAGACAAGGCCGAGAGTAAGTGCAGTAGCGCACGCGGCGGCGAGGCCGGTGCGGGACATACGGTTTCCAGACATGGGTGGACCTTTCGGGGATGCTGCAAAAACGAGTACGCGTTCTTGTGTACAGCCTGAAGGTGGGGACGAAGTTACGGCGAGGTGAAGGGGGAGTGAACGAGCGGGGCAGTTGTAGACTCGCTAACCATGCGCACAGCCACACCGAACACGTCCGACTCCGCCTTCGAGGAAGTCCACGCAGCAGATATCCGGTTCGCGCAGGGCCGGATCTCATCGGTGATTTCGCCGACCCCGTTGCAGTACTGCCCGCGCCTGTCGGAACAGTACGGCGTGGAGGTCTACCTCAAGCGCGAGGACCTGCAGGACGTGCGTTCCTACAAGATCCGTGGCGCCTACTACGGCATCTCCCGGCTGGGCGAGGAGGCCCGCGCCACCGGGGTGGTGGCGGCGTCCGCAGGCAACCACGCCCAGGGCGTGGCCTACGCCTGCCGCGCGATGGGCATCCAGGGCAAGATCTTCGTGCCCAAGCCCACCCCGAAGCAGAAGCGCGACCGCATCCGCGTCCACGGCGGCGACGCCATCGAGCTCGTGGTCACGGGCAACACTTTCGACGAGGCCGCGCAGGCCGCCCGCGAAGACGCCGCGGCACGCGGTGCGACAGTGATTGAGCCGTTCGACTCCCGCGACACCGTGGTCGGCCAAGGCACCGTCGCCGCCGAGATCGTGGCGCAGCTGGCCAGCCTGGGCAAAGAACTGGATACGGTGCTGGTGCCGGTGGGCGGCGGCGGGCTGCTCTCCGGCGTGCTGTCCTACCTGGCGGATATGTCCCCGGCGACAAAGGTGGTCGGGGTCGAGCCGAAGGGCGCGGCGTCGTTAGGCGCAGCGCGCGAGGCCGGCGAGCCCGTCACCTTGGAGGCCATCGACCCGTTCGTCGACGGTGCCGCCGTCAAGCGCATCGGCGAGATCCCGTGGCAGGTCTTCAACGCGCACCGCGACGCCACCGAGCTCTACACCGCGGACGAGGGTGCCGTGTGCACGGAGATGCTCGGGCTGTACCAAAACGAAGGCATCATCGCCGAGCCCGCCGGCGCGCTGTCCGTCGCCGGCCTGGAGCTGGCGGATCTGGCACCCGGCTCGACCGTGGTGTGCATCATCTCCGGCGGCAACAACGACGTGCTGCGCTACGCCGAGGTGATGGAACGCTCCCTGGTGCACCGGGGCCTGCGCCACTACTTCTTGGTCAACTTCCCGCAGGAGGCTGGCCAGCTGCGCCACTTCCTCAACGACATTCTGGGCGAGGAAGACGACATTGTGTTGTTCGAGTACCTGAAAAAGAACAACCGAGAAACCGGCGCCGCGCTCGTGGGCATCGAGCTCGCCCACGTCGAGGACTTAGGCCCGCTGCTGGAGCGCATGGAGGATTCGCCGATCGGCTGCCGCCGCTTGGAGCCGGGCACGCCGGAGTACGACTATATCGTGGCGGGCTAGATGGAGCAGTCGTACGTACGCCCCGCAGACGAGCTGGTCACTCACGAGTTCGAGGTCAAGCGCTCCCGCTTCTTCGGCTGGGTCGCCCGCGCGACCACTGAAGAAGAAGCGCGTGCGGTGATCGCCGCCGCGCGCGAGGAGTACCCGGACGCGCGCCATCACTGCTCCGCGTTCATCGTGCACCAAGACGGCGCGCAGCCCATCGAGCGCTCCTCCGACGACGGCGAGCCCTCCGGCACCGCCGGCAAACCCATGTTGGAGGTGCTCAAAGGCTCCGGCATGCAAGACGTGGTGGCGGTTGCGATCCGCTACTTCGGCGGCATCAAGCTCGGCACCGGCGGGCTTGTCAGCGCCTACACCGCATCCGTGGCCGACACGCTCGAGCAGGTCACCCGCGTCACGCGCGAGGTCCGCGAGCTGGGCACCGTGGACTTCCCGCACGCCGAAGCCGGCCGCATCGAATCCGAGCTGCGCACCGCGGGCATCGACGTCGTGGACGTGGAATACGGACGCGCCGCGACCTACACCCTGGCGTTCGCGCCGGGGGAGCGCGAGCGTGTGGACGCGCTGCTCGCCGCCGTCACCCACGGCGGCGCCGAGATGAAAGAGGCCGGCTACCGCTGGGTCGAACGCGGCGCGTAAGGCGCTACACTTAGAGCCCATGACGATGCAGCCGCGCCCCAATGACCCGATCGCACAGCGCAAGGCCGCCGTGCGCCAGTACTCCCGCAACGCCGTCCTGTGGGCCGGCGGCGGCGTGGCCGGAGGCATCGCGTTCGGCCTGATCTTCAGCTCCTGGACCTTCCTTTTCCTCGGCCTCGTCGTGGCTGTCGCCGGCGGGTTCACCAACTGGAACAAGGTCCAGCGGATCGTCAACCACAAGGACCAGTACTAGTTTGACCCAGCCAACCATGGCGGCGGTGCGCATCGACGCCTGGCTGTGGGCCGTGCGCATCTTCAAAACCCGCAGCCAAGCCGCGGACGCGGCGCGCGCCGGGCACGTGAAAATCGACGGCAAGGCCGTCAAGCCCGCCCAGCAGGTCGTGCCGGGGGAGACGGTGCGGGTGTGGAAGGACCACCGCGAGTACATCCTCGAGGTGGCCGCGACGGTGAGCAAGCGCGTCGGCGCGCCCGTTGCCCGTTCCTGCTACATCGACCACTCGCCGCCGCCCCCGCCGCGCGAACTGTTTGCGGCCCCGCCGGTGCGCGACCGCGGCTCGGGCCGGCCCACCAAGAAGGAGCGCCGCGAGATCGACCGGCTGATGGGCCGGCGCAGCTGACCTACTCGCCGCGCAGCAGACCCAAACGGCTGGTCAGGCGCTTGCGCCGCACCTGCGGGCGGTTGCCTGCGTCCCAGGTGCGCTCGATGTGCTCGGTGCCGTAGCGGTTGAGCAGCAGGTCGTCGACAATGCGCACCTGGCCCGGCACGAAGGGATAGGACAACGAGTTCGAGATCGCCTCGATGTCCGCCGGGTTGGTCAGCTCCGCGACGTCGGAAACGTGCTCCATGCCGTGGGCGCGCAGAAGCTCGGTGCAGAAGCGGTAGTCGCCGGCGCGCGAAAGCGGGAACTGGTTGCCCAAGAGCACGGTGAGGATGCCCGGCAGGGTCTCCGGCGAGATCTCCGCGTCCACCTCGGCGTTGACCTTGTCGGCCGGATCCTCCGGGTTGGCGAGTGCGGCGATCTGGTCGAACTGCTGGTCTGCAAGCTCTATCAGGCCGGCCGCCAGCGTGAAGGCGCGGTCCACCTGCGGGTCCAAGTTCTCGGTGGCGCGCTTGTAGCGGATGTCGTGCTCGAACTCGGCCCAGGCGTGCTGCAGCACGGTGCGGATCTGCACCTCGAAGACTTGGCCGACGTACTCTTCCAGCCCTTCGGACTGCTCCTGGACGCGCACGATCATGTGGTGCGAGCCGTAGCCGAAGCCGCCGGCCACGCGCGTTTCTTCGGCCTTGTCCACGCTTCGCAGCACCTCGAACTGGTCCGCGAGCAGCCGCTGCACCGCCGGGATTTCGGTGGAGTGCAGGACCGTGATGCGCGCGCCGATGATGTCCTTGATGTCGTGCCACGGGTCGGGGTAGACCATTTCGCCGTCGTCGCGCGTCTTGCGCGCCTTTTCCTTCAGCGAGGTCCAGGACTTCACGCGCGCGTCCACGCGGTCGAAGTTGATGCCGGCGTCGCGCATGAGTTCGTGCAGTGCGTGCCTGAACGTCGTGGCGGCGTCCTCGTGTTCCCGCATCCAGGCAAAGTAGGTCGACCCGAGGCGGGCGATGGTGTCGTCCATCGCCTTGTTCCGGGGCTTCGCGGGCTTTGCTGTGCTCATAACGGCGGGTTAGCTTACATGGTCAGAAGCACTGCGGGCAGTTCGGCGCACAGCTGCGCCATTTCCACCGTGCCGGAGTATTCCCGCCCGGTCAGCCGGTCCGTCCAGGTGCCCTCGGGAAGTGTGAGGGTGGTGCCGCGCCAGCCGCCGGCGCGCTCTAAGGCGAGTGGGGTGCGGGTGGCTACGGCGATGACCTGCGGTGCGTCGTCAAGTGTGCGCACCATGCCCACCGCATGCTCGCGCGCGGGACCGGCGGCGAAGATCGCGCGGTAGCCGCCTTCGAGGAAGAGCTGCGGGCGCTCGCGTCGCAGGTGCATGGCGGCGCGCACAATGCGCTGCTTATCGACGTCCTCCGGTGCCCCCTCACCAGCACCAAGCGCCTGGTAGTCGACGAAGCGGCGGTTGTCGGGGTCCACCAGCGAGAAGTCCAAGAACTCGGTGCCCTGGTAGGTGTCCGGGACGCCGGGGCCGACCAACTGCAGCAGTTTGCGGGCGAGGGAGACGGCCACGCCGCCGCGGTCGAGTTCGCGGGCGAAGTCGGCGAGCAGGGCTGTTGCGGGGCCGTCGGTGAGGCGGGCGACCCAGCCTGTCAGCTCGGCCTCGAACGCGTCGTCGTTGTCGTACCAGCTGGTCAGCCGGTCCGCCTCGCGCGCGGCCTTGACGGCGTAGGCCTGCAGGCGCTTGGTGAATGCTGCGGTTGCGTGGCCGTCGCGGGGCCAGGCGCCGAGGATGTTCTGGATGAGGAAGTACCCGGTGGCCTCGTCCGGCGGCGGGGTCAGCGCGAACACGTCGCGGACCAGTCGGGCGAACTCGTCGGGCAGCTCCGCGATTTCGAGCATGCGGGCGCGGGTGTCCTCGCTGCGCTTGGTGTCGTGGGTGGTCAGCGTGGTCATGGTGCGGGGCCACAGCGCGGCGCGCTCCTCCTGCAGCAGGTGGAACTCGGCCTGGCTCACCCCGGCACGCCCCGGCGCGCCGCCGACTTCCTGTAGCGCCACCAGGCGGCACGCGCGGTAGAACAGGGTGTCCTCCACGCCCTTGGCCATCACCGCGCCGCAGACCTGGGCGAAGCGGTGGGCGGCCTGACCGCGGGCGGCGAGCGCTGCGGCGATCGCGTCCAGCGCGGCCGGGTTGTGCCCGAGCTCGGCCAGCTGCGCGATGAGTGTTGCGGTGACCCGTGACAGGGAGCGGTAGTCGGCGCGGTAGACCGGCATGCGCGCCACCAGTGCCACCAGGACTTCGGTGAGCTCGGCGAGATCGGTTTCAGTGTGGCTGTCGCGGCGCACTGCGCGGGCGAGCCTGCGCACCTCAGCGGCGAGTTCCTCCTCGGCGATGCGGGCTTTGAGCTCCCACTCGGCCGCCTCCACATCGTCGGCGTCCCAGGTGCAGCCCGAGTATTTTCGCGCCAGCGAGCCGAGTGTGTCCGCCGCGCCGGCATCGACGAAGACGCCGTCGAACTCGCGCAGCGCGTCGTAGCCGGTGGTGCCGTGGATGTTCAGGCGCGGGTCCAGGGGCTCGTCCGCGGCGAGGATTTTCTCCACGATCAGCCAGGTGTCCTGCCCGATGAGCTCACGCAGCCGGGTGAGGTAGCCGAACGGGTCGGTCAGGCCGTCGGGGTGGTCGACGCGGACGCCGTCGATAAGCCCCTCGCCCACAAGTTCCTTAAGGCAGGCGTGGGTGGCGTTGAAGACGTCCTCGTCTTCCTGGCGCACGCCGGCCAGGCCGTTGATGGAGAAGAAGCGGCGGTAGGTGATGATGCCGTCGCGCCAGAACTCCAGGCGGTAGTGCTGCCTCGCGTGCACGGCGGCAGGGTCGTCGGAAAGCCCCGCGTAGCTGCCGGGGGCGAGCGGGAAGACGTGGTCGTAGTAGGTGAGCACGTCCTCGCCGTCGATGTGGGCGAGCTTCAGCGCGTCGGTGTCGTCTGGTGCGCCGAGGACCGGCAGCGCGATCTTGCCGCCGGCGCCGTTGTCGGTGGCCCAGTCGATGTCGAAGAAGTGCGCGAAGTCCGAGGCCCGGCCGTGTTTCAGCACGTCCCACCACCACCGGTTGCGCCGCGGCACCTCCACGCCGAGGTGGTTGGGCACGATGTCCACCACCAGACCCAGCCCGGCGTCGTGGGCGGCGCGGGCGAGCAGGCGCAGCCCGTCAATGCCGCCGAGCTCGGGGTTGACCACGGTCGGGTCGATCACGTCGTAGTTGTGGTTGGACTCCGGGGCGGAGGCGAAGATCGGGGAGAGGTACAGGTGCGAGACCCCAAGCTCGGCCAGGTAGGGCACGAGCTCGGCGGCCTGGGCGAAGCCGAACTCGCGGCCGTGCGGATCGGCGTGCGGGCCGCGCAGCTGCAGGCGGTACGTGGAGGTGATCGGGCGCTTCACGCCCCACACCCTAGCGGGATTGGTCGCCGTACAGCAGGGGAAAGCCCACGGAGTAGCTCAGCACGTCCGCGCCGGGCAGGCACCGCGCCACATCCTCGGCGTGAGCGTCGAAGACGAATAGCTCGCGCCCGTCGCGGGTGGCGTAGGTCAGCCCGGTCTCCGGACGCAGCACGGCCTCGAAGTGGCGGTGCAGCAGGGTAAACGGCCGCGGGTGGGCAAGCCACCAGGCGGCGGGGCACCCGTGGCCGTCCACCTCGAAGCCGCGCGGCAGCGCCTCAACGTCCAGCGCGGCGCTGGGGCAGCGCACCAGAAACTCTACGCCGTCCTCGCGCTGCGCGCGGGTAGCCAGCTGTTCGGCCGCGGCGTTCCACAGCTGGTGGGCGCTCACACCCACTGCGCCGACCTCCTGGTGCGTCAGTCCGGTGGCGGTGGGCGAGTCGAACACGCACACCAGGCCGGGCGAGAGGCTGATAAACGCAGTGGAGGCGCCGAAGCCTGCGGCGATGCACGCGCGGGTTTCCGCGCTGTCCATACGTGCGAGCCGCAGCGTGATCGCCGGGGCGGACACGGGTGCTGGTTGAAGTAGCTGCATGGCTACTTAGACGCAGCCGCACCCGCCCCGGTTCCCTGAAACCCGAAACTTTTTTAAAACGGCGGCTGTTCGTCCAGCCCCAGCGCCTCAAGCAGCTGCTCGGCCTGCCAGATCTGGATTTCCTGGCCTTTGTCCTGAAGCTCCCGGGCGCGCTTTTCCTTCGAGGTCACCGTCGCCCATTCGCCGACCACCAGCACGGTGGTCTTCTTGGTCACGTTCTTGCCCACCTGCGCGCCCTGCTCGGCAATTTTCTGCCACAGCTCGCCCTTGTCGTGCGGCTCGAACTCGCCGGTGAGCGTGACGTTTTCGCCGTAGAGCGGCGCGTTCGGGTCCGCGTCGGCGTTCGGCTCCGGCACAGTGTCCGGGGTGGCCACGGACTGCCAGGGCCGCTGGGGGCCTTTGCTTTGCGACGGCTTCGCCGGTCCCGCCTGATTCGACCCCTGCGGCGCCGCCGAGACAGCCACGGCAGCGGACACTCCGCCCTGGGCCGCCTTCTCCGCCTGCATCGCGCGGCCCGCGCCGGAGCGGTCGCGCAACACCGGGGTCACGCGCGCGGCGTCGATGGAGCCGAGCGTGAAGCCGGAGTCGTGCACGAAGCTCATCAGGCTGCCGGTGTGGCCGGCCTGGCGCGCCAGCCCCACCATCACGCCGGCGCAGGCCGCGGCATCCTCGCAGGCATCGTGGTGGTTGTCCAGCGTGATGCCGAAGTGCTCCGCCAGGGTGGGCAGGCGGTGGTTGGCCACGTCCAGCTTGGTGGCGCGCGCCTGGGCGAGCGTGCAGGCGAACAGCATCTGCGGCACATCGATGTCGGAGGCCTGGCAGGCGTCGCGCAGCGCGGACGCGTCGAACTGGGCGTTGTGCGCCACCAGGGGCAGGTCGCCGACGAACTCGGCCATCTTCGGGATGCAGTCGCACACGTCCGGCGCGTCCGCGACGTCCTGCTCGGTGATGCCGTGGATGGCCACGTTGCCCTCCTCGAACTGCGACAGCGACGCCGGCGGCTTGCACAGCCAGGACGCACGGTCCACCTCTTCGCCGTCGACGATCTTCACCAGCCCGATCTGGCAGATCGAGCCCCAGCGGCGGTTCGCGGTCTCCACGTCGAAGCCGACGAAGGAAAAGCCCGGGATGCCGGCGCCGCCGGCCACGGTGCCGGTGGCGGGGGCGTTGCCGTGCTTTGCGTCGTCGAGAAGCTTGCAAAGCTCTTTCGGGCCCTCCTCGTCGCCGGGGGCGAACCAGACGGCCAAGGTGTCGCCGCCGGTGTCGATGTCCACGCGCGAGCGGGTCCACGCGTCACCCGGGGTGGAGGTGGTGCCCGCGATGTCGGCGATGGCCACCTCGCGGGACTCACTGCCGCCGCGCAGCGACGCGGCGAGCGGGGTGGGGGTGAGGGTCAGTGCCTCGTTGGTCACGGTCAACGTTGCGCCGTGCGCGGTGATCATTAGTGGCTGGCCTCCGAATTTCCTTCGCCTGCGGGTGGTTGGGTGCGGCGCAGCACCACGGTGGAACGCTGGCCCACGGTCACAGCCGCGCCGGGCTGGACCGGCTCCGCGTCCTCGCGCACGCCGAGCGGTTCGGTGGTGTCCACGACAACCTCCCACTCGTCGCCGAACTCGGCGCCCGGCACCGTGAAGTCGATGTCTTCGTAGTGGGCGTTGAACATCAGCAGGAAGGAATCGTCCACCACGCGCTGTCCGCGCGCATCCGGCTCGGCGATGGCTTCGCCGTCCAAGAACACCATCAGAGCACGACCGAACGGGGTATTCCAATCGTCCTGCGTCATCAACGTGCACTCAGGCGTGAGCCACGCGATCTCGCGGTCGTGCTCATCGTCGCCCAGCGCGCCGCCGGCGAGGAAGCGGCGGCGGCGGAACACCGGGTGCTCGCGGCGCAGCTCGATCAGCCGCCGGGTGAAGTCGTGCAGGTCGGCCGCTTCTTCCAGCGTGGACCAGTCCATCCAGGCGATCTCGTTGTCCTGGCAGTAGACGTTATTGTTGCCGCCCTGGGTGCGCGCGATCTCGTCGCCGTGGGCGAGCATCGGGGTGCCCTGGGACAACAGCAGGGTGGTCAAGAAGTTGCGGCGCTGGCGAGCACGCAGGTCCAACACCTCCGGGTCGTCCGTGTCACCTTCCACGCCACAGTTCCAGGAGCGGTTGTGGCTTTCGCCGTCGCGGTTGTCCTCGCCGTTGGCCTCGTTGTGCTTGTCGTTGTAGCTGACCAGGTCGTTGAGGGTGAACCCGTCGTGGGCGGTGATGAAGTTGATCGAGGCGGTGGGGCGGCGGCCGTTGTGCTGGTACAAATCCGACGAGCCGGTCAGGCGCGAGGCGAACTCGCCGAGGGTGGAGTCCTCGCCGCGCCAGAAGTCGCGCATGGTGTCGCGGTACTTGCCGTTCCACTCGCTCCACAGGGCGGGGAAGTTGCCCACCTGGTATCCGCCCTCGCCCACATCCCACGGCTCGGCGATGAGCTTGACCTGGCTAACCACCGGGTCCTGCTGCACCAGGTCGAAGAAGGTAGCCAGGCGGTCCACGTCCGAAAACTCGCGGGCCAGGGTGGAGGCGAGGTCGAAGCGGAAGCCGTCCACGTGCATGTCCGTGACCCAGTAGCGCAGCGAATCCATGATCAGCTGCAGCGAGTGCGGGTAGCGCACGTTAAACGAGTTTCCGGTGCCGGTGTAGTCCATGTAGTGGAACTTGTCCTCGTCCACCAGCCGGTAGTACGCCTCGTTGTCGATGCCGCGGAACGCGATGGTGGGCCCCATGTGGTTGCCCTCGGCGGTGTGGTTGTACACCACGTCCAGGATGACCTCGATGCCCGCCTCGTGGTACGCGCGCACCATCTGCTTGAACTCGGCGACCGCGTCGCCCGGGGCGGTGGAGGAGGCGTAGTTGTTCTCCGGGGCGAAAAACCCGAACGTGTTGTAGCCCCAGTAATTGCGCAGACCCAAGTCCCGCAGCCGGTCGTCCTGCAGGAACTGGTGCACCGGCAACAGCTCAATCGCGGTGACGCCGAGGTCTTTGAGGTAGTCCACCATCACCGGGTGCGCCATGCCGGCATAAGTTCCGCGCAGGTCCTCCGGGATGCCGGGGTGGGTCTGCGTCATGCCCTTGACGTGGCACTCGTAGATGACGGATTCGCCCTCGGGGATCTTCGGCGCGCGGTCGTCGCCCCAGTCGAAGAACGGGTTGATCACCACGGACAGCATCGTGTGGCCCAGCGAGTCCTCCTCGTTGCGGCCCGTGCCTGGCTCGTCGGCGTGCACGTCGTAGGAAAACAGTGAGGAGTGCTGGTCGAACTCGCCGTCGAAGGCGCGCGCGTACGGGTCCACCAGCAGCTTGTTCGGGTCGCAGCGCTTGCCGTTCGCCGGATCCCACGGCCCGTGTACGCGGTAGCCGTAACGCTGGCCCGGGCTCACGCCGGGCAGGTAGGCGTGCCAGACGTGGTTGTCCACTTCCTCCAGCGGGATGCGGGTCTCCGCCCCGTCGTCGTCGATGAGGCACAGCTCCACCTTCTCCGCGACACCGGAGAACAGCGCAAAGTTCGTGCCTGCGCCGTCGAACGTGGAGCCGAGGGGGTAGGAGGAACCGGGCCAGACGATGGTCTCACTCATGGGGCCACAGCTTAGTGCCCGCTGAGGCACTTCGCTTTAGGCCGTCGAGCAGGAAGGCCACCGCCGCGGCGTGCTCGTCCGCGCCGTCCGACTCCTCGTCCGCCCCGGTCGCCTGCGCCAGCTGCGCGGCGGCTTGCTGCACCGCCGCGTCGCCTAACGTCAGCCGCAGCAACCCGCGGGCCGCGACGCGCACATTGCTTGTCGACGCAGCTTCGCCCAGCCACGCCCTCACCGACGCCGCGAACCTGGTTTCCAACTCCTTTTGCACTTGCGAGCCGGGCTGGCTGACCGCCGCGACCACGACCTCCGCGCCGTCGCGGGTGCAAAGGAGCGCTTCGCGCAGCTCGCTGCTTAAGTGTGCGGGCTCCGGCAGGGGGCCGTCGAAAAGCTCCTGCACAATTTCTTCCGCCATGGAGGCGATGAGTTCCTGCTTGTTCGCGATGTGCCAGTACAGCGCGCCGGGTGCGACGGAAAGCGAGGTGGCCACCCGGCGCATGGACACATCCGCGAGCCCGTACTCGGCGAGGATTGCCAACGCCGCGCCGGTGATGCGCTCACGGGTTAACTGCATTCCTCCAACATAGACGCGCGACGTCTTCGAGTGACCAAAAAGGCTTTACGCGGACTCACAGAAACCCTCCAGAATGCTTGTATAGATGTCCAACGGGAGCGACAGTGAGTAGTTGGTACTATTTCTGACAGGTCTTCACCGCGACTGCATTGTTGATACCGAAAAACGAAGAAGGAAACAGTCGCTGGTGCCAACCCGTGCCGAATTACCGGGCGGGTCCGACAACGAGAGGTACAGGTATACCGTGAAGTTGCAAACGAAGAAGAGCATGGCAGTAACGACGGCGGCGCTCGCCCTCGTGCTCCCGCTCGCCGCGTGCGGGTCTGACGACGAAGGCACCTCCGGCGGCCTTTCCACCGCCGCCGAGGCACCTGAGGCATCCGCCGCGAACTCTTCCACGGAAGCCTCTGCGGAAAAATCCGAGAAGTCTGACGCGTCCGAGGAGAAGACGGAAAAGACTTCGAAGAGCTCCGAGACGGAAAAGAAGAAGAAGGAAAGCAAGGACGACAAGAAGAAGTCCGACCAGGCGCAGGACGGCGAGGAGCAGCCGCCGACACTGGCCAACCCGTTTGAAAACGGCATGCCGGAAAACACCAACGAGCCGCTGGCTAACGGTGAGAAAGGCAGCGAGGACGACCGCCGGGAGATGGAAGACACCGCCCGTGCCGTGCTGAACCCGGGCTCGTTCGCGGACTGGACCCCGACCATCTTGGAAAACTCCTGCAAGGCCGTGACCGAGCCGATGCTCGAGGAGCTTGAGCGCCAGGGCATGAGCCTGGAGCAGGTGCAGGAAGCCAGCCGCCTCGCTGAGGAGCAGGGCCAGGGCATCGACCTGCCGGAGACCGAGGTCAGCCTGGACGATGTGCGTATCGACGGCGACCGCGCGTCCGCAAGCCTGACCGCGAAGAGCGACCAGGGCGAGGAAACCTCGACAATGATCTTCCAGAAGGAAGACGGCCGCTGGAAGCTGTGCAACTAATCCGTAGATCCGCACTGAGCGCCGGAGCTGGGCTCCTGGCGCTCGGTTGCGTTTTGGGCATCCTCGGCGGCGGGGTGTGGGCGCTGGTGCGCCCGGCCTACATCGGCGTGGTCGAAGGCGGCGGGCTGCGCGTGGACCAGGCGGAAAGCCCCGTCAACGCCGAGTTCGCGGGCTTCGGCTCGTTCGCTTTGCTGACCACCTTGGCCGGTGTTGTCGTGGCGGCAGTCGCGCTGATCGCCGCGAAGCGCGGGAAAGTCCGCGGGTCGGTGGCGTGGCTGCTTTGGGCCGGCATCGTCAGCGCTGTAGCCGCGGTCGCGCTCTACATCTTCGGCGGCTGGTTCGTGGGGCTTGTGCACCCCCTCCCGCCGCCCGATGCGCTTTCGGACGGCGACACGCTGACCATGGTGCCGCCCGTGCGCCCAGGTGCTGCCTGGGCGGCGGGCCCGTTCGCGGCAGTGCTGGTGTACTGGACCGCCAACCTTTTGGCCTACGCCAAAGAAGAGCGCTAGCTAGCGCCTGCCCGGCCAATCCACCACGGAATGGCCAGCCGTCTGCTGGCTGACGTGGTCGATGGCAGCGAGGCACGCCGCCATCGCCGAAACGACAAACTCGCCGACCTGCTCCGGCGCCGCGCCTTCAGCCACCAGCATGGTTGATTCGGCGTGCATGTGGGCGGCGCCGTCGAACTCGTGCAGGTACGCGGCGGTGGCGCAGGTGCGTTCGTTGACGTCGTTGCACACCAGCCACAGCGGCAAGAACGCGTCCAGCGCGTCGCGGCCGGTGTCCCACATGCCAGTCACGCGGGCGTAGCGCGGCCCCGGTTCGCCGTCGATGGTCAGCGCGAACGCCACACCGTTGACACCGGTGGCGATCACGCCGTCCTCGCCGACGCCGTAGCGGAACTCCAACTCATCCAACGCGGCGGTGAGGTCGCTGATGTCCGCCGGCGCGATCACGCCGGCGGGCCCGTCCACGTCTTTGAAGAGCTCCGGTGCCGTGGACACCTCGCGACGTCCCCCGCGGGGCAGGTGACGCAGCGATGGGTGTCGCCCCAACAGCACCTCCGTGTCCTGGGCGCGCATGAGCTGCGGCGGCAGCGGCTGGTCCAGGCTCGCGTCCAAGAAGCGCTCGCGCAGCTGCCGGTAAAACGCGGCGGCGTGCTCGAGGGTGTCGGCGAGTTCGGCGGCCAGTTGATCGTCGCTAAGCCCATGCTTGATGTGCACGCCGCGGCGCATGCGCGCGCACAAATCCCCGGACTCCATGAGGCGGAAACTTGCCCACGGGCCCACCCGGTCGTGGTTCCACGTGTTGATGAAGCGGGCGAGTGCCGCAGAGTGCTCGAAGTCGGTGGGGATGCGCTCTGCGGTGTCGATGACCAGCGCCATCGGGCGGGCGTAGTCAATCCACAGCGCAACGGTGAAAGCGTGCGCGCCGATAACCAGGCGGTCGGGGCGCACCAGCGGATTGAAACCGAGGCCCTCCAATACGGCGGCGGCGCGCTCGAGTGTGACCTCGCCGGGGCGCTGGCGGCCCACCGGTGCAGCGTGCTTTCCCATACAGCGAGCATAACGCCCCGCCCGACGGCAGCGGCTGTGGATTTCGATGCAGCGTCTACAATGTCGGCGGAATCGACTCGGTTGTGAAGGAGGTCATTGCGGTGTCCGCTGTCGGGAATCCGATTTTGGTGGTGGTGCTCAGCCTTGTGGCGGGGATTCTCGTCGGCGGAGTGTGGTCCAGCTACCAACGCGGAGCGCCGCGCGCGGTTACCGCCGTGTTAGCGCTTCTGGCTGTCATGGCCCTGCTCTTCGCAGCCCTCACGCTCCTGGAGGTGATGTGACATGGCATGGTCCAAACAACCGCTGACCCGCGGCGAGGTTGAATCGCTGACCAACGTCTGGCGCGCCCGCGGCCTGATCCCCGTGCTCGTTGCCGTGGCCTCGGCCTTCGCGGCGTGGGCGCTGCTGCTGCCGGTGGTGCCCACCGCCGTGATCGACGCGGGCGAGCCGGCTTCTCTGGCAGGGCTGTCCACCGGCGTGTTCATGCTCGCCACCGTGATCACCCAGGTGTTCACCCCCAAAGCGCTGAAAACGTTCGGCTTCGGCTGGGTGCTGGCGGCCTCCTCGCTGCTGCTGGGCATCCCGGCGTTCGGTTACATGCTCGGCATGGACGCGGTACCGCTGCTGACCGTCAGCGCCATTCGCGGCGTCGGCTTCGGCGCGCTGTCCGTGGCGGAAGCCGCCATCATCGCCGAGCTCGTGCCGCTGCGCCTGCTGGGCAGCGCCACCGGCATCTTCGGCATGGTCGTCGGCCTGGCGCAGATGGTGGCGCTGCCGTCCGGTCTGGCGCTGGTGGACAAGATCGGCTACGACGCGGTGTACGTCATCGCCGCCTCCATCGGTGCGATCTCGCTGGTGGCCTGCCTGTCTATCCCGCCCATTCCGCCGGCGGATCCGGACGCGGAGACGCAGCAGAGCGCGCGCGTGCCCATGTGGCACCTCGCGCTGGTCCCGGCGCTCGGCCTGATGTTTGTCACCACCGCCTACGGCGCAATCACGAACTTCCTGCCGGTGTCCATGCGTGAGCTCGACCCGGTCTCCGGCGCCGCGCTGGCGGGCGTGATGCTCGCAGTGCTCAACTTCGCAGCCATGGTGGCGCGTTACGTCGCCGGCCGGATCATGGACCGCCGCGGCTACCCGGGCAGCGTCATCATCCCGTGCCAGATCATCGCCGCCATCGGTGTCGCGCTGATGGCGATGATCCTGTCCATGGAGCTGCCGGCGTGGACGATGCTCATCGCCGCGCTGTTCTACGGCGCCGGCTTCGGCGGGGTGCAAAACGAGGCGCTGACGATGCTGTTCTACCGCCTGCCGCGCCACAAGACGTCGGAGGCCTCCGCGATCTGGAACATCGGCTTCGACGGCGGCACCGGCTTGGGCTCCACGTTCTACGGCATGCTCGTAGCGCAGATGGCGTTTGCCCCGGTGTTCGGCATCGCCTCTGCGGTGATCACCATCGGCCTTGCCATCACGCTGCTGGACCGCCAGCTGGGCCGCCACCGCGTGGTGGAGGTGAACAACCTGTCCGCGCGCCTGAAGTCGGTGCAGGTGCCGCGGCCCTACCCGCGCAAGCGCCAGTAGCTGGCGCGGGAGCTACACTACGCACCTATGAGCGAGACATCCTCCGGCCAACAAGCCGCGGCTGTGGCAGTGTTCGACCCGTTTGCGGGCGCGGACCCCGCCGTCGGCGCGCTGCGTGACGCGCTGCGGGCTGAGGGGGTTGACGCGGAGATCACGTCGGACCCGGCGAGCGCCGTCGCCGCCGACGGGCTGGTGGTGGCCGCCTCCGGCGACGCCGCCGAGGCGCTGCGGGTGCTGCGCAACACCCAGGTGGACCGCGTGGTGGGACAGCGCCTCGCCGGTTCGCGCCCCGTGCTTGTCGTCGGCGCCGCGATGGACGCGCTGTTCGAGCGCGCCGCGGACGGCGCGGCCGGGTTCGGGGAGTGGCCGGGAGGCGTCGTAAAGCTTGATGCTTCCGTCGAGCGCGCAGCAGTTGCGGCCGCGGACGGTTCGCAGATGCTCGACGGCGCGCAGGAATTCGTGTTCAACGCCGCGACCGGGGCACGCGATTTCGAGCTGAAAGAAGACGAGTTCATCGCCTATCCGAAGCTGAGCTGGGCGGGCGAAGTGCTGGCCGCGGTGGAAAACGGCCCGCTGTGGGCGGCGCGTTTCCACCCCGAAGCCTCCGGTGCGGCCGGCGCCGGCGTGCTGCGCAACTGGATCGCGCAGCTGGGGTAGCACGATGGCAGATGTGACGGAGCACCTCAAGGCCGCGGAGGCGGCGGTTGACGCCGCCCGCGAGATCTTCGTCAACGAGCTCGGCGCCGCACCCGCCCTGCACAAGGGCTCCGGCGACTTCGCCACCGCCGCGGACCTGGCGGTGGAAGAGCTGCTGCGCGACAAGCTCACCGGCGCCACCGGCATCGGCGTGTTCGGCGAGGAGCAAGGCGGAGAGCTGGACGAGCACGCCTGCTGGGTGGTGGACCCCATCGACGGGACGTCGAACTATTCCACCGGCAACCCCAACTGCGCGATCCTGGTCTCGCTGTTGGTGGAGCGGCAGCCTGTGGTGGCGGTGGTGGACGCGCCGCTGCTGGACATGCGGATGACGGCCATCGACGGCGAGCCAGTCCACCTCAACGGCGCCGCGCTGCCGCCGGTGAACGAGGCCGCGTCCGCGCCGCACGTCGGCGTCGGCTCCCTGTTCTCCCGCGACCGCAGGCGCATGCCGTCCAACCAGCGCCTGGATCTGGCAGGGGAGCTGACCCGGGCGCACCTGCGCCCGCGGATTTCCGGCTCGGTGGGCATCGACTTAGCGTTCGCCGCCCAAGGCATCTACCAGGCCGCGGTGAGTTTTTCGCCGCACGTGTGGGACAACTCCGCGGGCATCCTGCTGGCCCGCAGCGCAGGGGCCGTGGCCACCGCCGGCGACGGCACGCCGTGGGAGCCTGGCAAAGTCGGGGCGGTGGTGGGCACCGCCAAGGCCCACGCCGCGGTGATGGAGGCGGTCCGGAATGTACGAATTGATGCGGGCGAGGAGGACTAACGCATGACTACAGCCGCAAAACCCGACAAGAAGGCCGCCCGCAAAGGGGCTCTCGCGCTCGGTGTCGCGGGCGCGCTGAGCTGGATCAGCTCGCGGATGGCGTGGGTGCGCGCCGAGTTCGTCGACGACATCTCCGGCGGCGGCGAGGCAACCGTCAACGGCGCGGACTGGTCCACTGAGGCCGGCGCGATTGCGGTGCTGCTGCTTGCCGGCATGGTCGCGGCATTTGCTTTGCGACGCCTCGGCCGTCGCGTCATCGGCGCCATCTGTACCGCGGCGTCCTTTGGCCTGGCGGTGCCGGCGGTGCGCTTGCTGCTCGGCGGGGCGGACCCGGAGCGTGTGCACGCGCTGCTGACCGCTGGCGCGGACGAGGCGCAGCAGGGCAATTCCGCGCCGGCGATCGCGCAGTGGGCGGACATCACCTCCGCCACCACGATTGTTGCCGGCCCCGGGTTGGCGCTCGCGGCCGCGCTGCTGGGCCTGGCTGGCGGGGTGCTGTTGGTCGCGCGGCCGGGCGAGGATTCGCCGCGGCAGAACAAGTACGAGAAGGAAACCGTGCGCCGGGAGAAGGTGCGCGAGGACTTGGAGGAGGACCCCCAGTCCGGCCGCGTGCTGTGGGACGCGATCAGCGCGGACATCGACCCGACTGATCCGGATTTCCGATCCTCTAAGGGCACCCGCTAGCCTTATCCCTGACAGGCCCACCCCTTGCAACTGGGAGGTAGCCATGCCGGCTCCGAGCACACTCGACGACGTTGTCGCTGGTGTGCTTCGCGACGTTGCCAAGCGTGAGGCCGCCGTTTCCTTCAAAGAGATCAAAGCGCGCTCGCGCGATATGGCGCCGACCCGGGATGCCCGGGCGGCGCTTTTGCGTCATGGCTGCAGCGTGATCGTGGAGATTAAGCGCAACTCTCCGGTCTTCGGCCCCACCGGCGCCGGGCATTCGAGCGTCGAGACGCTCGCCCAGAACATCGAAGCGGGCGGCGCCCACCTCATCGCGTGCCAGACGGAGCGTCTGCGTTTCGACGGTTCCCTGGCAGACATGGCCCAGGCCAGGGCAGCGGTGGAGCTGCCGATGGTGTGCCGCGACGTGATCGTGGACCCGTACCAGATCCATGAGGCCCGCTGCTACGGCGCCGACGCCATCCCGCTGCAGGTGGGCATCCTGGACCAGGCGCGCTTCGAGGCGCTGCTGGACCGCGCCGAGTCGCTCGGCATGGCCGCCGTGGCGGAGGTGCGCACCCCGGAGGAGGCGGACCGCGCGCTGCGCGCGGGCGTGTCCGTGGTGGCGGTGAACTCCTGGACCTTCGACACCAACAACTTGAACCGCAACGCGTTCGCCGAGATCGCGCCGGGTCTTCCCAGCGAGGTGATCAAGATCAGCCTGGGCGGCGTGGCCACCCCGCGCGATCTGATCAACGCCGCCTCCTGCGGCGCGGACGCGGTGCTTGCGGCGGAGGCCGTCATGGCGGCGGGTGATGTGCTCTCCGCGACGCGTTCGCTGGCCACCGCGGGTCAGCACCCCGCGTGCCCGTCGAGACGCTAGGTGGCACACTGTTTGGCGTGCAAACGCTGAACTTGGCCAACATCCCGTCGCCGCCGCAGGGCGTGTGGCACCTCGGTCCCATTCCCATCCGCGCCTACGCGCTGTGCATCATCACCGGCATCATCGTCGCGATGGCGGTCTCGCTGCGCCGCTACAAGGCGCGCGGCGGCAACCCGGAGACGGTGTGGGACGCGGCGATCGTGATCATCCCCGCCGGCATCATCGGCGGGCGCCTGTACCACGTGATCACGGACCACCAGAAGTACTTCGGCGAGGGCAAAAACCCCTGGCAGGCGTTCAACATCACCGCCGGCGGCCTTGGCATCATCGGCGCGGTGACGCTCGCCGCGCTGGCGGTGTGGGTGCTGATGCGCAAGAAGAAGTTGCCGATTGCCCCGCTTGCGGACGCGATCGCGCCGTCGGTGATCCTCGCCCAGGGCATCGGCCGGCTGGGCAACTACTTCAACCAGGAGCTCTACGGCGCGGAGACCGACGTGCCGTGGGCGCTGGACATTTACTACCGCGTCAACGAAGCCGGCCAGTACGCCCCGCTGACGGGACGTTCCACCGGCGAGGTGGTCGCGAGCGTGCACCCGACGTTCCTCTACGAGCTGATCTGGAACGTGGCGGTGTTCTTCGTGCTCGTCTGGGCGGACCGCCGCTTCCGCCTCGGCCACGGCCGCGTGTTCTGGCTGTACGTGGCCGGCTACACGCTGGGCCGGTTCTTCATCGAGTTCATGCGCCGCGACGAGGCGAACCTCATCCTCGGCTTGCGCGTGAACACGTGGGTCTCCGCGATTTTGTTCATCGTCGCTGTGGTGATCTTCTTCATGCTGCACAAGGGGAGGGAGACCCCGGAGGAGGTGGACCCGGAGTACAACCGTTCGTCCACGGCAGACTCCCAGGATCGGGAGTACCGTGGGGCGCTGGAGAACACGAATGGCACCTACGAAGGTGAGGTTGGTACACGTGGATAGAAGGACAAAGATCGTCTGCACCCTCGGCCCGGCAGTGGCCAGCAAGGATGCGATTTTGGGACTAGTGCGCGACGGCATGGACGTGGCGCGCCTGAACTTCTCGCACGGCGACTACCCGGACCACGAGCAGAACTACCGCTGGGTCCGCGAGGCTACCGACGAGACCGGCCACGCCGTGGGTATCCTGGCCGACCTGCAGGGTCCGAAGATCCGCCTCGGCCGCTTCGAGGGCGACGGCAAGACGTACTGGGAAACCGGCGAGACCGTCCGCATCACCGTGGACGACGTTGAGGGCACGCACGACCGCGTGTCCACCACCTACAAGCAGCTTGCCCAGGACGCGAAGCCGGGCGACCGCCTGCTCGTGGACGACGGCAAGGTCGGCCTGGTCTGCACCGAGGTCGACGGCAACGACGTGGTCTGCCGCGTCACCGAGGGCGGCCCGGTGTCCAACAACAAGGGCGTGTCGCTTCCGGGCATGGACATTTCCGTTCCGGCGTTGAGCGAGAAGGACAAGGCGGACCTGCGCTTCGCACTCGAGCTCGGCGTGGACATCATCGCCCTGTCGTTCGTGCGTTCCCCGGCTGACGTGGAGCTGGTCCACGAAATCATGGATGAGGTCGGCCGGCGTGTGCCTGTCGTCGCAAAGCTTGAAAAGCCCGAGGCTGTGGACGCGCTGGAGTCCATCATCCTCGCGTTCGACGCAGTGATGGTTGCCCGCGGCGACCTGGGCGTGGAGATCCCGCTCGAGCAGGTCCCGGCGGTGCAGAAGCGTGTGATCCAGATTGCGCGTGAGAATGCCAAGCCGGTGATCGTCGCCACGCAAATGCTCGACTCCATGATCGAGAACTCCCGCCCGACCCGCGCAGAGGCCTCCGACGTGGCCAACGCGGTGCTCGACGGCGCGGACGGCGTGATGCTCTCCGGCGAGACGTCCGTGGGAGTGGACCCGCACAACGTGGTGCGCACCATGAGCCGCATCGTGCGCTCCGCGGAGCAGATGGGCAACGTGCCGCCGCTGAACCACATCCCGCGCACGAAGCGTGGCGTGGTGTCCTACTCCGCCCACGACATCGCCGACCGCCTCAACGCGCGCGCGATTGTCACCTTCACCACCTCCGGCGACACCGCCCGCCGCGTGGCGCGCCTGCACCCGGACCTGCCGCTTCTGGTGTTCACGCCGGTGCAGCAGGTGCGCTCGCAGCTGGCGATGACGTGGGGCGCGGAGACGTTCCTGTGCGAGCAGGTCCACAGCACCGACGACATGATCAAGGTGGTGGACCGCCAGTTGCTGGCGATGGAGCAGTACAAGGAGGGCGACACCATGGTCGTCGTCGCTGGCACCCCGCCGGGTGTCGCAGGCACGACTAACACCATCCACGTGCACCAGCTCGGCGAGGACACGCGCAACCCGTAAGTGGTTACGCTGGTGGGCATGCCTGAAACCGGAATTGAAGTTCGCGACGCCCACCTGCACAACCTCCGCAACGTGGATGTGGACATCCCGCGCGGCACGCTCGTCGCGGTGACTGGGGTGTCCGGCTCCGGCAAGTCCTCGCTCGCCTTCGGCACCATCCACGGCGAAGGCCAGCGCCGCTACCTCGAATCGGTGGCGCCGTTTGCCCGCCGCCTGATCGGCTCGGCGGTGGACCCGCAGGTCGGCTCCGTGGAGGGCCTGCCGCCGACGGTGGCGCTGGAGCAGTCCACCTCCGGCGGCGGCGCGCGCTCGACCGTGGGCACCGTCTCCGCGCTGTCCAACAGCATCCGCCTGTTGTACTCGCGCGCGGGCGACAACCCGAAGGGGCTGTACTCCGACTCGTTTTCCCCGAACACGCCTGAGGGCATGTGCCCGACGTGCCAGGGCACCGGCGTGGTGCACGAGCCCACCGAGGCATCGATGGTGCCGGACCCGACACTGTCCATCGAGGACGGCGCAATTCAGGCCTGGCCGGGCGCGTGGGCCGGCAAGAACTTCCACGACATCCTTGCCACGCTGGGCTACGACCTGGATTCGCCCTGGCAGGACCTGCCGAAGGAAGACCGCGAGTGGATCCTGTTCACCGATGAGCGCCCCGTGGTCACCGTCAAGCCGCTGCGCGGCGAGGACCAGATCCAGCGCAACTACAAGGGCACGTGGCGCTCCGTGGCGTCGTATCTGACCAACACGCTCGCCGAGACCCAGTCCGACACCCTGCGCAAACGCGTGCTGTCCTACATGGAGTCGCGCGTGTGCGAGACCTGCCACGGCCGCCGCCTCAACCCGGAGGCGCTCAAGGTCACTTACGCGGGGATGCCTATCGACGAGCTCGGCTCCCTGCCGCTCGACCAAGTCCACGAGGTGCTGGCCGCGCAGGAGCCGTCCGAGGGTTCGGCCGAGGACCTGCTGCTGAAGCAGATCCTGCCCGCGCTGCAGTCCGCGCTTGACCTGGGGCTTGCGCACCTGAGCTTGGACCGACCCGCGCCGACCCTGTCCGCCGGCGAGCTGCAGCGCATCCGCCTGTCAGCCCAGCTGCGCTCGGGCCTGTTCGGCGTGGCGTACGTGCTGGACGAGCCGTCCGCCGGCCTGCACCCCGCCGAGCGCGGAGCCGTGCTGGACATCTGCCGCCGCTTCATCGACGCCGGCAATTCGGTCCTGCTGGTCGAGCACGACATGGAGCTCGTCGCCCAGACCGACTGGCTCGTGGACGTCGGCCCGCTCGCCGGCGAGCGCGGCGGCGAGGTGGTCTACTCCGGCCCCACCAGCGACTACACCGGCGACGCACCCACCGCGAAGGCGCTGGCGAACCGGGCACTTTCGCTTAACGACGACCCACGGTCCGCCACCGGCGAACTGCGTCTGTCCGGTGTGTCGGCCCGCTCCATCGAGGGACTGGATGTGTCCTTCGGGATGGGCCAGTTCACCGCCGTGGCCGGTGTGTCCGGCTCCGGCAAGTCGACGCTGGTCAGCACCGTCCTCGCCGGGGTGCTGCGCGACGCCGCGTCCACCGTTGTCGAGGAAGAGGACGACTCTGCGGGTGATGCGGAGGCGGGGGAGGCCGGATGGACCGTCGATAGGCAAGAAGGCTTCGACGCAGTGAGCCGAGTCGTGCAGATCACCCAGAAGCCCATCGGGCGCACCCCGCGCTCGACGCTGGCGACCTACACCGGGCTGTTCGACGGCGTGCGCAAACTGTTCGCCAGCACCGACGAGGCGAAACGGCGCAAGTGGACCGTGTCGCGCTTCTCCTACAACGTGAAGCAGGGGCAGTGCCCGACCTGCGGCGGCGCCGGCAAAATCGAGGTGGAGCTGGTGTTCCTGCCCGGCTCGTACACCACCTGCCCGGACTGCGGCGGCGCGCGCTACAACGACGAGACCCTCGAGGTGACCTGGGAGGGGCTCACCATCGCGCAGGTGCTGGAGCTGACTGTCGACGAAGCCGCCGACGTATTCGTCGACGAACCGAAAATCCTGCGCGCGGTGGAGACCCTGCAGGCGGTGGGCCTGGGCTACCTGCGCCTGGGCCAGGGCGCGCCCGAGCTTTCCGGCGGCGAGGCGCAGCGCATCAAGCTGGCCACCGAGCTGCAGCGCTCCCGCAACTCGCGCCGGGGCCACACCGTGTACCTGCTGGACGAGCCCACCACCGGCCTCCACCCGGCCGACGTCGCGCTCTTGGTCAAGGAGCTCAACAGCCTTGTCGACGCGGGCCAAACCGTGGTCGTGGTCGAACACGACCTGTCCGTCATCGCGCAGGCCGACCGCGTGATCGAGATGGGCCCCGGCCCCGGCGCCGAGGGTGGTCAGGTGGTTGCCACCGGAACCCCCGCCGAACTGGCGGAGTGCGACACCGCAACCGGGAAGGTGCTGGCCGAGCGTTCGGCGTAGGTCGCCGTCGGTGGCGACTATGCAGCTGCATAGTCGCGGAGCCCCTGTTTTCTAAGTTGCGTTAGAGTGCCCCGTAAACGAAAGTTGCAAAATTTGACAATTGGTACGGTCGTTCAGATTTAAAGGTGCAGGTCAGAAGCTTATAAGGTTTGCCGCATGTAAATTCGTACAAAACCGAGGGGGCAAGCGGTTCGAATCGCTATGCAGCTGCATAGTCGTGCTGGCCGATTCCACTATGCGACGGCATAGTCCCGGCACGGTCGTTGACTACGCAGTGGCATAGTTTCTGCGATAGCCAGCCCGCCTCAGAAACGTTCGACTCAGCTTCGTCGACTATGCAGCGGCATAGTCTCGCTGGTCGGAATTCACTATGCAGCTGCATAGTCGGGAGGGGTCGGCCACTTTGAAACGGCATAGTCGCGGAGATACCGTCCAAGTAGTAGTGACTATGCAGTGGCATAGTCCTTTGGGCGGTGGTCCACTATGCGGCTGCATAGTGCCGCGGGCTTGGATTCACTATGCAGCTGCATAGTCGCGCGGGAACGGATCTACTATGCAGCTGCATAGTCAAACGAAGTACGTCATCGGATCACCGCTACCTGTCTTGCCAAATGCGAAGCAGCTGATTTTCGGTGTAGGCGTAGTCCGGGTCGACCGCCTCGATCGCGCGGGTGAGGCGTTCCTCCCAACGCTGCATGGTTTCCGCACCAAGTGGACCGATTGGGCCGTCGGGATTTTCCACGGCGGCGTCGAGCACGATGCCCGCAATTGCGATGTCGGGCCGCGTCCAATTGCGTCCGTCGCTAAGTTCAAGAAATGCACGGCAGGCCGCGATCGCTTCGTCAGGGTCGTCGAGCGCCTCGTGGAACAGCACCGCGGTGGCCCAGTGGGGCATGGCGAGGAGCTCATCGCTTTGCGACGGAGCCTCCGCCGCGCCAACGAACCTGTACAAATCCAACGGTGAGTAGTGCGCTGCGTCGTAGCTGCTCAGCGTCATTGCCGTCCACCGCGCCAACGGCGAATCGGCGAACACCGCGTTTGCTTCCTTGCCACTGATGCTGCGTGAGTTGATGCGGTTGCGGGCGAGCGCGTGAACGACGGTGACTTGGGTTTCCACGTCGTCGGATTCGGCCAGGATCGACTGTGCCTCGTCCCATGTCAGGTCGGGAATCGGGGCGGGCTCGGTGTCGACGAGGTACTGGTCAAGGGTGATGGCGGGTGGCAGTTGGCTGCTCATGCGGCCGAGGTTACATAAACCCGCCCCACCACCATTCGCGCCACTCGTCGAAAGAGGGGTGCACCGGCGGAGTGATTACCTCAGCACCAGCGTGCAGCTCGCTGACCGGGCTGATGCCGTGCAGGGAGTTAAGGAACCACAGCGGGTGCTCAGCGGCGGCGTCGGGGTACAGCCGGCGCCGCTCAACGCGCATGCCAAGCCGCTCAGCCCGCGCAACAACCTGGTGCAAGGTCACGCTCGGCAGCCACACGCCGTCGGGGAGGCACAGAGTGTCGCCGCCCCACATCACCAGCGCGCCGGTGGTGGTCTCCAGCATGGCGCCATGCTTATCCGAGATCACCGTGTCGTCCGTGCCCGCCAGCTGATACCGCGAACGGTACGCGCGGAACGTGGCGAAGTCGGGGCCCTTCACCTCGGGCTGGGTGCGCGGGTCGGGGGCCTGCGCATATGTCAGTGCAGTGGTGGGGCG
>ERZ1031329.19-NODE-19-length-78201-cov-29.338968_pt1 | contig 78201 bp, 78 predicted proteins | sample MGYA00518053_ERZ1031329 | MGnify/ENA primary metagenome ERZ1031329 (study PRJEB33718, sample SAMN03159840) | human skin metagenome | collected 2014-02-25 | study: EMG produced TPA metagenomics assembly of the PRJNA266117 data set (Human skin bacterial metagenome... | reverse complement strand
TCCTTTGAATGCCGTGCACAAGCTTGCGGGGTACATGCTTCTCGACGCCCTCCCGTCCCCCACCCTCACCCTCGCCACCGATGCGCAGGTGGGCTTCGAAATCGTGCGCGCCGCCGCGGCCGCCGGGTTCGGCGCGGTGGCCACCACTGCCGGCGTGACGTCGATGGCCGTGGAGCTGGCCCGGGCCACCAACACTGTGCTCGTCGGCGAGGTGGGCGCCGAACGTTTCAGCGTCTACGCCGGGGCGTGAGGGGTTTAACCCGCGAACATCTGCGAGGCCTTCACCGCGGTCTCCCACAGCCCGTAGACGAGCAGCGCCGCGATAACCAGCGCAAGCACCGTCGCCACCAGGGCATGCACCGAGCCGGCGCCTCTGCCGGATGCCGTCGTTGCGGACTCTCTTGCAGCTGCACGGTCCGCCTCCACCTTGGCCTGCACCGTTTCTGGGTCCTCGAACCACTTCTCCGCAACGGGTCTGACCAGCACGTTGGCCACGAGGCCCACGGCAAGAAGCACGCACATGATGTAGAGCGAGAGCTGGTAGAGCTCCGGTCCTGAGTTGCCGCGGCTGGCCTGGCGCTCCACCACCATGTTGATGATCAGTGGGCCCGCCACGCCCGCCGCGGACCAGGCGGTAAGCAGCCGGCCGTGGATCGCGCCGACCTGGTACACGCCGAACAGGTCGCGCAGGTACGCCGGGATGGTGGCGAACCCGCCGCCGTAGAAGGTGAGCAGTATCAGGGTGCTCACCACAAACAGCGCCAGGCTGGTGTGGCCGGCGGAGGCCACCACGAAGTAGAAGATCAGGCCGACGCCCAGGTAGACCATGTAAATGTTCTTACGGCCGATCACATCGGAGGCGGACGACCAGATGAAGCGACCGCCCATGTTGGCCAGCGACAGCAGGCCGACGAAGCCGGCGGCCGCCGCAGCGCTCAGCGCCGGGTAGTAGTCCTGCACCATCGGCGCGGCGTTTTCCAAGATGCCGATGCCGGCGGTGATATTGCAGAACAGGATCACCCACAGGCACCAGAACTGCGGCGTGCGGACCGCGTTGTTCGCGCTGACGTTGGCACCGACGATGGCGACCTTCGCCGGCTTCGCCTGGATCTTCGGCGCGCCCGACGGGGTCCAGTCCGGGTGCGGCAGACGGATGCAGTACGCGCCCATCGCGATGACCAGCAGGTACACCACCGCGAGGGTGATAAACGTCGGTGCGAGTCCTGCGGCACGATCCGCGAGCTCAGCGCCGCCGCCGAACGCCTCCATCAGCCGGTTAGACGCCGGCGACGCGATGAGCGCGCCGCCGCCGAAGCCCATGATCGCCAGCCCCGTGGCTAGCCCCGGTCGGTCCGGGAACCACTTCATCAGCGTGGACACGGGCGAGATGTAGCCGATGCCCAGGCCAATGCCGCCGATGAACCCGTAGCCGAAGTACACCAGCCACAGGTTGCCGGTGCTGATGCCCAGCGTGGCCACCAGGAATCCGGTCACCCACAGCACCCCAGCGACGGACATGGAGGCACGCGGCCCGACCTTTTCCACCCACGAGCCAAACAGCGCAGACGAGGTGCCCAGCATGCCAATCGCCAGCGAGAAGATCCACCCCACGGCGACTTCCCCCACCCCGAAGTGCTCCATCATCGGCTTTTTAAACACGGAGAAGCCGTACACCTGCCCAATGGAGAGGTGGATCGCCAGCGCTGCCGGGACAATGAGCCAGCGGTTGAATTCCTTGGGCGCGATAATCGCGCCTCGGGAGAAGAATGACATGGACGCTTCCTGCCGTCTCACCTGCATAAATTACGAAGCGCATAATAACTCGCAAGTGCGAAGAAACAGAAAGCTTCCATTCACAGGAGGAGGTCAACGGCCGATGTTCTACGACGAAGCACTCCAACACGCCGGATCCACAACTGCCTCAGCGCTCGGTGCCCTACAAACCGCGAAGGCATTCCTCCACGGCTTCGCCCGCCCCTGCACGGCGAGATGGCCGGAAGTCGCGGCCATCATCAACAGCATCGAGTTCGAAGAATCAACGAGGGACTTTTCGCTTAGCGACGACGCACGTGCCCGGATGGACACCTGCTACGACCAACTCGACCACGCAGCTGACGATGCCTGGCCCGAAGACCCAAACCCGCTGGACACCATCGCCATGAATGCGCTGGATGCCGTCGCGGACCTCACCTCGAACAGGGTGAAGTACTGGGAACAGTTGGGGGTCGCACTGTCCCCCAACAAAGATGACTACCTCAACTTCATCCGTCTGCTCGCTGCCGCACGCAGCCGGGTCACCGGCGAAACGCTCCACTTCGCCGAGATCGACGACGTCGGCAACGTGTTCGTATTCGAAGATTTCCTTCCACCCGCGCTCGCGGAGGACGAAACTGGCTTAGCAGACACCATGATCGAACGCGCGGACGTCGATAGGCACAGCGTCACCGTTGCAAACGAACCTGGAGTGGTGTCGATTGTTGGCCCCATAGAGACAGTGCGGAAGATCTACGACGCAAACGTGCAAGCCGAAGCCGGTGCGGCAACAGCACGCACCTCCCCTACCCAGCCGGCAGAGGACCGTGCGGGGTACGAGCCGCTCGTCGACTTCACCACCGACCGCCCTGTGAGGTTCGACGAGGTACTGGCGGCGATGGGCAATCCCGAGCCGACCCCCATCATCGACCGCATGAACTGGAACGAATTCCTCGGAAACGGGTATCAGGCGACCCTGTCACTGGATGGGCAAACGTTCGCTGCCAGGGCGACCGAGAAGGACGGGGTGGTGACCGAGCTCGAGATCAGCCCGCACAACAACGCCAGTTTCCTGGGCATCCCGTTCCACATCCCGACGCCGAGATTCACCGAGAAGCTCGACGACCTCGGCATCCCCTGGGCCGACGATGGGCGCTCAGGAATTGTCCTCTACGAGCATTGGGTCACCCTTTACAACCACAGCAGCCGGATCGAAGCCGTCCTGTGGCACAACCCGGAAACCCTCTCCGATGTAGAGCTGCTCGACCTCGCGTTCCCGCCCGAAGCCGGCAATAGATAACAGGTGCGGCCGGGCAGTCGCACACCCTGGCGCACAGATTTCGAACGGTAGATTTCGAAACTACCCGTTTTAGCGCCGTTTTCGAAGTCCTTCGCTCGAAAAGTACGAATGGCAAGACGCCCGAGGCACCAAAGGCTCACCGGCACGCGAAACCCAAGCATCCTGAGCTTGAGGTCTGGTTTACCCCCCACACGCAAAACGCCCCCGGTCCAGAAAGAACCGGGGGCGCCAAACAGCCAAGCAAGCGAACGCTTATGCGCGCTTCATCTTGCCGTCCTTGTCGGCGAACGGGAAGCCGAGGTGCGTCAGCAGGGCGCGACCCTCGTCGTCGTTCGTGGCGGTGGTGACGAGCGTGATGTCCATGCCGCGGACGCGATCGATCTTGTCGATGTCGATCTCGTAGAACATGGTCTGCTCGGACAGGCCGAAGGTGTAGTTGCCGTTGCCGTCGAACTGCTTGTCGTTCAGGCCGCGGAAGTCGCGAATACGCGGCAGGGCCACGGTCAGCAGGCGGTCCAGGAACTCCCACATGCGGTCGCCGCGGAGGGTGACCTTCGCGCCGATCGGCATGCCTTCGCGGAGCTTGAAGTTAGCGATGGACTTCTTCGCGCGACGCAGCTGCGGCTTCTGGCCGGTGATCGCGGTGAGGTCCTCGAGCGCGCCGTTGATGACCTTGGAGTCGCGGGCGGCGTCGCCGACACCCATGTTCACGACGATCTTGGTCAGGCCCGGGATCTGCATGACGTTGTCGTAAGAGAACTGGTCGTTCAGCTTGGTGCGGATCTCGTCCTGGTAACGCGTCTTCAGGCGGGGGGTGTAGTTCTGAATGCTCTCAGTCATTAGATGTCCTTCCCGTTCGACTTGGCTACGCGGATCTTCTTGCCGTCCTCGTCGAAGCGGTAGCCGACGCGGGTCGGCTTGCCGTCGGAGTCCAGGATCATCACGTTGGACACGTGGATCGGGGCTTCCTGGGTGACAATGCCGCCGGACTCGGCGCCGCGCTCGGTGTAGGAGTTTGCGACGTGCTTCTTGATGCGGTTCACGCCCTCGACCAGGACCTTGTCACGCTGCGGGTACGCCTCGATGACGCGGCCCTGAGCACCCTTGTCCTTGCCGGCGATGACCTGGACCATATCGCCCTTCTTGATCTTCATAAGTTAGATCACCTCCGGTGCGAGAGACACGATCTTCATGAAGCGCTTGTCGCGCAGCTCACGAGCGACCGGGCCGAAGATGCGGGTGCCGCGCGGCTCGGTGTCGTTCTTGATGATGACGGCAGCGTTCTCGTCGAAGGAGATGTAGGAGCCGTCCGGACGACGGGTTTCCTTCTTCGCGCGGACGATGACAGCCTTGACGACCTCACCCTCCTTGACGTTGCCGCCCGGGGCAGCTTCCTTCACGGTGGCGACAATCGTGTCGCCGATGCCGGCGAAGCGTCGAACAGAACCGCCGAGAACGTTGATGCACAGAATCTCGCGTGCACCAGTGTTGTCGGCGACCTTCAGACGCGATTCTTGCTGAATCACAGTTGGTCTCCTGACCTGGATCAATGTGCGCCAGATTTCCGTCCTGCACGCACGTGGTCAATGTTTGCGGTGCCCATTGCTTATCGACGAACCACCACGTGGTCGAAGGGTCTCGGATGCGCAGCTCGGAAACGCGCGTTGCACCCGACCAGCAGTAGACAACTGGAGTATTCAACCACGAGCTGGGCGATTCCCCAAATCCGTGCGCGTGCAGCTTCGTGCGCCACTGGCGTCGCCGTCCGGGAGCCTTACTTGCGTCTGTGAATCTAGACACACGAAACGCAACAAGCACCAACACGGCAGGTCAGCGGCTTCCCGGCGGTATCGCCAGGTTTCGCCATAAGATTTTACCTCTTGTACGTTAAAACCCGTGAGTTTTTACGAAGCCGCCCCTACGGCGATCAAGAACAAGGTTGACCTCTTTTCCCAAGAGCCCGCCCGGTTTGCCACTCGTGCAGTACTGGCGGGCGTGTATCTGGGGATCATGACGGCGTTCGCCGCCTCCACTGCCCAGCTGACGGACACGTACGCCCCGGGGTGGGGCAAGTACGCGTTCGGCGGCATCTTCGCCTCCACGCTGTACATCATCATCGTGCTGCAAGGCGAACTCGCCACAGGCGACATGATGTTCATGACCTATGGCGCGATCCACAAAAAGAACACTGTGCTCAGGGGTCTGTTGCTGGTCCTGTTCGTCACCATCTTCAATCTCATCGGTGCAGTGGTGATCGCATGGCTGATTTCCCGCACCACCATGGGCCAGCTTGTGGAAGTGGACGGGTTCCTCCACGACTTGCTGGTGGCCAAGCTGCAAAAGTCCAGTTCAACACTTTTTGTCGAAGCAATCCTGGCCAACGTCGTGGTCAACATCGCCTTCATGCTGGCAACCCAGGCGGGCAAAGACTACAGCGCGAAGCTGTGGGGCGTCATCCTGATCATCCCGTCGTTTGCGACCATGAGCTACGAGCACTCCATCGCGAACTTCATCCTCACCAGCCTGGGCGGCTTCACGCTCGGCCCGGATGTGATCGAGGGCTTCACCAACTGGAACGTGATCCGCAACTGGGTCGTCGTGTGGCTGGGCAACTTCGTCGGCGGCGGCTTCATGATGGGCGGGCTCTACGGCTGGCTCAACCTGACCAAGACGGACTACAAGGACTAGTTCCCCGCCGTCTGCCAGAATGGGACGGGTGAATACACCTGTTTCCCACTCGGCTCCAGATGTCCTTCAGGCCGTGCGCGGCGTGCGCGATGCGGTGGCGGACACGGCATTGCCTGTCGATGTCGCTTCCGAAGCCCGCGCCATAGTCAATCAGCTCGACGACTATGTGCTGCCGCGCCTGGCCAACCTCGACGCACCCCTGCTCGCCGTCATCGGCGGCTCCACCGGCTCCGGCAAGTCCACCATTGTCAACGCGCTGCTGCGCGAGCGGGTGTCTAACCCGGGCGTGATCCGCCCCACCACTCGCCAGCCGGTGCTGGTGGCCAACCCGGGCGACGCGGACTGGTTCAACTCCCCGCAGGTGCTGCCCGGCCTGGCCCGCTCGCACGGCGCGGGCGACGAGCGCTCCACCACCCTGCGTGTCGTGGACACGCCCCGCATCCCGGAGGGCTTGGCGCTTCTCGACGCCCCCGATTTCGACTCCATCGACGACCAGAACCGGGCCCTGGCGTCCCAGCTCCTCGCCGCCGCGGACCTGTGGATCTTCGTCACCACCCCGGCGCGCTACGCGGACCAGCTGGTGTGGAACTTCCTCAACGACGCCGCCGGCCGCGGCATCGAGGTCGTGGTGGTGCTCAACCGCCTCGACGACAGGGCCGCGGAGACGGTGCCAGACGACTTGCGCCGCATGATGAACGACGCGGGACTTTCCAAGGCCACCGTATTTACCGTCCCGTTTGTGGCGGACCTTGGTGGCGAGCAGTCCGGCGAGTTCCTGGGCGAGGAGCTGGTCGCACCGCTTCGCGAGTACCTGACCACGCTCGCGGACGACACCGCCGCCCGGCGCGATGTGGCCGGCAAGACCGTCGCGGGTGCGGTGGAATCGGCGCTTACCCGCGTGGATGCCCTGGTGGGCCGCCGCGAGCGCCAGGAAAACTTCGCCAACCAGCTGGACGAGTCGATCCACGAGTTCTACACCGCCGCGAACCGTCATGTCATCGACGCCACCTCCGACGGCAAGCTGCTGCGCTCCGAGGTGATGGACCGCTGGCAGGACGTCGTCGGCACCTCGGATGTGTTCCGCGGCTTCGAGCGCTGGTTCTCCAGCGCCGTGGACAAGGTGGGCAGCTTCTTCACCGGACAGCCCGCGCCGCTTCGCGAGGTGGAGACCGAGATCGAGTCCGGCCTGCACGCCGTGATCGTGGATGCGGCCGAGACCGCCGCGTCGCGCGCGTGGTCCCACACCGGTTCGGTGGCCCCGGAGCTGCGCGCGGACGCGGATCCGGCGCTCGCCCGCGCCAGCGCGGACATCTCCGACAAGGCCGCGCAGCTGGTGCGCGACTGGCAAAAGGACATGGTGCAGCACATCCAGGACACCGCGGGTGACAAGCGCCAGCGCGCCCGCCTCATGTCGTTCGGTCTGAACGTGGTCACCGTGGCGCTGATGCTGGTGGTGTTCGCCTCCACGGCGGGCATCACCGGCGGCGAGGTGGCCATCGCGGGCGGATCCGCCGTGGTGGGCCAGAAGCTGCTGGAGACGATCTTCGGCGAGGACACAGTGCGCCGCATGGTCGTCCAGGCCCGGGAGGACTTGAACCAGCGCCTGGGCGAGCTGTTCGCCGCGGAGCGCGACCGCTACCACGTGCTGACGGATCCGCTGCTCGAGGGTGCGACCGCCGAGCAGATGCGGGAAGCTTCCGCGGAGGCGAAGCGCGCTGTGGACGTGAGGCTCCTTGGGCTCGTCGATAGACAAGAAGCCCCGCAGCTTCCCGAAAAGCAGGAGGATGTGGAGGAAAGCTTCGAGCGCGGCACGCTGCGCGGGCTGTTTGACCAGCTGCGCGGCAACTTTGGCAAGGGGGACGGCAATGTTTAGGAAGAAAGCTGGCCTGACCGAGCGGCTGGAGGCGCTGGATCAGGCCGCGCAGATCGGCGCGCCGTACCTCTCGCAACGCAACCGCGAGGGCCTCGAGCGCGTGGCGAAAGCCGGCGCGGAACGCCGCGCGCTGTCCGGCGACCACACCGTGGTGGGCTTTTTCGGCGCCACCGGCTCCGGCAAGACCTCGCTGTTCAACGCTGTTGTTGGCGAGGACCTGGGCAAGGCCGCCGCGCGCCGCCCCACCACCTCCTCGCCGCTGGCCGCCATCTGGGAGCCGGACGGCTCCGAGGAGCTGCTGGACTGGCTGGGCGTGGAGGACCGCCGCGCCCGCCAGGGCGAGTTCGCCCGCGGCGCTGGCCCGCTGATCCTGCTGGACCTGCCTGATTTCGACTCGGTGGAGGCGTCCAACCGCGCCATCGCGGAGCGCCTTGCCGGCCAGGTGGATGTGCTGGTGTGGGTCTCCGACCCGGAAAAGTACGCGGATTCCGTCATCCACGACCAGTTCATCCGCCCGCACGCCAACCACTCGGCCGTGACGTTGGCGGTGCTGAACAAGTCCGATCTGCTCGCCGCGGGAGATGTCGGCACCGTCGCGGACTCGTACGCGGGGCTTTTGCGTGACGACGGCCTCACCAACGTCCAGGTCGTCCCCACCTCCACCCTGACGGGCGACGGCATCGACGACCTGCGCGCCGCGATCGCGAAGGTGGCCAAGGCGCACACGGCGCAGACCGCCCGCATCGAGGCGGACATCCGCTCGGTCGCCGAGGGGTATGCCGGGGTGAGGGGCGCCGGAGGCGTCGCAAAGAATGCGAAGCGCGACATGGACGCCGTACTGGCGCAAGCCGCCGGCGCGGACCGCATCGCGGAGACCACCGCGGCGGCGTACCGCAAGCGGCTGCGCGAGCGCACCGGGTGGCTGCTGACCTCCTGGATCACCCGCTTCAAACCCGACCCGCTGCGCCGGCTGGGACTGCGCGAAGCATCCGACGAGATCGGAGTGCACCGCAGCTCCATGCCAGAGCTCGACGCCGCGTCGAAGGCCGTGGCCAACCGGGGCGTGCGCGACTACGCGGACGCCGTCGCCGACGGGCTGCCGCACGAGTGGTCCGCCGCCGTGGCCGACCGCGCCGAGGAAGTCTCCGCCGGACTGCCCGCGGAGCTGGACCGCGCCGTGGCCCGCACCACGCTGCCCGCAGAGCCGTCCAAGGGCTGGTCGCTGCTCACCGTGATCCAGTGGCTGGCGCTGCTCGCCGCCCTGGTGGGTGTGCTGTGGTACCTGCTGGTCGCGTTTGTGCCGGGTGTACTCACTCCCCTACTCGGCGGCGACCTCGTCCCCGACGTGGAAGGCTGGCCGATCCCGACGCTGCTGATCATGGCGGGGCTGCTCACCGGCCTGGTCATCGGCCTGATCTCCGCGGTGTTCGGCGGGATGCTCGGCTCCGGGGTGAAGCGGCGCACCCGCTCGGCGGTGCAGAAACAGGTCGCCGAGGTCTCCCAGACCGCGGTGGTGGAGCCGCTGCTGGCCATCCGGGAAGACTACTCCCGCTTCGCCGAGCGCATCGCCGTGGCCGCGGGGTAGTTTCCCGGTACGGTCGGCGAATATGGCACGAATTCCCAGAGTCTTGTCCATCGCCGGCACCGACCCCACCGGCGGCGCCGGCATCCAGGCCGACCTGAAATCCATCGCAGCCGCCGGCGGCTACGGCATGTGCGTGACCACCGCGCTGGTGGCCCAAAACACCCAGGGTGTGCGAGAGATCCACACTCCCCCGCAGTCGTTTCTGCGCGCGCAGCTCGACGCGGTGTTCGACGACATCGAAGTCGACGCCGTGAAGATCGGCATGCTCGGCGACGTTGAAACCACCCGCACCGTGGCCGACTACCTCGCCGCCCACCCGGTGCCGGTCGTGGTGGTGGACCCGGTGATGGTGGCAACCTCCGGCGACCGCCTGCTGTCCGCCGACGCGGAGGAGGCCCTGCGCCAGCTAGTCCGCGACCACGCCACGGTGGTCACCCCGAACCTGCCGGAGCTGGCGGTGCTCACCGGCCAGCCCGAGCCGGAATCGTTTGAGGCGGCGGTGGCCCTAGGACGCGCCTACGCCAACGACGCGGGCGTCAGCGTGCTGGTCAAAGGCGGCCACCTCAAGGGCGACCGCGCCTCCAACGCGCTCGTCACCCCGGGCGGTGAGGCCCACGTCGCCGAGGTGCCGCGCGTGGACACCAAAAACACCCACGGCACCGGCTGCTCGCTCTCCGCGGCGTTGGCCACGCGCATGGTGCTCACCGACGCCAACGCCGCGGCCACCTGGGCCTCCGAGTGGCTCCACGAGGCCATCGCCCACGCCGACGAGCTCAACGTCGGCCGCGGGAACGGCCCCGTGCACCACTTCCACCGCCTCTACCGGCTGGCGGGCGGGGTGTGAGCCTCGGCCGCAGCCGGCTTCGGCTCCACGGAGAACAGCTTGTCGCCGGCGCTGACGCTGCCGGGCAGCAGCAGGCCCGGCAGGACCTCGCCGACCTTCTTCATGTTGGACACCACTACCGGGGTGGTTACCTCGTAGCCAGCGGCCTCGATGCCCTCGATGTCGAAGGTGGCTAGCAGATCGCCCGCGCGCACCTCATCGCCCTTCTTCACCTGCGGGGTGAAGTGCTCGCCCTTGAGGTTCACGGTGTCGAAGCCGATGTGCATCAGCACGTCCACAGGCTTGCCGTCGGAGCCGGTGCCGCGCACCGCGTAAGCGTGGGCGGACGGGAAGGTGACCACCACTTTGCCGTCGAGGGGCGAGCGCAGCTCCCCCACCGTCGGGCGGATTGCCACGCCCTCGCCGAGTTTGGCCTGGGCGAACATCGGGTCGGACACGTCCGCCAGCGGCAGCGCCTCGCCGGTGAGCGGGGCCGCGACCGGCAGCGCGTCCGCCGATGCCTCGCGCAGCGTCGCCGCCGCGGCCGCGTCGGCCCGCGAATCCTCCGGGGCGTCCGGGTCGATGGTTCCCTGCTTGCGCACCAGGTAGAGGCCGTAACCGTACGCGGCCGCGAACGCGATGACGAACGTGACGGCTGCCAGCGCCAGGAACGTGGGCATATCGCCGGGGCGCATGGACACAACTCCGATGAAGCCGGCGGCACCGAGGGCGGTGGCCTTGACGTCGAAAAGCGCAATGAGCATCGCACCAATGGCCGCCGCGCCCATGCCGATGTAGAACGGCCAGCGCAGACGCAGGTTCACGCCGAAGATCGCCGGCTCGGTGATGCCGAAGACCGCCGAGATGCCCGAGGACCCCGCCAGGCCCTTGAGCTTGGCGTTGCGCGCCAGGAAGTACACGGCCAGCGCCACCGCGCCCTGCGCGATGTTGGCCATGGACGCCGTGGGGAAGATAAACGAGCCGCCCTGGTTAAACAGCTCCAGCTCAATCGGCGGGAAGGACTGGTGCAGGCCCGTGATCACGATCGGCGAGTACACCAGGCCGAACAGGAACCCGCCCACCGGGCCGCCGAGGTCGTACAGGCTGGCCAGGCCGTGAATGAGCAGGTCGCCCAGCCAGCGCACGAACGGGCCGACCGCGATGAACGTGATGAACCCGGTGATCAGCAGCGTGGCCAGCGGGGTAATCAGGAAGTCTGCGGTGCCCTTGAGGCGGCGGTGGAACCACTTCTCAATCGTGGCCAAAATCCACGCGACCACCAGCACCGGAAGCACCGCGCCCTGGTAGCCGCCCTGCGCCACCGGGAAGCCGAACAGGTCCCAGTACGGCATGGTGCCCTCCGCCATGGAGGTGGCCACGTCGTAGCCGTTGACCAGCGCCGGGTGCACCATCGCCATGCCCATGCCGGCGCCCAAGTACTCGTTGCCGCCGAAGCGCTTCGTCGCGGAGAAGCCCACCAGCACCGGCAGGAAGGCGAACGGCGCGGACGACAGGACGTTGATGATCTCCGTCAGCCCCTGGATCTGCGGGAACATCCCCACCAGGGATTCGTCGCCGAACAGCCCCTCTGCGGTGAGCACGTTGTTCAGCGCCATGAGCAGGCCGCCGCCGACCAGGATCGGAATCAGCGGCACGAAGATGTCCGAAAACACCTTGATAAAGCGGGTGAACCAGCTGCCCTGGTTCGCCGCCACGCTTTTCAGCTCCTCGGTGGAAACCGCAATGCTTCTCGACGTCATCGCGTCCATCGCCGCAAACACCCTGTCCACGTCGCCAGGGCCGACAATGATCTGGTACATCCCGCCGGTTTCGAACACGCCCTTGAGGTCTGGGTCGTTTTCCAGCGCGGCGGTGTCCGCCAGCGAAGAATCCTTCAGCACCATCCGCAGGCGCGTGGCGCAGTGCGCCGCGCCGACGATGTTGTCCTCGCCGCCCACGGCGGCCAGCACCCGGCTGGCCACGTCCTTATGTTGCACGGTTGTTCCTTCCTATTGAGGTGTCAGCGCCGACCACTGCGCCCCACCGGGAGCAAAGACGGCAAAAGAAAACGCGACTTCCCCGTCGCCCGCGGTGCACTCCACCGCCGCGCCGTCCGCAGAAAGCACCAGCTCACCCGCGGCGCACTCGGCCCACCGGATGCGGCCTGCCACGTCGACGAACACTGTGCCGCGCCCTGCGCCGTCCGGCTGCCAGGTCACCGTGGCGCACACGTGATACCCCTCCGCGACGAGATCCGCCGCCCAGGGGGCGTCCCCCAGCGCTACCCGCTCGACCAGCATGTCGTGGGCGTCCGGGATCTGCAGGGCGGTGGCTAGGTGGCCGTCGATAAGCGAAAGCTCCCTGACCAGCGTGAGCTGATGCACCCACCCCTCCGCGGGGAAGCTGGGGGTGTCGTCGCGCGCGGGCAGCCCCATCCAGCCGAGCATGAGCGCGCCGCCGTTGTTGTCGCTGATGAGCTGTGGCGCGTAGAACTCAGAGCCGAAATCCAGCGGCGTGAAATCCCGCTCGACCTCGAACCGCAGGCCTTCAAGTTTGCCGACGACGTACCCGCACTCGTCCGAATCCGGAAACTGCGGGCAAAACACGAAAACGTCGCGCATCTCGCCCGTGGCCTGATCCCGCATGCGCAGCAGGTTCGGGCACTCCCACATGTATGCCGAGGCAACGTTGTAGTTCAGGCCCGCGAACTCGATCTCGCCGGCGAATTGCCACCTGTCCAGGTCGTCGGAGGTGTAGAGCACAGCGGCGCCGGTGCCGTTTTCGCGCTGGGCCCCCAGCACCATCCGCCACGTGCCGTCCGGCGCCAGGGTGACGTGCGGGTCGCGGTAGTGCGCGGTGTAGCCGTCGGCGGGGCCGTCGATCGCGGGATTGGTGCCGCGGCGGCGGTACGTCCCGCCCATCGGCCCCTCGATGTCGTCCACGTCCACGATGTTCTGGCTGGTCAGCCGCTTTCCGTCGCGTTTGACGTTGCCGGTGTAAAACAGGCGGATCTGGCCGTCGTGCACCACGCCAGAGCCGGAGTAGCAGCCGTTCTCGTCGTACGACACGCCCGGGTAGAGCGCGTCCGGGAAGTGCCGCCACACGCCTGAGCCCAACGTGGTCACCGCATGCCCCCAGCCGGTGCGTTTGGGCTGGGCGGGGAAGGACGGGTCGTGCTGGTAGAACACATGCAGCTCATCGCCGAGCAACATCATCCCGTTCGGGTCGTTGAGCCTGCCCTGAGGCGCGGTGAGGTGGTGTTTCGGCCGGTACGACATGTGTTTATTCTATGACGCATGATCACCGTGTACGGCGAAGCCCTGGTCGACCTCGTGCCTTCTACCCCCGGCCCGCTCGCGCCGCTCACCCCGGCACTCGGCGGCGGCCCGTTCAACGTGGCCCGCGCGCTCGGGCGCTTCGGCGCCGACGTGGCGTTCCAATCGCGCCTCTCCTCCGACGCGTATGGCGCGGCGCTGCGGCAATCACTCATCGACGCCGGCGTCGACCTCTCGCTGTGCACCAGCGGGAGCGAACCCACCACCCTCGCAGTCACAGCATTGCGTGACGACGGCTCCGCCTCCTACACCTTCTACGTCAACGGCACCGCGGACCGGCTCGCCGATCCCGTCCCGGTCGAGGACGGCTACGCAGTGTTCGGCACGTTGTCCCTGGCCCTGGAGCCCGGCTCGCTGCGCTACGCCGAAGCCGCACGAGTCAGCGCCGACAACGGCGCGATCGTGTGCCTGGACCCGAACCTGCGGCCCGCGTTTTCCTCCGAGAAGCACCGCCTGTTCCTGCGCGGGCTTTTGGAATCGGTGACGGTGCTGAAGCTTTCCGACGAGGAAGTCGAATTCCTTGGCGACACCTCACATGTGCCCGTTGTGGTGACCACCCTCGGCGGCGAAGGCATCCGCGTGCGCGCACCGTTCGGTGTTTGCGAAGTGCAGGCCCCCTCCGTGGAGGTCGCGGACACCATCGGCGCCGGTGACACCATCATGGCCGCGCTGGTGCACCAGTTCGACGCCCGCGGCCTCGACCGTTCCGCGCTGTTGGCGCTGGGCGCGGACGAGTGGCGCGAGATCCTGGACTTCGCCGCCCGCGCCGCCGCCATCACCGTTTCCCGCACCGGCGCCGACACGCCGTATCTGCACGAGCTGGTGTAGGCGCGGATCTGCGCGGGTCTGTGGGGTTCCGGTCTGGCACCGTCTTCTCACCCCCCCGGCGCGCGGATCTGCTAGTTCCCCGCCCCGCCCTTTTCCAGGTAACTAGCAGATCACGCTCTTACCGACAACGCCTTTCAACATCACCTGCACAAACAAAAACTTGGACAGTTGATCTGCTAGTGCCGTCCAAAGCGGAGCTAGCAGATCCGCAGGGTTCCGCTTCTACTCCTGAACAGGTAAAATGCTGCACCATGACCGACCCGCGCAGTGAAGACCAAAAGGTTGCCGCCGTGAACGCCTCCATGGTCATGGCGGGGCAACCCCTATCAGCCGAGGACGAAGCGCTGCTAAGACGGCAATTCCGTAGCGAGGTCTCCGCCGACGAGGCAGTATTGCTTGTCTTGGAGCGCGAGGGGCTGGGCGATTCGCCACGCGCACACGAACTGCGCCGACGTATCGCCGGCGTGGCCTAAGCATCGTGGCCCGACAGAGCCGGGAAGCACCCGATAACCTGTTTGGGATTTCAGATCCCGCGCAGCTAGAACGCATCGCTGGGAGCCTTGCTACGCAACGGTTGGGTGAGCTCGAGCTCGGCCCTCCCCTCACCGAGTTCACCCGCGAATCACTCCTGCGCACCCACCACTACCTGATGCAAGACATCTACCCGTGGGCCGGCGAGATCCGCACCGAGGAGGTCGGCGCAATGGGAATGGCCATGTGCCGGGCGCAGTACGTCGACACTGAGCTTGACCGGGTCATGAGCCGCATCGCGAAGTTGCCGCCTTCGTCGTCAGAAATCGAGTCTGCGGTGCGGACCGTCGCAGATCACTGGAGCGAGCTCACAATCGTGCACCCGTTCCGCGACGGCAACTCCCGCACACAGCGGTACTTCTTCGATCAGATGCTGCGCGCTGCAGGTTGGGCGGTGGACTGGACGCGTATCGACGCCACCCAGGCACACGCTGCCCGATACGTCGGCGCTGCAACTGCCGATCCCTCTTTTCTCGCTCAAGTACTGCGCCCTGGCGTGTTCGCCCCGACAGATCTCCCCGACGGCAGTGGCGCGCTCAGCGAGACGCAGGGCCAAAGAGCAGGCGCAGCTGAGGTCTTCCACCGGATGATGGAGTTCCGCCGCGCGCACCCCGGCGCGGCGTGGTCTCCCGAATCCCACTGAGGCCCGGATCGTCTAGCGGCTCGCTACCGCTGCTATACGATCACGCTGCTAACGACAACTATTTCCAACATCACCTGGGCAAACGCCGCGCCCAACAAATGATCGTCTAGCACTCCTCTATGCGCTGCTAGACGATCCGCGAAACCGGCACAAGAACGGCGCCGGGCCCAGACGAAACCGCCCGAGCCCGACGCCAGGAAAGCGCGGCAAACCCTACTCCACCGTCACGGACTTAGCCAGGTTGCGCGGCTGGTCCACGTTCAGGCCGCGGGCCTCCGCCACGGAGGAGGCGAAGATCTGCAGCGGGATGGTGGACAACAGCGGCTGCATCAGGCCGGCGGACTGCGGGATGCGGATGATGTGGTCGGCGTATGCCTCCACGTCCGTGTCGCCGTCTTCCGCGATCACGATGGTCACCGCACCGCGGGCGCGGACCTCCTGGATGTTGGAGACGACCTTGGCGTGCAGGTTATTGCGGGAGCGCTTGGACGGCACGATGATGAACACCGGCTGGCCTTCCTCCACGAGCGCGATCGGGCCGTGCTTGAGCTCGCCAGCGGCGAAGCCCTCGGAGTGCAGGTAGGCCACCTCCTTGAGCTTCAGCGCGCCTTCGAGAGCGACTGGGAAGCCGACGTGGCGACCTAGGAACAGCACGGACTTCGCGTCCGACATGTCCTGGCCCAGCTGCTTGACCTGGCCCTCATTGTCCAGCACCTGCTGGATCTTGTCCGGCATTTCCTGCAGCTCGTCCACGATCTGGCGGATCTCGTCGGCGTACTTGTTGCCGCGCACCTGTGCCAGGTACAGGGCAAGCAGGTAGGCGGCCACGATCTGGGAGATGAACGCCTTCGTCGACGCCACGGCGATCTCCGGGCCGGCGTAGGTGTACAGCGACGCGTCTGCCTCGCGCGGGATGGAGGAACCGACGGTGTTGCAGATGGCAATCACCTTCGCGCCCTGCTCGCGGGCGTGGCGCACGGCCATGAGCGTGTCCATGGTTTCGCCAGACTGGGACACAGCGACCACGAGGGTGCGCTCGTTGACGATCGGGTCGCGGTAGCGGAACTCGTGGGCGAGCTCCACCTCCGTCGGGATGCGGCACCAGTGCTCGATGGCGTAGCGCGCCACCTGGCCCGCGTAGGAGGCGGTGCCGCAGGCGACGATGATGATTTTGTTGATGGAGCGCAGCACGGATTCGTCGATGCGCAGCTCGTCGAGGATGAGCTTGCCCTGTTCGTCGAAGCGTCCGTAGAGGGTGTCGCGGACGGCGGTGGGCTGGTCGTGGATCTCCTTTTCCATGAAGGAGTTGAAGCCGCCCTTTTCCGCGGCGGTGACGTCCCATTCGACGGTGAACGGCTTGGCTTCGGCGGGGTTGCCGTCGAAGTCGCAGACCTCGTAGCCCTCGGCGGTCAGGGTGACAATCTGGCCGTTGTCCATCTCCACGGCGTCGCGGGTGAATTCGATGAAGCCAGCGACGTCGGAGCTGAGGAAGTTTTCGTTCTCGCCGACGCCGATGACCAGCGGGGAGTTCCAGCGCGCTGCGACGATGCGGTCCGGGTGGTCTGCGTGGATCGCCAGCAGGGTGAAGGCGCCTTCGAGGCGCTGCGCGGTCAGCTGCATCGCGCGGGTGAGGTCGCCGTCTGCTTCCTTGTCGTAGATGTCCAGCAGCAGGGTGCCAGCGACCTCGGTGTCGGTCTCGGAGACGAAGCGGTAGCCCTTATCGACGAGCTCCGCCTTCAACGCCGAAAAGTTCTCGATGATGCCGTTGTGGACCACAGCCATGCGGCCGTCGCCGACGACGTGCGGGTGGGCGTTTGCATCGGTCGGTCCGCCGTGGGTTGCCCAGCGGGTGTGCCCGATGCCGAGCTTGGAAGCCGCAATTGGGTTGTCCGAGATTTCGGCTTCCAGGTCTGCAACTTTGCCGGCCTTCTTGCGGCACTCGATGACGCCGTTGTTGGCAACCGCGACACCGGCGGAGTCGTATCCGCGGTATTCGAGGCGGCGCAGTCCCTCGACAATGACATTTTTCGCGTCGCGCTCAGCGGTGCCGGCGCCTACGTATCCAACGATTCCACACATGGGGAAAAATTTTACTCCAGTTTAGTTGTCTGTAGAAAGTGGAAAACCCGCCACGGGCCACGAGTGTGGACAGCGGCGGGTTCGAGCAAAAGACACCTAGCGTTTAAGCCTTCTCCATGCCGATCTTCTGGCCGTCGGTGCGGAACACCTGAGCAACGGCCGGGCGCGGAACGGAGTTGCCACCGTCGGGCCAGTGGGACGCGGGCTTTTCAAAGGTGGCATCGTCCTCCTCGCCCGGGTGCTGGACGTTGACCAGGACCAGCTCGTCGGTGACGATCGGGCCGCAGGTCTCAGCGGCGTACGGCACGGTGAGGAAGCACAGCACCTGGCCGCGGTTCTCACCCTCGAGGCCGACGGCGTACAGGCCGTCGTTAGTGCCGAGCGCGTTGCCGTCGGTGGAGATCCACAGGTTGCCGTGGGAGTCGAACGCGACGTTGTCCGGGCAGGAAATCGGGGACACTTGCTCCTTGGGGAAGCCGCCGAAGTAGGTCGACGCGGCGTTCGGGTCGCCGCAGACGAGCAGCAGGTTCCACTTGAACTCGGTGCCTGCGTAGTCGTCCTCGATCTCCATGACCAGGCCGTTCTTGTTCTCGCGGATCGGCGCGTACTCGGTGACGTCTTCCTTGCTCTTCTTGGCGTTCTCGCCGGTGGCGCCGCGGTAGCTGTTGTTGGTCAGCGCGACGTAGAGCTTGCCGTTGACCGGGTTGACCTCGAAGTCCTCCGGGCGGTCCATCTTCGTGGCGCCGACCTCGTCTGCGGCGAGGCGGGTGTAGATGGCCACCTCTTCGCCGGTGAAGCCGTCCACGTGGGACTCGGCGGTGCCGTCGGCATGGGCGGTCAGCAGCGGGATCCACTTGCCGGTGCCGTCAAAGTCGCCGTCCTTGGGCAGGTCGCCGTCGCCGGTGATCTCGCCGGCCTCGGAGTTACCTTCGAGGTTGGCGACGTAGAGGGTGCCCTCGTCGAGGATTGCCATGTTGTGGGCGATGTCGCCCTCCTTGACCTTCTTGGAGGAGACGAACTTGTAGATGTACTCGAAGCGCGCGTCGTCGCCGGAGTAGCACACCACGGTGCCGTCCTCGGTGACGTGGACGTTGCCGGCCTCGTGCTTGAAACGGCCCAGGGCGGTGTGCTTGACCGGGACGGACTCCGGATCGTACGGGTTGATCTCAACCAGGTAGCCGAAGCGGTTAAACTCGTTCGGCTCCTTCGCCAGGTCGAAGCGGTCGTGCAGGCGCTCCCACTTGCGCTGCGACGCGTTCTCGGACACGCCGAAGCGCTTCACGTCCGCGGCCGGGCGCTCACCGGTGACGGCGGCGGCGTTGGCCCAGTACTGGTCGATGTTCTCCTCGCCAGAAAGGAAGGTGCCCCACGGGGTCACACCGCCGGAGCAGTTGTTGAAGGTGCCGAAGACCGTGGTGCCGGTCGGATCGGCGGAGGTCTTGAGCAGGTCGTGGCCGGCAGCCGGCCCGACGATCTTGAACTCGGTCTCGCCAGTGATGCGGCGGTTCAGCGGGCCGAACTCGCGCTTGAGCTCACCGGTCTTGGGGTCCTTGGACACCTCGAGGACGGTGTGGCCGTGGCTGGCAATGCCGATATTGATCTGCTCGTCCGTCGGGTTCTCCGGATCGTAGTTCGGCAGCATCTGCGGTTCAGTGGAGTACTCGTGGGAGCAGACGTAGAGCATGCGGTTCTTGTCGGTCGGGTGCTCCATCAGGCCGGCGAAGTCGTTGTTGAAGCCGAACTGGCGGGCTGCAGCTGCGGCGGTCTGGTTGTTCGGGTCGAACTCAGGCGCGTCCTCGTACACCGGGTCGCCCCAGGCGATCAGCACAGAGGTGTCGTAGCCCGCCGGGACGACAACCTCGTCCTTCTCGTTCGGCTGCACGCCGTCGAAACGCATGCCAGCAGCCGGCTTGATCTCAGCCTTCGCGACCTCGGTGCTGGTGGAGGTGGCCGTCGCGGATTCGGTGGTTTCCGCCACATCCTCGTCGACGCCGCAGGCGGCGAGCAGTGCGCCGCCGCCGAGGGTCACGGTGCCAGCGCCGAATGCCTTCAGCACGCCGCGGCGGGACATCAGGTCGCCGAAGTACGGGTTGTCGGACTCGTTGGTGCAATCGCCAGCACACGCGTTGCCACACTTGTAGGTACAGGTCAAAGACGAGCGCTTGGACTGGAACAGCAGGTTAATACCCTTGATAGGCATGAGCTCTCCCAGGAAACGTATACAGAGTTTGGCCTGGAAGAAGTTACTCAACACGAGTAAATGAGCGCCGAAATCCAGATGAACAGTTGTCAAACACACGAAAATACCCGCCCAACACGAGGTTGGACGGGTACGACGTCGAAAAGCTAGGTGCTCTTAGCGAGCCTTCTCGATGATGTCGACGAGACGGAAGTGCTTGTCCTTGGACAGCGGACGCGTCTCCTCGATGAGGACGAGGTCGCCGATGCCGGCGGTGTTCTCCTCGTCGTGTGCCTTCACGCGGGTGGTGGTACGCACAATCTTGCCGTACAGGGCGTGGGACTTGCGGTCCTCAACCTCGACGACGATCGTCTTGTCCATCTTGTCGGACACAACGTAGCCACGACGACGCTTCTGCACTGCCTTGACCTTGGTGTTCTCAGTCACGTTTGCCTCACTCATGGTTATGCCTCAGCTCCCGTGGACTCCGGGACAACGGACAGGCCGAGCTCGCGCTCGCGCAGCACCGTGTAGATGCGAGCGATGTCGCGCTTCACGGTGGAGATGCGGCGGTTGTTGGTGAGCTGGCCGGTCGCGAGCTGGAAGCGCAGGTTGAACAGCTCTTCCTTCGCCTCGGTCAGACGGGTGCGCAGCTCATCGTCGTTGAGCTCGCGGAACTCAGATGCGGGGGTACCGGTTGCCATTAGAACTGGTCCTCCTTCTTAATCACGCGGACCTTGCACGGCAGCTTCGCGCCAGCGCGGCGCAGAGCCTCGATTGCAGTCTCCTCGTTCGGGTAGGACATTTCGAAAAGAATGCGGCCAGGCTTGACGTTGGCCACCCACTTCTCCACCGGGCCCTTACCGGAACCCATACGCACGCCGAGCGGCTTCTGGGTCAACGGACGATCCGGGAAGATGTTGATCCACACCTTGCCACCACGCTTGACGTGGCGGTTGATGGCGATACGTGCGGACTCGATCTGGCGGTTGGTGATGTACGCCGGCTCGAGCGCCTGCAGGCCGTAGTCGCCGAAGGTGATCTTGTTGCCGCCCTTGGACACGCCCGTGCGGTGCGGACGGTGCTGACGGCGGTACTTCACGCGCTTAGGGATGAGCATGAATTAGCCCTCCTTCTTCTGCTCTGCACGCTGGCGACGCTGGCCGCCGCGGCGCGGGCGACGGTCGCCACGGCCACCGCGCTCGTTCTTCGGAGCGTTGAGCTCGGACTCGCGGACACCGCCCACGACGTCGCCCTTGTAGATCCACACCTTGACGCCGATGACGCCAAAGGTGGTGTGTGCTTCTGCCGTGCCGTAATCGATCTCTGCACGCAGGGTGTGCAGCGGAACGCGACCCTCGTGGTAGCGCTCGACACGGGACATTTCCGCGCCGCCGAGACGGCCGGACGTCATAACCTTGATGCCCTTGACCTGCGGGTTGCGCATCGCGGACTGGATGGCCTTACGCATGGCGCGACGGAACGCGACACGGTTGACCAGCTGCTCAGCGATGGACTGTGCAACCAGGGTTGCGTCGGCATCGATGTTCTTGACCTCGATGATGTTCAGCGCGACCATCTTGCCGGTGAGCTTCTCCAGCTCGCGGCGGATGCGGTCAGCCTCTGCGCCGCGGCGGCCGATGACGATGCCCGGACGAGCGGTGTGGATGTCCACACGCACGCGGTCGCGGGTGCGCTCGATGACGATGTCGGAGATGCCGGCGCGCTCGAGGTTCTTCTCGAGGTACTCGCGGACCTTGATGTCCTCCGCAACGTAGTCAGCGTAGTTCTTGTCGGCGTACCAGTGGGACTTCCAGTCGGAAGTGATACCCAGGCGCAGGCCGTGCGGGTGAATCTTCTGGCCCATTACTTGGCCCCTTCCTTGGACTCGACAACAACGGTGATGTGGGAGGTGCGCTTCCGGATCTGGAAGGCGCGGCCCTGGGCGCGCGGCTGGTAGCGGCGCATGGTCGGGCCCTCGTTTGCGTAGCACTCGGAGATGACGAGCGTGCGCGGGTCCAGGCCGAAGTTGTTCTCAGCGTTGGCCGCTGCGGAGGCGACAACCTTCGCAACGTCCTTGGCGGCACCCTGCGGTGCGTACTTCAGGATCGCGAGGGCCTCGGCAACGTCCTTGCCGCGGACGAGTGCCAGCACGCGGCGGGCCTTCATCGGCGAGACGCGGACAAACTTGGCCGTCGCGGATGCAGTGGTGATGGTGTCAGCCATTGCTTATCGACGTCCCTTCTGTTCCTTGACGTGACCCTTGAAGGTCTTGGTCGGTGCAAACTCGCCGAGCTTGTGGCCGACCATGGACTCGTCGACGAACACCGGCACGTGCTTGCGGCCGTCGTGGACGGCGAAGGTGTGACCGATGAAATCGGGGAGAATGGTCGAACGGCGCGACCAGGTCTTGATGACCTGCTTGGTGCCAGCCTCGTTCTGAGCGTCCACCTTGTTGAGGAGGTGCTCGTCGACGAACGGGCCTTTCTTCAGGCTACGTGGCATGTCTGTTTACCTCCTCTTAGCGCTTCTTCGAGCGGCGGCGCCGCACGATCATGTTGTTGGAATAACGGTTCGGGTTGCGGGTGCGGCCTTCCTTCTGGCCCCACGGCGACACCGGGTGGCGGCCACCCGAGGTCTTGCCCTCGCCACCACCGTGCGGGTGGTCGACCGGGTTCATGACCACACCACGCACGGTCGGGCGCCAGCCCTTCCAGCGCATGCGGCCGGCCTTGCCCCAGCGGATGTTGATCTGGTCGGCGTTGCCGACTTCACCGATGGTGGCGCGGCAGCGGATGTCCACGCGACGGATCTCGGAAGACGGCATACGCAGGACTGCGTAGTTGCCTTCCTTACCCAGCAGCTGGATGGACGCACCGGCGGAGCGGGCGAGCTTGGCACCAGCACCCGGCTTGAGCTCCACAGCGTGGATGGTCGTACCGGTCGGGATGTTGCGCAGCGGCAGGTTGTTGCCGACCTTGATGTCGGCGTTCGGACCAGCCTCGACGACGGTGCCCTGGGTCAGGCCCTTCGGCGCGATGATGTAGCGCTTCTCGCCGTCGTAGTAGTGCAGCAGCGCAATGTTTGCGGTGCGGTTCGGGTCGTACTCGATGTGAGCGACCTTTGCCAGCACGCCGTCCTTGTCGGAGCGGCGGAAGTCGATCACGCGGTAACGGCGCTTGTGGCCGCCGCCGCGGTGACGGGTGGTGATGTGGCCGTGAGAGTTACGGCCACCCTTCTTCGGGAGCGGGCGCAGCAGCGACTTTTCCGGGGTCGAGCGAGTGATCTCCTCGAACGCGGAAACGGAGCTGGCACGGCGACCCGGAGTTGTCGGCTTGTACTTGCGAATAGCCATAATGGTTCCTTTTCTATCGTCCTCTTCGCTGTGCGATAGCCGTTAGGCCGTCGCACCTCCGAAGATGTCGATGGAGTCGCTGCCCTCGCGGAGCGTGACGTAGGCGCGCTTGGTGTCCTTGCGCTGGCCGTAGCCGGTGCGGGAGCGCTTGCGCTTGCCCTCGCGGTTAGCGGTGTTCACTGATGCGACGTCGACGCCGAAGATCTGCTCCACGGCAATCTTGATCTGGGTCTTGTTGGCCGACGGAGCGACGAAGAACGTGTAGGTGTTCTGCTCCATCAGGCCGTAGCTCTTCTCGGAGAGCACGGGCGCGATGATGATGTCGCGCGGGTTCGCGATCTTAGCCATTTACTTCTCCTCCTCCGCAGCGGCGGTAGCGAGCTCCTTGCCGCGGTTGACGAAGGTGTGCAGCGCCTCGACCGAGAACACGACATCGTCAGCGTTGAGTACGTCGTATGCGTTCAGCTGGGTCGGCTCAATGATGTGGACGCCCGGCAGGTTCCTTGCGGAAAGGCGAGAGTTCACGTCATCACGGCCGATCACCAGCAGAACCGACTTGCGGTCCGTGAGGCGCTCGATGAAAGCGCGGGCGGACTTGGTCGACGGGGTCTGGCCCGGAACCAGGTCCTCCACGATGTGGATGCGCTCGTTCTGTGCGCGGTTGGTCAAAGCGCCTGCGAGGGCAGCCTTGATCATCTTCTTCGGGGTGCGCTGCGCGTAGGAACGCGGCTGCGGACCGTGCACGGTGCCACCGCCGGTGAAGTGCGGCGCACGGGTGGAACCCTGGCGTGCGCGACCGGTGCCTTTCTGGCGGAACGGCTTCTTGCCGCCGCCGGAAACCATGCCGCGGGTCTTCGTCGCGTGGGTGCCCTGGCGAGCTGCAGCAAGCTGTGCGTTCACAACCTGGTGCATCAGCGCCACGGAAGCCTCGCGGTCGAAGAACTCGGCCGGGAGATCGACAGAGCCCTTGGTGGCTCCGTCAGCGGTGTGGACGTCAAGCGTCAGGTTCGTCATGCGTGAGCACCGCCCTTCACTGCGGTCTTGACGGTGACAACGGAACCCTTTGCGCCCGGGATGGCGCCCTTGATCAGGATGAGGTTGTTGTCGCCGTCGATGCGTTGGATCTTCAGGTTCTGGGTGGTAACGCGGTTACCGCCCATGCGGCCTGCCATGCGGGTGCCCTTAAACACGCGGCCCGGGGTTGCGCAAGCGCCGATGGAGCCCACGCGGCGGTGCGAAGCCTGGTTACCGTGTGCGGCACCCTGGCCGGCGAAGCCGTGGCGCTTCATCGCGCCGGCGTAGCCGTGGCCCTTGGTGGTGCCGGCGACGTCCACGTAGGTGTCGCCCTCGAAGATGGTTGCGTTGAATTCCTGGCCGAGCTCGTAGCCCGAGGTGTCCTCCATGCGGATCTCGGCGACGAAACGGCGCGGGTTCACGCCGGCCTTCTTGAAGTGGCCGGCCTGCGGCTTCTTTGCCTTACGGGGATCGATGTCGCCGTAGGCGATCTGGATGGCGGAGTAGCCATCGGTCTCAGGGGTACGGATCTGGGTGACCACGCACGGCCCAGCTTCGACGACGGTAACCGGGATAACTCGGTTGTCTTCGTCGAAGATCTGGGTCATGCCGAGCTTCTTGCCCAGAATGCCCTTGATCTGGTTCTCAGACATGTTGTTAGTTCTCCACTACTTACGTTGGGGATTGCTCTACTGGATGTTCACGTCGACGCTTGCTGGCAGGTCGATGCGCATGAGCGCGTCCACCGTCTTGGGCGTCGGGTCGAGAATGTCGATGAGGCGCTTGTGAGTGCGCATCTCGAAGTGCTCGCGAGAATCCTTGTACTTGTGGGGAGAACGAATAACGGCGTACACGTTCTTCTGGGTGGGCAACGGCACCGGGCCCACGACGCGGGCACCCGTGCGGGTGACCGTCTCGACGATCTTCTTCGCGGATGCGTCGATCGCCTCGTGGTCGTAAGCCTTGAGCCTGATGCGGATCTTCTGTCCCGCCACGCTTACCTCTTCCTCGCATCCCCACGTTCGTCCTTATTCTCTCCCGCTCATTTCGAACGGAGTGAGAAACGGGCGAAGCGGTGGGGTTTGTAGCTTCTAGTTTCTCTATAACGTTGTCCGGGCTGGGCCCTTGGCTCAACGCCAGTGTCGTTTCTGACTGCCATGACACGTCCGGAAGGTGACCGAGCAAATTCATGCTGTTTCAGTGCTTCCGCCAAGGCGTGCCCGTCTATAAGCACATGCCTGGGTGTCAGACTCGGAAGGGCGCGTGACCCTTGCGTACTGCCGCTGTGAATTTGCCATGGCCCTTCTCCGGTTTCTTCCGGTTGGAAGGTGTCATGTTTGCCTGGCCACCGGCCGGTTTCACCCGGCCCATGTCAAGGCAACCCGGGTATTAAAACACAAGGTTGCAGGAAGCACAAGCCCCGCTTCACGACGAACCTCCGGCGAGCCCACGAATATTGCAACTTGATATCACCTTCTCCTCACCCCAGCCCGAGCGATTAGATCTGTGTACCCTTTATTTCCAGACCGTGCGCCTCACATCCGGAGGTCACGGATGCACAGTATTTACAGATTGAAAGGACCGTCATGGCCGACAAGAACGTTAACGAGACCTCTGCAAACACCGCAAAGACCACCGGCGCTAACACCCCGGCTTCCTCCTCTACCGCAGTGGAGCCGGAGCAGGTCCGCCCGCGCAACGAGAACCTGGAGACCGAGCACGGCTCCACCGTCATCGACGACAACGTTGTGGGCAAGATCGCAGGCATCGCTGCCCGTGAGGTCTCCGGTGTGAACAACCTGGGCGGCGGTGCTGCCCGCATGTGGGGCGCTGTGCGCGAGTCCCTGACCTCCTCCACCAACGTCCAGCAGGGCGTCAACGTGGCGGTCGAGGACGGCCACGCTTCCGTCGCCGTCGCCATCATCGCCGAGTACGGCGTGGCCATCCACGAGCTGGCTAACGCTATCCGCGAGAACGTCACCGTCGCCATCACCCGCATGACCGGCCTGATCGTGGACCGCGTGGACGTCACCGTGCACGACGTGCACCTGCCGGAGCAGGAGGGCGCCGAGCAGCTCGAGGACACCAACGCGAACTACCAGGCTGTCAACCAGCCGATCAACCAGTAAGCCATGGCCTACACCCCCGTTAGCCGCGAGGTTGCGGAGGGCGTCCGCGATGCCGCCGTCGCTGTCGACGGGGTCGCCGCATTGCACGGCGGCCGCGTCGGCGAGATCGCGACCTACCTGCCCAACACCCGCATCGAAGGCGTGAAAGCCGTGACGCGGGACGGCCGAAACGGCTTCGAAGTGCACTTCGTCTTCGATGTCGCCTCCGGCCGGAAGGTGCAGGACGTAGCCGAGGATGTCCGCACTGCAGTGCTCGGCGTATCCGACGCGGAGTTCGTGGACGTTGTCGCAGGCGACGCGCAGTAGCGGTTCCCGCCGCTGCGCTGCCCGCCCCAACCTCATAACCCGAAACGTGGTTTTATTATGAATCTTTTTGCTAACAAGGCGCTGACCGGCATCGTGATCGGTATCGTTGTCGCCTTCTTTGTCACCTTCGGCGGCTGGCCGGGCCTGCTCTGGCTGCTGCTGTTCACCATCATCGGCGGGGTTGTCGGGGCCCAGCTCGACGGCCGTCTGGACCTGTCCGCGGCCCTGAGTAACGGCACCGGCAGAGGCCGAAGCTAATGGATAATTCCTTCTACCACGTCAGTGAGCGCACCATCGAGCGCGTCGCTGAGGTGGCAGCTGCGGCGGTGCCGGGATGCCGGACCATCGACGCAAAGCTGGCCGGGCTCGCGGGACGCAGCTTCCCGCGCATCCACGCCCGGCTGGACCAGGCGACGGGCACAGTGGCGGTGGACACCGAGATTGCCACCTCCTACCCCGCCCCGGTAGCTGCCATCACCGACGCTGTGCGCGCAACCATCATCGCGCACATCCGCACGTTGGTGGGCCTGGACGTCTCGCGCGTGAAGGTCACAGTGGCCAATGTGGAAACCCTCCCCGACACCGGCCGCGTGACCTGGGACCAGGTGGCGGAGCACGAAGCCTTCGTGATCCCGACCCCCATCGAGGTCTCCCCGACCCGCGTGGAGCACCCCGTGACCAAGCCGCTCGAGCAGCTCATGCCGATCGAGGCGCGCTCGCTCGTCGAAGACATGCGGGATGTGGTCGTCCCCGCCCCGATCGAGGTGGAGCACCCGGATCAGCCGGAGCCGGTGCGCACGTTTACTCCGGAGACCCCGGAGCCAGTGCGCACGTTCTCCCCCGAGGTGCCGGAGCCGCAGCGCCTCGCTGCCATCCACACCTCTCCGACGGAGGCGCGGGTCCCGTTCCCGCCGGAACCGGTGCAGCCGTGGTCGCCGCAAGCGAACGAGCTTGTCGCCCGCCATCCGCAGCTGCCCCCACTGCAGGCGCTCAAGCCTGTGGACGTCCAGCGTTTCGCCCAGCCCCGCGAGGTGCCGCTGCCGCGCCGCGCTCCGCTGAAGGAGATCACGGTCAACCGCCCGCCGCTCAAGCCCATCGTGGTGGAGCCGGTGGCGCGCGCCCCGATTTCCTCCGCACCTGGGCCGCAGCCGGTAGTGGTGCCCACGGCGCCCGCGCCGAAGCCGCTTAAGCAGATCACGATTGAACCGGTGGTGAAGTACTATGACCGCTCCCGCTAACACTGCACCCCCAGCTCAAGCAGTGGGCCCGCACCCGGGCGACGAGCCGCTGGGCAACCCGGCCTCGCGCTGGTTCGCGGTGCTGATTAGCCTGCTGCTGCTCGCGCTGGCTGGCGTCGCGGCGCGCGACCTGTGGTACCACTTCTACGGCGACGAGGCCCCGTCGGACTCCTGGCTGGGCCGCACCTGGGACTTCCTCGGTTCCTTTGAGGCCGATGTGACGGCAGTTGTCGTGGGCATCATTCTCGTGCTGCTCGGCCTGATCCTGTTGTTCTTCACGTTCAAGTCGCGCCCGCACGGCTACGTGCGGGTGAACTCCCCCGCCTCCATTTGGACCCGCCCGGTGGACATCGCCCGCAAGGCCACGTTCACCACCCGCGGGGACCTCGGCGGTGAACAGGTGAGCACGAAGGCGAACCGCAAGAATGTGAAGGTGCAAGTAGTCGACGACGGATCCGGCGCCGCCATGCAGGAGCGCATCACCCAATCCTTGAACGGTGAGTTCCATGCCCTGCAAACCCCGCCGGCTGTGTCGGTGAAGTTGCTGCCCAGCCCTGCTACGCAGCAATCGACTGCCCAGCGTTCAGGCGCGCCTCAGACCACTACGGAGTCCGCGCCCGCCACCACGACGACCCCGGAGGTGACGCGATGACGAAGACACTCAGCTTCTTCAACCGACTAGTGCTCTTCCTGCTCAGTTTGCTGTTGATCGCCGCTGGCCTTTTCCCGGTCGCCGAGTACTGGCAGATCCCCTACCTCGTCGACGCGGCCGACTACCTCGACCGCACCCGCCTGATCGACCTGGCTTACCAGGACCACTACGTCACCGCGCTGATCATCGGCGCTGTCGTGGCGGCAATCCTGGGCCTGTGGATCCTGCTGGCGAACATCCGGTCCCGCGCGTTTTCGAACCGTGGCATCCTGCCTGCGGATCCGGAGCACGGCGAGACTGTCATCAACGTCCAGCGGGTTGCCGAGGCAGCGTGCTCCTCCCTGGAGGACGCCAACGAGATCCGCCGCGCGTCCAGCAAGGTGGCGATGGTGGGCCAGCGTCCGACCGCGACGTTCACCGTCTTTGCCAACCCGGAGTACCCGCTCGATGATGCCGTGCGCATCATCGAGGCCGCGGATCAGGACTTCCGCATGGCTAATCACACCATGGACATTGACTCGGTGTGGAAGCTCCAGCTGGATCGGATTACCGCCTAGCGTTCCAACTCCAGCACGAGCTGCACCAGCCCCAGCGAGACCGGCATCCCGCCGCCCGCTGGGGCTATTTCCATCTCCGCACCAGGTTCGCAGCGCAGAATCTCGCTCCAGGCGATACGTTTGGTGTCCACTGCCCGCCCGTCTACCCGCCAGAGGCGGATGCGCTGCCCCACCACGGCTCGCGCGCCGTCGCTGAATTGGACCAGCCAGCGCCTACTGCCCACCGCCGATTGCGCGATGCTTATCGACGCCTCCGCTTCCCCCGCAATCCGCTCCACCAACGACACTATCCCCAGGCGGTGCTCCACGCCTTCCTCGTCGGAGACGACTAACGGAAGACCGGGGCCGGTCTTGCGCATCCCGCCCATCCGCCACACAGATGGCATACGTTCGGGATCGGTGCCGCTGCGCACCACCACGTAGCCGCCCGTGATGGTCACCAGGTGCGGCGGGTTGAGGGTGGTGATGGTGTGGGGGCCGGCGGTGGCGTCGATAAGCGAAGGATGCTCGCGCTCCATCGCCGCAAAGAGCTCCATGGTCTCGTCGTCGGTTGTGCCCCACCCTAGGCCGCGGTTTTGCAGCACGCCGATGAGCTGGGCGAAGTTCAGGTCCGGCTGGCCCTCCCAGGCACGCTGCAGCGCCTGGGTCAGGCGTGGGATTCGGGTGGGGTCGTGCACGCATGAGAGCCTAGCGCATGCGAAAAGCCGCCTTCCCCGGCGGGGAAGACGGCTTCTACGTCAGCTGGTTACACCAGGTCTGGAATTAGTCCAGGATCTTGGTGACGCGGCCAGCACCGACGGTGCGGGAGCCCTCGCGGATAGCGAAGCGCAGGCCCTCGTCCATAGCGACCGACTGGATCAGCTCGACGGACATCTCGACGTTGTCGCCCGGCATGACCATCTCGGTGCCCTCCGGCAGCTTCACAACGCCGGTGACGTCGGTGGTGCGGAAGTAGAACTGCGGACGGTAGTTGTCGAAGAACGGGGTGTGGCGGCCGCCCTCGTCCTTGGACAGGACGTAGACGGAACCCTCGAACTTGGAGTGCGGGGTGTAAGCGCCCGGGTGGATGACAACCTGGCCACGCTCGACGTCCTCGCGCTTCAGGCCACGGAGCAGCAGAGCTGCGTTGTCGCCAGCCTCAGCGGTGTCAAGAAGCTTGTTGAACATCTCGATGGAGGTGACGGTGGTCTTCTGGGACTTCTCGCGGATACCGATGATCTCGACCTCGTCGTTGAGGTTGAGCACGCCACGCTCCACACGACCGGTAACCACGGTGCCGCGGCCGGAAATGGTGAAGATGTCCTCGATCGGCATCAGGAACGGCTTGTCGGTCTCGCGCTCCGGATCCGGGATGGAGTCGTCGCAAGCCTGCATGAGGTCGATGACGGACTGAACCCACTTCTCGTCGCCCTCGAGAGCCTTCAGAGCGGAGATGTGGACGATCGGAGCATCTTCGTCGTACTCCTGCTCGGCCAGCAGCTCGCGGACCTCCATCTCGACGAGCTCGATGATTTCCTCATCGTCGACCATGTCGCACTTGTTCAGAGCGACGAGGATGTACGGAACGCCGACCTGGCGAGCGAGCAGCACGTGCTCGCGGGTCTGCGGCATCGGGCCGTCGGTAGCAGCAACCACGAGGATTGCGCCGTCCATCTGAGCAGCGCCGGTAATCATGTTCTTGATGTAGTCGGCGTGGCCCGGGGCGTCCACGTGAGCGTAGTGGCGCTTCGGGGTGTTGTACTCCACGTGGGAGATGTTGATGGTGATGCCGCGCTCGCGCTCCTCCGGAGCCTTATCGATTGCGTCGAAGGCGAAGGCCTTGTTCTCCTCCGGGTAAGCATCTGCCAGCACCTTGGTGATAGCGGCGGTGGTGGTGGTCTTGCCGTGGTCGACGTGACCGATGGTGCCGATGTTCACGTGCGGCTTAGTGCGCTCGAACTTTTCCTTTGCCACTGTTGTCCTCCTGGACTTCATGGTGACTACGACCTTCGCAGCCACGTGGTTTACATACGCCCCGGCCCGCGCCCAGCGTAGGGCACGGATACGGGAGCCATTTCACAATGTGCCAGTTACAAGATCCTAGGTTTCCAGCGGCCGTTTTTCAAACCGGCCTTGCCGTTTCCCCCGGATCGACCTAGAGGGTAACGGCCGGCTCAGACACCGCCCGGTTAGTGGGCGGTTCCTCAGCGCGGCCGCTGCCCTCTCACCCCGCCTCCGCGGAATCCGCGCCGCACCGCTGGCACGCGGTGCGGACCCGTGAGGAGGGGCGGGCGGCAACTACTTGTTGCCGTTGCGCTCGTCGATGATCTCCTGAGCGACGGACTGCGGAACCTCAGCGTAGGAGTCGAACACCATGGTGAAGTTTGCGCGGCCGGCGGTGGAGGAACGCAGGTCGCCGATGTATCCGAACATCTCGGACAGCGGCACCTTCGCCTTGACGACCTTCGCGCCGGAGCGGTCCTCCATAGCGAAGACCTGGCCGCGGCGGGAGCTGATGTCACCGTTGACGGTGCCCATGTACTCCTCCGGGGTCACAACCTCAACGGCCATGACCGGCTCGAGCAGGACCGGCTTCGCCTTGGCGACAGCTTCCTTCAGCACCTGGGAGCCAGCGAGCTTGAACGCCATTTCTGAGGAGTCGACGTCGTGGTAAGCGCCGTCCTCAAGCGTGGCCTTGATGTTCACCAGCGGGAAGCCGGCGAGGAAGCCGTACTGCATCGCGTCCTGGATACCAGCGTCCACGGACGGGATGTACTCCTTCGGCACGCGGCCACCGGTGACGGCGTTCTCGAACTTGTAGGAAGCGGACTCGCCCTCTTCCAGCTCCTCCGGGTCCGGGGAGTACGGCTCGATGGTGACGATGACCTTCGCGAACTGGCCGGAACCACCGGTCTGCTTCTTGTGGGTGTAGTCCAGGGACTCCACCTTCTTGCGGATGGTCTCGCGGTACGCAACCTGCGGGGAACCGATGTTCGCCTCGACCTTGAACTCGCGCTTCATGCGGTCCACCAGGACGTCGAGGTGCAGCTCGCCCATGCCGCCGATGACGGTCTGGCCGGTCTCCTCGTCCAGCTGAACGGTGAAGGTCGGGTCCTCTTCAGCGAGTTTCTGGATAGCGGTGCCCAGCTTCTCCTGGTCAGCCTTGGTCTTCGGCTCGATGGCCACCTGGATCACCGGGTCCGGGAAGTCCATGGACTCGAGGATGATCGGGTGATCCGGGTTGCACAAGGTGTCGCCCGTGGTGGTTTCCTTCAGGCCGATGAACGCGTAGATGTTGCCGGCGTCGGCGTGCTCGACCGGGTTCTCCTTGTTCGCGTGCATCTGGAAGAGCTTGCCCACGCGCTCCTTCTTGGACTTCGTGGAGTTGAGCATCTGCTCGCCCGGGATGGCCTGGCCGGAGTAGACGCGCACGTAGGTGAGCTTGCCGAAGAACGGGTGGACGGCAATCTTGAACGCCAGAGCGGAGAACGGCTCCTCTACGGACGGCTTACGGGTCAGCTCCTCTTCACCGTCGACGGAGGTGCCGTGGACGTCGCCGATGTCGATCGGGCTCGGCAGGTATGCGACGACAGCGTCGAGGATCGGCTCGATGCCCTTGTTGCGGTATGCGGTACCGCAGAACACCGGGTAGATCTCGGAAGCGATGGTCATCTTGCGGATGGCCGCCTGGATCTCTTCCTTCGTCAGCTCCTCGCCGCCGAAGTACTTCTCCATGAGCTCCTCGTCGGACTCTGCGACGGTCTCGAGCAGCTTCTCGCGGTACTCCTCAGCCTTCTCCTTGAGATCCTCCGGGATCTCCTGGATCTGCGGCGGGGTGCCGGTCTCGACCTTGCCCGGCCACAGCAGGGCCTTCATGTCGATGAGGTCAACGACGCCGTCGAAGTCGTCCTCAGCACCGATCGGCAGCTGCATAACCAACGGCTTCGCACCGAGGCGGTCGACGATGGTGCCGACGGTGTAGTAGAAGTCAGCGCCCAGCTTGTCCATCTTGTTGACAAAGCAGATACGCGGAACGTCGTACTTCGCAGCCTGGCGCCACACCTGCTCGGACTGCGGCTCCACGCCCTCCTTGCCGTCGAACACGGCAACAGCGCCGTCCAGCACGCGCAGGGAGCGCTCCACCTCGACGGTGAAGTCCACGTGACCCGGGGTGTCGATGATGTTGATCTGGTTGTTGTTCCAGAAACAGGTCACAGCAGCGGACGTAATGGTGATGCCGCGCTCCTTCTCCTGCTCCATCCAGTCAGTGGTGGCGCCGCCATCGTGGGTCTCGCCAACCTTGCGGTTGATGCCCGTGTAGAAGAGGATGCGCTCGGTCGTGGTGGTCTTACCGGCGTCAATGTGGGCCATGATGCCGATGTTGCGGACCTTGTTCAGGTCCTTAAGCACTTCTTGTGCCACGTTAAATACCCCAACTTTGAAGTCGTCGACGCCTGTCGGCGCCTATGTCGGTCAGTTGTCCTTTGTCAATTCTGCCACTACATCGCGGAAGTGGCAGCGTGAGGTCCGACTCAGCTGGAAAAACCCGGAAACGCACCAGCTCGCTTCCCTTGGAAGCGGGTATGCAGTTTCCGGGTTTCCATGCTTCGCCTTGCTCCAGCGACTACCAGCGGTAGTGGGCGAAGGCGCGGTTGGCCTCGGCCATCTTGTGGGTGTCCTCGCGGCGCTTCACGGAGGCGCCGAGACCGTTGGAAGCATCCAGGATCTCGTTGGCGAGGCGCTCCATCATGGAGTTCTCGCGGCGCTGACGGGTGAAGGTGACCAGCCAACGCAGTGCGAGGGTGGTGGAGCGGGCCGGCTTGACGTCGACCGGGACCTGGTAGGTCGCGCCACCGACACGGCGGGAGCGAACCTCGAGGTCCGGACGGATGTTGCCGATGGCCTTTTCCAGGGTGCCCACCGGGTCGGTGCCGGTCTTCTCACGGCACTGCTCGAGCGCGCCGTAAACGATGCGCTCTGCGGTGGACTTCTTGCCGTCCTGAAGGATCTTGTTCACCAGCATGGTGACCAGCTCGGAGTTGTAAACCGGATCCTTGACTACGGGACGCTTCGGTGCTTGCTGCTTACGCATTGTTTACTGTCCCTTCTTCGCGCCGTAACGGGAGCGAGCCTGCTTGCGGTCCTTCACACCCTGGGTATCCAGAGCGCCGCGGACGATCTTGTAGCGCACACCCGGCAGGTCCTTCACACGACCGCCGCGCACGAGCACCATGGAGTGCTCCTGCAGGTTGTGGCCCTCGCCCGGGATGTATGCGGAAACCTCGATGCCGGAGGTCAGGCGCACACGGGCGACCTTACGCAGAGCAGAGTTCGGCTTCTTCGGAGTGGTGGTGTACACGCGGGTGCACACGCCGCGGCGCTGCGGGGAACCCTTCAGCGCAGCGGTCGCCACCTTGGTGGACTTATCGTGGCGGCCCTTGCGGACCAGCTGCTGAATAGTAGGCATTCACGCTCTTTCTGTTAGCGCGTCCCGCCCACACCCGGCCATACATGCAAAAATGGGGGCTCTTCTTCGGGGCCCTGCCGATTGCATGAACTACCGTGTGAACGAGTCGCATGGAGTTCGAGTACTTCGCGCCGCAAGATACGGGCGAAACCTCGCTAAAGGTACACCGAAGGAACGTCGCAAAGCAAACTGCGTGTCCGCGGTCGCCCGGTTACACTGCTGCCATGGCTCCTTGGACGGGTGTCTCCCAGTCGCTGCGCGACGTTGCTGTTGAGTCCGCGGTGATTCCGGCACGCGCGGCGGGTCTGCTGTTTCGCCACCTGCCGCAGCTGGTCACAGCGGTATGCCTCGGCCTTGCCGGGCGCCAGGCCGTGATTTGGCTGGCGGTGTGGCTCTCCACATTCAGCAGCCTCGCCGCCAGCCTTGTCATGCCGCTGGCGCCGCTAATGGTGATGCTGTCCATCATCTTCTCGCTGTGGCTTGTGCGCCCCTCGCTGCCGTTCCTCGCGGCGACGTTTCCGGACCGCAAGGACGGTTCTTCCCGCGTTCGCCTGCTTTCCGCCGGAGGCATGCTGATCAGCTTCCTCACGGTGTACTCCACCCACGGCCTGCTCAAAGAGGACCTCGCCGCGTTCCGCCGCGCCACCACCTACGACGAGTACTTCAACCAAGGCTTCGAAGCGGACTTCACGCGCGCATTTATCGACGACACCGCCGCCCTGATCGGCCTGATCGCCGCCACCATAGTGCTGCGCAAAATCATCGGCTACTTCGCCCTGGCGGAGAAGGGCCTCGGATTCACCTATCTCGCCGCCTACCTAGAAGTGCTGTGGATGACCACAGTGTCGGTGTTTTTGACCAACCGGCTCAGCGCCGTGCAGGACTGGGCGCTTTCCCGCCGCAGCCTGGCCCCGGCCCACCACCGCTACGAAGAGCTGAAAACCGACGTCGCGGAGCACACCGGCGTGCTTGGCGACGCATGGGCGTGGCTCGCCGACCAGTTACCGGCTCTGAACCAGTTGGTGACCGTCCCGATAGCTTGGCTGACGCTCGGCGCCGTGGTCTTCGGCACCACGCTCGCCGCCAAGAAGGCGGAAGATGCGAAGGTCGAGGAGGCGCCGGAGGGGGCGTCGGTAAGCATCCGCAAACGCATGCAGGCCGCCGCCCACAACGAGGCCAAGCATGCGGTCGACGAGGCGCTGCAGCCCGTGGTCGGGCCCATCAAGGCGACGCTCAAAGGGCTGCGCACCCTTGCGCGGGCGGGGCTGGTGCCCATGACCATCTTCTGCATCGTGTTCATGCTGGCCACCAGCGTCGAGCTTGGCGTAGTCGAGCTTGGGCGCACCCTCATCGGCCCGGTGGACAGCAAGATGGCCGCGGAACAGGCCCTCAACTACCTGCTGGTGGTCGCGCGGGCGGTGTACCTGCTGGTGGTGGTGTGCCTAATCGCCTCAGGCCTGGACTTCTTCCTGCGGCACAGCTACTCGCCGAAAGAAGGGGAATCCACGTAGACCTTCGGCTCCGGCAGCACCACCGTGACGTAGTGGGGAAAGTCCCACCCGATATGCAGCTTGACCGGTTGCACGCCGTCCGGCAGCGCCAGCGGGGTGACCTTGCGCCACTCGTCCGGGCGCGGATCCCCCGGCTCGAGGTGCTGCCCGGTGGCACCGATCTCGCCCACCCGGACCACCGGGCCGGCCTCCCCCGGCGGGGTGCAGGCGTGCAGGGCGCTGAAGTCGTCGATGGGCGTGCCGAACAGCCCGTCCTTGCGCAGATACTCCTTGCCGTCCGAGCCGGTCACCCACATGCGGCAGTTCTCCAGCACCGACTCCGCCGGCGCGTGCCACTGCGTCAACACCGCCCAGATGGTGAAGCCCTCCGGGACGTGCAGGCCGATCTGGCTTTCGTCCTCCACTGCCTGGAAGCCGAGCACCTCGACGTCCGCTTGGTGCCGTGCGCCGTCGAAATCCGCGACCGACAGGTTGAAGCTGCCCGCAGCGCCCGCGGCGATCACCTGCTCCTGCGACCACGTCCACGGCCTGACCAGGCTGAAGTACGGCTGGGACGACGCCGCGAGCATCAGACCGGCAGCCACGGGCGCGCTTGCCCACCAGAGCTTCCTCACGACCATACCGCCTCACGGGTCACCTCAGGTTGCCGCCGCACCTCCGGCAGCTGCACCACCACGCGCGGGCCCATCCGGTTGCCCACGTAGAAATACAGCGTGGCGCCTGCGACCTCCTCCTCCGGCATCTCGAACACCAGCGTGCAGGGGCTGCGCAGCCCCGGGTAGGTCAACTCGCACGCGTTGCCCGGGGTGTTCTCCGGCGCGTAGAGGTTCCCGCCGGCCGCCTCAATCTCCGCGCCAAGCAACACCTCCTGGTCCTGGGTGAACTGGTAGTCCACCACCACCCACGCGGCGTTGGAGGCAGTGCCGTTGAAGGTCTCCGCCACGGTGACTTGAACGTCATCCACGTCGCCGATGACCGGGGCGGAGTTGTCGTAGTCGAAGCTTTCGGCGGCGCGGTCGGCGGCGTTGGGGAGCACGTCGCGAAGCTGCATGCCCAGCACAAGCAACGCGAGTGCCGCGGCGGTGGTCCACACCCTGCGGAAATTCATCGCAGCTCCACCTCCGCGACGCGTTCCTTGGCAAACCAGGTTTTGTCGCCGTCCAAAAACGACTTGCGGTACTCCATCGACCACACCACCAGCGTGTCGCCGTCGCCACTGAACACCAGCGCGATGTCCTGGGGCACGCCCGGGTTCAGCACCTGGTTGTCCGGCAGCGGGAGGCTCTCGAGGTCCTCGTCGCCGGTGCGCCGCTCGTCAATTTTCTGGAACTCCGGCTGCTCCTCCAGCGACGAATCCTCCAGGTCGAACGCCTGGCGCCACTGCACTGCGTAGATGGGCCGCTCAGCGGTGTTGGTCAGCCGCATGTGCACCACCCGCGCGCCATCGAGGACGTACGTGCGCTGCACCTGGACGGTCAGCGGCGAAACGTCCAGCTCCTCCGGCTGCGCCGACTCGGCGGCGCTGACCACTTCCTCCGGCGCCGCCTCCTCGAACCCGCCGGCAAGCCCCGTCACGCCTGCGAGCGCGAGCAAGCCCGCGATGGTCGCGTTCGTCCTCGTCCCGATGTCCGCCGCGACCGACTTTGCCAACCCCCGCACGGGCTGGCTTTTCGCCGACGTTTCGCTCACACGTGGAATCTAAGCAGAATGCGCGCATTTCTGCGCGCCTTTCGCCTGCCGACGCCACCTTCGGCGACTACTGTCCAAGGCATGGACAACCCCAACTCGCCCCGCAAACGCGCCTCCGACGCAGAGCGCGACACCGCCGCCAAACACCTCCAAGAAGCCTTCGCCGACGGACAGATCTCCATGACCGAGTTCGACGAACGCTCCCGCGCCCTCTACGCCGCCACCTACGCCGACGAACTACCTGCCTTGGTGGAGGACCTCTCCCCCGTCAAGCGCCCGGACCGGGAGGCTTTCCCATCCCACACGTTGGTCACCGGTGAATCCGGCGGCTCCGCATTCACGCTTTCAGTCATGGGCGGGTCCGAGCGCACCGGCCAGTGGCTCGTGGCGCCGATGCACACCTCCCTCACGCTGATGGGCGGCAACGCGCTCGACCTGCGCGAAGCCCGGCTCGCATCCCGTGAAACCACGATCAACGCCGTGGCGATCATGGGCGGGATCGACATCATCGTGCCCGAAGACGTCCGCGTGATAGACGACGGCATCGGCATCATGGGCGGTTTCGGGAAGGAGGACCACACCTCCTGCACTGTCTCCGTCGCGGATCTTCCTGCGGACGCTCCCGTGGTCCGCGTTCGCGGCTTCGCCCTGATGGGCGGCGTGGGCATCATCCGCGCGGCCCGCGGCGCCCGCGTGCGGTAGGACGGGGCGTCGAAAAGCAAAACGCCCGGCCTCCCCTTCGCGGGGAAGCCGGGCGTTTCTCACGCAGACCTAGCTAAGCCAGAATGCTGGGCCTGGTGTTACAGCTCCTCGAAGCCGAACTCGTCCATCGGGACGGAGGCGCCGGTGAATTCGCCGTAGCCCTCGTCGCCGTAGATGGAGTCGCCGAACGTCGGGATCGAGTAGGCCGCGGAGCGTGCCGCCTCGGTCGGCTTGACCTGGATGTTGCGGTAGCGGGAAATACCCGTGCCGGCCGGGATCAGCTTGCCGATGATCACGTTCTCCTTCAGGCCGATCAGCTTGTCGGAGCGCTTGTTGATCGCGGCGTCCGTGAGCACGCGGGTGGTCTCCTGGAAGGAGGCCGCCGACAGCCAGGACTCCGTGGCCAGCGAGGCCTTGGTGATGCCCATGATCTCGGAGCGCATCTCCGCCGGCTCGCCGCCGTCCGCCACAGCTGCGGCGTTGACCTGGCGTGCTTCGGACAGATCCACCAGGGTGCCCGGCAGGAACTCGGTGGAACCCGAGTCGATGACGGTGCCGCGGCGCAGCATCTGGCGGATGATGATCTCGATGTGTTTGTCGTGGATGGACACACCCTGGGTGCGGTACACAGCCTGGACCTCGTCGATCAGGTGCTTTTCTACACCGCGGCGGCCGAGGACCTCGAGCACGTCGTGCGGGTCGGCAGCGCCACGGAGCAGACGCTCGCCCACCTCGACGTGGTCGCCCTCGCGCAGGCCGCGCTCGATCATGGCCTCCGGGTTGGACTCCATCGGGCGGCGCACCTGGGCCAGGCCCTGGCGCTTGGACAGCTTCTCGTAGACCACCACGTCGGAGCCGTCGTCCGGGTGGATGGTCAGGGTCCAGAAGTTGCCCTCGTCCTCGAGCGAGATGGTGCCCGCCACGGATGCGATCGGGGCACGGTTCTTCGGCACACGGGCCTCGAACAGCTCCTGCACACGCGGCAGACCGCCGGTGATGTCGCCGCCGACGCCGCCCTGGTGGAAGGTACGCATGGTCAGCTGCGTACCCGGCTCACCAATGGACTGCGCAGCCACGATGCCGACAGCCTCGCCGATGTCCACGAGCTGGCCGGACGCCATGGACTTGCCGTAGCACTTGGCGCAGACACCGGTCGGGGTCTGGCAGGTCAGCACGGAACGGACCTTGATCTCGGTGACACCGGCGGCCACGAGCTCGTCGATACGCTCTTCAGTCAGCTCGGTGCCGGCCTCGGCGATGACCTTGTCGTCGGCACCCTTGACGTCGGCAGCCAGGACGCGGCCGGACACGGAGGTCTCGACCAGGTCGTGGCGCGCGAACGAACCGCCGGACTCGACCGCAACCGGAACCTTGACGCCCTGGCGGGTGCCGCAGTCCTCCTCGCGGACGATGACGTCCTGCGCCACGTCCACCAGACGACGGGTGAGGTAGCCGGAGTCCGCGGTACGAAGCGCGGTATCGGCCAGGCCCTTACGGGAACCGTGGGAGTTGTTGAAGTACTCCATCACGGACAGGCCCTCGCGGAAGGAGGTCTTGATCGGGCGGGTGATGTACTCGCCGCGCGAGTTCACGACCATGCCCTTCATGCCGGCCAGGGTCCAGATCTGGCGCATGTTACCGGCAGCACCGGACTTCACGATCATCGGAATCGGGTTGTCGTCCGGGTACAGGTCCTCCACGGCCTGGCCCACCTTGTTGGTGGCGTCCTGCCACAGCTCGACCAGGCGGTCGTAGCGGTTCTCCTCGGTAAGCGCACCCTTCTCCCAGAACTTGCGCTCGATGGCCTCGGCTTCCTTCTCGTACTGCTCAAGGACCTCGGTCTTGTTCGGGAGGATGAGCACGTCGGCCATGGAGATGGTGACGCCGGAACGCGTAGCCCAGTAGAAGCCGGCATCCTTCATCTTGTCCAGCACCTGCGCGACGGTGATCATCGGGTACTTCTCAACCATGGACTGGATGATGTCGCCCAGCAGCAGCTTGCCGCCGCCACCGCCCTTACGGACCATGGCTCCTTCCTGGTACGGGAAGTTGAACGGCAGCAGCTCATTGAACATGATGCGGCCCAAGGTGGTGTCCGTCATCCATGCCTGGCCCTTTTCCCAGCCGTCGGGGAACTGCTCGGCCTCGATCTCCGGGGTCGGACGCAGGTGGTCGATGCGCACCTTGATCGGAGCCTGCAGGCCCAGAACGCCCAGGTCGTAGGCCATGGTGGCCTCGCGGTAGGACGAGTAGACGCCACGGGCCGGGCCGTTGTCGTCGGCAGGTGCGTACGCGCCCTCGCCGCCGATCTCCTGCGGGCCCTTCTCCATGGTCAGGAAGTACAGGCCGGTGACCATGTCCAGGCGCGGCATAGCCAGCGGCTTGCCGGACGCCGGGGACAGGATGTTGTTCGACGACAGCATGAGCACGCGGGCCTCGGCCTGCGCCTCAGCGGACAGCGGCAGGTGGACTGCCATCTGGTCGCCGTCGAAGTCGGCGTTGAACGCCTCACAGGCCAGCGGGTGCAGCTGGATGGCCTTACCCTCGACCAGCTTCGGCTCGAAGGCCTGGATACCCAGGCGGTGCAGCGTCGGTGCGCGGTTGAGCAGCACCGGGTGCTCCGAAATCGCCTCTTCGAGGACGTCCCACACCTCGGGGCGCTGGCGCTCCACCATGCGCTTGGCAGACTTGATGTTCTGCGCGTAGTCGTTGTCCACCAGGCGCTTCATCACGAACGGCTTGAACAGCTCGAGCGCCATGCGCTTCGGCAGACCGCACTCGTGCAGCTTCAGCTGCGGGCCGACAATAATCACGGAACGGCCGGAGTAGTCCACACGCTTACCCAGCAGGTTCTGGCGGAAGCGGCCCTGCTTACCCTTGAGCAGGTCGGACAGGGACTTCAGCGGGCGGGTGCCCGGGCCGGTGACCGGACGGCCGCGGCGGCCGTTGTCGAACAGGGCGTCAACGGACTCCTGCAGCATGCGCTTCTCGTTGTTCACGATGATCTCGGGCGCGCCCAGGTCGATCATGCGCTTCAAACGGTTGTTGCGGTTGATCACGCGACGGTACAGGTCGTTCAGGTCGGAGGTGGCGAAGCGGCCACCGTCGAGCTGGACCATCGGGCGCAGCTCCGGCGGGATCACCGGGATCGCGTCCAGGATCATGCCGGCCGGATCGTTGCCGGAGCGCTGGAAGGCCGCGACGACGCGCAGGCGCTTCAGGGCACGGACTTTCTTCTGGCCCTTGCCCTCGGCGATGATGCCGCGCAGCTCCTCGGCCTCGGCGTCGAGGTCGAAGTTGCGGATCAGGGTCTGGATCGCCTCGGCGCCCATGCCGCCGGTGAAGTAGTCCTCGTAGCGGTCAACGAGCTCCTCGTAGAGATTCTCGTCGATGATCATCTGCTTCGGCGCGAGCTTCTGGAAGGTGGTCCAGATCTCGTCGAGGCGCTCAACCTCGCGCTCACCGGCCTCGCGCAGGTGCTGCATCTCCTTGTCGGCAGCGTTCTGCACCTTCTTGCGGGCAGCGGCGGTCGCGCCGGAAGCCTCGAGCTCTGCGAGGTCTTCCTCCAGCTTCTGCGCGCGGTCCGCGATCTCGGAGTTGGTGTCGTCCTCGACATCCTTCTTCTCCATCAACATCTCCGCCTCGAGGGTGGACATGTCGTTGTGGCGCGCCTCCTCGTCAACGGAGGTGATGATGTTCGCCGCGAAGTAGATGATGCGCTCGAGGTCCTTCGGCGCCAGGTCCAGCAGGTAGCCCAAGCGGGACGGAACGCCCTTGAAGTACCAGATGTGGGTCACCGGAGCGGCCAGCTCGATGTGGCCCATGCGCTCGCGGCGCACCTTGGACTTGGTCACCTCGACGCCGCAGCGCTCGCAGATGATGCCCTTGTAGCGGACGCGCTTGTACTTGCCGCAGGCGCACTCCCAGTCGCGGGTCGGGCCGAAGATGCGCTCGCAGAACAGGCCGTCCTTCTCCGGCTTGAGCGTGCGGTAGTTAATGGTCTCGGGCTTCTTCACCTCGCCGTGGGACCAACGGCGGATGTCGTCGGCGGTGGCCAGGCCGATGCGAAGCTCGTCGAAGAGGTTTACGTCAAACACGTAAAAATTCCTTTTCTTCTAGATGTGTGCTGTTCGTTCGTCGTGCCGTCGAAAAGCAAAAGCTTTACGACGGCTACCTGGCGCTTAGGCGGTATCCGCCGCTGCACCCTCGTCACGGGAAAGGTTGATGCCAAGCGAGGAGCCGGCCTGATCGAACTCGTCGTCGTCGCCGTCGAGCTCCATCGGGGTGCCGTCGGTGGAAAGGACCTCCACGTTCAGGCACAGGGACTGCAGCTCCTTGAGCAGCACCTTGAAGGACTCCGGAATGCCCGGATCCGGGATGTTGTCGCCCTTGACAATCGCCTCGTAGACCTTCACGCGGCCCACCACGTCATCCGACTTGATGGTCAAAAGCTCCTGCAGGGTGTAGGCGGCGCCGTACGCCTGCATAGCCCACACCTCCATCTCGCCGAAGCGCTGGCCGCCGAACTGGGCCTTACCGCCCAGCGGCTGCTGCGTAATCATGGAGTACGGGCCGGTGGAACGGGCGTGGATCTTCTCGTCCACCAGGTGGTGCAGCTTGAGCATGTACATGTAGCCGACGGAAACCGGGTACTTGTACGGCTCGCCGGAACGGCCGTCGAACAGGGTGGTCTTGCCCTCGCCGTCGACCATGACGTCGCCGTCGCGGTTCGGCTTGGAGTTTGCCAAAAGGCCTGCGATCTCGTCGTTGGTCGCGCCGTCGAACACCGGGGTTGCGGTGAGCGAATCAGCCGGCACGTCGTAGAGGTGCTCCGGCAGGGTCTCCAGCAGCTTGGCGTTTGCCGGGTCGTCCGGGTTGACGGTCCAGCCGGCCTTGGCCAGCCAGCCCAGGTGGATCTCCAGCACCTGGCCGATGTTCATACGACGCGGCACACCGTGGGTGTTCAGGATGATGTCCACCGGGGTGCCGTCAGCCATGAACGGCATGTCTTCCTGCGGCAGGATCTTGCCCACGACACCCTTGTTGCCGTGGCGGCCGGCCATCTTGTCGCCGTCCTGGATCTTGCGCTTCTGAGCCACGTACACGCGGATCATCTCGTTGACGCCCGGGGACAGATCGTCGTCGTCCTCGCGGGAGAAGCGGCGCACAGCAATGACCTTGCCCTGCTCGCCGTGCGGCACCTTCAGGGAGGTGTCGCGAACCTCGCGGGCCTTCTCGCCGAAGATGGCGCGCAGCAGGCGCTCCTCCGGGGTCAGCTCGGTCTCGCCCTTCGGGGTGACCTTGCCCACCAGGATGTCGCCGTCGCGCACGTCCGCGCCGATGCGGATGATGCCGCGCTCGTCGAGGTCCTTGAGCACGTCCTCGGAGACATTCGGGATCTCGCGGGTGATCTCTTCGGCGCCCAGCTTGGTGTCGCGGGCGTCGATCTCGTGCTCCTCAATGTGCACAGAGGTGAGGATGTCCTCCTCCACCACGCGCTGGTTGAGGATGATGGCGTCCTCGTAGTTGTGGCCTTCCCACGGCATGAACGCGACCAGCAGGTTGCGGCCGAGCGCCATCTCGCCGTTCTTGGTGCCCGGGCCGTCTGCGATGACCTGGCCGGCCTCGACGCGGTCGCCCGCGGAGACGATCGGGGTCTGGTTGTAGCAGGTGCCCTGGTTGGTGCGCTCGAAGGTGCGCAGCATGTAGGTGTCGCGGCCGCCCTCATCGTCCATGACGGTGATGAAGTCGCCGGTGACGTTCTCAATCACGCCGGCCTTCTTGGAGATGACGGTGTCGCCAGCGTCGTAGGCGGCGCGCTGCTCCATGCCGGTGGCCACATAGGCGGACTCGGCGCGCAGCAGCGGCACGGCCTGCTTCTGCATGTTCGCACCCATCAGCGCACGGTTCGCGTCGTCGTGCTCCAGGAACGGAATCATCGCGGTTGCGACGGAGACCATCTGGCGCGGGGAGATGTCCAGGTAGTCCACGCCCTGCGGGCCGACGACGCCGATGTCGCCTTCCTTGAGGCGGACCTCGATGCGCTCACCGGTGAGGTTGCCGTCCTTGTCCATCGGGGTGGCCGCCTGCGCGATGGCGTAGCGGTCCTCCTCGTCGGCGGTGAGGTAGTCGATCTGGTCGGTCAGCTTGCCGTCGTTGACCTTCTGGTACGGCGTCTCAATGAAGCCGAACGGGTTGACGCGGGCGTAGGACGCCAGCGCGCCGATCAGGCCGATGTTCGGGCCTTCCGGCGTCTCAATCGGGCACATGCGGCCGTAGTGGGACGGGTGGACGTCTCGCACCTCGATGCCGGCGCGCTCACGCGACAGACCGCCCGGGCCAAGCGCGGACAGGCGGCGCTTGTGGGTCAGGCCGGACAGGGAGTTGTTCTGGTCCATGAACTGCGACAGCTGGGAGGTGCCGAAGAACTCGCGGATCGCGGCGGAGACCGGGCGCACGTTAATCAGGGACGTCGGGGTGATGGACTCCGCGTCCTGGGTGGTCATGCGCTCGCGAACGACGCGCTCCATGCGGGACAGGCCGACGCGGACCTGGTTCTGGATCAGCTCGCCCACGGTTCGCAGGCGGCGGTTGCCAAAGTGGTCGATGTCGTCGGTGTTGATCGGGATGATCTCGCCGGCCGGGGAGGTCATCTCGGTCTCGCCGGCGTGCAGGCGCACGAGGTACTCAAGCGTGGTGGCGATGTCCTCTTCGGTCAGCGTCATCAGACCGTCGTGGTCGCCGCCCAGGCCGAGCTTGCGGTTGACCTTGTAGCGGCCCACGCGCGCGAGGTCGTAGCGCTTGGCCTTGAAGAAGGAGTTCTCCAGCAGGGACTGCGCCAGGTCGCGCGTCGGCTGCTCGCCCGGGCGCTGCTTGCGGTAAATCTCCAGCAGTGCTTCGTCGGTGTTGGACACACCGTCGTTTTCCAGGGTGGACATCATGATCTCGGAGAAGCCGAAGCGCTCCGTGATCTGCTCGGTGGTCCAGCCCAGCGCCTTCAGCAGCACGGTGACCGGCTGGCGGCGCTTGCGGTCGATGCGCACGCCGACGGTGTCGCGCTTGTCCACGTCGAACTCCAGCCACGCGCCGCGCGACGGGATGACCTTCACGGAGTGCAGCGGGCGCTCCGTGGACTTGTCGATGGTCTCGTCGAAGTACACGCCCGGGGAGCGCACCAGCTGCGAGACGACGACACGCTCAGTGCCGTTGACGATGAAGGTGCCCTTGTCCGTCATCAACGGGAAGTCGCCGATGAACACGGTCTGGGACTTGATCTCCTGCGTGTCGTTGTTAATGAACTCCGCGGTCACGTACAGCGGCGCGGAGTAGTTGATGTCCTTGTCCTTGCACTCGTCGATCGTGTACTTCACGTCTTCGAAGCGCGGCTCGGACAGCGTCAGGCTCATGTTGCCGGAGTAGTCCTCGATCGGGGAGATCTCGTCGAGGATGTCCTCCAGGCCGGACGTGATGCGTGCATCGTCGCCACGGTTGGCCTGCTCGCGCTCGCGCCACTCCGGCGTGCCGACGAGCCACGCGAAGGATTCGAGCTGCACATCAAGAAGCCCGGGGACGGTGATCGGCTCATTAATCTTCGCGAACGAGTAACGTTCGGGAGCCCCGGGGATATCAGCCATGTTCATGGTCTGGTCTGAGACTGCCAAGTTGGGTCCTTCCAGCACCTCTGGCGGAGGCTCACCGCACCGCGTCTGGCTTCGCGGCCCAGTGGCGTTTCCGCAGGATAAGTTAGCATTCGGTCTGCTTCGGAAGACCCGCCCCCAGAGACAACAAAATCACCTTGTCAAATCGGGTTTTTCCATTCCCGTTGCACAAGGCTCTCTATGCGTACTGGAGACGGCTTCCAGCGCAAAGAACAACCATAGAGCAATCTCCCCCGTTTGTAAAGGCTGCCCGATGCCGTCTGGGCGCCTCGTGCGGTTGCTGCCGGAAGCCTACCACCCGCCATCCGCGTGCGGTCAATCGCGACGCGCCGCACGCCCCGGCCGCAGCGCGCCCGCCAGGCCCGCAAGGGTCAGCGCCGCACCGACCCAGGCCAGCACGCGCCACAGCCCGCGGTCCGCAGCGGCGGTCTGCGCGTCAGCAACCTTCTGCACAAGCTTCTCGACGTCCTGCCGGTCCATCACCCCGTCATAGGTGACCACATTCTGCGCCCCGGTGCCCTCGGCGTCTGCGTAGTAGGCGTCCACCTTCTCGTCGATGCCCACGACAACGCCGGTCTCCTGGTCCACCAGGATCTCGCGCTCGGCGGCGTGGTGCAGGAAGGTTCGCTGCGGCTCGCCGTTGTCGTCCTCGAGCGTGAGCGTGTTGCGCGGGTCCGCGTAGCGCATGGCCACGTTCGTCGGCGCGATGTGCTGGGAGTAGCGGTACACCGTGCGCCCGGCAATCTCCTCCTCGCCGGCAAACTCCGCCGGCGCCGAGCCGCGCAGCACTGGGTCGAAGACCTCCACGGTGTCCTGTGTCGCGGGGGCGGGGAAGGTCAACCACGCGCCGTCGATAGGCAATTGCGTTGCGGGCATACCCATGACGAGTTGCGTTTCCGCCGGCCCGGTCGCCGCACCCGTGACGCGGTCCACCGCGTACGACCACGTCGACGCCGTGAGCAGGTCGTTGAAGTCCGAGCCGGACTCGCCCGCCCGCAGCGTGTCGCCCACGCGCACGCTCGCCGTGTCGGAATCGGACGGCTCCTGGATCTCCATGTGCAGCTGGCGCGTCACCGGCGCCGCCTCACCGTCGCGGGTGCCGTTCGGGTCCGTGATGGTCCACGTGGCCTCCCCCAGCGCCAACGGCAGGCGGTTGCCGGAAAGCAGCACGTTCGGCGCCAACAGCCCCGCCACCACCAGTGCAGCACCGACGCCGGCGAGCAACACGGAAAGAATGCGGGAAGTGGGCAGCATGGTGGGTTACTTTACCGCACCCCAAACACGCGAAACCCCCGCCCGCCGGTAGATACCGGCGACGGGGGTGTTCGTCGTCAAGCAATAAGCTCTTACTTGAGGGTGACCTTTGCGCCAGCCTCCTCGAGCTTGGTCTTGGCAGCCTCGGCGTCGTCCTTGTTGGCGCCCTCGAGGATTGCCTTCGGAGCACCCTCGACCATTTCCTTGGCGTCCTTCAGGCCCAGGCCCGGAACCAGCTCGCGGACAACCTTGATCACGCCGATCTTCTTGTCGCCAGCGTCCTCGAGAACGACGTCGAACTCGTCCTTCTCCTCAGCGGCAGCCTCGCCGCCAGCGGCCGGAGCGCCTGCAGCTGCAACAGCAACCGGAGCGGCTGCGGTCACGTCGAAGACCTCCTCGAACTCCTTCAGGAACTCGGAGAGCTCGATGAGGGTCATTTCCTTGAACTGCTCGATGAGCTCGTCCTTGGTGAGCTTAGCCATTGTGGCTTCCTTTCTGTTGTTGGGCGTTTACAGCCCGGATGTAAAAGAGTGTTTATGCGGCTTCCTGCTTGTCCTGCAGTGCAGCGACAAGGCGGGCCGTCTTGGATGCCGGAGCCTGGAACAGGCCGGCTGCCTTTGCCAGAGAGCCCTCGAATGCGCCAGCAAGCTTGGCAAGGGTGGTCTCGCGGTTGTCCATCTCGGCCAGAGCGTCGACCTGGGAAGCGTCCAGGACGTTGCCGTCCATGTAGCCGCCCTTGATCACGAACGCGTCGTGGTCCTTGTTGAACTTCTTCATCACCTTCGCAGCGTCGACAGCAGCGTCGCCCTTGATGAACGCGACGGCGGTCGGGCCGGTGAGAAGATCATCGAGACCCTCAATACCCTGCTCGTTTGCAGCGATCTTGATGAGGGTGTTCTTGGCGACGTGGTACTCGACATCGAAGCCCATATCGCCGCGCAGCTGCTGCAGCTGGCCGACGGTCAGGCCACGGTACTCAGTCAGCACGAGGGAATCCGCCTCAGCGAACTTCTCCTTCAGAACTGCAAGTTCCGCAGTGTTCTTCGGGTTTGCCATGACACACGCCTCCTTCCGATAACTTCATGTTGTTCAATCCGCCCGGAGCATCTTGCCTATCGACGTTCGCTTCGCGCGAAGCTGACGCGTATCAAGCAAAAATGCCCCGTGCAGAAGCACGAGGCATACGTTGGAGTGTGCCGCGTTTCTCCTGCGTGGGTCGGCCCCGTAAGTGGAGCGCCTTCGACTCCCTCACGAGAGTAACCGACGGTCTTCGGTGAAACTTGAGCTCGGCCTTTGCGGGCCGTTCAAACTTCGGTAGGGAATGCTAGCGGTTGGACGCGGGTTTAACCAAATCGCGGTTACGCGGGCTGACGGTTTTGGCGGCGGTTCTCCAGGATCTCGCCGAGCCTAGAGCCGTAGCGCGCCCAAATCGCGCCCTCTTCCGGAGTGAAACCGAGGTACTCGTCGAGGGTGAGATCCTCACTTCCGGGGGCGGATTCGTGCCAGGCCGTCACCCAGTCGTCGATGTCGCCCGGCTGCGCGGTGCCTTCCAGGCAGCGTTCCACAAACGTCTTAAACATCGATCCTCCTCCCTCGTTTGGCTTCTCCAATTTTTTCTCCGGTGATCGCGTCAAATACGCCGAGATGTATCCCCCGCAGGTTATAGCCCTCAATGTGGCCGTGTAAAGGGTCATACTCAAAGAGACGCTTTTCTTTGAGATCACGCCACCTGGGCGGACCGCTTCTACTCAGCCGCTCCAGTTTGTCCAAGAATCCCGGCCTCGGCCGAGGTATATAGCTCGCCATAAAACCCTCCCCACCCGTTAGACGTTGTGGAGAGAGTTCCGGTTCCCTTGCTTTACGACGTGCTCCGCTCCACCTTCCGCAGCAATCTCGCCGCCGCGACGAACAGGACGCAACCGCCGATCAGCGCCATGACGCCCACGCCAATGGCGAGGCCCGCCCAGAATCCGCCCGCGGTCGGCGCCGTGTCCGGCGTCTGGCCGTCTGGCTGCGCGCCGGCTGCGTCGAGCGACGAGTGGATCCCGGTGCCGCTTCCGCCGGCGGGGTTGCGCGACGGGGCGTAATCGTCCGGCGAGGCTGGGGCCTCAGACGTCGCGGGGCTGCTGGTGGACCTCGTGGGCTTCGCGGATTTGGAGTCTTCCCGGGAGTCGGCGCTGGGCTTGCTTTTACTGGTCTGCTGGTTGCTGGGCTTGCTTGAGGATTTGCTGGCTCGGCTGCGTTCCGGCGCGCGCTGCACCTGCGCCGCCGGTTTCGCGGAGGCTGGCTCCTCTGCACGCGCGGGCGCAGCCTGAGCCGGCGCAGCCTGGGCGGGTGCTGGTTGCTGGGCGTGAGCGGGGCCAGACGACTGGCGGCGATCCTTCGCTGCCGGCGCCGCCGGGGTTGCCAGCGTCGAAACAGCCCCTGAACCGCCTTTGCCACCGTCGTTGGTCTTGCGCGCGAGCGGCGCGAGCGTGTCGCCCGCCTTCTTAATCTCCTTTTCCAGCGAGCGGATGCCTTCCGCGAGCGCGCCCGGCAGCGTGAGCTTGCCCTTGCCGGCACCGGCCCCGGAAGCGCCTGCGTCGCCGAGGCGGCCGTCGCGTGCGGCGGCGACGGCCTCGTCGCCCACGGCGAAGGTGGCCACCAGGTCCTCGGAGAAGTCCTCGCCGGAGGCGGACGTGCCGGCGAAGGTGAACGTGGCGGTGTACACGCCGGGTTCGGTGAACCCGAAGCCTTGGTGGTCGTGCGCGTTGACCGGGTACTCAAGTTGCTTGGAGGCGTCGCCGGAGTCCAGCTCCACGCGCAAACCCCGCAGGTCCTCGTGCCAGGTGTAGATGCGACCGGGCCCGGACACGTCGCGCATGGACACTGTGACCTTCGAACCTTGCGACAGCGCGTCGGCACCCACCCGGGTGGTGGAAAATCCCAGCCAAGGCAGGTTCTTCTCTTGCGCCTGCGGCAGGATCCACATCGCCTCAGGCGGCTCCGGGAAGCTTTCGCGCGCGCCTTCCGGCAGCGTCTTTCGGGCCGCGTCTGGCACGGCGAAAATGAAGCTGCCGGATTCGCGTTTGGCCTGGTTGTGGGGGTCGGAGTCGTCGATAAGCATTGCGCCTATCGACGACCCTTCGGCCGCCAACGCCATATCCATATGCCCGGCCTCGATGAGCTTGCGCCGGTCCTCGGCCGCGGCGGAACCGGTGCTCGTCGGCGTTGGCGCGGTCGTGGACGTGGGCCGCGACGTGGGCGGCGACGTGGGCGGCGACGTGGGCCGCGACGTGGGCCGCGGCGCGGGCTTCGGCGACGGCTTCGCGCTCGTCGTCGGGCTGGCGGTGGTGGTTTCCTCCGTGGTGTTGGGGGTGCGCAGGTCGGTGGTGGTGCCCTCGGGGAGGCCGACGGTGGTGTCGTCGCCGACGAGCCAGTACTGGGTCACCGGCTCGGAGCGCTCCACCCCGCCGCCTTTGAGCTCGGCGCGGCCCTGCCAGGTCATCTCGTAGATGCCTGGTTCGGAAAACGTCCAGGTGAAGTGGCCGTGGCCGCCGACGTCGTAGGTGATGGTGCGCATGTCCTCGTCTGCGGAGCTAAACAGCCGCTCCGGGTCGCCCACGCGCGAGGAGAAAAACACGTTGACGTCGCCGGGGCCGTCCATCTCCACCAGGTCGAAGTGCATGACGTCGTCGACGAAGTTGTCCGGGATCTCGCCCGCCTCGTGCGCGGGGTCGAACGCGCCCAGGCCAGACCAGATGGGCCGCCAGCTGTCGGTCCAGTCCGCGGATTGCGGCGCGGCCCACACGGTGGTGCCGGGCTCGCCGAGGAAGTCCAAGGAGCCGTCCTCAGGCACGGTCAAGGTGGACACGTCGTTGCCGTCGGCATCCGCGTCCGGGGCGAGGCGGAAGCAAACCTTTTCTTGGTCGGTGACCTGCTGGCCGTCCACCGCCATCACGGTGAGCTTGTCGTTTTTGTAGGTGCCGTAGAGCGCGTCGTTGTGGGAGTGGTAGAGCAGTTTGCGCCCGGCGCACGGGTGGTCGATCTTCCCCAGTTCCACGCTGTGTCCCGGGTCGCCGGGGTTGTGCTCCGCGGCCTGCGCAAGCGGCGCGGCCGCGAACGTGAGTACCGCTACGGCTGCTGCTGCAACGAATCGCTTCACCGTTTCACCCCCTGCAGCCAGCCGGCCAGCGCACCACGCTTCGGGGCGAACAGCCAGCTCAGCGCAAAGATGGCGGTCACGGCCAAAACGATGGTCGCGCCCGTGGGCGAGTCGTAGGACCACGCCAGCCACACCCCCATCACGCTGCCGGCCACGCCGAACGCGGCGGCGATGCACATCATCGCGCCCAGCTTGTCCGTGAACAGGCGCGCCGCGGCGGCCGGGGTGATCAGCAGCGCCACCACCAGGATGTTGCCCACCGTCTGCACCGCCAGCACCACTGCAAAAGTCACGCACAGGTACAGCGCCAGATCCAGCGCGGCGACCGGCAGGTTCATCGCGCGGGCGGTCTCCCGGTCCAGTGCCACCGCTGTGAGCCACGGGCGAAGCGCCACCACCACGGCCACGATCAGCGCGCCGGCGGCGGCGTGGATGGCTAGTGTGGCGGAGCTGACGCCCGTCAGCGAGCCGAACAGGAACGAGCTGACGGAGGCGGTGTAGCCCTCCGCCCGGGAGATCACCACCAGGCCGAAGGCGAACGCGGCGGTGAACACGATGCCGATCACGGAGTCCTCTTTAATGGTGCGCCGCTGAGACATCACGGCGATCAGCACCGCGACGATCGCGCCGGCCACCGCCCCGCCCAGCAGCACGGAGACCTGCCAGGCAAACGCCACCGCGATGCCGGGGAATACGGCGTGCGCCACCGCGTCGCCGATAAAGGCCATGCCGCGCAGCACCACAAAACAGCCCACCACCGCGCACAGCACCGCCGCGATCACCGCGGCTGCCAGCGCGCGCGGCAGAAACGCCAGCTGGGGGTTGGCCATGTCGGCCAGGAATTGCACAAACGAAATCTCAGGCACGGGCAGCCTCCAAATGCGCTCGCACGCCGCGCAGCCACGGCGAATCCTCGTCGACGGAGAAGGTGCGGGTCCACGGGGCGTCGTCGTTAAGTTCATGCGTCGCAGCATCGGCGACGACCCCGCGGTTGAACAGCACCAAGCGGTCGCAGGAATCGATGGCCTCGGCGATGTTGTGGGTGGACATGACAACGCCGAGCCCCCGGTCCGCCAGGCGGCGGAATAGTCGCAGCAGGTGCTCGGTGGTGGGGATGTCCAGGCCGGTAAACGGTTCGTCGAGAAGCAGCATGCCCGGCCGCCGCACCAGGGCGCGCGCGATGAGCACACGCTGGCGCTGGCCGCCGGACAGGTCGTGGATTGGGCGCGCGGCCAGGTCGGTCAGGTTGACCATCGCCAAAGCTCGCTCGGCGGCACGGTGCTCGCGCTCGCCAGCGCGGTGCCACCACGGGCGCTGGCCCAGAGTGGCGTTGAGTGTGGCGTCATAGACGTCGATGGGGAAATCCCAGGCCACGTTGTGCGCCTGCGGCACGTACCCCACCACCTTGCGCACCGGGCGCCTGCCAGCGGAGACCGTCCCGGCGTCCGCGGGGATAAGGCCTAGCACCGCACGCATGAGGGTGGTCTTGCCCGCGCCGTTGGGCCCGAGCAGGCCGACGAACTCGCCGCCGCGCAGCGTGAGGTCCACCCCACGGAACACGTCGCGGCCCGGATACGACACCGCCAGGTCGCGCACCTCAATCCTTCTCATCGGCGGCCCCGCACAACAAACAGCGCAATCAAAGCGAGAAGCAGCACGCCCGCACCCGCCAGCAGTCCGATTTTCAGACCGTTGTTCTGCTGCTCCGCGCCGGCCTGCCCCTCAGCCCGAAACTCACCGAACTGGGCATCCGCCGCCTCCGCCGGGTCAACACCCACGGCGATGCGCACGACCTGCTCGTCGGTGTGCACGGTGCCGTCTTGGTCCTCCACCGTCGCGCGCACCCCCACCAGGTGGGCGCCCGGCTCGGTGAACACCCAGTTGGCGTGGGTGTGCGTGTTCGGCTCCACCCACATCGACTGCGTGCCGGGCTCCTGCTCGTTCCACAGCTGCTGCGGCTCGTGGAACCCACCGGGCTGGACAAACAGGGAGAACTGGCCCGGGCCCTCGTGCCCGCCGAACTCCAGGCTCATCCCGTTGGCGGAGCGTTCCAGAAGCGACGGCGCCTGCGAGTTCCACCCCAGCCACGGCACGCCGGCGACCTCGGTCTGCGGGATCACCCACACCTCGGCCCCCGGCTTCGCGCCGGTGAACGCGAACTGGTCGGTCTCCGGCAGGGTCTGCTTCGCGCCGTCGCCGACGGCGAAGACCACGTCCTCGAGGTGGCGCCACACGGGCGTGTCCTGCGTGTCGTCGCGCACCAGGAACTGCATTTTCCCGTCGGCGAAGACGGGGCCCAGGTCCGCGTGGCCGGCGTCGATGACGGCGTGCTCGCCCAGCGGGGCGATCTGCTCGTCGGCGCCGACGACCTGCTGCAACGCCGGGTCGTTGTCCGGTACCTGGGCGGCAGCGACGGGTGCGGCCGCGATCATTGCGGCGGTGATAATGGCGGGAATCTTCATGGTTGTCCTTTCAAACATTTGCTTATCGACGCCCCATTGGCCCGCACCAGATCCACATACGTCTGCGCAGGCCCCTCCCCCGGCGGGTCCAAGGTGTCGCCCCAGATCGGGCACACCTCAACCCCGTGCGAGGCGGCGGTTTCGTTCAAAACGGGCGTTTCGTCTTCGTTGCCGTGCTCGACGAACACCGCCGGCACGCCCAGGTTGTCCAGCGTGCGCGACAGCGCCATCAGGTCGCGCGGGCTCGGCTCCACGCTCGGGTTCGGGGTGACAAACCCGGCCACGCGCAGCCCGTACGCGCGCGCCAGATACGCGTAGCCGTGGTGGGTGGTGACCAGGTTGCGGTTGGTCTCCGGGACCTGGTCGAGCTGCTCGCGCACCTCCTGCGCCACCTGCTTGAGCTGGGCGCGATAGCGCTCGGCGTTGTCGGCGTACGTGCTGGCGTGGCGCGGGTCGGCCGCGGACAGCTCGTCGCGCACCACCTGCACCACCGCGTCCATCGCGGCCGGGTCGTGCCAGATGTGCGGATCCAGCTCGCCGTGGACGTGGCGGCCCAGCACCGCCTGCGGCAGCAGGTACGTCTCCTCGCCCGGGTCGCCGAGAAAGCGGAACTCGCGCTGCGGCGGGATCGGCTGCAGCGTCTTCGACGGCACCACAACCACCGTGCCCGCGGGATCCAGGTCGCCCTCGTCGTCCGTGCGCAGGGTCAGCTGCGTGTTGTCGTTGCCGGCGACCGTGGCGATGTCCACGTGCCCGCGCTCCACCGCATGCTTGCCCGGGGCGGCCTGCGCCGGGTCCTGCCCCACCACGAGGGTGACCGTCTGCTCTGTCTGGCTGCGCACCGGCGCGTCCACCGCGTCGCGCACCGAGGCGCGAAGCTTCAGCTCGTACACGCCGGGAGCGGAAAACGCCCAGCTGACGTGGGTGTGCGCGTCCACCGGCAGCGTGGTGGCGCCACCCGTGGAGTCGAACAGCAGCTCCGGGGTGCCAAAGGTGCCGAGGATGAAGGCGGAGGCGGTGCCGGGCCCGGAGGCGTCGACAAGCTCAAGCTCCGCCACCGCGGTGCGCGGCAAATCCGCCGCAAACCGCAACCCCAGCCACACCGTGTCCAGGCTCGCGTCCTCCACCAGCGGAATCGGCGCGTAGCCGAAGCGCTGCGTCTGCTCCGCCAGCGCCACCACCCGCGCCTGCGGGCGCGCCGTCGCATCAATCGTGCGGGTCAGCGCCTGCGGCTCCAGCAACAACCCGTTGGTAAACACCGCGTCCGCGTACGCGATATCGCGCGTGTTATGCAGCGTCGGCTCGTACGAGTGCGGGTCGGCGCCGCGGCGCATCAGCGTCTTGACCTCGGCGTTATCGCCGGCGACGTTGCGCACGACGTCCGCAAGAATGCTTGTCGACGCCACCACGTTCAGCCCCTCCTCCGCCGGAGCCTGCGCGCACCCCGCGAGCCCGGCAGCGAGCGCGCACGCGGCAAGCGCCCGCGCACGCGTCACCGCTTCGCCCCCGCGAGCAGCTTGCGGCGCAACGCCGTGTCCAGACAGCACATCGCCGCGCCAAACACCGCCACGCCGAGGCCGAGGACCGCGAACGGGACAGTCATCACCGTCGTACCGGTCTCCGCGAGAGCGTCAGGGCGCTGCTCGGGCTCCGGTTGGGGCTGAGCTTCGGCCGGGGCCGGCTTGGCTTCTTGCTTCGGGGCTTGCTTTGGAGCCTGCTTCGGGGCCGAGCTTGTCGACGCCTTGCTCGCCGGCGCCGCAGGTGCTGCGGGTGCGGCTGACGTTGCGCTCGCCTCAGAAGTTGTCGCCTGCGCCGGTGCTGCGGGCGCCGCTTCACCGTCGCCGACAACCCAGGTGTATGTGGCCTCGTTCGAGCTCGAGCCGCCGCCCTCCGCCACAACGCGCATCTGGTAGGTGCCGGGCGCGGTGAACAGCCAGTTCGCGTGCACGTGCGCCGGCTCTTCCTGGGCGATGACCGCACCGGATTCCAAACGCGTCGCACCGCCCTCAAGCACCGCATCCAGCGAGCCGAAGCTGCCCGTCTGGAACAGGTACACCTCGCCGGGGCCGGTGACCTCGACGAACTCCAGGTCAATCGCGCCGACATCGCGCGCGCCCTGCGTGTCCCAACCCGGCCAAATCAGATCCGAGCGCTGCGTCTGCGGCAGCAGGTATCCGGCCTTGCCGATCTCCGGGACCTCGGCGGTGCGATCGGTGTACGCATCCTTGCCGACGACTAACTCCACGTCTTCCGGCGCCCTCCGCACGTGGGTGCCGGTGGCGTCCTCCTTCAGGTCCAGGGTGAGCTCGCCGCCGTCCGCGGTGACGTTGAACGCGTCGATGTGGCCGCGATCCAGGCGTTCAACCTGTGCGCTTGCTGGGGTGACGCCAAGCAACGCGAGTAGAAACACCGCCAAGCTAATGAAAACTTTTTTCAACACTTAATGGAGATTAGTTTCAATAGCGTTTGGCGCGGGAACGCTACCCCCATCACGGGGAAAACGCAAGGGTCTTCCCCGGCTGTGGACAACTTTGGGGCTGGTGTGGCGAGTTGTCCACAGATTTCGGTTCGGGGGTTGTGTGGGGTTGCGTTGTGTTTAGTGTTCGTGGCATGAACCCGTTCGACGCATTCATTCAGGCGATGGCCGCAGCATCCATGGAGACGCTGCGGCACTTCGACCTGTCTGTTGCGCTGGGCGCCGGGATGGCGCCGGATCGGGCACGGGCGTGGGACGGCATGCAGAAGGTGTACTACGGGCCGACAAAATTCACCCGGAAACAGGCCTTGGCGGCACAGAAGGCCCGCGGGTTCTCCCTGGACGAGCTCGCGTTGATCGAACGCCGCGTCGGGGGCGTGAAAGATCTTGGTGAGCGGTGGCGGCTGCGCCTCGCCTTGCTGGACGTCACCGGCGGATACCGCGCGATCGAACGCGCCGCACGAGAAATCGTGCCCCGCGAGGACAACACCCCGACAAAGAAGCAAGTGGCGTTCTCCGCTCCGAAGAACGGGCGGGCGCGCATCACCATCGACACCACCGACCGCAAAGCCGCAGACCTCGAGCACCGCCTGCGCCAAGACATCGACGCCACACAGCCGGCCGCAGCCCAGATGGAGGAGGCGTTTTGGCGCATCGTCGAAGGCAAGGCTGGCGGGGTCGTCGCCGCGGCACCACGCCCGATCGTGATGGTGCCGATTTCGGAGCACGCGCGCATCATGGCGGGTGACGGCGACGACGTCATCCTCACCTTGACTGACGGCACCACCATGACCGGGGCGGAGTACATGCAGCAAGAGTTCGGCGACACCTTGGAGGTTGCCGCCTTCCACCCGGAGGAAGGCGCGGTGAACCTCTACGACACCGAGCGCTTCGCCAACCAGAAACAACGCGACCTCGCCTGCATGGTCTCACCCGTGTGCGCCTTCCCAGGCTGCAGGCACGGGGCGTTGGGCTCCGAGATCCACCACGTGGATGCGTGGAAACACGGCGGCTACACCAACATGAACAACCTCGTGCCGCTGTGCCGCTACCACAACCGGGTCAACGACGACGACCCCTGGCGTAAATCCCGCGGCCGCATCACCATGATCAGAGGCGCACCCTGGTGGATCTCACCGCGGGGATACCACCTGAGAAACACCGACCGCGGAGCACTCGACCAACTCTTCGGACCCCGAAGCACACCCCTGCCCTAACAACGCGAAACGCCGCCGCCCAACAACGGACGACGGCGATTCGGCGCGCGCGAAAGAAGACGAACTACTTGGTGGCGTAGTTCTTCTCCACGGAGGTGTCCACCGGAACACCCGGGCCCTGGGTAGCGGAGACGGTGATCTTCTTCAGGTAGATGCCCTTGGCGGACGCCGGCTTCAGGCGGATGACCTCGTCGAGCAGCGCGCCGTAGTTCTCAGCGAGCTGCTCCGGGGTAAACGACGCCTTGCCGATGATGGCGTGCAGGTTGGACGCCTTGTCCACGCGGAAGGCGATCTTGCCGCCCTTGGAGTCGGCGACAGCCTTAGCCACGTCCGGGGTGACGGTGCCGGTCTTCGGGTTCGGCATCAGACCACGCGGGCCCAGCACGCGGGCGACGCGGCCGACCTTGGCCATCTGGTCCGGCGTAGCGATAGCCACGTCGAAGTCGATGGTGCCTGCGTTGATCTGCTCGATCAGCTCGTCGGTGCCGACGATGTCCGCGCCAGCCTCCTGCGCCTTGGTTGCGTTCTCGCCCTCGGCGAAGACAGCGACGCGGACGGTCTTACCGGTGCCGTGCGGCAGGTTGACGGTGCCGCGGACCAGCTGGTCGGCCTTGCGCGGGTCGACGGACAGGCGCATTGCCACGTCGATGGTTGCGTCGTACTTGTCGGAGGAGGTCTCCTTCGCAAGCGTGACGGCGTCGAGCGGGTGGTAGAAGCTGTCGCGGTCGACCTTCGCCAGCTGCTCGATGTAGTGCTTGGACTTCTTAGCCATGTTGGGTTCCTTTCAGGAGCTGTGGTTTGCGGGCCTGGCTAAAGGCCCTTCCACGCGAAGCTTTTTACTTCTCGACGTCAATACCCATGGAACGGGCGGTACCAGCGATGATCGCAGCACCTGCCTCGATGTCGCGGGCGTTGAGGTCGTTCTTCTTGGTCTCGGCGATCTCCTTGCACTGCTCCCAGGTGACCTTGCCAACCTTGTCAGTGTGCGGGACGCCGGAGCCCTTCTTCAGGCCTGCAGCCTTCAGCAGCAGCGACGCTGCCGGCGGGGACTTCAGGATGAAGTCGAAGGAGCGGTCTTCGTAGACCGTGATCTCCACCGGCACGATGTTGCCGCGCATGGACTCGGTTGCGGCGTTGTAGGCCTTGGTGAACTCGACGATGTTGACGCCGTGCGCACCCAGGGCCGGACCGACCGGCGGGGCCGGGTTGGCCATGCCTGCTTCGATCTGCAGCTTGATCAGGCCGGTGACCTTCTTCTTTGCCATCGCAGTACCTCCTAGTTACAGCACCCGCAGCCACGATGAGCTGCCGCGGGGCTTCCGGATGCCGGGGGTAGACCCAGCCACCGGGGATTTACAAGAATTGAAAACGTCGCGCGTGCGTGCACGCGCGACGAATTAGGATACGCCGTGAGGACGTCGAGAAGCAAAACGCTCCTACATGATGCGCTCGATCTGGTCGGCGGTCAGCTCCACCGGGGTCTCGCGGCCGAAGATGGACACCAGCGCCTCGATCTTGCCGGTCTCCGGGTCGATCGCGTTGATGGTGGCGGACACGCTCGCCAGCGCGCCGGAGAGGATCGTGACAGCCTCGCCAACCTTGTAGTCGTGCGCGAGCTTCTTCGGCGCCTCTTCCTCCGGCATCGCCACGACGGTCTCGCCCTCGGCGTTGACCTCCGGCTTCGCGCCGGTTGCGGCGGACTTGGGAAGCAAGAACTTAGCGACGTCACGGTGCTTCACCGGCGTCGCATTACCCTCATTGCCCACGAACGAGGTCACACCCGGCGTCTCGCGGACCACGGACCAGGCGGCGTCGTTCATGTCCATGCGCACGAGCACGTAGCCCGGCAGAAGCTTGCGCTTGACCAGCTTCTTCTTGCCGTCCTTGTTCTCGATGGCCTGCTCGATGGGCACGACAACCTCGTAGATGGAGTCCTCGACCTCGAGGGTCTGGGAACGCATCTCCAGGTTGGTCTTCACCTTGTTTTCGTAGCCGGAGTAGGACTGGATGATGTACCAGTCGCCCGGCTGCTTCTTCAGCTCGCGGGTGTACTCGCGCAGGCGGCGCTTGTACTCGCTGTCTGAGTCGGCGTCTGCCTCGGCACCATCTTCACCCTCGGCGGACTCGATGGTGTTCAGGTCGGTCTCCTGGACCGGCTCCTCCACCGCGCCCTCGGCTGCGGCGTCGGCGCTACTGTCGCTCTCCTCGTCGGAGGAGTCACCGCCCTCGGTGCCGGCCGGGTCGTCGTCGCCGCCGCTGAGGGCCGGGTCGGTGGACGGCTGCACGGGCGCGCCCTCGTCGATCATTTCCTGCTCGTTGTTCTCGATGGCGCCTTGAACGTCTTTGTTTGCCTCAGTCATGGCTTTGTCTCCTCATCCGTCGAAACGTGTGCGCCCCAGGGTACCGGGGCAAAAATTATCCCGCCCTCCTCGGTGTCCGAGGCGGCGGGAAAACGTTGTACGCGTGAAATTATACCTAGCGGATGAAGATCCAGCGAATCGCCCACGATGCGAGCGCGTCGGTGCCCCACACGAAGATGGTCAGCACGATCAAGAACGCGAACACGATGAGCGTGTAGTTGAGCATCTGCTTGCCGGTCGGCCAGATGACTTTGTTCATCTCGGAGACGACTTCGCCCGGGAAGGCGGCGACGCTGGAGCCGTCCTTCTCGTCCGCGTCGTCGGCGACGGGGGCACGCTTCGCTTCGTAGCCCTCGGAGGAAACGGGAGAAGCCCCACGCAGCTGACGCTTGCCGGTCGGCTGTGCGGGGTTTTGACCGTTGGGGTTAGTCACTAAAACTCCTCCAGGTTGTTTTGGCAGGGGCGACAGGACTCGAACCTGCAACCTACGGTTTTGGAGACCGTTGCGCTACCAATTGCGCCACGCCCCTAGGGCACTCGTTCAAGTGCGCCTAACCCTACCACGGTCACCTTTCGGCTCCCGTTTGAGGTGAGTAGCGATGGAGAGAATTGAACTCTCGACACAGCGATTATGAGTCGCTTGCTCTACCACTGAGCTACACCGCCCTGGTGTTCGCCGGGCCAAAAGGCCCTAGCAAACAACAGAGCCCCCTGACAGAATCGAACTGTCGACCTTTTCCTTACCATGGAAACGCTCTGCCGACTGAGCTAAGGGGGCACAGCCTCTGTGTTGTGGATCTTCGCTTTCGCTCTGACCCGCTCCGTTGAAGCCTTGGAAAGATTAACCTGATGTTGTTTTCAAACACAAATCGCCAGGCAGTTGCGGGTTTTTTAGGCGGTTACGGTGGGTGCTTTAGTGCGTCGTGAAGCAATTGCTTAACGACGAAACCCCGCCGGTGAAACCGGCGGGGTTTGTGTGTGGTGCCAGGTAGAAGATTCGAACTTCTGAAGGCAATGCCGGCGGATTTACAGTCCGCTCCCTTTGGCCGCTCGGGCAACCTGGCAAGCACGTTCAAAGTGCGGGATTTACTCTACAACACGGTCCCGCGATCGGTGCAAATCGGCAGGTTAACCGACCCGTTCGACGGTCATGCGGGTCATGGTTCGAAGCGCTTCGCGGGCGGGGCCTTCTGGCAGGGCGTCGAGCTCGCGCTCCACTGTCTCGACGTAGCTGCGCACGGTCTCCAGGGCGCGCTCGCGCCCCCGGGTCTGGCCGAGCAGTTCGAGCGCCCAGGCGACGTCCGCGTCGTTGGTGAGCGGGCCGGTGAGCAGCCCGCGCAGCTCCTCGCCGGCGGGCGAGTCCTCCTCCAGCGCGTAGAGCACCGGCAGGGTGAACACGCCCTCGCGCAGGTCGGTGCCGGGGGTCTTTCCGGACTGTTCGGGGTCGGAGAAGATGTCGATGATGTCGTCGACGATCTGGAAGACCATGCCCACCGCGTCGCCGATGCGGGAGCAGCGCGCCACCACCTCGTCGGAGGCGCCGGCGTGGCGTGCGCCCAGGTAGGCGGCCGAGGAGATGAGCACACCGGTCTTTTCCTCGATGACCTTCAGGTAGTGCTCCACCGGGTCTGCGGCGCCCGCGCCGTCCGCGCCGACGGTTTCGCGCATCTGGCCGGTGACCAGCTCGGAGAACGTGTCGGCGAAGTGGGCCACGGTGTCGAGGTCCATGAGCGCCATCTGGCGCGACGCGTGGGCGAACAGGATGTCGCCGGCGAGGATGGCCACGGTGTTGGTCCACCGGGTGTTGGCGGATTCGACGCCGCGGCGGCGCTCGGCTTCGTCCATGACGTCGTCGTGGTAGAGCGTGGCCAGGTGCACCATTTCGGTCACGGCGGCGCCGCGGATGACGTTTTCGGCGCCGGGGTTCGGCCCGAATTCGCTGCAGAGCAGCGCCATCATGGGGCGGAAGCGTTTGCCGCCGGCTTTGGCCAGGTGGGTGACTTTGTCGGTGAGGAAGCTCTCCCCGCGGTTGAGCTCCGTTATCAGCAGCTCCTCCACCGCTTCGAGCCCGGCGTTGAGCCGGGTGTTGAGCGCGTCGTCGCCCAGGTCCAGGTTGAATCCGTGGCGCGGTGACGAAGTGGTGCCGTACGTCATAGATAACGTCCTTGCAGGTTGGATGGGCCCATGTGTAACGCACTAACCGTAGCCCAATAACCCCGCCGGGTGCACTTGCGGGTGGCGCTGGCAGAATGTGGCGCGTGAGTGAGTTGTTCGACCTCGTCGTTGTGGGCGCAGGCCCTGCGGGTTCCGCCGCCGCGATCGCCGCGCAAAGGGCCGGCATGAGCACCCTGCTTCTCGACGCGCAATCCCCCCGCCGCGACAAAACCTGCGGGGACGGGCTCACGCCGCGGGCCGTCGATACGCTTGCGCGCCTGGGGCTTGAGGTGCCCGCGTACCGCAACTTCGGGCTGAAGCTGCACGGCTTCGGCGGCGATGTGGTCGCGCCGTGGCCGCGCGGCGAGGGGTCCGCGTCCCCGCGCGCGAGATTCGACGCCATGCTTGTCGACGAAGCTTCGCTCGCCGGCGCCACCGTCCGCCACGACTGCGCCGCGACGGGGGTGCGTTTCAGCGACGGGGCGATCAGCGCGGTGGAGACTTCCGGCGGCGTGGTCCGCGCCCGCTGGGTGATCGTGGCGGACGGGGTGCGCTCCCCCTTCGGCAAGCTGCTGGGGCGAAAGTGGCACCGCGGGCAGGTCTACGGGATCGCGGCGCGCTCCTACTGCGCGTCTCCGTATGCGGACGAGCCGTGGATGCACTCGCACGTGGAGCTCCGCGACGCCGACCGGGTGATCCAGCCCGGCTACGGCTGGATCTTCCCACTCGGCGACGGCACCGTGAACCTCGGCTGCGGCGCGTTGTCCACGGACGCGCGCCCGGCGAAGGTGAACACGAAGAAGCTGCTCGCCCTGTACGCCTCGCAGCAGCGCGAGGCGTGGCAGCTCGCCCCGGAGCAGTCGGTCGCCTCGGCGCTGCTGCCGATGGGCGGGGCGGTGTCCAACGTGGCGGGGCCGAACTGGGCGCTGGTCGGCGACGCCGCGGCGTGCGTGAACCCGCTCAACGGCGAGGGCATCGACTACGGGCTGGAAACGGCGGTCGCCGCCGTCGAGCTGATCGCGGACGGCGGGGACCTCACGCTCGCGTGGCCGGCGCTTCTGCGCGAGCACTACGGCGAGGCGTTCACCCTGGCCCGCACCCTGGCGCGTCTGCTCACCTACCCACAGTTTTTGCCGCTGGCGGGCCCGGTGGCGCTGCGCGGGCTGGGCGGGCGCTACCTCATGCCGGCGGCGGCGCGGCTGATGGGCAATCTCGTGGGCGAGGAGGACCGGGACCTCGTCGCAAGGCTGTGGCGTTTGGCTGGCAAGGGCGCGCGGGCGGCGTCCGGCGGCCAGCCACTTTGGGACGTGCGCTAGGCCGGCTTGACCGCGCTGTGCAGCGCGACGATGCCGCCGGTGAGGTTCTGCCAGCCGGCATCGGTCCAACCGTTGGCGTTAATCGCCGCGGCGAGCTCTTCCTGGCCGGGCCAGGCGCGGATGGATTCGGCGAGGTACTCGTAGGCCTCCGCGTTGGAGGAAAATAGCTTCGCCAGCGCCGGCACCGCCAGCGGCAGGTACTCCTTGTACAGCGTACGGAAGCCGGGCACGACGGGCGTGGAGAACTCGTTGACGGCGAGGCGCCCGCCCGGCTTGGTCACGCGCGCCATCTCGCGCAGGCCGGCCTCGAAGTCGTGGACGTTGCGCAGGCCGTAGGAGATGGTCACCGCGTCGAAGGTCTCGTCGGCGAACGGCAGGTGCATCGCGTCGCCGACGACCTTGGGCACGTCGCGGTCCTTGCCGGCGGCGAGCATGCCCTGGGAAAAGTCGCAGGCCACCACCCACGCGCCGGACTTGCCCAGCTCCACGGTGGACACGGCGGTGCCGGCGGCCAGATCGAGCACGAGCTCGCCGGGCTTTAAGTCCAGGCGCTCGCGGGTGCGACGTCGCCAGTACTTGTCCAAGCCGAACGACAGCACGGTGTTCGTCGTATCGTACTTCGCGCCGACATCGTCGAACATCCCCGCGACGTCGAAGGGCTTTTTCTCCAGATCCGCCTTGGCCATGGTGCGCAAGTCTACTTTGCCACCCACAAACGGAGGCCGTACGACAACACAACACTTGCAAGTTCGGCGTGCCGAACTTTATTATTCGCCGGTATGGGACTTGATGACTCCAACATGGGCGCATGGCTCGAAGCCATCGCATTGTTCGAGACCGCCCGCGAAGGCGACTACCTCGCGTCCGCGCGGCTCGTGCGCTCCAGCGCCAACCCGGAAGACGTCACGCTCAACCTGATGCGGCTGCTCGCCGTCTACCTGCACGACGAATCCCCGGAAAAGCTCGACCGATTCATTGCCACGTCCCACCGCGTCGGCCCGCCGCCGCTTCTCTAACCGCACGGAAAAGTACACAGAAAGAAAAGGACCAACATGCTGAAATCCAAGGTGCTCGCGCTCGCCGCCATGGCTGCGCTAACTGCCGGCCTCGCAGGCTGTTCGCAGGACAGCGCCGACGCCGCAGGCGGCAAAGACACCCCCGTGGTACTCACCACGTTCACGGTGATCCAGGACATCGCTTCGAACGTCGCCGGCGACCACCTGCGGGTGGAGTCCATCACCAAACCCGGCGCGGAAATCCACGGCTACGAGCCCACCCCGGGCGACATCTCGCGCGCCTCCGACGCCGACCTGATCCTGGACAACGGCATGAACCTGGAAAACTGGTTCTCCCAGTTCGTCGCCGACCTGGACGTGCCCCACGCCGTGGTCAGCGAAGGTGTCGACCCGATCGACATCGCGGAGGACGCCTACGCCGGCAAGCCCAACCCGCACGCCTGGATGAGTCCGGTGAACGTGCAGAAGTACGTGGACAACATCGTCGACGCGTTCAGCGAACTCGACCCGGAGCACGCCGATGATTTCAAGGCCAACGGCGAAACATACAAGCAGGAACTGCAGGCTGTGCAAGACGAGCTGGAAACCAAGCTCGCCGCTGTCCCCGACAAGCAGCGCGCCTTGGTCACCTGCGAAGGTGCGTTCTCCTATCTGGCTCGCGACGCGAAGTTGACCGAGCGCTACATCTGGCCGGTCAACGCTGAGCAGGAAGCCACCCCGCAGCAGATCGCCGGCGCGATCGAGTTTGTGAAGGAAAACAACGTCCCGTCTGTGTTCTGTGAATCCACGGTCTCTAACGCGCCGATGATGCAGGTCGTGAAGGCCACCGGCGCGGAGTACGGCGGCACCCTCTACGTCGATTCGCTTTCTGAGGAAAACGGTCCGGTGCCGACCTACCTGGATCTGATTCGCCACGACACGAAGGTGATCATCGACGGTTTGAACGGGGGCAAGCAGTGATCCCCGCAATCGCGGTTGACGATGTTGCGGTGCGCTACGGCGACGTCGTCGCGCTCGACGGCGCAACTTTGAGCGTCCAACCAGGCCGTATCTGTGGGCTGATCGGGATGAACGGCGCGGGCAAATCCACGCTACTCAAGGCGATCATGGGGTTGGTCAAGCCGGATCGCGGCACGGTTCGTATCAACGGCATCGACCCCATGCGCGCCCGCAAGACGCAGGTGCTGGGCTACGTCCCGCAGAGCGAGGACGTGGACTGGCAGTTCCCGGTCACAGTGCGTGATGTGGTCATGATGGGCCGCTACGGCCACATGGGCTTTACCCGCCACGCGCGTGCGGAGGACATTGCGGCTGTGGATCGCGCGCTTGAGCGCACCCACCTTGAGTCGTTCGCAGACCGCCAGATCGGTCAGCTTTCGGGTGGCCAGAAGAAGCGTGCCTTCATCGCCCGCGGTATCGCTCAGGGTGCGAGCATCATGCTTCTCGACGAACCCTTCGCCGGCGTGGACAAACATTCCGAGGCCACCATCACTGAGCTGCTGCGTGACCTCGCGGCAGAAGGCACCACTATTTTTGTGGTGACGCACGACCTGGTTGCCTTGCCCCAGCTCGCGCCGGAGACAGTGCTGTTGAACCGCCGGGTGTTGATGCACGCCCCGACTGAAGTGGTGTTAGAGCCGGACAATTTGGTACAGGGCTTCGGTATGGGGGTGTCAGCATGATTGCGCTGCTTACGGAGCCGTTTGGGTACGAGTTCATGATGCGTGCGCTTGCGACCTCGCTGGTGGCGTCGATTGTCTGCGCGCTGTTGTCGTGCTGGCTGGTGTTGGTTGGCTGGTCGCTGATGGGCGATGCGGTAAGCCACGCTGTCCTGCCCGGCGTGGTGCTGGCCTACATTCTGGGCGTGCCGTTTGCCGTCGGCGCGGTGGTGTTCGGGTTCCTTGCGGTGGCACTGATCGGGCTGGTGCGCGATACGTCCCGGGTGAAGGAGGATGCGGCCATTGGCATTGTGTTCACCACCATGTTCGCGCTGGGGCTCGTGCTCATTTCGGTAACCCCTTCGCACACGGATCTGAACCACATCATCTTCGGCAATCTGCTTGGTGTGTCCCGTGGGGACCTGCTGCAGGTGGCCATCCTGGGAGCGATCGTGTTGAGCGTGCTGGTGCTCAAGCGGCGCGACTTCACCCTCTACGCGTTCGATCCCACCCATGCACACGCGATTGGGTTGAATCCGCGCCTGCTCGGTGCGGCCCTGCTGGCACTGCTGGCGCTGACGTCAGTGGTGGCACTCCAGGCCGTTGGCGTGATCCTGGTGGTGGCGATGCTGATCATCCCGGGTGCGACCGCCTACCTGCTCACCAACAAATTCGGCACGATGCTGATCATCGCCCCGACCATGTCGGCGGCGTGTGCGATTGTGGGCCTGTACTGCTCCTACTACCTGGACACGGCCTCTGGCGGCATGATCGTACTCGCCCAAGGTGTGGTGTTTGGTGTGGTGTACCTGTTCGGCCCGCATGGGGTGCTGCGGGGTCGTCGTTACGCATCCACGCGCACGAAGACGGAATCCGTGGCTTCCTCGCCGAGCGGCACCGCCTCCGCCGCGCCGGCAAGCCGGACCGCGACCGCGCCGGAGTAAGGGGCACCCTCTCCCACCTCGAGGGTTGCGCCGACGACGAGCCCGTGACTGTCGAAGAATTGCAGCAGTTTCGGGTCGTCGTCGGCAATGCGTTCAATCGTGGCCTTCTGCCCCGGCTGCACGCCGGTCAGTGGGACGGCCTCGGGGGCATCAACACGCCCGCTGGCTGAGGGGATGGGGTCACCGTGGGGGTCGCGGCTGGGGTAGTCCAAAAACGCGTCGATGCGGTCGACCATAAAGTCGCTCACCGAGTGTTCGAGGTTTTCGGCCTCGTCGTGCACCTGGTCCCAGGTGTAGCCCAACGCCTCCACCAAAAACGTTTCAATCAGGCGGTGGCGGCGGATCATCGCCACCGCGTACGTGCGGCCTGTGTCGGTCAGCTCGACGGCGCCGTAGGGCTTATGTTCCACCAGGCCCTGCTCGCCGAGCTTGCGCACCCCGTCGGAGACGGTGGATTTGCGCAGTCCAAGGTGCTTGGCCACTGACGACGGTGTCACCGGCGTATCTGACCACTCCGAAAGCGCCCAGATGCCTTTGAGGTAGTTCTGGGTACTGGTGGACAGGTCGCCGACGGACATGCTCGCCACTCTACTTGGCGGCGCGCATGCGCCTACGCGGTGTCGCCGCGCCGCGCTTGCCTGCGGGATTGGCCTAGGCGTGCCGGTGCCCAGCGCGGCAGGGCCACGTCGCGGCCGAACAGGCTGACCACCTTGCGCTCGTAGGAGTCCAGCACCTCGGTGTAGTAACCCAGCAGCTGGTCGCCGAGTGCGGCCCAGGTCTTGTCGGCCACGGACTCGCGGGCGGCGGCCTGCAGGGTGGCGTGGCGGGCGTCGTCGAGGATCCAGCGCGCGGCGTCCGGCAGCTCGTCTTCGAAGGTGTCCACCTCAAGCAGCAGGCCGTTGTCGCCGTGCTTAATCAGGTCGATGGGGCCGCCGGCGCGCGGGCCGATCGTCGGCACGCCCGAGGCCTGCGCCTCCTGGATGGCCTGGCAGAACGTCTCAAACTCGCCGGTGTGCACGAACAGGTCCAGCGACGCGTAGGCGCGGGCGAGCTCCTCGCCGGACAGCGCGCCGGTGAACACGGCGGAAGGCAGGGTCTCGGCAAGGCAATCCCGCTCCGGGCCGTCGCCGACGATGACGAGTTGGACCGCAGGGTCGTCGACAAGCGGGGCAAGGCGGTGCACCGACTTCTCCGCGGCCAACCTGCCCACGAAGCCGACGATCTTCTTCTCGCCCGTGGGATCCCACATGCGGCGCAGCACGTCGGAGCGCTTTGCCGGATTGAACAGCTCGGTGTCCACGCCGCGGCCCCAGTGGCGCACGTTGTTGATGCCGTGGGACTCGAGCATGCGGATATAGCTCGACGACGGCGCCAGCGTCATCTCGCTCATGTTGTGGATCGTGCGCGTCCAATCCCACGCCAAGTTCGCCACCATGGGCAGGTGGTACTTGGTGGCGAAGCCGGCGACGTCCGTCTGGTACAGCGCCACCGCCGGCACACCGAGCTGGCGCGCCGCGAACACGCCGGCCCCGCCGAGGACGAACGGGCTAGCCAGGTGGATGATGTCCGGCTTGAACCCGGACAGCGCCGCCGCGACGGTGGAGGTGGGCACGCCGATCGGCAGCGAATCCACCAGGGGGACCATGACGGTGGGCACGCGGACGATCTCGAAGCCCAAGTAGTCGGGGATCTCGTCCTGGAAGTCGCGCGCGCCGGGTGCGACCACCATCGCCTCGTGGCCTTCGCGCTTGAGGTGCTCGAGCACGCGCAGCACCGAATTGGTCACTCCGTTGACGTTGGGGAGGAAAGACTCCGCCACGATTCCCACTCGCATATCAGGCACTCTCCCACTGCAATCCAAATTTGCCGCCAATTTTGGTTGAACCAAACATGAATTTTTACCCCTCCGGCACCCACCGTCCGACGGCGAACCACGCCCCGGCGGCGACGAGCGTGGCCACCGCCCACGTCGACAGGGCGGGCAGAAGCGCCAGCGCCCAGCCGCGGCCTTCCACCTTGACCAGGTCGGGGTCGGTTTTGTCGTAGGTCACCCACACCTGCTGCCCTTCCCCCAGGCCGGTCGGGTACAGAAGCCCGCGCGGCGGGGAGACCAGCTGGCCGTCTTCGGTCTGGTACTCCACAAAGGTGCGCATGCGCCCGGCTTCGGTGACTATCGCGGTGCCGCGGCCGGGGTTGGCCTGGATGCGGGCGTCGTTGAGCGCGGGACCTGCGACCATGGCCACGCTGCCGAGGGTGGCAAAGGCGTAGAGCGCGAGCACCACCTGGTGCGCGCGGCGGCGCCACCTCATCGGTTCAGGCGCGCCGCCAACGCTCGGCGGGTGGTGCGTGTGGTGGCGGCCTCCACGACGGTGATCGGGTTCGGCTGCGCTTCGAGCTCCAGCAGCACCTCGTTGAGCTCGGCGAGGGTGTCGGCGCGCCGGTAGTCGGCGCCGTACGCTTCCGCCAGCTGCTCGATGTCCGCGCCGTGCGGCGTGCCGAAGACCCGCTCAAACGCGCCGCGGAGGTGATCCGCACCCGGCTCGAGGGCTTCGAAGATGCCGCCGCCGTCGTCGTTGGCCACCACGATGGTGAGGTTGCCCGGGCGCGGCTCGTCGGGCCCGATGAGCAGGCCGTTGGCGTCGTGGATAAAGGTCAGATCCCCCATGAGCGCGACGGTGCGCGGTGCGCGGATCTCGTCCGGGCGCAGCGCCTGGGTGGCCAATGCCACGCCGACGGCCTGGGAGACGGTGCCGTCGATGCCCGCAGCACCCCGGGCGGAATAGGTGTCCACGCCGTCGAAGGGCATGCCCACGAACGACGCGTCGCGCACCGGGTTGGACGAGCCGAGCACCAGCGTGTCGCCCACGCCGAGGGTGTCGCACACCGCGGCGGCGACGTGCAGGCCGGTGAAGCCGAACTCGTCTTCCGTGAGCGCTTGGCGCACGGTGTCGGCGCCGACGTCGCCGGCGGCCTCGCAGATCTTCAGCCACGTGTCCGTGGGCTGGCCGGCGGCGTTGACGCGCGAGCCGCGCTTGTCGGGCTGGCCGGTGAACGTCTCGGTGCGCGAGATGCCGACGACCTCGATGTCCGGGTCCGCCAACAGCGCCATCACGTCGCGGTGCAGCGTCGGGTGGCCGACCACGATGACCTGCTCCGGCTTGGTGTCGGCGGCGAAGTCGCCCCCGTCGTGGGAGATGGCCACCTCGGACTGGGCGAAAAATCGCGCGGCCAGCGGGTGCACCTGGTGGAACGGCGTGGGCGCGGTCGGCTCAGCGATGGTGGGCACGTGCTCGAGCCCCGGCACCTCCCATGCCTCGTCGCCGGCGATGACCAGGGTGTTGCGGGTCAGGTCCACGTCCACAGCGCCGTGATCGACCCAGTCGCGCGCCCCCTCGAGCGCGCCCGGCCCAACCCGGCGCGGCTGCCCCACCGGCTCCGGCAGCTGCTCCGGCACGAGCGGGGTGTCCAGGGCCACGTTGATGTGGACCTGGGTGGCGTCGAAGGTGGCCGCGTGGACGTCGTCAAGCGATTGCACCTGCTGCGTTTCGGCGTAGCGGCCGAAGATGCCCTGCTGCCAGATGGTTTGGCTCGCCCCGGTGCCGACGAGGCGCTCCGGGCGGTCCGCGCTGATCACCGCGAGCGGGGTGTGGGACATGTGCGCCTCGATCACCGCCGGGTACGCATTCGCCACGGCGGTGCCGGAGGTCATCACCACGCCGACGTGGCGGCGCTGCACGCGCGCCAAACCGAGGGCGGTGAAGGCGGCGGAGCGCTCGTCGATACGCATGTGCACCCGCACGTCGCGGCGCGCGAGCAGCGCGTATGCCAGCGGCGAGTTGCGCGAGCCCGGGCTCATGACCACATCGGTGCAATGCTTGGCGACGAGCTCCGCCACCGCCGCCGCAATCTCCATAGCTGCCATCTACTGCTCCTGTAGGTACTCGTCCGCGCCGCCGCGCAGCTGGTCCAGAATGTCGCGGGCGCCGTCGCGGATCTCGCGCTCAATCTCGTTCGGATCCGGCGTCGGTTCCGTCGGCTCCAGCGTGGCGGTGGGGTTGTCCCGGTCGCGGAAAATGGACGGGAACTTGGTGGTGGTCTCCGTCTTCGTCTCGCGCTCGGTGGTGGTTTGCACGATGGTGCTGGTCTCCGTCACCGGCGGCTTGTTCGCCTCGGCGGCCGCGCCGCGCCACAGCACGGCCAGCACCACCGCGGCGATGAAGCTCAGCGCCGCGAACACGCCGAGCGCAATCGCGCCTGCCGACGTGCCCTTCTCCGGCTCCGGCTCATACCCGTTGTCGTAGTACGGGTCCTGGTAGGGCTGCTGGTATTGCTGCTGCTCGTAGGCGGGCTGGGTGTAGCGCTCCTCGTAGCGGGGCTGCGCCTGCGGTTGCTGGTACTGGTTTTGGGACTGGTCCGGGAAGTACTGCCGGGGCCGCTCGCGGCGCGGCTCGCCACCCTGGGGGCCGTACTGTCTCGTCTCGTTATCCATGCGAGATACACTAGCGCGCCCCGCCAAATGCTCTTGACGGGGCGCGGAAGTGTCGCTGCGGTGCGGTCGCTTACAGCACGAGCCCGAACACCGGCACCGCGATGAAGTAGGTGGCTAGGGTGATCAGCACCATGGCGATCACGTTGAGCCAAACGCCGCCCTTGATCATCTCGCCCATGGTGACGTAGCCCGACGAGTACGCGATCGCGTTCGGCGGGGTGGCCACCGGCAGCATGAACGCACAGGTGGCGGAAAGTGCCACCGGGATGGCGAGCAGCATGACGTTCATCTCCGTGGCGTCGGTAAGCCCGATGCCCACTGCGACGCCGCCCATGATGGGCAGGAACGTCGCCGCCGTGGCGGTGTTGGAGGTCAGCTCCGTCAAAATCAGCACGAGCGCGGCGACGGCGAGGATGAGCAGGAACGTCGGCAGCGAAGACAGGCCCTTCGCCTTCTCACCGATCCACAGGGACAAGCCGGTCGCGGTGAACATCGCGGACAGGCTCAACCCGCCGCCGAACAGCAGCAGCACGTCCCACGGCATCTCGTTGGCCGTCTCCCAGTCCAAAAGGCGCTTGCCGTCGGACTTGCCGGGCACGATGAACATGAGCAGGCCGGCGATGATGCCCACGATGGCGTCGTCGTACGGGAAGGTCCAGCCGAACTGGTTGATGCCCAGCGGGATGAAGATCCACGCCAGGGCGGCCACCAGGAAGATCACGCCGACGGCGGCCTGGGGGAAGGTCCAGGGACCGAGCTTTTTCAGTTCTTCGTCGATGAGCTCGCGTCCGCCCGGGATGTTGTCCACCTCCGGCTTGAACACGGTGATGAGCACCCACCACGCGATGAACGTGAACAGCACAGCCACCGGCAAGCCCACCAGCATCCACTCGCCAAAGCCGATGACAATGCCGTGGGCTTCTTCCATGTAGCCCTTCAAAAGCGCGTTCGGCGGGGTGCCGATGAGCGTTGCCAGCGAGCCAATCGACGCCGAGTACGCGATCGCCAGCATCAGCGCGGTGGCGAACTTCTTCTGGTTGGCCATCCCGCCGACGGTGTCCGCGGTGAGCATGAGCACGGAGGTGCCAATCGGCAGCATCACCACGGCGGTGGCGGTGTTGGACACCCACATGGACATAAACCCGGTGGCGATCATGAAGCCCAAGATGATGCGCTTCGGGCTGGTGCCCACCACCTTGACCACCATCAGCGCCAGGCGGCGGTGCAGGTTCCAGCGCTGCAGGCCCAACGCCATGAGGAATCCACCCATGAACAAAAAGATCGTCGCAGACGCGTACGGCGAGGACACGTCCTTGAACGGCGCGACTCCCGCCAGCGGGAACACGGCGATGGGCAGCAGCGCGGTGGCGGCCAGCGGGATCGCCTCCGTCATCCACCACGCGCCCATGAGCACGGTGGTGGCGGCGACGATGCGCATGGTGTCCGCGGAGTACTCCACGCCTTCCTTCGCGCCGGAGGACTGCGCGACGGTGTCCGCCGCGCCAGAGGGGAAGAAGATGTAGACGAGCACGGCCAGCACCACACCGGTGATCAGGCCGATGAGTTGGCGGCGCCACTCGCCGGGTTCGGGCGCTTTGGCGAGGTCGCCGTCGGAAAGCGCGGCGGATTCGTGGAGTACGGGAGTCGACATGGGCGAAAGATTAGCGGTCGCGCCCCCGAATCCCACACGGTTGTCCGGAATTACACCCGGATTTGGGGGCCTTGCCGCAGCACGTCTATACAGGCGTGGACGCGATCGAACCACCAGTCGCGGCGCTGCGCCGGCGCGCGAAGCGCGTGCAGCCTTTCCGGATCGGGGGTGGTGCGGGTGACGGCCATGCGCCCGCCTGTGATCTCGCGCGGCTCGGCGACGTCTTCGACGAACAGCCGCTGCGTGGCCAGCCCCGCCGCGCGCGAGCCCGCAAGCTTCGCGGCGATAAGCCCCGCGTCCATGCCGACGGCGGTGTCCAACGCGCTGGCCACGGTCACATCGAGGTTGAGGTCGCGGGCAATTCGCAGAAGCTTATCGACGCCACCTAACGGCGCGACCTTGCACACCGCCACATCAGCCGCCCCGAGCTCGGCCACACGGTACGGGTCGGCGGCGCGGCGGATGGACTCGTCTGCCGCGATCGGTGTGCTGGTGCGCCGCCGCACCTCCGCGAGTTCCTCCACGGTGGCGCAGGGCTGCTCGATGTACTCCAGCTCCCCCAGTTTCTCGGCGGCCTCGACAGCCTCGTCGACGCTCCAGCCGCGGTTTGCGTCCACGCGAAGTGTCGCGTCGGGGCGAAGCTTGCGGACCGCGGCGACGCGCCGGAGGTCGTCGTCAAGCGACTGTCCCTTCTCCGCCACCTTGATTTTGAAGGTGGAAACGCCGGGGTAGCGCGCGAGCACTGGCTGGACGTCCGCGACGGCGGGGATAGTGCCGTTGACCTCGACTTCGCCGTGAGCCTCGGGCAGCCCAGTGAACGCCGCTTCGAGCCCGGCGCGCAGCCACGCGGCGGATTCTTCGGGCCCGTATTCGGTAAACGGGGAAAATTCGCCCCAGCCGGCGGGGCCGTCGATGAGCAGGGCCTCGCGGGTGGTCACGCCGCGGAATTTCACGGCCATGGGCAGGGCGACGACGTGGGCGCGCTCGAGGATTTCGTCGGCGGAAGGCAGCATGGGTGCTTTATACCTCTTTATAGGTTGGGGTAGTTATAAAGAGTTATAAAGCAGGCGCATCGGCCAGTTCGCAGGACACTGCCCATCAAAGCAAAGCCGCCTGACTAGAAATGTCCGTGAGTACGATTACCCCATGCTGTACTCCACCGCCCAGCCCTTCGATCTCGCGCAGGGACCAACGGCAGGCAACATAACACTATGGGTCCTTTCAGTGATTCCGTCGAGGTCAGCACAGTTGGAATAACCTGCGACATCGTGAAGGCCCTCGCGTACACGCCCCATAACAATTGATTACGGCGCGGCATCCTCAGCCCATTTATAGAGACGCCCGCTGCCTGCAACGAATGCGTAGAGAAGAATCGGATAGAGCAAGGAAGCCGCAGAAAGTCCCCCCTGCCAAAACCCGATGACACCGGGGATGTACGCCGCAAACAATGGAGCAAAGGAACTGGGCAGAAATCGCCTGGGCTTCGTGCGGGAATACCTGGGAACCAAATAGAAGAGGGCTCCAAACACAATTACGGCTGCGGAGATGCCCCAACAATATTCAGCTGCAGACTGTGCATTGGTAATGCACGAATAAGCCAAGCCCAACGCGGGCACCGTCAGCGCGACCAGCCACGAGAGATTGAGGCCCCTCTCCCGCCTAGTGAGCCTGGCAGAGTGAAGATTTGCTCCAGAGATCGGCATCAGCTAAGCACATCCCTGCGTGTAGTGTTCCGGAGTTACTCCTAACGATGGAGGAGAAACGCTGCCCGTAGCGCCAACTTTGAGCGCGAGACATTTGTCCTGCGCCACCGCCGCTGTTGCCCAGACGGTCACGTTAACACTATTGTCTGCCCACCACGCCCCTAATACCTCGCCGAACGGGGGCGGAACCAGAACCCAGAAAGGTGAAATTGCTGCCCCCGCTGCCGATGAGGCAGCCATTCGCCGAGTTTCTTCCTTGCTGAAGTAAATATGACCGCTGACAATCCCCCAATTCACGCGGGGATCGGCTTCAATGGGATAGGCCACGTCGGGTTGATTCACCTCGACAACTTGGGTGAACGTATCGCCAGCGACTTCGTAGTGGGTGGGGAGCGCCTTTCCGGCAGCGTCGCGCGCCCACGGAGCGTCAATGAGCGCCACATCAGATCCGTCAACTCGGACGAGTAGAGCGCCACTGTTCCGATCGACATGCAGGTCAACCTGACCATCCGCCTCTACCCTGAACGACTTTTGATGTTCCTCTACGGGCGACTCAATACTCCACTCGAGTTGCACCCCCGAAGGAGTATCGATCTTCTCCCCGATCCCACCTCCCGAGGCATTCCGAATTGTAATGCTCTTTGCGGATGGAGAGACGCTACGCGCAGCGTCACTGTTGTTGTTCACGGTTACAATCTGATCTGAGTCGGTGACGTCTTTAGCATTCGCCTTTTCGGTCACAAATCCGCCGGAAAGGATCACCGAAACACTGAGACTTGCGAGCAATTTCTTCATGGACTACTCCTTGTGTCGACGCGAATCCAATACTCACGCATTGAATTAGGGCTGTCCCCAAAACCAGGGACTGCGAGCTCCCTCTCCGAAGAGTCGGCCACTCGACTTAGGTTCTCCAGCCAAGAGGCTAGAACCCACATCCCGCGGGCGCAACCCGATTTTGAAAGTCGGCACTAAAGTAGATAAGAATTGCGTGAGTTTGCGCACGGGTGAGAATGATGGAAGGTATCGTCCGCACCCTTTACACGACAGTGGTGACGCCGTAAGCAAAAACCGACGCGAGCGATGTCGGAAAGGCCGTGGTTTTCACGATTACCCCCCGCCTGAGGTAAGCAATACCTAACTTCGGATTTCTCCACACTTCTGTTGTGAAATTGGCGACACGTAGGATGAGCCGCATGAGCTACTCCACCGCCCAGCCCTTCGACCCCAGCCAGTGGCGCGAGGTCGAGGGCTTCGATTTCACCGACATCACCTACCACCGCCACGTGGGCGACACGCGTGCCGACGGCACCGTGCGCATCGCGTTCGACCGCCCCGAGGTGCGCAACGCGTTTCGCCCCCACACCGTGGACGAGCTGTACCAGGCGCTCGACCACGCCCGGTGCGACCCGTCGGTGGGCGTGGTGTTGCTCACCGGCAACGGACCGAGCGAGAAGGACGGCGGCTGGGCGTTTTGCTCCGGCGGCGACCAGCGCATCCGCGGCCGCTCCGGCTACCAGTACGCGGGCGGCGAGACGGCGGAGACCGTCGATGAAGCGCGCGTGAAGGCCGAGGGCGGGCGCCTGCACATCCTGGAGGTCCAGCGTTTGATCCGCACGATGCCGAAGGTGGTCATCGCCGTGGTGAACGGTTGGGCGGCCGGCGGCGGGCACTCGCTACACGTGGTGTGCGACATGACCATCGCTTCGAAGGAGGAGGCCAGGTTCAAGCAGACCGACGCGGACGTGGGCTCCTTCGACGCCGGCTACGGCTCGGCGTACCTTGCCAAGATGGTGGGCCAGAAGTTCGCCCGCGAGATCTTCTTCCTGGGCCGGACCTACTCTGCGGAGGAGATGCAGCGCATGGGCGCGGTGAACATCGTCGCGCCGCATGCCTCGCTTGAGGACGAGGCGATCCAGGTCGCCCGCGAGATCAACGGCAAGTCCCCCACCGCGCAGCGCATGCTGAAATTCGCGTTCAACTTGGTCGACGACGGCCTGATGGGCCAGCAAGTCTTCGCCGGCGAGGCCACCCGCCTGGCGTACATGACCGACGAGGCCGTCGAGGGCCGCGACTCTTTCCTAGAGAAGCGCCCGCCGAACTGGGAGGAATTCCCCTTCTACTACTAGGGCTGCTCGGCCGCGCCGGCGAGCAGCTTCTCGACGGAGATCGCGCCGCCGGCGAGGCGGAACTCCTCCTGCGCGTCAGCGAGCAGCTGGGGGTCGTTGAGGATGTCCGCGATGGTTTGCGCCAGCCCGACCGCGGCGTCGAACGCGCCCTCAAACGCCTGGTCCGAGATCGCCGCCGCGGCGAAATCAGTGGTGTGCAGCGCGGTGCCCTCCGGCGCGATCTTCACCAGCGGATGGATGCCCGGAACCAGATGGGACACGTTGCCGAAATCGGTCGACGCGGCCTGCGAATCCGGCAGGGTGCCCGCCGGAAGCACGTCTCTTCCGCGTGACGCTTGCGTCGCACCCCACCGCCGAGCAAGCGTCGCGTTGTTGCGGACAGGCAGCGACATCGGATGTTCGTCCCACTGCGCATCTACGGTCGTGCCCGTCATCAGGGCCGCGCCTTTGAGGATGTCCTCCACGCGCTGGCTTAAGTCCATCAGCGTCTCGGTGTAGAGCGAGCGGACGTACATCTGCAGGGTGGCGGTCTCGGGGATGATCGAGGCGCGGGCTCCGCCGTCGGAAAGCACTGCATGCAACCTGTCCGAAGGCGGCATCTGCTGGCGCAGCAACCCGCACGCTTGATAGGCGAGCGTGGCCGCGTCGAGGGCGTTTCGCCCCATGTACGGCTGCATCGAGGCGTGCGCGGGCACGCCGGTAAACGTCGCGGTCAGGGTGCGGCGCCCCACCCACACGTGGGAGACAAGGTCGTAGGAAAACGGGTGGATCATCACCGCGCAATCGACGCCGTCCAGCATCCCGCCGCGGATCATGTACTCCTTGCCGGTGTGCCCCTCCTCCGCGGGGGTGCCCAGGAACACGATCCGGCCGCTGCCGCTTCCCACGGCACCGAGGAAGGCCCCCACCCCAGCGGCCGCAATGACGTTGTGCCCGCAGGCGTGGCCGATGCCGGGAAGCGCATCGTACTCGGCCAGCACGGCGACCGTGGGATGCACCGTCGAGTCGTAATCGGCGCTGGACCATTCGGCCCGCACTGACGTCGATACGCCATGTGCACCGCGTTCCACCTGGAACCCGTGGCGTTCAAGAACCCCGGCGATCACCGCTTGCGCGTGGTGCTCTTCAAACGCCTCTTCCGGGTGGGCGTGCAGGTCGCGAACGATGTGGTCGAGGTCCGCGCGGACCTTTTCCACCCGCGCCTCCGCGTCCTCCCAGGACTGCAGGTGCTCAGGGCTTCTGGTCCCAAGGTTAAAGTCCGGCTCCGCCTCCGCGAGCCGGTCCTGGACGGCTTCATCCATGCGCTCCAAGAACGCGCTGGAGGCTGTCTCTTATACACATCTGACGCTGCCGACGAA